>JADDYB010000177.1_pt1 | contig 19871 bp, 18 predicted proteins | sample 8641941 | NCBI WGS metagenome assembly JADDYB01 (sample SAMN16275377, study PRJNA637457) | freshwater sediment metagenome | isolation source: Lake Kineret sediment | place: Israel: Lake Kineret | collected 2013
GACTCGGGACTCAAGCTCCGAGCCGAACCGGTTATCCACCACGTTGGCGCCCCACAGAATTATGAGGGCGCTGCGCTCCAGTGAGCCGGGGTCCAGCCCGACCTGCGTAGTACCCAGCACGTAGGGGGTCGCGAATGTGGCGGCGGCGGTGCTGTAGCTCAGGCGCCTCTCGGTGTAGCCGCCGAACATGGCCAGGAACCGTTTGGCGAGCCGAGCCGTGTTGTGGAGGGAGCCCCTAGGGGCACCCGAGCCGCCCAGGTGTAGCACGGCCTCGGCGCAATGCCTCTCCCTGATATCGGACAGCGTATCCGCGACTAGGCCCAGGGCCTCGCCCCAGGACTCCTCACGGAACTCGCCCGAGCCCCTGGGCCCGGTCCTGATTAGGGGCGCCGTGAGGCGGTCCTCGTGGTGCTGCACCCGTGCGTACTGGTACCCCCTGACGCAGCCCCTTGCGTACCTGCCGCCGAGGGGGTTGTCCACGATCCTTGTGACCCTGCCGTCCTCGACGCGGGCCAGGAGCGGGCAGCCTCCCCCGCAGTCCATGTTGCACGCGACGGGCACGCCTTCGCTCATGGCAGTCCCCAAGTGATCCTTCTCCCCGTTTTTAGGGATTACCACCGGGACAGACGGTTAAAAGAATCTTTGATCTACTCCGGAGCCGCGATTCTTCTGCCCAGATCATAGGCCTTCTGCAGTAGCTTCTTGTTGGCTTGGACGTCTCCCGCCTTGCCCGCGCTGCCGTGGACGCTCCCCACGAGACAGGCCTTGACGTAGGCGCACGTGTCCTGGAAGGAGCGCAGCGCGTTGACCCCTCCTGAGGCGAACACGTCCTCGTCCTCGTAGGTCAGGATCACGCCGATGTCCTTCCCCGTTAACGCGTAGCCGTCTTCGCTGTGCACCGCGTATGTCCGGTCGATGAACAGCTTCATCTGCGCGGACATGTTGAACCAGTAGACCGGGGTCGCGAATATCACCCCCTGCGCGTCACTGACCTTCTGGTACAGTGGCTGCATGTCGTCCTTGATGACGCACCCCGCCTCCGGCTTCGCCCTGCACGCGTCGCAAGCGTTGCAGGGGGCGATCTTCATCTTGCCTATCGGCACCAGGTCCGCCTCGCCGCCTGCGGCCTTGACGCCCTCTGCGGCCTTTGACGCCAGGATCGTGCTGTTGCCGTTGCTGCGGGGGCTGGCCGCCAGGATCAGGACGCGTCTCGCCTGCTTCATGTGGAGACCTTGGATCAGCAGCGTATTTCAGCTTTATCTGGCAAGGTACTCGTACGCTGAGAGCAGGTGGACCTTCACGACGTGCATCAGTTCCTCCACCTCAACGTACTCGTCCACGGTCCCCATCCCGTGGTTCGTCGGCCCGTAGTAGTAGGAGGGCACGCCCCGGGCGCGCCAGAACTTGAGGTCGGAGCCGCCCAGGCTCACGATGGGCTTCGGGTCGATTCCAAGCAGCCTGGAGTTCTGGCGCATGGTCTCAGCCATCTCGCCGTCGGGCGGGCTCCACAGGGGCCCGTCGTACCTGGTCTCCTCCACCGAGGCGCCCGGGTGCCGGCCTACGATGCCCCTCACCTTGGGCATCACGTCCTCCCTGCTGAGCCCGGGTGGCAGGCGCAAGTCCACCTCGAAGCTGCACTCCCGCGGGATGACGTTGACCTTGACGCCGCCCTCGATGGTGCCGATGTTGACGCTGAGCCTGCGCATCACGTCGGCTCCGCCGGGTCCCAGGGCCCTCTCCGCCGCGTCCCTGCCCTCGTCGATGGCTCTCCTCAGGTTCTTGGGGTAGTCCACGGGGGTATCCACAAGCCCCTCTAGGTCGGTTATCAGCCTAGCAGCTACCTTTATCGGGTTCAGGCTGGTGTGGGTGTAGGCGCCGTGGCCGCCCGGGGCCTTGACCCTGACCCTGAGCCACAGTATCCCCTTCTCCCCGAAGCGGATGGTGTGGGGGCTGCTGGGCTCGCCGTTGATACAGCAGTCGCCCAGGGCCTCGGGCACGTTCTCCACGATCCAGCCGGCGCCGAGCCTGCCCCCGGACTCCTCGTCGCTCACCACCGTCAGTGTGGCGCCGCCCCTCAGCTCGCCCCGAAGCTCACGCAGGACCAGATACGTGTAGATGGACGCCGTCGTCCCAGCCTTCATGTCGCAGGCGCCGCGCCCGTAGACCCTTCCGTCTATGAGTTCGCCGCCCCAGGGGTCCCTTGTCCAGCCCTCCCCGCTGCCCACCGGGAACACGTCCATGTGGCCGTTCAGCACCAGCCTCCTGCCCGGCCTCGCCGCCTCGAAGCCGCTGACGACGTTGGGCTTCTCGGCGTCGGGCCCAACGACCCTGTACTCTGCGCCCCTGGAGTCCAGGTACTCGGTGACGTGCTTGCACGCCTCCCTGGTGTCACCGGGCGGGTTGGGGCTCCTCGCCCTCAGGAAGCCCCTGAGGAACCCGACTATCTCCTCCCTGTCCGCCTCCACCCTGTCTATGAGCCTCTTCTGCGCTGGACTCGGTTCCATGGGAAGTAATTACCTGTAACGCGATTAAGAGGCATCCGATCAAGTTCATCTACCCAGAGCCCATATAGTACGCGGAGGATCGAGTTGGGGAGACTGAAGATCACCCTGGCGTGCGGCCCGTACGACCGCACGTGGGCCTTGGCCAGCGGCCAGGTCCAGCCCGAGGGCGTGGACCTGAACTACGTCACCCTGCCGCCCGAGGAGCTGTTCTGGCGCATGGCGGTCCACGGCGAGTTCGACGCGTCCGAGTTCAGCCTCGGCGCCATGTCCATCCTCCTGGGCAGGGGCGACAGGCGCTTCGTGGGCATCCCCGTTTTCCCGTCCCGGTTCTTCCGCCACTCGTCCATATTCGTCAACGCCCACGCCGGGATCAAGGGGCCCCGTGATCTCAAGGGCAGGAGGGTGGGCGTACCCGACTACACCATGACCGCCAACACCTGGATACGCGGTCTCCTTGAGCACGAGTACGGCGTCAAGCCCACCGAGATGCACTGGTTCACGGGGGGCCTCAACGAGCCGGGGCGCAGGCAGCGCGTCGCCACCCGCCCCATACCCGGCCTCAAGGTCACGCACTCCGACACATGCGTCCTCAGCGACATGCTGGACGCCGGCGAGATCGACGCCCTCATAGGCGCAAGGGAGCCCGACAGCTTCCGGAAAGGGTCGCCCAACGTTGCCCGCCTCTTCGCCGACTACAAGCCCGTCGAAGTCGAGTACTACAAGCGCACGGGCATCTTCCCCATAATGCACCTGGTGGTGCTGAAGCGGGAGACCTACGAGGACAATCCCTGGCTGGCGTACAGCCTCCTCAAGGCCTTCGATGAGAGCAAGAGGCTGTGCCAGGAGGAGATGTCCAAGCAGAGCGCCCTGCGCTACATGCTGCCCTGGATGATACCGGAGCTGGAGGAGACAGTGCGGACGATGGGGCCCGACTACTGGCCCCACGGCGTCGAGGCGAACCGGCGGACCCTGGAGGCGTTCATAGGCTACTCGGTGGAGCAGGGCCTATCGGAGTCGAGCTTCGGCGTCGATGACATGTTCGCACCAGAGACCGTGAACGTGGCCAAGATATGAAAGCCTATCTTTGGGCAGGGGATTAATTCCGGGCGTACCGTAAATCATAGATACCGTCAGTCCCCATCAGTGGTGACTTGGAGGTGTGTCTGTGGACTGGAAGAGGGACCTGCCCGAGATAGCTGGGAAGCTGGGCGCCGACACCGCGCTCATCGACGGGAAGGTCATCACGGTGGACGACTCCGACTCCGTGGCCGAGGCGGTGGCCGTCAAGTACGGGAGGATAGCGTGCGTAGGCTCGAGCAAAGACGTGAGGAAGCTGGTGCGCAAGGGCACACGGGTCATCGACCTTGCGGGGAGATGCGTTACCCCCGGCCTCATCACCACCCACGAGCACTTCCTCAGGTACGGCTACAACGCGGTCTCGGGCATCGACCTCTGGTACCCCAGGGTCAAGTCCATAGCCGACATCGTGGAGGCCGTGGAGGCGAAGGTGGCGGAGACCCCCAAGGGGGAGTGGGTCTTCGGCTGGGGGTGGGATGAGAACCTCCTCGCGGAGAGGAGGGCCCCGAACAGGCACGACCTGGACCCCGTCTCACCCGACAACCCCGTCTACCTAGGCCGCGTCTACCAGATGGTGGCCGCCAACAGCCTAGCCCTCAAGATAGGGAAAGTAACCAAGGAAACCCCTGAACCCGAGTACGGCAAGATATACCGCGACGCCTCCAACGAGCCCACAGGCGTCTTCCTAACCATCCTCCCCAGCGCCGACCCCTTCAGGCACGCCTTCCCCGTGGCCACCACCGAGCTCAAGGAGAAGGCCATCGTCAAGGCGTGCCACGACTACAACAGCGAGGGCATGACCACGGTCATCGACGCCACCGTGGGCAAGGCCGAGCCCAACGACCTGGTGGCCTATCAGACCGTCCGCATGCGGGACCAGCTCACCATGAGGGTGTACGCCCTCTACGGGTTCGTCCGCACCGTGGATGAAGCCAGGGACACCGTCCAGAGGTTCACCACCTACGGGGATGATTGGTTCAAGCTGGGGGGCGTCAAGCTGAGCCTCGACGGCGGCGTGGTTCCCAGGACCGGGTTCTTCTACGAGCCCTACGTGGGCGAACCAGGCAACTATGGGCGCACCAAGTGGAAGAAGGAGGACCTCATGGAGGCCGTGGAGATACTGCACAACGCGGGGTGGCAGTGCTGCACCCACACCATCGGCGACAGGGCCATCGACTGGGTCCTGGACTGCTACGAGAACGCAATGACCAAGAACCCTCGCCCGGACCCTAGGCACCAGATAATCCACATCTACTACCCGACCGCGGAGGCCATCGACAGGGTTAGGCGGCTGGGGGTCATGGCCAACGTCCAGACCACGTTCATCCACTTCGAGGGGGACACATATGTCAAGAGCCTGGGCGAGGGCAGGGGCGAGTGCGTGAAGCCCCTGAAGACCTTCGTGGAGAAGGGGATACCGGTCGGCAACAGCCAAGACTACCCCTCTGGGCCCATCCCGGCCAGCATAGGGTTGTGGGCCGCTGTGGCCAGGGAGTCCTTCAGCGGGGCCGTGGTCTGCCCGGAGCAGCGGCTGACGGTGCAGGAGGCGCTTAGGACGTACACCATCTGGGCGGCGAAGCACGTCTTCATGGAGGACCGGCTCGGCTCGGTGGAGGTTGGGAAGTACGCCGACATGGTGGTGTGGGACAGGGACCTGTACACGGTGCCAACAGAGGAGCTTCGCCGCATAAGGGCCCAGATGACCATGGTCAACGGAAAGGTAGTCTACGAGGCGTAAACTACAACGTGCTCCACGTACGCAGGCGCCGAGAGCCTGCACCGCACAGTAACTACCTTAAACCAATAGGGTACCTTCAGATCGAGTGGGTTATGCATAACGTCATACTGATCATGCTGGACAGTCTACGGCGAGACCACGTCGGCGCCTACGGCAACGACTGGATCAAGACCCCTAACATCGATGCCCTGGCGTCTGAAGGGGTCCGATTTGTCAACGCGTACCCTGAGGCGCTGCCAACGCTCCCCGTCAGAAGGGCAATGCACACGGGTATGAGGACATTCCCATGCAGAAACTACAGGGCAGCTAAAGGGGACGTGGTACTGATTCCTGGTTGGCAGCCTATACCCGAGAACCAGGTGACCGTGGGAGAGGTCTTCAGACACCACGGGTACCTCACCGGCCTCTTCGCCTCGACGCACCACCTGTTCAAGCCTTCCATGAACTTCCACAGGGGCTACACCAGCTGGGAGTTCATACGCGGCCAAGAGGCGGACCACTACAAGGTTCCACTCGGAGGCGACCTGGAGAGCCTGGATAACCTCCCCTGCGAGTCCATGTACGGCATGGTCGGTCACAGCCTCCCCTACTGTCTGGCCAACGTCCAGGACTGGAGGAGCGAGCAGGACTGGTTCGCGCCTAGGACCCTCGGCGCCGCTTCCAAGTGGCTTGAGAGGATCGGAGGCAAGCAGCGGTTCTTCATGGTAATCGACGAGTTTGACCCCCACGAACCCTGGAACCCCCCAAAAGAGTACCTGGACCTCTACTTCGACACAAACAGCTACCGGGGGAGAAGGATCCTCCCTACGGTGGGCGGGCCCAACGAGTTCGGGGAGGGGGAGCTTGAGTACACTCTGGCCTCCTACGCGGGGGAGGTGACCCACTGCGACACCTACGTGGGGATCCTACTGGAGAAGGTGAAGGAGATGGGGCTGTGGGACGACACCGTGGTGGCCCTGGTCAGCGACCATGGCCACAATATCATGGACCACGGGGTGATGCACAAGATGCCCGACCACATGTACCGTGAGCTCATGGACCTCGTCTACATAGTCAAAGCGCCTGGAGGCGACCACGGCGGAGAGGAGTGCGACGCGTACGTCGCCCACCATGACATCCCCGTCACCCTGATGGGGATGGCCGGGATTGAGCCCCCGGAGGGCCTCGACGGCAGGAACGCTTGGAGGTGGGTCACCGGGGAGGATGAGCAGACCCGGACGTACGCCACCTGCATCTTCTATCCTTGGCTCTGGACCAGGGACGCCGAGTATGTCTACATGACTGACAACGAGAGGACCCAGGCGAAGCTCTACGACATCAGGGCTGACCCAGGTGAGACGAATGACCTAAGCAGGGAGAGCTCCGAGACGTGCAGGAGGCTCAGGAAGCGCATCTGGGATGAGATGGGCGGCGACCCGCCCATCTACGACATCATCAGGCATGGGCACGACTGGTATGAGTACCCTGACATCCACGACCCCACAGGGACTTTCTCCAAGTCGCTCGTCGAGAAGAGGGACGCCAGAGTAAAGAAGTAATGCGGGCAAGTGGGCGCCGTCCTTAGATGCGTGTATTTACGCTCTTTTAATGATCATTTCTTGGATTTATTTGAGACCGTGGATCATAGGTTCAATAATCTGTAAAAAAAGGTGTCTATGTTGAGAGGCTACTCAATGCGCTCGAGCTTGAAGACCACTGGCCGGAGGCCGTCGGTGCAGCACGAGACCATGCTGCCCTTCTTCTTGATCCACGGGAAGTCTCCGCCCATGGCCAGGTGGGCCACGTCGCGTTGGATGTCGGCCCAGGCCCAGGCGCAGAACCCGTCAGGCATGTTGAGGGTCTTGCTGATGTACTCGGCCCCCACCTTGTAGCGGGAGCATTCGGGGGTCACCGTGTCGGCGGCCAGCTCCTTGAATATGGGGCCCGGCTTAAGCAGGGCCGCAACTGTGATCTTTACGTCGTTTACCAATTAATCACCGGGACATCTATGTGGTGGCCGTATTTAAGAGGGAGAGGTCAAGCTCCAGTCTGGATGCGGCCCAGTATCTCCCTCCAGTGGTCGTCGCCGGCCATGCCCAGGTCCCTGAACCCGTTCAGCCGCCTCCACTCTCTGTGGGTGGGGCCCGCCCCTGACGCTAGGTGCCGGGCTAAAGCCTCCTCGGAGGCGAACCTGCCCTTGCATCCTTGAATGGGGCACGGCACCGTGAGTTCGGGCGTCTCGTACCAGGCGAGGCTCTTCCCTAGGCAGTACGCTTCCTCCAGCTTCCCAGGGCTCTCATTGACGTGGCTGGAAATCGAGTTGTACTTGACCACGTGGAGACTCATCCCGGCCCACGCCGCTATGGACCTGTACATCCTGACGGCGAGGTATACGCCGTCAGGGTCCTCGGCCACGTAGGTGAGTATCAGCACCAGGGTCTTGCCGCTGAGGTTGTTGGGGCCGTTGCCGTTCAGGAGCCCCTCCAGGCGGTCCATAAAGGTCTTCATCTGGCCGCTAATGGTCCACCAGTAGATGGGCGTGGCGAAGACCAGTAGGTCCGCCTCAGCGAGCAGGGGGTAGACGCTGATCATGTCATCGTTTATGACGCATCCGGGCTCTCCCAGCTTGAGGCAGCTCCAGCACCCATTGCAGTGGCGTATGTCCATCTCGTTGAGGAATAACTCCCTGATCTCCGTCTCTCCGGCGTCCCTGAGGCCCTGGATGAGGCTGCGGGCTAATGTAATGGAGTTGCCGTCCCTCCTGGGGCTTGCCTCGACTACGAGCGTCTTCATGGCTCTGGCTGGGTCCGTGTATTATTTAACGGGTCGTCAAGATCGTTCCTTGAAGTTCGTCACAGGTGGCTTCAGTCACTGATAAACCCTTAATTCTCACGGTCTCCAAGCCCAACACATGGAGAAGTACCAGCACGTTAGGTTCCGGTGGTGGAACCCAGTAAACCTGGATAAGGCCAAGGACGAGCTAAAGGACTTTAAAGCCAACGTCAAACAGCTCCCCACAGGCGGATTCGACCTCTACAAGGACGACAAGCGTGAGCTGTCGGCTGCCTCGGACACACTTGTGGCGCACCTCAGCGGGTTCAGGGCTGTCCTCACCCAGAAGGAGGCCAAGCCCTTCACTAAGCGGGATGCGGAGCTACGGGAGAAGGTCAGGGAGCTGTACCCCCAGGACAGGCCCACGCCGTTCCCGTGGGAGTGGTCCCCTGAGCCCAGGTTCACCGTCGAGGAGTAGGTGGACCACTAGTACCTGATACCGTTTCATCAAACTTTTTTTAGTAGTCGCCTATGTTCACGCAAACTTTCCCCGGTGAACGCGTTGCATGCAATAGAGGCTGTGAACATATCCAAGAGCTTCGGCCCGGTAAGGGTCCTGGACGACGTAAACCTCACCGTGGACAGTGGAGAGTTCTACGGGCTCTTCGGCCCCAACGGGGCAGGCAAGACCACGCTCCTCAGGGTGCTCACGGGCCAGTTGGCCCCCGACTCCGGGTCAGCCACTACCGCAGGCATCCCTTACACGGACCCCATAAGGCTGAAGCAGCGGGTGGGCATTGTGCCGGAGGCGGAGACGCCGCCCACGTTCCTCACGGCCCAGGAGACACTAGAGCTCACGTGCAGGCTCCGCGGCCTGGCGGACATGGGTGAACGCGTCGAGCACTGGATCAGGTTCTTCGACCTGGACGACAAGCGGGACATCCTATGCAGGGACCTATCCAAGGGGCAGAGGCAGAAGGTGATGCTGGCCGCGGCCTTCATCCACGAGCCCGAGCTGCTGCTGCTGGACGAGCCATTCATCAACCTGGACCCCATATACCAGCGCCGGCTCAGGGAGTACCTCCTTGAAGTAGCCTCCGAGGGCCGAACCGTATTCATGTGCACCCACATACTGGAGATAGCTGAGCGCCTATGCGACAACGTAGCCTTCATCCACAGGGGCCGCATCGTGGAGCAGGGGCGCCTCAGCGAGGTCAGGCACGGGGGAAGCCTGGAGGACGTGTTCCTCCGAGCCGTGGAGGGCGCCCAGGTTGCTTAGCCTCCGGCTCCTCCACGCCATGATGAAGGAGGAGTGGAGGCTCCACCAGAGCCTGACCGGCCCAATGGGCTCATCACTGTTCCCAGCCACCATATTCTTGTTCACCGCGTTCCTAGCCCTCGTGACGCCCCGTGTACTGAGCCACATGCCCACCGCCACGATCCTACTAATGCTGCACGTCGCCAGCGTCCTCTACGGCCTCTTCGTGGGCAGCTTCGGCTCCATCGGGGAGCACGTGATGACCAGGCGCCTGGGCCAGGTCAGCATGATCATGCAGATGCCTCAGACGTACCCTGTGAGCTTCCGCAGGATGATGGCCGTCTTCTACGCCAAGGACTCGGTGTTCTACCTACTCTACAGCTACGTGCCCCTGACGCTGGGCCTGGCCGTAGCCGCGCCGGGGGCCGGCGTCAGCCTAGGCGGCGTAGCTATGCTGGGCCTCACCACGTTCCTCAGCTTCATGATGGGGATGGGCCTCAGCTTCACCCTCTCGGCCGTATCCGTCCGCAGCCGGCCCCTGTGGCTGCTGCTCAACGCCGCGGTGGCCGGGGCGGCCGCCCTGGTCTATCCCCTCGGACTGCTGTCCCCGGAGCAGGTCATCCTGCCTCTGGCCTACTGGACGGAGCGGAGCGCGTGGACGCTTGTAGTCTCATCCGTGGCAGCGGTCGCCCTGGCCTCGGCGGGCGTCGCCTTGATGAAGGAGCGGTACGAGACGCGGGAGAGCCGGAGCGGGTTCAGCTTTCTGGACTCGGAGAGCCTATTCGGTTTCACGGGCGGCCTCAGGACCCTGGTGGCCAAGGAGTGGGCCGAGGTGCGCAGGAGGGGGGCCCTTGTCCCCGTGGTCATGAGCTTCGCGGGCCACCTCCTCGCCATCTACGGGATGAGCTGGGTCTTCGAGGCCGGGGTAGGCGTAAGCCTCGGCTTCAACGTGGTGTTCTACAGCGGCTTCGTCGGCTTCATGGGGGTCATGACGTACAGCTTCCTCACCAACCTGGAGCACAACGAGTACCTGAACGTGCAGCCCGTGTCCGTGGACATGGTGGTGAAGGCCAAGCTGGTACTCTACTTCCTGTTGACTGCGGGGGTCTCGGCGGCCTACGTGGTGGGCATCGGCGTCCTAAAGAGCCAGCTCCACCTAGTGCCCCTTGGGCTGCTGCTGGCAGCCGCCACCAGCGTCTACGTCGTAGGCGTCACCAGCTACCTCACCGGACTCTGGACCAACACCATGTTCTTCGACGCCCGAGTCATACTCAAGTTCTGCGCCGCCGTGGTGCCCCCCATGATTGTGGTCGAGATCGCGGCCCTCCTCACGCCAGTGTGGCCCGTTCAGGCGACGCAGGTCGTCATCGCGGTGTCGCTGCTGCTTTTGCTGGTCTCCGCGCCCCTGCTTAGGTGCATGGAGCGCCGGTGGTCTGTGGCGACCTTCAGCTTCGTCAACGCAGGCGGCTGAGCGTACACCCGCCTGAATAGTCGGCCAATAAAAAAATTTTTGATAAGAAAAATGTTGGCTACGCGGCGGCCCCCGCGGCCGCCCCCGGCTGCCCCGGCTTGGGGTAGAAAGGCGCGTTCGGTGGGACCACGTAGACCCTAGCCCCCATCTCCCTGTCCAGCATAAGGACGGCCTGAGCCTGGTCGCCCGCGATCTCCAGCTGCTGGACGGCCTCGCTGGTGTTGGCCTCCTCCTCCACCTGCTCGTCCACGAACCACTGGAGCATCTTCCACGTGGCGTTGTCGTTCAGCTCCTGGGCCACCTTGGCCATCTGGTTTATGCGGCTAGTGATGTGTTGCTCGTGGGCGTAGGCGCCCCTGAATACGTCCAGCGGTCCCTTCCACTCCTTCGGTGGCTTGGCTATGGCCTCCAGCTCCACCTGTGTCTGCCTGTCGAGGATGAAGTTGTAGAAGACGTCCGCGTGGATCTTCTCCTCCCTGGCCTGCACCCTGAGCCAGTTGGCCATGCCCTTGTAGCCCTTGTACTCCAGGTGCGCGGCCATGGCCTCGTAGATGTACATGCTGTAGAGCTCCTCGTTTATCTGCTGGTTGAGCTCCTTGAGCATCTTATCCTGTATCAATACAATCAATTTGGGTGGGGAACCGCGGCATAAAAAAGGTAGGTTAGCCCAGCTACTTGCAGCTGACGACCAGGGTGATGAGCTCGTCGTTCCTGACGGGTTTGCCGCCGCTCTCCTCCTTGTAGCGCAGCAGCTCGGCGACGCCCCTCCTGAGCCCCTCATCGGTTATGGGCCTGAACATGCTCCACAGCTTCTTCTCCGCTATCTCCACGAACTCCTCCACGGCCTGATAGCGTTCTAGGCTGTACTCGTGGAACACGGTCTCCCTGAAGCCCGCGTTCCTGAAGTAGGTGCGGAAGTCGTGGTTGCTGGGGTAGACCCGGAGCTGGTTGGCCTTGATCTCCGGGAAGTACCTGAACACCACCTTCTGGTGCAGTTGGCCGTGACTTATAGTGCGTATCACGTAGCAGCCGCCGTCCCTGAGGATCCGGCCGCTGTCGTCCGCCGTCCCCTGCTTGTCCTCTATGTGGTGCCAGACCTGGCTGCTGAATATGCAGTTCAGGGCTCCGGCGCGTAGGGGGAGCCACTCACCCATCCCTGTGAACCAGTGGACGCCGCGGCTCTTCTCGCGGGCCTGCCCCAGCATCCCGGCCACCGGATCCATGCCAAGCACGGTGCACCTAGCCTCCTTCATGATACCCACCGTGTAGAGGCCGGTGCCGCAGCCCAGGTCCAGCACCAGGGAGTCCTCGTCGAGCCCGGCTAGCCTCATGGTCTCCTGGGCCCAGAGCTCCACGTTCTCGCTGTTGCGGCCCTTATCGTACTCCTTGGCTATCCTAGTGAACTCCTTCCCTGACTCCCTGCTGTAGCCCTGGCTCATGGAGTTGAGGTACGCTGAATGAGGATAAAAGAGCTGGGAGAGTAAAAAGCCTTGAAGGTTTGGCCATATCTGGACGCTCGACGCTGGAAAATGTTCAAGCCTCCTCTCCGGGTGCGACGGCGGTCTACGGCAAATATTAATATAAGCACTCGTAATATTTGGGAGCGCGAGCCGCCATAGCTCAGCTCGGTTAGAGCGTCTGCCTGTTAAGCAGTTGGCCTTCGGTTCAAATCCGAATGGCGGCGCCACCCATCCTAAAGTATCTCGACGGCGGTGAAGCTGAACTGGGTGATCTCCCCTGTCACCGTGTTCACGTTTGCCCTGGCCTCCAGCCTCATCTTGTTCACAGTGACCGAGGCAGCCGTGAACTCCAGGTCCGTGTACGTCTCCAACCGCACTTGGTATGTCCCCGTCGCCACCTTGGACACCGAGGCCTTGTTCCACACCATCTTCCCCATCTTACCGTCCACCACAGGCGTGAGCAGGTTCTTAGCCGTGGTCTCCCCGAAGGACTTCACCCACGCGTCGTAGGCCGCGTTTTTCGCCACCAGGGCCGTGTGGATCTGTGCCGTCAGCGTCACCACGTTGGTCTGCCCCGGGTTCGCCACGTAGGCGTAGAGCCTGTCCAGGGCGACGACCTGGGATAGCTTGTCCTGTGCGCTGCTCAGCTGGGTATTGACGTCTTGGAAGCTCGTCTTCACCTGGGTGAAGTCGGCCATCATCCGGGCCCAGTCCTCGTCCACGGTGGCCATGTCCTGCTCGAGGCCTGTCAGCTTTCCCTGCACCTGGCTGAGGCTGATCTCCATGGCGGCTATCCTAGTCCCCATGCCCGACATGGCGTCGCTGAGCATGATGATTGTGTCAAGGTTGTCCTGGATGGCGCCTAGGCTCTGGTTCAGGTGAGCCAGCTGGGCGTCCATCTTGGCTAGGCTGTCCTCTACCTCCATGATGCGATCCTCTATGTTCTGGTTGCTCTCCCGGACCATCTGGGGGTAGAATATGGCGTACCCTGATCCTAGGCCCAGGCTGGCGCCCAGGATGAGGCCGATGATGACCAGGGCTAGGGGCTTGGAGGATGAACTTGCCTGCATGAGTTGTACTCCGGGTTTGGGCAGATAAAGGTTTGACGTCAGCCTGTGAAGTGTATCCATCCGACGGGTCTTATGGGCCTCTCCTCGCCCCCACTGCTGAGCACTATGTCCTTCTCCTCGGTGGCCTCACCGATCACCCTGAGTGTGCAGCCCACGCCGCCCAGGGCCGCCTTCACCGCCTCCAGGCCTTCAGGCTTGAACGTGAAGACCAGCTCGTACTCCTCGCCGCCGTAGAGGGCGAGGTCCACGGGGTCCAGGCCGTTGTGCCTGGCGAACGCGGCAGCGGCCGGGTGGACGGGGGGCTCCTTGACCCTGTAGCCGAGGCCTGTGCTCCTCTGCATGTCGTGGAGGCTGACGCCGAGGCCGTCGCTGCTGTCCATGCAGCCCGTGACGGCGCCCGTTATGCTCAGGGCCACGCCCTCCCATATCCTTGCCGTGGGCATGTAGACCGAGTCCAGAACGGGCTTGCTTATCTCCTTGGGCAGCTCGTAGTCCTCCAGCAGGTGCTTGAACGCCACCGAGGTTAAGCCGAAGTCGCCCGTCGTCGCCAGTAGGTCGCCGGGCTGGGCTCCGCCCGCCCTCCTCATGATCCTCTTCTCCACCACGAACCCGAAGGCGACCCCCGACACTATGATGTCGCAGGCCTCGTTTGTGTCTCCTCCCACGACGTGGGCGCCGTAGAGCCTGGACCCGGCCTCGAATCCCTTAGCCAGCTCCTCCGCCGTCTCGACGGGGGTGTCGCTGGGTACGGCCAGATCGGCCATGAATGCCATAGGCGGGACGCCTTTGGCCCCCAGGTCGCTCACGTTCATTACCACCGCCTTCCTAGCGGCCTGGAACGGCGTCATGCCGGCTGGGACGTCGGTGCTCCACACCAGCATGTCAGTGTTGATGACGAGGGCCCTGCCGTCGCCCAGACTGATGGCGCTTGCGTCGTCCCAGAAGGGTATAGGCATCCCGGGCATCCTGGTGAGGTGCCTCATCATCCTCTCGATGAGCTCCCTCTCCCCCACGTCTCTAGCTGTAGCCACGTTTATCAGGATACGGTTCACCGGCCAGGTGTTTAAGGTTTCACGCCACAGGTAAACGTCAAATAGAGGCGGTAAATATGTACTGTGATTGCTTTGCCTGAAATGAAGATGCCTCTTGAAGACATCAGGATCCTGGACCTAACCCACGTCTGGTTCGGGCCCTGGTGCACGATGATGATGGCCGACATGGGCGCCGAGGTCATAAGGATAGAGCCCCCGTGGGGCGCCATAGACAGGCTCGCCGAGGGTGCCCTCTTCGGGGGCGCCAGCTACACGTTCCACCACCTGAACCTGAACAAGAAGGATCTGACCCTCAACTTGAAGGACCCTGAGGGTCTGGAGATATTCAAGGAGCTGGTGAAGAAGAGCGACGTGGTGGTCCAGAACTTCAGCCCTGGCACCATGGAGGACCTGGGCCTGGGCTACGACGTGCTCAAGGAGCTGAACCCCGGCATAATCTACGCTGCCCTCAGCGGCTTCGGCCAGTACGGCCCCTACAGGGAGTGGAGGAGCTACGCCATGATAGCCGAGGCCATGAGCGGCCACACCATGCTCACGGGCGAGAACGCGGACCCGAAGGGGCCACCCATAGAGATGGCCCAGGCCTACGGGGACCTGGGGCCCGGAACAATGGCTGTGATGGCCATCCTCATGGCGCTGAGGTACAGGGATAAAACAGGTAAGGGCCAGATGATCGACGTGGCCCAGCTGGACTGCATGGTGGCCTACAACACGGCCATCACCGGCTACCTGCTCTCGGGCCTGAAGCCCCTGGAGCTCAGGGAGAAGTACCCCCGGGGCAGGGGCGCAGGAGGAATATACAAGACCAAGGACGAGAAGTGGATCAGGATGACGGCCTTCGGGCCCAGAGCTCTGGACAGGATAGTGAAGCACATGGGCGTCGAGCACGACCAGATCAACGACGACATGTTCAAGGAGAAGACAGCCACCATGACCCGGGACGAGGCCGTTGCCTACTACACGGGTATGGAGCTCCCATGCGCCCCCATCTACCACGTGGACGAGACCGTGGCCGACCCCCACGTCAACGCACGCGACATGTTCATGGAGATGGACCACCCCAAGGCAGGCAGAATCAAGCTCATCAAGTTCCCGGTGAAGTTCTCGTTGACGCCGGCCCAGATGAAGACGCCGGCCCCCGTCCTGGGGCAGAACAACAACGAGGTGTTGAGCAGTCTCCTGGGCTTCAGCGAGGAGAAGATCAAGGAGCTGGTGGGCAAGGGGATAATAAGCTACCCCGGCTAGCCTGACAGCATCTCTTAAATTCTAATCCCCATTTATGGTTCATAGCGCCCCGGTAGCTCAGCGGTCAGAGCGGCAGCCTCGTAAGTTGTAGGTCGCGGGTCCGAATCCCGCTCGGGGCTCCAAACCACTCGGGGTGATACAGCTCTACCCTTTTGACCTCTTCCTATAGACCAGGACGCCGATCACAAGGGCCAGCGCTGCCGCTCTTAGGGGAATGTAACTTATCCAAGTAGTAGAGGCAGCCTCACTCACCCCGTACTCCAGAATGACGAGCCCCTCCTCGCAGGCCATGAAGACGTAGCCATCCGCGTACACGAGGTCGTGGGGACCGGCGTCACCATAGGCGGAGATCTTGCGTATGTTCGAGGGGTCGCTGAAGTCCAGGAGGAGCCCTCCCCTCTGCAGGTCCGCGACATACAGCCTGTCCTCATGCATCTCGACGCAGTACGCCTCCCCTCCCGGCTCGATGTAGCTGCCCAAGCAGCTCGGGTGCCCCGGGTCCGAGATATCGTACACCTTCAGCCCTGCGCCGTGGCAGGACAGGAGCATGTAGTCTCCGCTCAGGTTAATGTCGATGACGGGCGCGGAGCCTGAGACGACTCCCATCCTCGTGGGGCTGCCAGGGTTTGACACATCTAGCATGACGACTCCCTGGCTCGGGGTTCCCAGGTACACGACGCCTTCCCTGGCCCTAACCGACCTGGCGTCGTGTAACGTGTACTCGCCGATCTTTGTGGGCGCCTCAGGGTCGCTCACGTTGATGACCTCCAGCCCCCTCGTGCTGTCTGCTAGGTAGGCGAGGCCACCCTCAACATCCACATCATACGCTGAGCCTCCGTCGTCGAGGGAGCCCACGGTGACGGGATTCTCGGGGTCCGAGAAGTCGGCTATTACGAGCCCTTCCGCCGCCCCTGCGATGTAGGCCGTCGCGCCCACAAACGCGATACCAAAGGCGCCGTCAGCCATCTCCAGCGTCTCCACCAGGCGGGGCCGAGAGGGATCAGCCACATCGAAGACTGATACGCCGTCGTTCCCGGTAACGTATGCATGGCCGTCGAGGACGGCGACGGAGTACGATGGCCCGTGCCTGATCGAGGCCACCATATTCAACGCGTACTCCTGGTCCCCGTGGGCCACCGTACCCATGAAGAACAATGGTATTATGAGGAGGGAAAGCCCTCGGAGACCCTTCCTCACCTTATGACAGGTAGCCAGACCCGAAAATCGAGATATAATGCCTCTCAACCAGTGATCATGAAAGCTCAGCAATGATCCTCGTTCGCGGAGAAATCCGTTCGCCCACGCCCCCATGCTATGCTACCGGCCTTGTTGGATACGAATCTGTGCTAACACCTCACCGATCCAGTCAAACATCACCTGGTTGCCGCGCGACAGGTTGTCAAGCTGAACGTGGTCGTCGCTGCCGTCCTCCTCGAGGCTGAAGATGTGGTGCCTCTTTGTCTCAGAGGACACCGACGCCAGAAACCTCTCCGCCTGTCTCAGTAGAACCGGGCCGTCCCCTTTACTCACCATAGCTAGTACCGGGCAGGTGATCCTCTTCAGCATCTCGTCGGGTATCCTCCATTCTTTGTAGTACTCGGACATGGAGGCTATGTCCGTGGTCAGCTTAATCCCGGAGCTCCAGGCGCTGTACTCCTTCAGGGCGTAGGTCAGGGGGGATTTCCTCCACTTTCTCTCGATAAGCGCACCAAGTATCGGCTTGGGTATCCTGGTGATGAACCCCTTCCACTGGGAGAAGCCCATCTCATGAACGTCGACTATCGGGCTGTTGAGCACAGCGGCAGTCACCCTGCTGTCGTTTGAGATCACTCTGCCCGCGACGTAACCTCCGAAGCTTTCTCCGGCCACAATAATTCTGTCATCGACGCCGGGGAGAGCCGCCACGAAGTCTAGCGCCTGCCTGTACGGGACCTCGTAGTCCGGCCTCTTAACGCAGTCCGGGTACAGGTGGACGGCCCCCCTGTGGCCCGGATGGTCGAAGGTGAAGAAGTTGTACCCTCGTTCATGGGCCGCGAAGCTGAAGGCCAGGAAGTTCTCCTCTATGGTGCCGTCGTTTCCGCCGACGAGGATGAGTGTCGGCCTGGGCTCGTCGGCGCTCGCCCTCCAATAATATCCGGGGAGCTTGTAGCCGTCCACGGGCACCTCCACGTTGGTAACTGGGTCCCTGAAGCACTTCGCCGCCTCATGGAAGCATTTCACGCTCTTCTCCCAGAGTGCCTGGAAAGACGGGTGGGAAGGGCGTGCCCCGTACTCCGCTGTCCTATAGTAGTTGGATGCCCTGAGGTAGCTGTACTTCGCGCTCGTGGTGTGCCCAAGGCTGAGTGACTCGTCTCCGTGCTTCTCAACCATCTCCGCGACACGGCACCACTCGCGCGCCCAGCTGTCGGGTACTTTCTCGTCTATCCTTCTGGCTGCGTCCAGGCTTTCCCCTATCTGAGCCGCCCCGACGTTCATGTATTGTAGCGTGCGTCCGAACACCCAGTCCGCCTCGTGGTCCCTGAAGACGCCGAAGGTGTGCCTGGTCCTCGCGAGCTGGTTAGGGTCAGACATCTCATACGAGTCGCTCTGAATTGATTATAAGCCGGATCGTTGTATCATACTATACAACATGTCTCTACCTGTTGAGCAGCGGTTGGGGCGCCTCCAAGAGGTGATCCTCGCCTTGCTCTGGGGCGAGGACATGTACGGACTAGAGATTCAGAGAGGTGTAACGGTCTACGGGTACGAGGCCACCTCGGGCCAACTGTACCCGGCGCTGAAGAGGCTGGAGGAGAGCAGCTACATCTCATCGTACGTACAGGCCAAGGTAGGGGCCGATAGGAAATACTACCGACTAACGGAGACGGGCAAGAGGAGCCTCATAGAGAACGTCCTTGACCAGGTCAAGATCATTGAGATCCTTGCGGCGAAGAGGCTATCGGGCATCATCCTCGAGTCGGGCCTCCTGGAGGTGGAGGAGGGGGGCTCCGTTGCAGAGTTCTCCGACCTGAGGTTCAAGGATGTCACCCTGGCCCTGTCACGCAGGCTCGGCAGCCGTGGGAGATACGTCATCGTAACGGAGGACGAGAGGGGGGCGGAGCTCCTCGGGAAGTGGGTCTCGGCGGAGGAGATCAGTGGGGCTAGGGTGGCCCTGGCAAGGGGCAAGGCTGTAGATATCGGTAGCGGCTCCGTGGACCTGGCGCTGATACTGTTCAAGCTGCACCTCGACGACTCGGCCTGGATACTCTCCGAGGCGAAGAGGATCATCGGCGATGAGGGCAGGATAGCCATCCTCGATATACTTGACAACGGAGGCGATTTCCGCAGCGATCTGTACGGGAGCGTACTCCCCAGGCACAGCAAGATGGGTGTGAAAAGGGACGAACTCTACGGGGCCATCGCCGAGAACGGGCTGTCAGTCATGAGGGAGACCGCCCAGAAGGGATTGATTTTCATGCTTCTGGGAAAGGGGATTAGAGCCGCCTCGTAGGGTTGCAGGCGGCGGGCCATGGCCTCCCTCGGTAGGCCCCCGGCACGGGTTTTCCCCGCCCGAGAGGATGGGGTTTTTAATACACCCGACTCACATTCAAACCATGCCCAACTGTCCAAAGTGTGGGAGCGAGGTCCGCGAGGACGCCGCCTTCTGCCCGAACTGCGGCAACAAGCTTAAGCCCGAGCCCAGCAGCCCCGGCGCACCCGTGGGAAGCAAGAGGGGCTACACCGAGCACCTGACCATCGGGTTCAACGTCGCTACCCAGAACCCCATGGTGTTCGTTCCGACTATATTGGCCGGCCTGATCTCTTCAGGCATCAGCTGGCTGGGCTGGGGCCTCCCAGACCTCATGCCCCTCTTTCTGGCCCTAGTCGCCTCGATAGTCTCGTTCCTGCTCTCCTTCGCGTCCCTCGACATGTCCAGGGACGCCTACAACAAGCAGCCGCTGGACCTCGGCGGCAGTGTGGGGTACGTCACCGGCAGGTTCATTGAGTTCTTCGTGGCCGCCGTGGTGGGGGGCATCATGGCCGTGACCATCTTCCTGATCCCGGTGGTCACCCTCATGTTCACCATCATGGTCATCGACGAGACCGGCCTGACAGCCGCCCTATCCAAGGCCTTCAGCGTCCTAGGGGCGGAGCTGAAGGACGTCATAATCATCCTCCTGGTGAGTATAGCGGGCGCCATCGTCGTCGGATACGTCCCGCTTGTGTCTGGGCTCCTCTCCTCGGCCATCAACGTGGTTGTCGGCC
>JADDYB010000178.1_pt1 | contig 19870 bp, 19 predicted proteins | sample 8641941 | NCBI WGS metagenome assembly JADDYB01 (sample SAMN16275377, study PRJNA637457) | freshwater sediment metagenome | isolation source: Lake Kineret sediment | place: Israel: Lake Kineret | collected 2013
CACGATATTCAGCGTAGGCAACATCGGGATTCTTCACATTGAAGAGGTACACATGCTCTTGAAGATTTTCAAAAGAAAGCTTTCTAATTCCTGGTCCAACGATGTACTGCTTGTCGATGGCTTCTTTGAGCACTACAGATACAGAACGGAACCCCAATTTTTGAGAGATACGATGCACTGGCATGCGGTAATCATCAAAAAGAAGCTCATATAACCTTCTAAATTTCCTCTTTTTCTTTTCAGGGGCAACCAATCTTCACACCTCCTTGGTCACTGTTACTGTGCGTTTTGAATGTTCGCTTAAAAAGGTTTCCCTGCTAGAGTGGGATATGAGCGAATTAAATCATTTCTATTCCGTAATTTCCCTCTTCATTGCATTTTCTTATTCTTCATACTTTCCTTCTTTTTCTGCCCAACTCTTGCAGATCCCCCATCTTTCTCTTCATGGCACTCCAAAAGGTCCTGCAGGCATTCGAAACTCGGTGGATAAATATAGAATAAGATTGAATTGTTGCATTAGTTTCTCAGAATCAGAAAGAGATTTACGTTTGAAGTACCATTCAGCATCTTCTCTCAGTTTTTTCATCCATGAAATCGAAAAGGTTATATTGGACAACCTTTATTACTGGTATAGGAGTGTTCTTTTCCATGGAACACGTTTCTTACACTCCTATTTATATTTTTCGTATCAAATATTGATTTATAATTCATTCATGTAAAAAAAATTAAATAAAATCAGAATATTTAAGCAATTATTCAGTCAAAAATCTAAAAATATTCCATGAAAACTATATTCGATAAATAAATCAAGTAAGTTGAACTTTCTAGTTTGGAATCTTCACTAAATGGTTTCATCCCCCAAAGACTTGACAACCCCACAAACCCAAAAGTTTACAAGTATATTTGGAGAAATAAGACAAATTTGAAAAGAGGTGATAATCCTGCATAGGAAAAAAGTGATCAGTGTTGCAGTGGGTGTAGCTCTTGCATGTCTTACCTTAACATTTGTGACAGCCACAACCTCTCATTCAAATACGCCCCTTTATACGTTGAGAATGGAACAGGTGAGCAGTCATATGAACTTCTTGCCTACCGCAGTGAACAAATTCACTTACATAACAGAAGGGGGATATACACTCAAGTGTAGGGTTTGTGGACGATTTGATGGTGTAAATCCTTTTGCTCCAGTTACAGACGAACCAGGTTGTACAGAGGCCCCCATGTTTACATGTAGAGAAACAATATGTGTCACCACCTGCCCTACGTGCACCAACACCTGCCCAAATACCTGCCAAGTTTCCTGTAACGGTACTTGCTATGCTTCCTGTTATGGTACCTGCTATGAGCAGACCTACCAAGTTTCCTGTTATGGTACCTGCTATGATACTTGCTGGGAAACGTGTGTAGGACCCTATTGCCCTGTTCGCTGACTATCAAAGCTTCTCTCTCCAATTTCAGTATCTTATTTTTTCTTTTTTTATACGAGAATAAGTTCTTGAAGATTCTATGCATTAAAATCAAACGAAACTATATCTTATTCCGCTTTCACCTTCAGTCACTCTGGTCTCTCCTCAGGGTTTCCGTACCCGCCTCCCCCCGGTGTTTCAATCCTCACAATGTCCCCCTTTGCTATCCTGCACGTTACTTTTGAAGGTAATTCCAGAATTTCACCATTTCTCACCAGCACATTTCTCCCCTTCCTCCCCTCACAACCACCAAATAACCCGTAAGGTGCGTATTTCCTCCTCTCACTCTGTATCGACACCGTACAATCTGTTAAAACCTGAACACTCCTCACAATACCCAGACCACCCCTGAACTTCCCCTCACCGCCAGAACCTTTTAGTAACGAGTACTCCTTCACCAGAAAGGGATACGTCATCTCTAAAGCCTCCACCGGTGTATTCAAGGTGTTTGACATGTGCGTGTGCACGCCATCCATCCCATCTTTGTTGTGTCGTGCCCCCATCCCTCCGCCAATAGTTTCGTAATACGCAAAAGACTTCCCGTTAAAGACCCCGCCAATAGTCACATTGTTCATGGTCCCCTGGCACCCTGCAATGACCTTCTCTGGCACAATGTGAGAAAAAGCCTTCAGAAGTACGTCCACAATCCTCTGGGAGGTCTCCACATTCCCCGCTGAGACTGCATGAGGATGGACCGGATTTAAAACACATCCTTCAGGTGCCACTAACGTCACCGGCCGGTAGCACCCCTCGTTAGATGGAATAGAGGGATCAGTCACACACCTCACCGCGTAGTACACGCAGCTCAGGGTCACAGCATACACTGCATTAATGTTTCCCCGCCTCTGTTCGTCAGTCCCCGCAAAATCAAAGGTCAACCCCTCACCCACCTTTATCGAAACCTGTATTCTCACCGGTTCATCAGTGACCCCGTCATTGTCCATGAAATCATACGCACGGTACTCACCTGCAGGGAACTCTCCAATTTTTTTGCGCATTCTCCTTTCAGAATAGTTCATGATCTCTTCAAAAGCTTCTTCAACCTTTTTTCTCCCGTATTTATCTGATAACTCTTTCATCCGTCTCTTGCCCGTTTCACAGGCCGAATACTGTGCTCGTAAATCCCCCTTCCTCTCGTCAGGTGTTCTCACATTCCTCAAGATGAGTCTCAAAATGTCCTCGTCCACGTCTCCTTTCTTGTACAGCTTCACGGGAGGTATGATCACTCCCTCTTCAAAGACCTCCTGGGAATCACCGGGCATGCTCCCTGGTGCCTTCCCTCCCACGTCTGCGTGGTGCGCCCTGCAGGCAGCAAACCCCAGTAAATTGCCGTAGAAAACAGGAGCAATCAACGTGATGTCGGGCAGATGGGTACCTCCCCCGTAGGGGTCATTCAAGATAATGACATCGCCCTCCTCAAACGAAAACTCTTTCAAAGCTCCCTTCACCGACAAGGGCATAGATCCCAGATGCACTGGTATGTGCTCAGCCTGAGAGACCATCCTCCCTTCTTTATCGAAAACTGCGCACGAAAAGTCTTTTCTCTCCTTTATGTTGGGTGAAAAGGCAGTCCTCCCCAAGGTAGCTCCCATTTCCTCTGCCACTGACTGCAGAAAGCACCGCAATATCTCCAAAGATACAGCGTCCACTATACCACCTCCATGAAGAGGTTCCCGTACTCATCTGCGGTAACGCACCATCTGGGCGGCACGAGAATGGTGGATTCTGACTCTTCAACGACGGCAGGTCCTGGTATACAATCGTGACATCGTAGTTTTTCTCTCCTGTAGATTTTTGTCTTCTCAAAATCATCAAAAAAGACGTCTCTCACTTCTTTGACCTCAGGGTCCCCTTTCGTGTTCTCAATTCTTTTCAGTGCTATTCTCTCCTGGCTCCCTATACCCACTGCTCTGAAGGTGACAAATTCCACGGGTGACAATCCATCTGAGTACCCATACACTCTTTTGTGGGCTTCATGGAAGTTCTGAACTGCATTCTCTGCAGGGACCCGTAATTCGTAGGACTGTCCCACATATCGCACGTCGATAAACTTTCTCAGTGAAATTTTCTCTTCTGGAACGCCCTCCTCTCTCAGAGTCTGCAGCACTTTCTCTTCCAGCCCCCGAAACACTCGTTCTGAATCACCATCGGGACCCATCCTCTTTGTTAAGGCAACCTCGTGCTTGATGTCTGCAACTACCATCCCTAGAGCAGAAAAAACACCAGGGTACACAGGGATTAAAACCCGAGGAATAGATAACTCTTGTGCCAGCTCGCACGCATGTAAAGGTCCTGCCCCACCAAAAGCCAGCAGCACGAAGTCTCGAGGGTCGTTCCCCCTTTCCACAGAGACCACCCGCACACCCTGGTACATGTTGGCGTTTGTTACCTCTACAATTCCCGAAGCTACCTCCAAAAGGTCCAATCCTGTCTTGTCACCTAACACTTTCATGGAGTGGGCTGCCAGTTCCCGATTCAGAACCATCTCCTCCCCGAGCTGTAACCCCAGTCTACCCAGGATCACATTCGCATCAGTCACGGTCGGTAGCGTCCCCCCTTTGCTGTAGCACGCAGGCCCCGGGTCAGCCTCTGCAGAGTGCGGCCCTACCCGCAAGGCTCCACCCTCATCCAGCCAGGCAATGCTCCCACCTCCTGCCCCTATGGTGTGGATAGCAATCATGGGAATCCGCAAAGGATAGCCTTCAATTGACCCCTCACTGGTGATGAGAGGCTCTCCCCGTATCAGCGATATGTCTGTGCTCGTCCCCCCCATGTCCAGACCAATTACATTGGGAACACCCAAAAGGTCCCCCATGTACTGTGAAGCTATCACTCCACCTGCAGGGCCTGACAGCACGGTATGCACCGGCTTTTTCCGAGCAAATGCAGCCGTCATTATCCCTCCTGAAGACTCCATAACCATTAGGGGGACAGAAATCCTCTTTTCCAAGTGAGACAAATACCTGTTAATGACAGGCATCACGTACGCGTTAATGACAGTCGTGCTCATCCTCTCATACTCTCTGAATTCCGGTAATATCTCACTGGAAATGCACACAGGGAGGCAAACCATATCCTTTACCCTCTGCTCATGGACAGGGTTTGCATAGGAGTGGAGTAAGCAGACAGCCACAGATTCAGTCCCCTCAGGTAGGTCAATTCGTTTTTCTCGTATTTCTTCAATAACTTCTCCTTTCCAGTTAATCCTTCCAGAGACCTCAATCCTCCTCTCCCTCGGAACGAGAGGTGGAGGTCGGTCCACAGAGAAATCGTACAAAGAAGGCCTGTTCTGCCTTCCAATCTCTAAAATGTCTTTGAACCCTTTGTTCGTGACCAGCGTGACCCTGGCACCTTTTCGCTGCAAGACAGCGTTCGTCCCTACGGTCATCCCGTGGATAACCTTCTCGTATTTCTCGCCAATCTTTTCAATGCCTTGCACCACGCCGTCAGCGTAGTCATGGGGTGTTGTTGGCACTTTTGAGACTTTGATCTCTCCTCCAGAGACGAAAACAGTGTCCGTAAAGGTACCACCGACATCGCATCCAATGATCATAGGGATTCCTCCAATAATCTTCCCAAACGAATGTTACATTTCTGGTGGGCGCATCTCAATGCACTCCACAAGGATGCTGAATTGCTGGAGATGACAGGAGTCGCAATTTCATTTTCCAGTCGATTGAGAAGGGTAAAACTTCTCAAATTGGTGCAGCTGATAAAGAGGACGTCCGCCCTTTTGAGTGAAACTGCCAGGTTGTATACTATTTTATCTTTCTGGCTTCCAATGTCTGTATTAGTCAAAAGATGCAACCCTTTCACATCTCTCACGGTGAACCCACAAGATTCCAAAAATTTCTTCTCTCTCTGGTTTATCTCATCTGTGTAGGGGGTGGCTACTGATACTGTTTCTGCTCTCAGAACATGCAATGCAGATACGACAGCCTGAGACGTGGTCACTACAGGAATGGGGCTTTTTTTGAAAAATTCCTCGACATCTTCCACGAAACTCCCCGATGTACACCCGTACACGATGACCTCTGGGCTGCAGTCTAGAATGAGGTTCAAGGCTTCGTGGAGTGCTTCATTCATCTTTTTCAAAGAACGCTCATCAACTGTGGTGAGGGGAACTCGCGTGGAGTGGACAGTCACGTAGTGACTGAGTTCCTCTTCCATGACCGTATTTGAGGAGGGTATGATCAGCCCAATATGCATGGGTAGAATAGGATTCCCATTCTTAAGGTTTTGCTCTCTCGCTTTCGTTGTTGCAGGGTTGATTTTTTTATCTCTTTTTGGGGCACTACTGACATCTGCTCATGAATCAGAGCTCTTTTTTGAACACAGTGATAGTGCGTTCCGGGACAATCTGAAACCCAAAGCTCTCATAAATTTTGAGCGCTTGCCGATTGTTGACTCTCACGGAAAGTTCAACCACTCTTACTTCTGACTGCCAGAAATAAGAGAGAGCTTTACTCATGAGATGTGAACCAATTCCTCTCCTCTGAAAAGATGGGACAACGCCAAAGGTTGCAATAACCCCTTTTCCTCCTGTTTCTGCAGCAGCAATTGTTCCAACAGGTTGTTGAGAAGCACATTCAATACAGAGTAAGGTATAGGACCTCAAGGATTCGAGAGTGTGTTTCATCCTTCGGTATGTGTCAGTCTCGTCATAATCGAAGGCAGCTTCAAGGACGTGCCACACTGCATCAAAATTACCATCATAGTTTATGAGTCCTACTCCTTCTGGTAATGCTTTCAAAGGAGGAGGTTCAGCCATTTCCAATCTCATGTGGTAGTATTTCTGGGCTTCTAAAAATCCTTCATATTCGAGCACTTGCTTGATGTGGGGTTGTGAAACAGCTTTGATGAATCGATATAAGGTAGAGATTCCATTTTCTTTCGCGTACTGGAACAACGACTCTATGAGGTCTTTTTCAATACCTTTATTTTCATAAGCGGGAAGGGATGTTGGTCCAGTAAACAACCAGGCTTTTTCAGATGTTCCGTATTCATCGAGCTGCATGCTCCCTTCTTTTATGACGAAGATGAAGCTGACAGGAATGTTACCAATCTCTGCAAGGCGAAGTCGTTCATGAGAAACAGAATTTCCAATCATTTCAGCTGTAACGGGCGTACTACCGTAGTGGGCTGAAGATGTGTTGTAGATACGTGTGATACTGTCAAAGTCTGATGGGTCTTGAAATCCACGGACATGTACATCACCTGATGGATGGTTGTCCTGAAGTGTGTCCATAGTTAGTGGTGTCTCCATTGGTTATAAGGTTGTGTAACTGGCAGCATAAGTTCCAGCCAAAGTCCTGAACTAATTCCAAGAGGACAGGTCTCAGTTTTCACAAAAAATGCTTCATGCAGTAAAATATCCGGGCTCTGTCAAGACAAAAAAGCACCTGGATGCAGAAGCGCTCTTGCAGCAGGCAGAAGAGGCTTTCAAGGCATTTGAATTCCAGAAAGCACTGGATCTAGCAAATCAAGCGAAAGCAATCTATGAAGAGCTCGGTGACACTACATCTGTCACTACGGTGGATGCTACCCTTTCTCTATACCAGAAAGCGCTTGAGGGTGAGACTCTCCTGAATGAAGGAAAACAGTTGCAGGAGAAAGGTGAATACGAGACAGCACGGCAAACCCTGTTAGACGCGAAGCAGAAATTCAGTGACTGTGGTCTGACAGCGAAAGTGTCTGAGGTTGACAGTATCATAGCTGAGATAGATGAGGCTTTGAGGAAGAAAAGCATTCTCCAGGAAGCTGATTCCTTGTTTGAGCAAGGGAAAGGAGAATTTAGTAAGGAAAACTATGAAACTGCACTGAATCTTTTCACGCAGGCTAAAGAAAAGTATGTGAGCGTTGGGTCTGAAAAAGCTGCAGAATGTGATGAATGGATCAAGAAAACAGAAGAAGAAATGAAAAAACCCTGCCTGGGGACAATCATTCTTGCAGTGCTCGTGGGAGCATGTCTTTTCGTCTTGCAGCGAAGACGTCGTTAATTAATTTCATTTTTTTCTTCCCTTTCTTTTCATTTTTTCTTCTTATCCTTACTTTTGATTTGTCTCAATGTTCAATTCCTGAGCATGTTCTTGAATCTATCTGCAGGTATTTGAATAAAATTCTAACTGAATGCTGCTGGATGAAGAGCAACCCATGAGAACCCTTAAAGGTTATTGAGATGCAGGTGGAAGCACCTCATCTCTGCCATTATACTATTGGAAGAGAGCACAAAATCGTGTCAAAAATGTAAAAAAATGAGAAAAAATCAGTAGTTCTCAACGAGGAGTTCATAGAATGCTCTTTCGTGATCACACGCCGGACATCTCTCAGGTGGTTCAGTACCTTCATGGATGTAACCGCAGTTCCTGCACCTCCACATCACAGGCTTCTCTCTCTTGAAAACCTGTCCCTTTTCCACATTATTGAGAAGGGCTAAATACCTCTTTTCATGCCCTTTCTCTGCAACTGCTATGGACCTCATGACCTCTGCAATCTCTGGGAAGCCTTCTTTATCTGCAACAACTGCAAATCCTGGATACATGGTCGTGTACTCGTAGTGTTCCCCTGCAGCAGCTGCTTTCAGGTTTTCTTTTGTCATGCCAATGACACCAGCAGGGTATGCTGCAGTGATTTCCACCTCTTCACCTTCTAGAAAACTGAATAATCTCTTGGCGTGTTCTTTCTCGTTGTCTGCCGTCTCCAGGAATATGGCAGATATCTGCTCAAATCCTTCTTTTCTTGCCTGAGAAGCAAAGTAGGAGTATCGATTCCTTGCCTGTGACTCACCTGCAAAGGCAGTCAACAGGTTTTTTTCTGTTTTTGTTCCTTTTATTTTCACTAAATCACTTCCTTTTTTTCACTTCACTTTGTGAGGGCACTATTACAGGTTCGTGACCGGATAGGTCTCAACCCCTCTGCAAGTTTTCGTGAGTCCACTCGACCAATTTCGCTAAGACATGATACATAGAGAGGGTTGTATTATATATTTTTTGGTTTTTGTTCATAGATGGGTTTGTGAGTTCTGCCTTTAATCCATGGTTTTATGGTTTAACATGATAAAGACCACTACTCCCACCATCCTGTATACCCATCACACTAGGCGACCATTTCCCTCACATCTTAACATGACCAAAAAGGTTAAATAGGTGAGTTGCAGTTACCGTGCAAGGTGAGATCAATGGACAAAAGGAAATTTTGGAAGATGCAGAAGAAAAGCTTCATCTCTTTCGAGAGCATTACCAATTTGTACGAGGTAGTATGGTGAGAAAAGCTTTTGCTGTACTCACGGTCGTACTGATTGTTCTAAGTGTGCACACGGTGGGAACACTCCCTTTTGGTAATGCAAGTTACATGTTCATTTCGCAGCCATCTGGGTATTCGGTAAAGGAGGTCCCGGGAGTGTGCCCTGGTGGGTACCAGTGCTGGTGGGGTGGGTGGTACCCTTCAGTTCAAATAACGGGGAAGGGTGTGTGGGTTTTTGGGGTAACTGTCCAGGCTCAATGTGGGGGGATACTCCACTTCCGAAAATATCCTGACTATTCCTGCACTCAGCACTGTGTTGAGGAGCTTCCCATTTTGTATACTGCTGAAGTGATCTACGCCCCTTACTGGGGCTCAGGGTACACGCCAGAGAATGTCCCGGTAACGTATGTACCACCAGGGAAGTATGTGGTGACCTCTCCCTCGTTTTACCTGCACCATAACATGAGGTTGTGGTATTTCTACGATGATGGGACAGGTCCCAAAAAGATGAGTGCACATCTGACCTCAGACAGCCCACAGTATGGAGGAGAAAATCCTGCTACACTTTTTCTGCAGGTGAAAGACAACAAAACGGGGGAATTTCTGGAAGTAGATTCTATTTCAGGAGTCATTATGCTGCCTGATTGTACACAGAAGACGGTAACAACAGAAGACTGGTGCTGGAATGACACGGAAAAACGATACGAATACGTGTGGGACTTTACCAATGACAATAATGTCGCAGCTGACCCTAAACAGGGGGAGTACACGTGCGAGGTGACGGTGAAAAAGAAATTCTACGAAGATGCTCCTGCATCCTGCTCTTTTGACGTGTGTTACCATGCACGAATTACCCTCCAAATTGATGAGGGGAGGTCCGTCTATGCGGTGGGAGAATTAGTGGAAACGACCGTGTACGCAGAAGAGGCGAATGGCTCCCCTTTGGAGGGCAACATCGAGAGTGATTTAGTGTTCGAGGGGACTCTCATCCCGTTATCGTGGACCTCTCCTGACCCGGGCACCTACGTGACCACGTATAGACCAGAGAAGGAGGGAGATTACACAATCACGGTCAGAATAAGAAAAGAAGGTGCCTGTTACCTGGAGGAGGCTTCTTCCACCTTTTCTGTCAGAGTGTGCGAGCAACTTTTTGTGCAATTAGAACCTGCTGAAGCCGTGATCAATGAGCCCGTAGAATTGGTCATGACGGTCACTGACGAGAATGGCAATCTCGTACCGGGGTGTACCATTGACTCGACTTTACACCTTCCTGATTGTTCGGTCCTCCCCTTGAGCTGGGTGGACGAGGGCGATGGTACGTACCGAACAACGTACACTCCCTCCATGATAGGGCTGCACACTGTCTGTGGTAGTGTCTTCGCATTCGGGGAGAATAATTGTTTCTATAATTCTTTTGATGGTATATTCACCGTTACGGAGAAGAAACTCCCCGATTTGGTGATTCGCAATGAAGATATCACGGTGAACCCTGAACCTAAAATAAACAGCACGGTCATTGTCTCAGTGACTGTTTGGAATGTGGGGAACAAAGAGGCTGAGAACTTCTGGGTTCTCATTCTGATCAATGACGAGGTCGTCTACAAAGAGTTCATAGGAGTTCTGGCAGAACACCAGAGTGTTACCATCACCTACCAGTGGACTGTCCTCTATTCGGGTGGGTACATCATCCAGGCAATCGTCGACCCACCGGAGGGATTACTATGAGAAAAATGATGGCTCTAAGTTTGGCTGCAGCGCTCTTTTTGGCCCTGTGCAATGTCCCTGCTTTTTCTGAGCCTGAAGATTACACGATGTACAAAGAATACAGGGAAGACCTCGTAATGCTCCAGCAGGACATGACGCAGGTTTATCTGGAATTGGAGAAGAATCCACAGGCAGTGTATGAACACATATTACAGATTATAGAGCGCACTGCCACATTGACGGGTGAAGCTCAATTAGCTTCTCACAAAATTCATGACAGTTTACAGATCAGCTTGCAAGACCAGCTGGAACTCTTACTTCTCCTGGGATTTTCTGAAGCACAAAACCAGTATCTGACCAACCTCGGCTACACTGAAGAGGACATTTCAGAACTCAAAGAATGGTTCTTATACTACAACGATTCTTACCACCACGCAGTCACGGGGTTCACTCCCGAAGAGGTCGAACGATTCCACCTTCTGGGGTTAGAAGATACCCAGATTCAGGAGCTCCAGAAGGTGATGGATGAGCACTACACCCACCTGCACACAGCCCAGGACGTCGTGAAACAGCACCAGAGAGAGTTAATGCAGGTAAAGGTATCACTATCTCTGGCAGCTTTGAAGACGTTACGCGAACTGGAAAAGAACAAAAACAAAGACAAAGAAAAGGAAAAGGGATCAAATCTCCAGAAATCTGAGGAAAAACTCCTGGAAGCCATCTCGACCGTTTCTGAGGATCAGTCCTCTCTCGAAAACGTGAAAGCCTATTCCAAGGAAGTGTACAAGGCTGCAGAACGAGAAATCCGCAAAGGGAATATCGAATACTCTGTGGACTTCTTCATTGGATTACAGATACACTGCGGGGCAGTAGAAGCTCTGCATGGTGATCTGGAGTCAGGATTGAGAGAAATCCAGTCGTACAGGAATGTACTGGCAGAATGTGCATCCTCTCGAGAGAGACTCATTCCACAATTATCACTTTCTCAACCCACGCTAACCCTTCCACCATCTGTGCAGACTTTCGATTTCGTTGGACAAATAGAAGAATTTGATGAGACCAACAACGTGGGCATGGCTTTAGTCTTCGTGAAAGCTTCAGACACTACGACCTGGCAGGCTGCGCTCTTACTCTTCACCTTCATCACCGAATACTGCACTACAGAGTGGTCAGTAGGGGGATTGGCAGCCTTCATAGACTCGTGTATTACTGCAGGCATCACCGTGGTTTCACTGGCTTTAGGGGTTGTGGCTGCTTTTCTCTTATTGATTATCACTGCACCTTCCGTTGGTGAGGAGTGGCCGTCCTACGTACCAGGCACCATAGAGGGAGAGGAGATAACGATAATTGTGGAGGGCTCATATGGACAGGGCCACATTACGAAAAGAGCACAAAGTGATAAAGATCCCTGTATACGAAACAGCCATGATGCTATCCTCAAGAATCCCTTCAAGATAGCAGATATCGTATGGAATGCACAGCGGCTATTCTACAATCCAACAACTGGACAGTATATCTATTATTTGGTGGATAACGAGGGAAAGCAGTGGGCTGTCTTCATCAGAAAATACGGAAATACTGGTCTCTATGAACTCCGAACAGCATACAGAGTAGATTGCCCATTACCCTATATATGTGACACTACAGGGGAACCATTTGACACAATCATTGAAAAGTGGATATGTGAAGGGTTTAACCTCATCAATCTCTAAGAAAGAGGTAGTACAATGGAACCAAGAGAGATTCTCAGAAAGCTCCTCACACGGGAGGAGCTTGAGGAATCCCTGCGAAAAGCGTTGAAAGATCTCCAGGGATATCTTGAAATGATACGAAGTCCTAAGAAAGATCCTTTTAATCAGGCTTATAGGATGGCGGCATTTCGAAGCCTTGATATAGCCCACATTTATGATCTAATGGGAGATAGAGAGAAGGCTGAATTCTATTATCGATCTACCCTCGACTACCTCGACTGTGCCAACTTCCAGCCTCTCTGGATCAGATTAGAATCTTTGCGTGCTCTGGGAAAGTACAATGAAGCCCTCGACGCCGCTGTAAGTAGTCCCCATCACTCTAAAATAGAGTTGGCAGAACTCTACAGAGAAGCAGGAAGCTATGAAATTGCACAAAAAATATATGCTGAATTGGCATTAAAACAACATTGCGATCCTGAAAGAATGGAGAATTTCATCTACCCACAGTGTTTACAGTTTATCAGTGATTTGTGGGAAAAAGCAAACAACACAGAAAAAGCACGTGAGTACAATCAACTGGCACTCAGATTTTGGGAAAAGGTAGAAAATAACATTGAAAGGAGTTTATATCCCATAGAAGAAGCGTGGCTTTACGAGGGAACAGGGCACATTTATGAGAGGGCAGGCGATGTTGCAAGAGCACTGAAGTACTACCAGAAAGCTCTAGAGAAATATGAACTTGCCAACAGGGAAGAATACCGCGCCTCTTCAGAGACGCATTATGAAGATGGTGACTGGAATCACTATGCAGGGTATTTCTACACGCAGCTTCCAGAAACCCTCATGCTCAATTTGAAGTCGGAATACTTCATGAAATTTCATCTGAGAAGAATAAGGTACCGGATTTTGAAACTCAAAATGCAGGAAAAGACAGGAATAAGACTATAGAGAATTCAGATGACCATGTAAGGAAAGGTCAATACCTTTATTACTTCATGGATGCAGAAGGGAAGGAATGGATTGTAAGTATATACAAGAGATTTGGAAACACAAAATACTATGAACTCGTAACAGCCTTTAGGCGCGACTGTAATCTCCCTGAAGAATGCAAACCTAAAGACGGTGACCTCAAACCCGTTCATTCATATTTGGATGTTTTAGATTGCGAGGGATGGAAACTGATAGGCCTATAGTAACCTTATCACACTCTGGGAAGAAACATCTAGTGAGTCTCAGGACATACAAATACATTTATGAGAGCATGTCCACATAGAGCTTACCTATATAGTGAAAAGGTGAGAGGATGAATTCCATCATCAAAAAACTCTACACGCGAGAAGAACTAGAAGACAAGATCGAGAAATCCACATCCATCCAAAATCTTTATATAGTCCATTCATGAACTGTTCAGACATGACCCTCTGGTCCACTGCATCTGTGGGAAAGGAAGGAAAATTCCTGGAGCTGTACGCACTGAGGAGCTTTGCTCAAAACCCACAAACAGGGTATGACCTCATCAAGCAGATTGAGAAAAAGACTGATGGGGGATGGGTCCCCTCAAAAGGACTGGTCTACCCCCTCCTCGATGAAATGGAAGAAAAAGGATTCATAGAGGTACAGGAAGTAGGGGAACGATCAAAAAAGATCTACAAAATTACGAAAAAAGGGATGGAAGAGCTAGAATTCATTAAGGAGAAACACAAAGAGATGGAAGAACGCTTTGACACCTTCAGGAAATTGTTCTTTGACACCTTTTTACCACCAGAGGAGAGTGAGATAGCAGAACTCTTTCACGAACTGAAGAGAAAAGCTGTAGAATCAAAAGACAAAGAAAGAACCAAGAACCTCTTGAGAAAGGTTCTGGAGGAACTATCATGATTGAAGCTGAGAATTTATCCAAGCACTTTAATGGTATTAAAGCAGTGGATGACGTGAGCTTTTCCGTCAAAAAGGGTGAAATCTTCGGGTTTTTGGGACCCAATGGGGCAGGAAAGACCACGACCATCAACATATTGTGCACATTATTAACTCCAACGTCGGGGAGAGCTTCCATTAATGGGTTTGACATCATGAAAGACCCTCACAATGTGAGGAGGTCAATTGGGTTGATTTTTCAGGACCCGTCGTTAGATGATCGGTTAACGGCAAACGAGAACATGGACTTCCACGGGATGATCTACGATGTGCCCAAAAAGGTGAGGGAGGAAAGGAAAAAAGAACTCCTGCAGATGGTAGACCTGTGGGATCGGCGAAAAGATCAGGTGAAGACCTTTTCGGGTGGGATGAAGAGACGGTTAGAGATTGCCCGCGGGTTACTCCACCGTCCCCAGGTGCTCTTCTTAGACGAACCCACCTTAGGGTTAGACCCTCAAACCCGGAACTACATCTGGAACTACATTCGCCGTCTCCGAAAGGAGGAGGGCATTACCATTTTCATGACCACCCACTACATGGATGAGGCTGAGAACTGTGACCGCATCGCCATCATTGATAATGGGAAAATCGTAGCTTTAGACACACCTGAACAATTGAAGAGGTTAGTAGGCGGTGATATTATCACATTAAAGACTATGGATGATGAAAAAGCGGAAAAAGAAATTGGAGAACGGTATAAACTCCAGGTGCGCCGGGATGAGCAGGGCATACATCTGGAGATCGAGAACAGTGAGGAGTTCATCCCCGGGTTCATATCTTCCTTTTCTACCAGGATCAACTCCATCAATTTGAGGAGACCCACCTTGGACGACGTCTTCCTGAAGTTGACAGGGCATGAGATCCGCAGAGAAGAGGTCACAGCCCGAGACAGAATGAGATCGCGTATGCGCATGGGAGGTCATTAACATGTTCTGGAGAGCTGTTTATGTCATCTGCCTCCGTGACATTCGGAGGTTCTTCAGGGAGAAATCCCAGGTCATTGGGTCAGTGGCAAGACCCACCCTCTGGTTACTGATCATGGGAACAGGATTTAACACCATATTCCGGGCAGGCGCAGAGACGTATGTCCAGTTCTTGTTCCCCGGGATTATTGGCATGACCGTGTTGTTCACCAGTGTCTTCTCTGCCGTTTCCGTAATCTGGGACCGCCAATTCGGCTTTTTACGGGAAATACTGGTAGCACCTGTCTCCAGGACGTCTGTCGCCGTGGGAAAGACGCTTTCAGGCGTCTTCCAGTCCATAATCCAGGGAGGCATCATCCTGGCATTATCACCCATCGTGGGTGTCTCCCTCACCCCCCTGATCGTTCTGGAAGTTGTAGGGTTGATCGTCCTCATCTCCTTCGCATTAACCTCTTTCGGTCTTTTGATTGCCTCCCGCATGGAATCTTTTGAAGGGTTCAACTTGATCATGAACTTTTTGATCATGCCCATGTTCTTACTGAGTGGAGCCCTCTTCCCCATGAAAGCTCTACCTTTGTGGTTGAAGAGCATTGTTACCATAAACCCTCTAAGTTACGGGGTGGACGCCTTGCGGGGAGTGATCATCGGAACCTCTGAACATGCCCTGGCAACCGATATCCTTTTTATGGCAGCATTCGCTAGTATCATGACGGTTGCTGCTGTGACCGCCTTCAGTAGAAAAACATAGGTGATGCCATGCTGCAGATACTGAACCCATTTAAGGCAAAAGAGGAGTTCAAGAAGCTGAAATCTGAAAAAAAATGGATTATAGCCCTACTCTTTGTATTCATACCCATAATTTTGACCGCAGTATCACAGGGTATGATCCAGAGAAAGCAGTCAGACCTCACCATGCAGCTTGCAGAAAACATGGGAGGATTAGACGAGACTCAGCTTGAATCTGTGAAAGCTATTCAGGGTCTCCTGACAGGGATTACTCTGGTCGTCGGTGTCCTCATGGGGCTGCTGTTCTGGGTTTTGAAGTCTGTACTTTTCCACGTGCTGTCACGGGTGATGGGTGGTGAGAAAGTGGAGCTCTCTTCTACTATTCACCTCATAGCGTACACGTATCTGCCCCTTGTCTTTAAGGGAGTCATAGACCTCTACAGGGGAATGACGTACCAGACCCCTCCCTATGAACAGTTTATGCGCGAAATTCAAAGCCCCGACATCCTCGTGAGCTTTGCCCAGTTCTTCAATGTATTCCTGATATGGGCATTGATTCTCATGATCATTGCAGTGAGAGAACAGTACAATCTTAATAAAAAGAAGGCACTTCTCGTCGTTCTCGTCCCGTATGTAGGTGCATGGATTCTGCAGGTTGCCTTAGCCTCTCTGGGAAGTCGTTTGGGAGGGTTGTAGAGGTGGAGGTACTGGAGGTAGAGAAGTGTTAGCAGTAAAAACAGAAAATTTGGAAATGATCTTCAAGATGGGGAGTGCCCAGGTAGGAGCCTTACGTGGAGTATCCCTCGAGGTAGAGGAAGGTGAGTTCGTCTCCATCGTGGGTACCAGCGGATCTGGAAAGAGCACGTTACTGAACCTGGTGGGGGGGTTGATGAAACCCACGAATGGACGTGTGTGTGTCAAGGGCGAGGAACTCACCCACATGGATGAGAACGAGCTGGCCTTGTTCAGGAGGAGGTACGTGGGCTTTGTCTTCCAGTCCTTCAACCTGATCAACACGTTGACTGCTGTGGAGAACGTGGAACTCCCCTTAATCTTCTCCAATGTCTCTGCCTCAGAGAGGGAGACGAGGGTGAGAACCCTTCTGGTTGGGTTTGGGTTAGAAGATAGACTGAACCACAAGCCGACAGAACTCTCTGGAGGTCAGCAGCAGAGAGTGTCTATAGCCAGGGCTATCATCAACAATCCGGAGATCATTTTAGCAGATGAACCCACCGGTAACCTGGACTCCAAGACCTCTCAGGAGATCATGGAAGTCCTGTATGACCTGAATAGAAAGGGTCAAACCTTTTTAGTAGTCACTCACGATATGAACGTGGCCCATTATGGGAAGAAAATTGTCTACATCGCTGATGGGCAGATCACAAAGATTGAGGAGGTATAGTGATGAAAAGAACTACATTCGTTTCAGGAGTCCTCTTCATGGTGTTGCTGTGTCTGAGTTTCGGGTTAAGTGCTGATAACACTGGAACTACCAAAGATTACGCCCTTTTGACCATCACCGTAGAGGACATCTACCGAACCGCAATAGACAATGCGCGTGTGGCTGTTACTTATGTGTATCCCCGCACAGACGACGTGTCCATCTCTGACCAGTTCACCAGGGATGGTACAGTTGTCTTCAACCTGGAAGTCGACCGGGAGTACGCAGTTACGGTCACCAAGGCTGGATTTATCCCTCACAGTGAGGAGGTCGATTTAAAGGAAGACACGACCATTACCGTCACCTTGGAATACATGCAGAACATGCCCGTCCTCCAGGTGTCGAGGTACACGATATCACCTCAAGAAGTGGGACCAGGCGAACAGTTCCAACTGCATCTGGTCGTTGAAAATAGAGGGACAGGAGATGCTTTGACGGTAAAAGTGTTCCCCGGCCCAACCCAGGTTTTCTCTCCTGTGCAACCTTCAAGTTCTGCTTACCTTGAACGGCTGGACAAAGGGAAGGTGACCTCAGTTTACCTGACGTTCACTGTTACGGGAGAAGCTTTATCAGGCGTGTATGACCTGGCATTTACCATAACGTACCAGGACGCTTCAGGCCTCCTCCACACAACGCAGGAGACTGTGGGAATTCCCATTGTGAGAAAGCCTTTGATAAAGCTGCTGAACATGAACTACCCCTCAGAGATAGAACAGGGCACGCCTTTCACCTTTTCTGTGGAAATAGCCAACATAGGTAGATTCCCTGTCAACGGGGTGTACATGGAAGTGGAGAGCGACATGGGCTGGGAGTACTACTCGTACTACATTGGAAGTTTAGAGGCAGGAGACTTCGACACCTTCACCTCAGAAGTAAATCCAGACGCCCCGGGAGAGCACACAGTCACCCTCACCGTAGGCTTTATCGACGATTTCAACAGGGAACATTCTCAGACAGAGTCCTTTACCGTGAAGGTAATTGAAAAGACGCAGCAACCTGAACCTGTTCAAGAGGAAGGGCTTTGGGAACGATTTATCCGATTCCTAAAAGCGTTTTTTGGGTTAGGATAAGATTCCTGGGGTTGGGATAAGTGCGCTTCAATGATTTAATACGAATGGTCCTGCGAAACCTGAACAGAGTAAGAACGAGGACAGCACTCACCACCACAGGAGTTGTCATTGGGGTAGCTGCCATTGTCACCCTGCTATCCATATCCTTTGGGTTTCAGCAGAGTATCACGGCACAGCTGGAAAATATAGGGGACATCAAAGAGATCACTGTCATAAAACCCATGGGAGACTTTGGCATGGGGGCCCCTGGAAGAGAGGAGACCAAGATACTGGATGAGGACGCAGTTGAAGAGATTGGGAAAATAGATGGGGTGCAGGCAGTTGTTCCCTCTCTATCAGTGTCAGGAACTCTTGAACTGGGGAGGTACCTGACGTCTCTATCCATCACTGGTATTGACCCTGAAGACGGAGAGAACTTGCAGATCATCACGGAGAAGGGGAGATTCTTGCGAAAAAAAGATACAGATGTCATGGTCGTGGGGTACAAGGTGGCTGAGGTATTCAGGGAAAAGAAAACACTGAAAAAGGTTGAAGGGTTAGATATTTTTGGGAAAAAGGCAGAAATTGTTGTGAAGAGGAGGAACATGGAGGGAGAGGAGGAGACCAGGTATTTCAGGGTGAAAATCATCGGGATTATTGAAGAACAGGGAACGCAGGCAGATTATGACGTGTACATACCCTTGGACATGGCAACAAACATTAAGGAATGGCAGAATATGCAGCCAAGCATTCTGAAGAGAGAGGGGTATGAATCATTAATCGTGAAGGCCCAAGATGCAGATAAGGTCAACGATATAACAACAAAGATTTTGGAAATGGGTTATTTGGCCTTTTCCTTTAAACAAATCATAGAATCTTTAAATTCAGTTTTCACCATATTGGAGATTGTCCTGTTGGGGATTGGGGCCATTGCTTTGATCGTGGCAGCCTTAGGGATTATTAACACCATGCTCATGTCTATAATGGAAAGGACCAGGGAAATTGGCATCATGAAGGTCGTTGGTGCCTCCAACACAGACGTGACCCGGATCTTCCTGGTGGAGGCTTTAACGATTGGTCTCTTAGGCGGCATTGGCGGCGTGATCTTGGGGGTTTTGGTGGCCAATGGGATTGACATTATTGCCCGTGTTTATGTGTCGCAGCAAGGAGGGAATGTTGAGTCCATCGTGGTGATGCCCTTTTGGCTGATCTTGTTTGCCGTTGGGTTTGCCATGATGGTAGGGTTGATCTCGGGCGTTTATCCAGCACGGAAAGCGGCCCAGTTATCACCTGTCGAAGCGTTACGATATCAATAGTAGTAGTGGTGCTATGAAGTGGATGTGGTTGGCAGTTGCAGCAGTTGTACTCACGCAGTGCGGTTCAGTAGCGGGAAGTGGGAGTATTCCGCCTTCTTTCTTTGTAAAAGAGAATGGAGGACAGAACTGTATCATCGTCGTAGGGGAAAAGGCAGATGCTTCAGATATTGTCGAGGCTTCGAGGCTGGCCGTTGCCATCAGTACGTTATCCAGCAGGAGAAAAGAGGTGCCTGTCGTGGAAGAGGTCACCATACAGCATGAAAACGTACCAGCTGGCACCTGTATTGTGGAGACTCCTCTGGAACTGAGCACTTTGTGGTATTTTGACGATTTTGGCGTGTACGGAAATGGTAACGAGAAATTTGATGCATGGGAAACGCACGAAGAAATCCAGTTGT
>JADDYB010000179.1_pt1 | contig 19812 bp, 19 predicted proteins | sample 8641941 | NCBI WGS metagenome assembly JADDYB01 (sample SAMN16275377, study PRJNA637457) | freshwater sediment metagenome | isolation source: Lake Kineret sediment | place: Israel: Lake Kineret | collected 2013
CTACGACGTCTGCACCCACGCATCCAGAGGCATCTACAGCGGAGGCGGAGCTGCCCTGAAGGTCACGAAGCAAGTGAAGGAGAAGCTTAGAGCCTTCGCGGCCCGGATGCTGGACGCAGAGGCGAGCGCCCTCAAGTTCCGCTGCGACGAAGGCAGGGGCCAGGGAGTCATATACGCGGAAGGCGTCCAGGGAAGGGAGGTCACCTTCAAGGAGATCGCGTACAACGCCCGCCACAAGAACTGGGGCACCGTCTCGGCGGTGGACAGCTACAGGCAGCCGGCCTGCCCGCCCCACTTCACAGGCTACTTCATAGAGGTTGAGGTGGACACCTGGACAGGCAAGGTCAGGCCCGTGAGGGTCGTGGCAGGCGCCGACATAGGCACAGTCATCAACCCCAAGCTGGCCGCTGGACAGGTTCACGGTGGCCTGGCCATGGGGTGGAGCATGGCGACCATGGAGGACCTCCCCATCGACACGGCGACCGGTGAGCTAGCTAACAGGGGCATGATCACCGACTACAAGATACCTTACGCCATGGATATGCCCCCACTGGACGACTTCGAGGTGTTCTTCACAGACACCTACGAGCCCACCGGCCCCTTCGGGGCCAAGGGGATAGGTGAGGGCGCCCTAAACCCCGTCGCGGGCACCGTCGCCAACGCCATACAGAATGCCATAGGCATAAGGTTCTACGAGCTACCCCTGACGAAGGAGAGGATCTTGGAGGCCATACCGAAGAAGGAGGAAGACTGACGTGAACATCAACACCCACAACACCCATATAGTCATGGGGTTCGAGTACCACGCCCCCACCAGCGTCTCCGAGGCCGTGAAGCTGCTCAGCGAGTACGGCGGCGACGCCAGCGCCCTCGCGGGGGGCACCGACCTCATCGTAAGGATGAAGGACGGGAGCCACCGCCCCAAACACGTCGTCAACCTGAAGAAGATCGCTGGCCTGGCGGGGATCAAGGAGACCAAGGAGGGCATCAGCATAGGGGCCCTGACAAGGATCAGGGACCTGGAGAAGAGTGAACTCATAGGGAATAGGCTGCCTGTACTGCAGGAGGCCGCTAGGACCCTCGGCTCGGTTCAGATCAGGAACCTGGCCACCCTGGGAGGCAACCTGTGCAACGCGTCGCCATGCGCCGACACGGCGGTGGCCCTCCTGGCCTACGACGCGGTGGCCCACATCGCGGGCCCCAGCGGCGACAGAGCCGTCACCCTGGACGGCTTCTTCAAGGGGCCCGGCGTGACTGCGCTTGAGAGGGGGGAGATACTGACAGGCGTGTCGGTCCCCAAGCCCGCCAAGAACACCGTGGGGCGCTGGCTCCGAGTCGCCAGGGCCTCCATGGACATCGCGTCCATAAGCCTGGCCGTGACCGTGAAGCTCAAGGACGGCGTAGCCGAGGATAGCCGCTTCGCCTGGGGCACCGTGGCGCCGACGCCCATGAGGACGAAGGAGGTCGAAGCCTACGTCAGGGGCAGGAGGCTTGACAAGGCATGTATCAAGGAGGCGGCCGCGCTCGCCTCACGAAGCATCAAGCCCAGGGAGAGCGGCAGGAGCAGGGGACCCTACAAGCGGAGGGTCGCCCATGGGTTCGTCGTGGAGGCGTTAACGAGTCTGGTGGAGGCGCAGAGATGAGAATACAGTTAACAGTCAACGGGGCGAAGAGGAGCTTCGACGTTGAGCCCAACACCCTTCTACTGAACCTGCTCAGGGACGAGATGAGCCTGACTGGAACCAAGTACGGCTGCGGCATAGGCGAGTGCGGGGCCTGCACGGTCCTCATGGACGGCGAGGCGGTCCTCGCATGCATGATCCTCGCAGTCGACGCTGACGGCCGCAGGGTGGACACCGTCGAGGGACTAGCCAAAGGCAGCGAACCCCACCCGATACAGCAGGCCTACCTGGACGAGGGGGCCGTGCAGTGCGGGTACTGCACGCCCGGCTTCATCATGGCCACGAAGGCTCTGCTCGACGAGAACCCTGCGCCAACCGAGGCCGAGATACGGGAGTACCTGAACGGCAACCTGTGCCGCTGCACCGGCTACGTGAACATTGTGAGGGCCGTGCAGAGGGCGGCCGAGGCCATGAGATGAGGGCCGCCGCCGTGGTCCTGGCGGCGGGCAAGTCCAGCCGCATGGGCTCCAACAAGCTGCTCCTCCCCTTCAACGGCGAAACCGTTCTTGAGACCACCCTGGATGCATTGAAGCACGTCAGCACAGTGGTGGTTACCGGGCACAACCCCAACGAACTTGAGGCTCTACTGTCTAAACACCGCGTGAAGGTGGCCCATAACCCCAGGTACGAGGAGGGCATGGCCACCAGTTTCCAGGCTGGGCTGAAGGCGGTGGACGCCGACGCCGCGTTCCTGGTCCTGGGCGACCAGGTGGGCCTGACCAGGGACCTGCTTTCGGCAATGGTTCAGGTGATGACGGATGACGAGGACGTCCTAATAGTGAGCCCCAGGTACGGTGAGGTGAGGGGCCACCCCGTCCTCTTCAGGCGGAGCCTCTTCGGGGAGATTCTATCCCTGGGGTCCGGTGAGAGCCTCAGGGACGTGGTCGCGAGGCATGAGGACGGCCACAGGTACGTGGAGGGCGACGTGTGGACCGTGATAGACATGGATACTCCCGAGGAGTACGAGGCCGCCAGGAAGCTGTGGTCGCTGATAGGCCGGGGCTAGGCCCCTGCCCTCGCCTTGATGAGTTCTGCCACTATGCTGACGCCAATCTCCCACGGGGTCTCGGCCCCTATCTTCAGGCCGATGGGCCCCCTGATGGCGTCCACTGCGGACGCGTCCAGGCCCTCATCCTTAAGCTGTTTCTTGTGCTCCTGGGCCTTATTGACGCTGCCGAGAAGCCCTATGAAGGCCGGCTTAGCCCTGACCGTGTGTCTGAGGCCGGCCAACTCGAACTCCGTCTCGCCATGGAGCATCACCACGTAGTCGCTGGGCCTAATCTTGACGCCCTTCAGGCTGTTAGGGTAGGGTCCGTTAACCAGATTCATGCCTGGGAAGTTTGCTTCGACGGCGGTCTCCGCGTCGTCCACCACCGTCACCTTGAACCCGCATCTGGCCGCCATGCTCGCAGCCGCCTGAGCGATCAGGCCCGAGCCCATGACTATGAGCGCGGGCTCCGGCTTAACAACGTCCAAGAATATCTTCACCTCTCCACCGCACTTGCTGTTCACAGGGATCATGCCCTCCCTGGCGGGCACACCCATGGCGAAGTGGAGGCACCTGGGCCTCCCCTCCCTCATGGCTTCGAGGGACTCCTCCACCAGCAGCCTCTCCATGCCTCCCCCGCCGATAGTCCCCAGGGTCTCGCCCCCCGAGGTGACCAGCATCTTGCTGCCCGGGTCCCTGGGGCCGTGGCCCTCCTTGTATGTGAGGGTGCAGAGGACGCAGGGCCTTCCCGCGTCCAGCTCGTCCTTGAGCCTCGTGAATATCTCGGGGTCACTCAGGGGCGGTACGCTCCGCTGCGTCCAGTATGGCCTCAAGTATCTTGGTGAAGCCCGTGCACCTGCATATGTTGCCCTCTATGCCGCGCTTCACTTCGAGCTCCGTAGGGTGGGGGTTATCCCTGAGGAGCGCGTAGGCGCTTATCAGCATCCCGGGGGTGCAGAACCCGCACTGGACGGCCCCGTTCTCGACGAAGGCCTCCCGGAGGTCGATCATCAGCGGGTTCTTGTCCAGGCCCTCCAGGGTCGTGACGTGGCGTCCCTCCACCTGGGGCGCCAGCACCAGGCAGCTGGCCACGGGGTTGCCGTCCAGGAGGACCGTGCAGGCGCCGCACTCTCCCTGCTCGCAGCCCTTCTTAACGCTCTTGTAGTCCAGGTGGTCCCTGAGCATGTCCACAAGGCTCGTGTAGGGCTCGATGTCCACGGATAGGGGCGTCCCGTTTAGCTCAAAGTTGATCTTCATGTCTTTCACCTCGCACGCTCCTCGGCCTCGGCCAGGGTCCTCTTCATGAGGACGCCACACATGTCTCTGCGGTACTCGGCTGTGCCCCTTATGTCAGTGATGGGGGCCACCGCGACTTTCACGGACTCGGCTGCCCTTTCCAGCAGCTTAGCGGTGAGGGCCTTTCCCCGCAGCATCTCCTCCACCTCAGGCGTCCTGATGGGCGTCTCCGCCACGGAGCCGAAGGCGAGCCGGGCCATCTTCACCTTGTCCCCGTCCATCTCCACGTAGGCGGCTGCGCTTACCACCGAGAGAGTGAAGGCCTTTCGGCGGCCTATTCGCTTAAAGGATGAGCCTGAACCTTCGGGCGGCGCCCGGAACCTTATCTCAGTGACCAGTTCGTCTGGCTCTAGGCAGTTGAGCTTGGGCCCCGCGAACAGCTCATTCAGGGGTATGATCTTGGTCTCCTCGAGGCTCCTTATGGTCACCTCGGCCTCGTGGACCAGCAGCGGCGGGGCGGAGTCGGCCGCCGGGGACGCGTTGCAGAGGTTGCCCGCTATGGTGGCCCTGTTCCTGACCTGGGGGCTGCCTATCCATGAGACGGCGTCCACCAGCGCCGGGGCCTTGGCCGCGATGGGGCTCGCGGCGACCTGGGCGTGAGTTGCTGTGGCGCCTATGCATATGTAGCCCGAGGCCTCCCGGATGTAGTTGAGCTCAGCCACCTTGTTCAGGTCAACCAGGTTGCTGGGCCTGCAGGCCGCCTCCCTCAGAAGGGGCACTAGGTCGGTGCCTCCGGTGAACGGCTTGGCTTCATCCAGTGTGGCGAGCAGGTGCAGCGCCTCGGCCAACGAGGTCGGAGCGTGGTATTGGAACCTGGGGAGGGGCTTCATCTCTTAGCCTCCTTCATAGCCTTCTGTATGGTCCACGGCCTCACAGGCAGCTCGTTGAATCGTATGCCCGTTGCGTGATAGATGGCGTTTGTTATAGTGGGCACCACGCTGATGATGGCAGGCTCACCCACGCCCTTGGCCCCGAAGGCACCGTACCTGTAGGGCTTCTCCACGATTATGACGGGCTCTATCTCAGGCGTGTCCATGCTACTGGGCACAACGTAGTCCTTGAACCCGGGGTTCAGGACGCGTCCGTTCTTCAGCTCCATGTTCTCCATGAGCACCAGGCCCATGCCCTGGCTCACGGCTCCCTCTATCTGGCCCTCCACCATCATGGGGTCTATGGCCTTGCCGCAGTCCATGGCGGGCCACACATGGAGGACCGTGGCCTCCCCTGTCTCGGTGTCCACCTCCACCTCGGCCACGGTGGCTGCGAAGGTGTATACGCTGTAGTTGACGCCCAGGCCCGTGGTGGGATCGAAGAACCGTTCGGGTGCCCTGAAGAACCCGTAGGCGGCGGGGTCGTAGCCTCGGACGTACATCTCCTCGGCCAGCTCCCTGATGCTGATGCTGGTCCCTGGGTTCTTCTTGTCGAAGGCTTTGCCCTCGGCTAGGTCAATCCGCTCGGCTGGGACCCCAAACAGCTCTGAGGCGCACGTTACCATGCTCTCCCTGAGCTTCAAGGCAGCCTTGGCCGCCGCGGTGCCGCCCAGCATGAGGCCCCTGCTTCCGTGGGTGGGCTTCGCGTTCAGGGTGCTGTCCGTGTCGGGTAGCTCGATCCTGATGTTCGCAGGGTCCACGCCTATGATCTCGGCCACTATCTTGGCGTGGCCAAATGGTGAGCCCTGCCCTATCTCGACGATGCCTGTGCGGTAGGTGACGCTGCCGTCCTGGTTCATTATGAGGCTTGCGGCGCTCCAGTCGGGTGTGCTCCTGCTGGTGCTTATGCCGTGGTAGGCCAGCCCGACGCCGTAGCCCCGCACCTTGGAGCCGTTCCACACGGGTTCGCGGTGGTTGGCCCAGTCCGATGCGTCCCGTACAGCCTCAAGACACTCCTTGATGCCTACGCTGTGGTCCAGAACCTGGTCGCAGGTGGTCCTGCCCCCCTCCACCAGCACGTTCCTGAGCCTGAAGTCTATAGGGTCCATACCCAGCTCGTAGGCCAGCTTATCCATCTGGCTCTCCGCGGCGAAGTGTAGGGCCAGGTCCCCGAAGCCCCTGAAGCTGCCGCCGTACACCTTGGTAGTGTAGACGGCTCTCCCGTCGATGCTGCAGTTATCCACCTCGTAGGGGCCCGCAGCGTGGGCCGTCTGCCTCCACAGCCAGAACGGCGACCTGTTAGCGTAGGCGCCGCACTCTAGAGTGATGTCCACCTCGATGCCCCTGACCTTGCCCTCCCTGTCGGCGCCGCTCCTGTACTTGATCCGCGCCGGGAACCTCTTGTTGCTGTAGCAGACGGACTCGTCGCGGCTCCACATGTGGGCCACCGGCTTGCCCAGCTTGTGGGCGGCGAAGGCGGCGTAGGCCGCCACGAGGGGCCCCTGGTCGTCCTTGCCCCCGAAGCCTCCGCCTGTGAGGGCCTGGATTATCCGAATCTGGTTGAGGTCCCAGCCCATGACGTGGGCCACCTTCTCCCTGATGAGGAACGGGCTCTGGCCGTTGCAGATGACCGTCACCTTGCCCCTCTCCGGGACGGCGTAGGCCGCCTCGGTCTCGATGTACATGTGGTCCTGGTAGGGGCTCCAGTAGGTGTCCTTTACCTCCACGTCGGCCTCCTGGAAGCCCTTCTCGGCGTCCCCCTTCCTAATGCGGGTGGTGACGGCCACGTTTCCGCCGCCGTGTACGTTCGGCGCGCCCTCCGCCAGGGACGCGTCCACATCCAGGACGGGGGGAAGCTCCTCGTACTCCACATGTATCCTGTCGAAAGCCGCCTCCAGGGCGTACTCGTCCCGGGCGCAGACGAGGGCTATGGGGTCGCCCACGTAGTGAACCTTCACATCATTGAGGAAGGGCTGGTCGGGGAGCGCGTACCCTATCTGGTTGCTGCCAGTGACGTCGGCGCCCGTGTATATGCCTTCGACACCGGGCACCTTCAGGGCCTCGTCAAGATCGATGCGCTTGATGATGCCGTGGGGTATGCTGCTCCTGTAGACCTTCAGCAGTGTCGTTCCTCTGGGCACGTAGTCGGCCGTGTATCTGGCCTTGCCCAGAACCTTGTCCAGGGCGTCTGTGCGCGTTACGTTCTTGCCGACGACGAGGAACTCCTTCCTGCCCAGCATCTCAAGTATCTTGTCGTACTCCAATGGGGGACCATCCTGTGACGATGTTGAGCTATTCTAGGTTCAAGGTTTTAAATAAAAGAATCTCCCAGGGCTGCCCAGAAGTCCTGCCTGTCGGCCTCCAGCACCAAGACCCTCTGCTCCCGGCTCGCGAGGAGCCGCAGCAGGGAGTCCACCTTGTCTGTGCGGCACGTCACCGCCAGGTACCCTCCTCCAACAAGAGCCTCCGCGGCCTTCACTAGGCCCGGGTACAGGCCGCGCCCCAGCTTTTCAATGTGGCCGTACTCATCCACGACGATTAGGCATCGTTTACTCATCTCTGCTGCCGCCTTTGAGAGCAGAGCGTTGGCCCGGCTGAAACCGGACTCACTGAAGACGTACTTCCAGGGCCCCAGCCTCACCCAGTCAGGGGACGCGACCCTCTCGCCGAGCCAAACCAGGGGGAACCGGGCCCCAGATGAGAGGTCCAGGCCATCATACGCCACCGTCTCGCCCTCCTCCACCACCCGGAGGCTCGCCACGCCCATCACGCGTAGGCCCTTCCCCCTCGCCCTCTCAGCCAGCTCCAGGACGCGGGCTGTCTTGCCTCCGCCTATGGTGCCGTGGATGATCAGTGTTCCCCGGTTCAACGCCTCTACCCTATGCCTCCCAGTTCATCGTTGTTGGCCCACGTCAGGGGGACCACCATGTCCTGCGGCATGTCTGTGCCGTGGGTTCCCTGGACTACGCCGTCTCTCTCGACCGTGTGCTGGCCGTGGTCGGCGAGGACGATGGCCGAGTAGCCTCCACGGTGGGCTGACCCCAGTATCTTTCCCAAGTTCGAGTCCGCCCTCGAGGCCGCGTCGCGTCCCTCCCTGCTGAGGGGGCCGTGGGCGTGGCCCGCGTCGTCCACGTCCAGGAGCTGGACCCAGAGGAGGCTGGCCTCACCTTCCAAGGCTCTAATGGCGATCCTGGTCACCTCGTCGTCCGTGTTAGACGCCGCGATCCCCGGCCTGTCGGCGTGGGGCGATATGAGGATGCCGAGGCTGCTCGCGGCTCTGGCGGCCGTGGCCGAGGCCATCCCCTCGCCCCTGAGAACGTGGAAGATCGTCTCCAGGGCCAGGGGCTGCTCCCTGTTGGTGATCCCGTGGCTCGCCGGGGAGGCTCCCGTGAGCATGGTGGCGAAGTTGACGGGCGTGATGGTTGGCATCACGGAGTCTATGAAGACGCCGTGGACCGCGTGGAGGGCGTTAAAGCAGGGCGTCAGCTCCTCGACAGCCTTCCAGGTGGCGTAGCCGAAGGCGTCCACGACGACCACAACCAACCTGTCGGTGGCTTTCAGCATCTTAACTACCTCGCGGTGAGGACCCCTCTCGGAGGAGGAGGGCAGCCTCACACCCAGCACCCGCGACACCGTGGGGGCCACACATCTCATGTCAGGCATAATGGAGGAGTGGTCCACCAGCTTTTGAGGCTTAAGCTCCCTGCACCCTTTTAATTTCAGTGGCCTAAGCCTATTTGAGACACATGACCCTGCCCCAGTTCACCAGGTCCAAGATCGTATGCACCATAGGCCCCGCCTGCAGAGACCACCGAACCCTCAGAGCAATGGCAGCCTCAGGCATGGACGTGGCCAGGATCAATATGAGCCACGGCGAGCAGGAGGAGCACCAGGCCGTCTTCGAGACCCTGAGGGGGATCGGGGGCACAAGTATACTGGTCGACTTGCCCGGCCCCAAGATCAGGCTGGGGGAGCTGGACAGTTCATACATGCTGGAGGAGGGCGACAGCATCCACTTCACCACGGAGCAGGTGACCGGAAACAGGCGGGAGATGAGCGTCAGCTACGACAGGCTCCCGGCCGAGGCCCACGTGGGCGGCCACCTGTTCATCAACGACGGCATCATAGACCTGGAGATCACCGGCGTGGACAGGGACCTGAAAGGGTTCACGGGTAGGGTGGTCTCCGGCGGGGAGGTCTCCAGCAGGAAGGGGCTGAACGCGCCCGGAGCCAGGCTCACCCTGAAGCCGCCCACGGAGAAAGACATAAAAGGCATCAGGTTCGGCGTCGAGATGGACTGCGACTGGTTCGCGGCCAGCTTCATCAGGTCGGCCCGAGACATGGAGGATGTACGCGCCGAGGTCAAGAGGGCCGGCGGCGACCAGCCCATCATCAGCAAGATAGAGCACGGGGACGCCGTGGGGAACATCAACGAGATTATCGAGGCCAGCGACGGCGTCATGGTGGCCCGCGGCGACCTGGGCATAGAGATACCGCCCTGGGACGTGCCGCTGCTCCAGAAGAAGATAATAGCTGCCTGTAACAGGCTGGGCAAGCCCGTCATAGTGGCCACCCAGATGCTGGAGTCCATGGTGAGCAACCCCCGGCCCACAAGGGCCGAGGCCAGCGACGTGGCCAACGCCCTCCTGGACGGCGCCGACGCGGTGATGCTCAGCGGCGAGACCGCCGTGGGCAGGTACCCCGTGGAGGCGGTGCGCGTCATGAACAACATATGTTTGGTGGTGCAGGAGCAGATCACCCAGCGGGAGATGCCGCCCCTCAAGGGGCTGCCCGTCACGGACGTTGTCGGCGAGCTGGCGGCGCGCTCCGTGGACGCCGTGGAGCTCGCCGCCATCATAGTCGTCACCAGAAGCGGCTTCAGCGCGTTGATGGTGAGCAAGTACAGGCCCAAGACGAAGATACTGGCCGTTACCCGTGAGCCCAGGATCGGCCGCAGGCTCCACATGTACTGGGGGGTAGAGCCCCTGGACGTTCCCTGGACGGATAACAGGGACCAGCTCATAGTCAGGGCGGTGCACAGGAGCTTGGAACTGGGCCTCATCTACGACAAGGATGTCATCGCCGTAGTCTCCGGCTCCACGCTGATCGAGCCGGGCCAGACGACAACTCTGGACATCCTGCACGTGCAGGACATCATCAGCAGGTGGGAACGAGGAGACTAAGTTTTATCACCCCACGCCGCCAATCTTCACCCATGAGTTATTCTTTGCCAGAGATCAAGAGGCCCGAGCCTCTGGCCCCCAACGAGGCCGTGCTGGTGGCGAGCGGGGACCTGCGGCTCAGCGCCAACAGGGAGTGTTGGCCCGCCCAAGCCGAGATGGAGGAGAGGGTGAGGACCGCATTCCAGGCCGAAGGCATACATATCCTTAGGGGCCACCCCTACAACCCGGATCTAGGCCACGGCTTCATCTGGAGCCAACGGATGGGTATGGATGTGTTCAGGGAGATTCCCCGGGACGCGCGGGTCATAGTAGCCGAGGCGGTGTGGCAGTACAGCCACCACGTCCTGGCGGGGCTCCGCGACCACGAGGGACCCATACTAACGCTGGCCAACTGGAGCGGACAGTGGCCCGGCCTCGTCGGGATGCTGAACCTGAACGCGTGCCTATCAAAGATGGGAAAGCAGTACAGCACCATATGGAGCGAGGGCTTCGACGATGAGTTCTTCCTCAACGGAATCAGGCAGTGGCTCAGGGAGGGCAGGATCACCCACGACACGAGCCACGTCAGGGACCTGAAGCCCGGGAGCCTGCCCAGTGAGGAGCAGAGGCTGGGCGAGGCCCTGGCGGGGCAGCTGAGGCGCGAGAAGGCTGTGATGGGGGTCTTCGACGAGGGCTGCATGGGCATGTACAACGGCATCATAGAGGATGAGCTGCTGAACCCCCTGGGCGTCTACAAGGAGAGGCTCAGCCAGTCGGCCCTCGTCGCGGCCATGGGGACCGTGACGGACGCCGAGGCTGCGAGGGCCAGGTACTGGCTGGACATTAAGGGGGTGGACTTCGTCACAGGGAAGGACCCTGCGACGGAGCTCACAAACGCCCAGGTAATGGAGCAGCTCAAGATGTACATAGCCGCCGTGAGGATCGCCCATGACTTCGGGTGCGCCCTCATAGGCATCCAGTACCAGCAGGGGCTGAAGGACATGGCGCCTGCCAGCGACCTGGCGGAGGGGCTGCTCAACAACGTGGACAGGCCCCCCGTACACCACTCCGTAACGGGCGAGGAGCTGTACAAGGGCGAGGCTCTGCCACACTTCAATGAGGTTGACGAGGGCGCGGGCCTGGACGCCCTCATCACGAACCGGGTATGGAGGGCCATGGGCCTGGACCCGGCCACCACCCTGCACGACGTCAGGTGGGGCGACTGGTACGGCGGCCAGTACGTGTGGGTGTTCCTCATCAGCGGCTCGGCGCCGCCCAGCCACTTCAAGGGCGGCTACAGGGGGGCGAGCAGCGAGCGACAGCCCCCCATGTACTTCCCCCTGGGCGGAGGCACCTTGAAGGGTGAGAGCAGACCCGGAGAGATCGTGTGGAGCCGCGTATACGTGCTGCCTGATGGCCTCCAAGTGGACATCGGCAGGGGCACGGTGGTGGACCTGCCCCCCGAGGAGACCAAGCGGAGGTGGGACGCCACGACGCCCCAGTGGCCCATCATGAGCGCCGTGCTCCACGGCGTCACCAGGGACCAGTTCATGGCGCGGCACAAGGCCAACCACATACAGGTGGTATACGCGCCGAACGCAGAGACAGCCGACAAGGCTCTGGCGGCCAAGGCCGCCATGTTCCACGAGCTGGGCGTCAAGGTCCACATCTGCGGCGACGTTAAGGTGGGGTAGGCCTTGACCCACGTCATAGCCGTGGACCTTGGGGCCGCCTCCGGGAGGGTCATGAAGGTCTCCTTCGACGGCGAGGCCTTCACCCTTGAGGAGGCTCACAGGTTCAGCAACGTTCCGGTGAGGAGGGGGACGCACCTCCACTGGAACGTTCAGCGGCTGTGGCGTGAGACTTTAAGAGGCGTAGAGAAGGCCAGGGAGGGCGCCCTCAGCGTCGGCGTGGACACCTGGGGCGTGGACTACGGGCTCCTGGACGCGGAGGGCAACCTGCTGGGAGACCCATACCACTACAGAGACCCGAGGACGCGGGGCCTCATGGAGTGGGTCTTCAAGCGTATGCCCAGGAGGGAGATATTTCAGCGCACAGGCGTCCAGTTCCTTGAACTCAACACGCTGTACCAGCTGACCAGCATGGTGAAGAGGCGGGACAGAGCCCTGAGGGACGCCGACACCTACCTTGGGCTCCCGGACCTGTTCAACCACTGGCTGACGGGCCTGACGAAGGCCGAGTTCACACACGCCACCACCACCCAGCTGTACAACCCCCTGAAGGAGGCGTGGGACCAGGAGATCATCGAGGCCGTAGGGCTGCCAGGCCACATCTTCCCCGAGATCGTGCACCCCTCGGAGGTCGTAGGCTACAGCGGCCAGATGCCCGTCGTGGCTCCGGCCTGCCACGATACGGCGAGCGCCGTCGCCGCGGCGCCGTCCAAGGAGAAGGGATTCGCATACATCAGCAGCGGCACCTGGAGCCTCATGGGCACCGAGGTGGATCGACCCCACATCGACGAGGCTGCGTACAGGCTTAACTTCACCAACGAGGGCGGAGTGGAGGGCACCTATAGGCTGCTGAAGAACCTGCCGGGCCTGTGGTTCGAGCAGGAGCTTCTCAAGGAGTGGAGGGGCAAGGGAGCTGAGCCGGGCTACCCTGACCTCTACGAGGCGTCCGAGAAGAGCCCCGCATTCAGGTCGCTGATAGACCCGGGGGACAACCGGTTCGTGGAGCCAGGTGAGATGACCCCCAGGATAATAGAGTACTGCGTGGAGACGGGGCAGCCCAAGCCCATGTCCATCGGCGAGCACATGAGGTGCGTCTACGAGAGCCTAGCCCTCAACTACAGGCATACACTGAGGCAGCTGGAGGAGGTGACCCGGGCTAGGTACAGGGCACTGCACGTGATCGGCGGGGGCTCACTGAACAGGGTTCTGAACCAGATGACAGCCGACGCGATGGGGCTGAGGGTCTTCGCTGGGCCGGTTGAGGCGGCGTCGCTGGGCAACGCCGCGGTCCAGTTCATGGCCCACGGCGAGGTGAAGGACATTTGGGAGGCGCGCAGGCTCATCTCCGAGACCTACGTGACGGGCATATTTCTGCCCCTGAACCCCGAGCCGTGGGACGAGCCTTATCAGAGGTTCAAACGGCTGGTGGAGGGGGAGGAGAAATGATCATCGGGCTCATCTCGGACACCCACGACAACATCAACATGATCGACAGGGCCGTTAAGAGGCTCAACGAGGAGCAGGTCAAACTGGTCCTCCACGCAGGCGACTACATCGCCCCGTTCACGGCGAAGCACTTCAAGCCTCTGGAGGCTCAGCTCGTAGGCGTCTACGGCAACAACTGCGCCGAGAGGGACACCTTGAAGAAGGTCTACGGGGAGATAGGGGCGGAGATCAGGGGCTTCTTCGCGGAGGTGGAGGCCGACGGGATGAGGATAGCCCTCATCCACGGCCATAGGCAGGAGGACGTAGACAAGGCGTACGGCGGCGGCTACGACGCGATAGTGAGGGGTCACACCCACCGGGCTGGCGTAGGGCACGAGAAAGGTGTGCTTGTGGTTAACCCGGGGGAGGCCTGCGGCTACGTCACGGGGCGGAGCACCTTAGCCTTCTTGGACACTGAGCGGAGAGTGGCCTGGCTCGCCGACCTAGATTAGGCGACGCCACAGAAGGACTTCAAAGCGTACTCCTGAACCCTGGCCGCGTCAACCACCGACTTTATGTTCACCCACTCCTCCTTTGCGTGGGCTCCGTCCCCCGACGGTCCGTAGCTGACAGCGGGCACACCCTTCTCTGTCATTATCTGGGTGTCCAGCCACCCTGAGCCCCCAGTGAACATGGGCTCGCGGCCCAGCGCCTTAGCTGAGGCCTCCACAAGCGCCCGGCATATGGCCTCGTCGGTGCTCACCTCCATGGGGGCCCTGTAGAAGGCTACCGTGTGCTCCGCGCTGAACTTAGGGTCGCTCCCCGCGATGGACCGGAGCATGCCCGTCATCTCCCTCTCCACGGTTTCACGGGTCTCCCCGGGGATGAGGCGCCTCTCCAGTTGGAGCCTACACTTCGCCGGGTAGGTGCTGAGCTCGCTTCCCCCCGCTATTGTGCTGGCGTGGACGCTCCCTGGCCCCACCAATGGGTGCATGTCCTTCTGGAGGCTCCTCTGTAGGGCTTCGATGCCTGTGAGGACGTGACCCATCTTAGCTATGGCGTCTACGCCCACCTTGAAGCTGCTGCCGTGGGCGGCCACCCCTTGAGTCACCACGTCCACCCACGCGAACCCCTTGTGGGCCACAAGGACGTTGCCGCCGGTGGCTTCGCCCACGATGGCTGCGTCCGCGGTGTACTCCTCCATTAGCCTTTCGGTCCCTATGCTGGCGTACTCCTCGTCGCAGACCGCTGCCAGCACCACGTCGCCCCTGAGCCTTGCACCCGAGTCGACTACGGCCTTCACGGCGGCCATGCTCGCGGCCAGGCCACCCTTCATGTCGAAGGAGCCCCTGCCATACAGGCGGTCGCCCTTAGCCAGTGGGTTGAAGGGGTCGCCCTCGTAGTAGTCCACGCCCACGGTGTCCGTGTGGCCGTTCAGTATCAGGCTCCTGCCTCCGCTCTCTCCCCTTAGGACGCCGACGACGTTGGGGCGTCCAGGCTCAACGTCGTAGATGCGGGTCTCTAGGCCGAGAGCCTCCATCCAGTCACCTATGTAGCTGGCGATCTCGGCCTCCCCTGCGGCCCCAGGGACCAGAGACGTGTTCACTGAGTCGATCCGTATAAGGTTCTTGAGAAGCTTATTCAGAGCCTTCTCGTCGATGTGCGAGGCATCCATAACAATACCTGAAGCCAAGGAACCTCTTACAGGTAATAAAGTATCGGAGACAGCGTAGATGAGAGGGCGTGGCACAGGCCCGGTGCGTCCGGTTTCCGGATTAAACGTTTAAGACTAGCGTTGAACCCAGGCAGCCTGCTAGAAGCAATTATTACGTGACAAGCACCATGATCAAGCATGGAGATCACGCCCATCACCTCTCACTACCTTTTCGGGGTGAACAGCTACCTACTGAAAACCGAGACAGGGTATTTCCTGATAGATACGGGTATAATGAAAAAACGAGACCAGCTTGAGAAGCAGCTGAATGAAGCCGGGTGCAAGACAGGAGATCTTAAGCTCATCATCATAACCCACGGCCACCTGGACCACGTAGGCAACGCCGCTTACCTCAGGGACAAGTACGGTGCAAAGATAGCCATACACAGCGGTGACTCGAAGATGGTTGAGAGTGGGGACATGTTCGTCGACACGAAGGGAGGCATCGTGATCAGGTTAGTAGGAGTCTTCATGAAGATCCTCGGCCTCAGCAACTACGAAAAATTTACCCCAGACATATATCTGGAGGACCTTCAAGACCTCTCAGCATACGGGATGAACGCCAAGGTCATACATACGTCGGGGCACTCAGGCGGCTCAATATCAGTACTGACAGCGGAGGGAGACCTGTTCTGCGGAGACCTTTTCAATAATAATGGGAAACCTGAGAAAGCTAGCCTAATACAAGACCCACAGCTGCTTGATGCAAGCGTTGAGAGACTCGGAGCCTTACAGATCGCGACTGTATACCCTGGACACGGTAAACCATTCAGAATGGAACAACTCATAGAATAGGGAATTCTTTTCTGTTCAAATAAATGTAAAAAACTATCCTATACCATTAAATCCGTGGATGCAAACATGGGTTCGACCACACCTAATCAAATTAAATTATTTGCGCGCGCGCAATATAATAACAATACAACCCCTCAAATAAAGGGACAACAAAACTAACACAATCCCCACATAGAACAGTTAAAAACAGCCATTACCAGATAAAAACAATATAAAACTAACCCCCAAAAAAAATGTATGTTCTGTACAGCCACTGTAATCTCAGGAAATAAAGATGGGGGGCTAGGCCCTGACCCAGCCCGGGTACACCGGGTACTTGCAGCAGATGGCCTCCACGAGGTAGGGCTTTCCTGAGGCGTTGGCCTTCAGCGCCCTCTTCAGGGCGGGGCCCACCTCGTCCGGGTCCTCCACCCGCTCCGCGCCCATGCCCAGGGCCTCGGCGACCCTGGCGGTGCTCTGGACGCTGCTACTGGTCAGCTCGAAGGTGTAGGGGCTGTGGCCCTTGCCCCAGAACCCGGGGCCGTACCCTCCGAACCCGTCGTTGTTGATGTGCACGGTGGTGATGCCCATGCCGTACCTGACCATGGTCTCCCAGTTACCCATCTGGTAGCCTACGCCTGCGTCGCCTGTGACGCTCACGATCTGCCTCCCGGGCATGGCCAGCTTGGCGCCCATGGCGGCGCCCAGGCCGAAGCCCAGGGTGCTGACGTTGCCCCACCCCAGGAACCCGTGGGGCACCCTACTCACGTAGACTGTGCAGAGCTGGTCCCTGGTGTTCCCGGACTCGTGAGTCACCGAGCTGTTCATGGGGTCCAGCACCTCCATCATCTCCGCATACACCCTGTAGGGATTGATGGGCCTCTCGCCTGACTCCATGGGGGGCCCGTACTTCTCCGCGACCACCTTCTTCGCCTCGGCGATCTCCTTGACCACGCCCGCCTTGCGCCTGGGTGCCCCCTGCCTCTCAAGCTCGGCTGCGAGCTGCCCCAGCACCAGCTTGGCGTCGCCGACGACCGCGTGATCCGCGGCATAATCGCAGTTCAGGTCCGACCCGTCCACGGTGCACTGGATGATCCTCTTGTGGGCCGCGTCGGGGATGCTGTGCATGAAGCCGCTGGGCGTCAGGCCCACGCCCACGGTGAGCACCACGTCGGCCTTGGCCAGGAACCTCTCGGCGGGCTCGCCGCGGACGCCTATGCTCAGCTCGTGGTCCTCGGGGAACGCGCTCTTCGCCTTCAGGGTGGTGAGCACGGGCAGCTGGGCCAGCTCCGCGAAGGCCTTCAGCTCTTCGCACGCGTCTGCGGAGAAGACGCCCTGCCCCGCGAAGAGGAGGGAGCTCTTCGCCGCCTTCAAGGCCCTCACCGCCTTCTCCACGTCGCCGGGGTCGCCCATGGATCGCCAGCCCTGCACCGGCTTGTATGGGTGTGTCTCCGTGTCGTACTCGCCGAGGGCGCGCGGCACCTGCAGCATCACGGGGCTCGGGCGCCCGGTCCTCAGGTGCGTGTAGGCGCGCCTCAAGTACTCGGGGACCCTCTCGGCCCTGTTTACGTAGCCGCTCCACTTGGTGACGCTCCTGAACCCGTCTTCGATGCTGAACCTCTCCCTGCCCTTTGCCTCGGGTGGGACGCCCTCCGTCAGGCACAGCAGCGGCACGCTGTCCTCGTAGGCCTGGGCGAGGGCGCCGTAGGCCATCTGGGCGCCCGCCGCGTTGACGCCGCCCATGAAGGTGCATACGCCGAAGTCCCTCCCGTTCATGACCCTGCTGTAGCCGTCGGCCACGGCCACGGCGTACCTCTCGTCCCGGACCATGAAGAGCCAGATGCCCCCCTCCTCGCCTATGGCGTTGTTTATGTGGCAGGTGGGGAAAGTGCTCACGCCGCGCACGCCCTCCTCCTTGAGGAGGCGGACCAGTCCTCTGGTAGCCTCAATCTTCAAAACGTTTCACGGATCGTAGACTGCGCAGGGAGTAGAAAAAAGGTGCGGAGGCTAGACGACGCCCTCCCTGCGGAGGCGTTCAACCTCCTCGTGCTTGATCCCCAAGATGTCTCTGAGAACCTCCTCCGTGTGCTCACCGAGCAGGGGCGCCGGCCTCGTGGGGTCGCCGCCGGTCTCGCTGAACTTGATGGGGAACCCGGGCTCAGTGATCTCGCCCAGAGTCGGGTGGCTGACCTTGACGAACATCCCCCGGGCCTCGGCTTGGGAACAGGCCTGAACATCGTCCAGGTCCATGACGGCTCCCACGGGTACACCGGTCTCGACCAGTATCCGTACGACCTCGTCCGTTGTCTTGCCCTTGACCCAGCCGTCCACCAGTTCCTCGCTGAGCTCCTCGACCCCCAGCAGCTCCCTGAACCAGTCGGTGATGCGGCCCACGGGGAGGCTGAACATGACGTACCCGTCCAAGGTCTCGTGGAGGCCCGAGACGTTCACGTCGTTCAGCCGCAGTGCCCTCTGGAAGGTGGTCCCGGCCAGGTTCCAGAAGCTGAAGCTCTGCATGCACCCGATCATGGCGTCCATCTGCGCCACGTCCACACGCTGGCCCCTCCCCGTCTCGCCTCGGCTGATGAGGGCCGCCAGGATGCCTATGAGGCACGTGAACCCGGGGATCGTGTCAGCTATGGCGTCCGGCGCCTGCAGCGGAGGCCCCGCAGGGTCTATCGCCTCCTTCATGAGCCACATGTAGCCACTGGCCGCCTGGGCTATGGGGTCGAAGCTGCGGCGGTCGACCCATGGGCCCGTTTGGCCGAAGCCACTGATGCTGGCGTAGATGATGCCTGGGTTGAGCTCCCTGAGCACGTCCCAGCCGAGGCAGAGCCGGTCCATGGTGCCCGGGCTGAAGTTCTCCACGACGACGTCGCTCTTCTTCACCAGCTCCGTGAATATCTCCCGGCCTCGGGGGTGCTTGAGGTCCAGGGTGACCCCCTTCTTGCCGCGGCCCAGGAACATGAAGTAAGGGCTCTGGCCTTTGATTAGGGGCGGGAACATCCTGGTCATCTCGCCCCACTTGGGCTCTATCTTGATGACCTCGGCGCCCATGGCGGCCATGTACATTGTGCATATTGGGCCGGCGTGGGCGTGGGTGAGGTCGAGGACGCGTAATCCTTTGAGGGCGGTCATGGTGTATGGGTGCGGCTGCCTGTTTTTGAAGTTGGTTGCCTGAGGGTTCCCGTTGGCCGGGTGCTCCACGTTTTGGGAGGCTTGTTGCCTGATACTTGGTATAAGCGTTTTTTGGGTGGGCGGCTTTCGCGTGTTTACGTCGTTCCGCCGAGGCCCACCAAGGAAAGGCGTCCCGCATCTACTTTCCGTGTATCTCTTTCACGGATTCGCTGAACATGGTGGACCTGACCAGCGGAACTGCCCTGATGCTGGTATAGGGAGCGACGAGGGCCATCCTGTTGGCCAGCTGCTTGGGGTCGCTGATCTCGACGACGGTGACACCTTTCCCCGTCTCGTAGTAGTGGGGCGGGACGACCTCCACGCCGTACTTCTCCTCGTCTCCGCGTTCCAGCCGGGCCCTGCGGGAGAACTCCTGGCGCTCCGCGGAGGGCATGTCCCTCTGCTCCCAGAATAGCAGGTACTTCATCTCACGTCACCATCTAACGAGGCGCGGCGCCTCATAGCATTAATGATCCTCTTCAAAGGCTGAACTTGAAGTTGGGCATCCAGACAAGGAACAGGTACATCAGAGCCAAGCCTAACCCTATCATCGCGGCCACTATTACCAGCCCCTCCCCCAGGTTTACCCACAAGTGAATCTGCCGAACATCGGTAGATGAGGCTTTGGCCGTCCACGAGGCGACACACAAAGGTAAGGAGACGGCTGTGATCACATTTATTTATTACAATAAAATATTACAGTAGTGTATTACCATGGCGAAGTATGAGACCGTGTCCGCCCGGATACCCGCTGACCTCAAGGAGAAGATAGACAGATACAACGTCAAAGCCTCCGAGGTGATCAGGGAAGCCCTTGAAGAGGAGGTGAGGAGAAGGGAGTTGGAGGAACTCAGGGAGCACGCCCAGAGGATAAAGCCGCTACTCGACAGAATAACTACGGAGGAGGTAGTGAGGTCCATCCGGGAGGACAGGGACAGGAGATGAAGCCGCTGATTGATGCATCCTCCATCTATGAGGCAGCTCGCATAGGCAGAATACCTGTGCTCGACGGGCTCTACACGGTCGAGATCGCC
>JADDYB010000180.1_pt1 | contig 19796 bp, 19 predicted proteins | sample 8641941 | NCBI WGS metagenome assembly JADDYB01 (sample SAMN16275377, study PRJNA637457) | freshwater sediment metagenome | isolation source: Lake Kineret sediment | place: Israel: Lake Kineret | collected 2013
GCAATGAATCTTGGAAGAGACCTCCAGCATACGAGATACTAGTTTATTCAATGGAGCACAGTCACTTTTCAGAGTTATAGAAAACCTTAATCCTTCACGCTGACTCATTATAGCTATACCATGGTCGCCAATGGTACCACTTAGCAAAACCTTATCCCCAGCTCTGGCGTTAGCTCCTGAGATATCAACTCCCTGAGGGATTATCCCGACTCCCGAGGTCGTGATAAACAATTTATCAGCCTGTCCTCGATTTACTACCTTGGTATCCCCAGTGATGATACTTACCTCGGCTTCTTCAGCAGCTTTCTTTATTGATTGCACTATCTGCTCAAGCTCACTTAAGAGAAAGCCCTCTTCTATGATTACCGCGAGACTCAAATATAAAGGCTTGGCTCCATTCATGGCTAAGTCATTCACCGTGCCACAAACGGCTAGCTTGCCTATATCGCCGCCAGAGAAAAATATGGGATTTACCACGTAGCTGTCGGTGGTGAAAGCCAATCGACCACTGGCTTCGAAAACAGCTGAATCATCTAACTTATTCAACGCTGCATTAGCCAGGAAGGGAAGGAATTTCTTCTCCACCAGTTCGTGGCTCAATTTGCCACCACTGCCATGGGCTAAAAGAACACTGTCATCCATAAGCCTGTTCCATACTTAGCTATCCCTGCAAAACTTCGTTAGTTAACTGCATAATCTAGTATAAAACTCCTCTCCTTTGAAGGGAGTTCCCTCTCCACTCGATGGAGAGGGTTAGGGTGAGACAAGGTGAAGGTAAACTCCTCCTCCCCCTAACTCCCTCCCGCTAGGGAAAGAGAATTATATAAAGTTTTGCAATCGACTAGCATTTGCAGGGTATTGTCTGCCCTAGAAATCTTGAGAATTTTCAGGAGTCCCGTATTGATAATAAGCGGCGCAGGCACCCTCACTGGAGACCATGCAGGGACCGACGGGACGTTCCGGGGTGCAGACCTCTCTATAGAGTTTGCACTCGAGTGGTGTAGCTGTTCCACGGATTACATCCCCGCACCGACATCCCTTAGGCTCTCTGGGTGGTTTCAGGCTCACTGAAAAAGCCTTGTTGGTGTCAAATCGCTCGTATTTTCCTCTAATTTTCAAACCACTTTGAGGGACAATTCCAATACCCCGCCAGTTAGCTTCGCCAATCTCAAAAACATCTTCTATCAATTGTCTTGCTTTTCTATTTCCCTCTGGTTTTACTCCCCGGGGGTAAGCTATTTCCACCTTCGGCTCACCCTTTTCAATTTGTTCCACCAGCTTATCTATGCATAACAAGATATCCAGTGGTTCAAATCCCGAGATAACACAGGCAACCCCATAATCACGGGGGATAAAGTCATAGGGATGAGGACCAATTATAACACTAACATGCCCAGGACAGATAATACCGTCTAACTTTACCTCGCCTGAATCGAGCAGCGCTTTCATCACCGGCGGGGTCAGCTTATTTAGCGATAGAACATGGAAATTATCTATTTTGTCCTGCTGTGCCTTAAGTATAGAAGCAGCTATAGTCGGCGCAGTGGTTTCAAAGCCGATGCCGATGAAGATGACTGATTTCTCAGGGTTGGCTTTTGCTATCTCTAAAGCGTCTATGGTGGAATATACTATTCGTACATCTGCTCCTTCAGCTTTTGACTGTTGCAAGCTCGCATAGCTGCCGGGTACTCTTATCATGTCCCCAAAAGTGGTGATGATAACATCGGGCAGGTGTGCCAGGGCGATAGCTTTGTCCAAGTCAGCGGTTGCGGTAACACAGACAGGGCAGCCTGGCCCTGATTTCATTTCCACTGTTTTGGGAACTAACTGGCGGATTCCATACCGTAATATGGCATGTGTGTGCCCACCGCAAAATTCCATTAGTCTTATCGTTTTGGTGGAGCGCTGAGCAATTTTGTATGCTAGCCCTCTTGCTAGCTTGTTGTCCTGATACTCGTTAATGAATTTCACTTAGACTTGCTATCTCTTCCAAGAGCTTCAAGGTCTCTTTGGCTTCAGCCTCATCTATAACGCCTATGGCATATCCTGTATGAAGCAATACGTAATCTCCCACCTTGGCCTCCGGGGTAAAGGTAATGCTAACTCGACGCCTCACCCCGGAGATTTCTGTTTCAGCCGTATCCCCTTCTATGGACACAATCTTTACCGGCACTGCTAAGCACATGGCATCTTGTATTTTAGCCCAAGTTAGCCTGTAATACAAACTGGAGCCTTAAGCTACAGAGACATCGCATTAACGCTAGTTAGGCATTGTGCTATGTTATGCGACAAAATTTATTTTGGAAGCATGAGTTAAACCGCCCCCAAAAATCTATTAGAAATCTGGTAAGGATCTCTTGGCGCAAACACCACAAATGGGTTGACGGTGGGGGGCGTGGGTGGCACAATATTGGGCAAAGTCGGAATCTATAGAAAGTCTCTGAAGGAGGTATCAAATGAAAGGACCATTGGTATTGGCAGTATTAGCAATAGTGTTGGCCATTGTAGCTCTAGTTCTAGCCATTGTTTTGCCCGGGCTACAAGGGCCAGCCGGACCTGAGGGGCCACAAGGGCCAGCCGGGCTGGCCGGAGCAACCGGACCAGCTGGACTAACCGGGCCAGCCGGGCCAACCGGGCCTGCGGGACCAGCCGGACCTAATATGATTGTAGCTATGGGCAGAGTTAACAATACCGGGAGTGTTGGAGAAGCATTGAATGTTGACTCAGTAACCTGGAATAGCGACCAAGAACGGTGGGAAATTACATTCGATGGTATAAATTATATATTCTCGAACTATGTAACAGTCGTTAGTGTTATATATAGGAGTGGTGTTAGCGGATATGCTAACTATAGTAGTGTAAGTGACAAGCTATTAGTAAAAATATTCGATGCAAATGGGACTCCGATTCAGGAGGGGTTCAGCTTCATCGTTTTCGACGTAAATGCATCGTAGCCACTTATTGTTTGTTAAGACGTCCTGTTGGGGCTTGTTCAGGCTTTGCTTTAGCTTGGCTTGCATAATTGACACTGCTTGAATCGTGAAGGAAAGGATTCCTTCATGCCTCGAAAGCTATTTTATAGTTGCCTGATTTATCAGGCCCCCTCTGTCATTGCGAGGCTGACGAAGTAAGCCGAAGCAATCTCGTGGAAGAGCATGAGATTGCCACGCTTCGCTCGCGATGACAACTGAACAATTGCTAGACACATTAAAGGACATCGTATTGACGCTAGTAAGGTATTGTGCTATTTTATGCGACATAATTCATTTGAGGAGCATAGGTTAAATCAAACCCGATAAAGTCTGGCCTTAATTTACCGGGGTCTCCACGGAAACTGTAAGATTTTTCATAGTGTGAGTTAAATGAGAAGCGACATGATAAAGAAAGGAATTGAGCGGGCGCCTCACAGGTCGCTGCTGCGAGCTGTCGGTTGCTCTTCAGATGACTGGGACAAGCCATTTATTGGAGTAATCAATAGCTTTAGCGAGATTGTACCCGGGCACATCCATCTACAAACAATTGCCAGGGCGGTAAAAGAGGGTATCCGCAGTCGAGGTGGAGTGCCTTTTGAAGTCAATACCATAGCTGTTTGTGATGGTATCGCTATGAACCATCCGGGAATGAAATACAGCTTGCCCAGCCGAGAACTTATTGCAGACTCGGTGGAAATTGTAGCTCAGGCACATGCATTTGATGGCTTAGTATTTATCCCTAATTGTGACAAGGTCGTGCCTGGGATGATGATGGCAGCAGTAAGGCTTAATTTACCCTGTGTCTTTATAAGCGGTGGTCCTATGCTAGCCGGGAAGTTTATTCAGGGACGCGCTGCCAGGTCCATTGACCTTATTACGGTCTTTCAAGCTGTAGGCGAAGTAGCTAAGGGGAAGAAGACCGAGGATGAGTTACAAAAATTGGAGATGGTTGCCTGTCCTGGTTGTGGGAGCTGTGCTGGCATGTTCACTGCTAATACGATGAATTGTCTCAGCGAAGCATTAGGGATAGCGTTGCCGGGTAATGGCACAATACCCGCAGTAGAATCACATCGTGTACAACTTGCTTATAAAGCGGGGCAGCAAGTCATGGAAGTACTGTCTAAAGATATTCAGCCTACAAACATTATCACCAAGGATTCCATTTACAACGCCTTCGTTGTGGACATGGCTCTGGGTGGCAGCACAAATTCCGTTTTGCATCTTACCGCTATAGCGCATGAGGCTCATATAGATTTTCCCTTGTCCATGATAAATGAGATTAGCGACTCCGTTCCTCATATCTGTAAATTAAGCCCGGCGGGCGAGTATCATATCGAGGATCTGGACTTAGCCGGTGGCATTCCCGCAGTAATGAAAGAACTATCAGAATTGTTGAAGCTTGAGGCGAGTACCATTTTGGGCAAGCCAATAGGCGACATAGCAAAGAAAGCCAAAGTTAAAAATAGAGAGGTGATCCGCCCTCTATCACGACCACATGCTTCTACTGGTGGTATCAGTATATTATTTGGCAATCTGTCGCCTGATGGCAGCGTCGTGAAAAGCGCAGCAGTAGATTCTGAGATGTTAGTTCATCGGGGTCCGGCGAGGGTTTTCAATGGAGAAGATGAAGCTACGGTGGCGATAATGAAAGGCGAATTTAAGTCAGGTGAGGTAATAGTCATTCGCTACGAAGGCCCCAAGGGAGGGCCGGGAATGCGGGAGATGTTAACAGCTACTTCCCTCCTTAGCGGTATGGGTATGGATAAAGAGGTGGCTCTTATTACAGATGGCCGCTTTTCTGGAGGCACGCAAGGAGCAGCCATCGGTCATGTCTCTCCTGAGGCGGCAGTTAAAGGTCCTATAGCTGCTTTGCGGGATGGCGATATGATTAACATAAACATACCTGGCCATAAACTGGAAGTTGAATTAGGTCCAAAAGAGCTAAAACAACGGCTGGATTCATTGCCTTCCTTTGAACCCAAGCTTAAAACTGGCTATCTCAAGAGGTATAGTGATAAAGTAGGCTCGGCCAGCACTGGTGCAGTGTTTGCTGAGTAAGGAGTTATTCTATGAAAAAAACTGGTGCGCAGATTCTATGTGAGAGCTTAATTAAAGAAGGCGTAGAGGTTATTTTTGGTATTCTCGGGGGTGCTGTCTTACCGATATATGATACTTTTCCTCAATATCCTCAGCTTCGACATATACTGGTTCGCCATGAGCAGGGAGCTGCTCATGCCGCCGATGGCTATGCTCGAGTTACACATAAGGCGGGAGTATGTATTGCGACTTCGGGGCCTGGAGCTACTAATCTGGTTACTGGCATCGCCTGCGCCTATATGGATTCAGTACCCATGGTAGCTATAACTGGCCAAGTAGCCAAGCCTTTTATTGGCAAGGATGCTTTTCAGGAGACGGATATCACGGGCATTACGATACCGATTACAAAATATAACTATCTTGTTACTGATGTTGCTGAGCTGGCTAAAACAGTTAAAGAGGCCTTCCACATTGCACAGACTGGGAGGCCAGGGCCTGTGCTTATTGATATACCGCGAGATGTCCAGCAAGAGCAAACGGACTATATTTATCCCGATAAACTTGATTTGCCGGGCTACAAGGTTGTTTCTCGTGGGCACCCAGCTCAAATTAAGAAAGCCGCAAAGCTCATTAACGAATCTGAGCAGCCTATTATCATCGCTGGCAGGGGGATAATTATTTCCCAAGCCTACGATGGGTTTAAGGAATTTGCTGAGAAGGCTCAAATTCCCGTAGTTCACACCCTCCTTGGTTTGAGCTCATTCCCTGGAAACCATATACTTAACCTGGGCATGCTGGGGATGCATGGCACACCTTGCGCTAATATGGCAGTGCAAAACGCCGACCTTCTTATTGCTATCGGCATGAGATTTGATGACCGAGCTACTGGAAATACCAAGGAGTTTGCTCCCGATGCACGCGTTATTCACATTGATATCGACCCCGCAGAAATTGGGAAGAATATCCCCACCGAGGTTCCGGTAGTCGGGGATATAAAAAGTGTGCTTACAGCCCTTAATGAGGAGATTGACAAAAGAGAGCATGTGGATTGGCTGTCCCAAATAGAACAGTGGAGGTATGAGCATCCATCGCTAGAAATCAGGCAAAGTGATGAGCTCTTGCCTCAATACATCGTTCACCAGATCGACGAGGCCACACAAGGTGATGCTTTAGTGGTTACTGGGGTGGGGCAGAATCAAATGTGGGCGGCACGATATTTTGTTTATACAAAACCAAACAGTCTCATTTCTGCGGGAGGTTTGGGTCCTATGGGGTTTGAACTACCCGCTGCTATGGGAGTCAAAGTCGGTTGCCCCGGAAAACTAGTATGGTGTGTTGCCGGCGATGGCGGCTTTCAGATGACTATCCAGGAGCTGGCTACTATCACACAGGAAAACATTGCTGTAAAAATAGCTATCATGAACAACGGGTATCTAGGCATGGTAAGACAATGGCAAGAGCTGTTCTATGGACGGCGCTACGTAGGTACGAAACTTTGGAATCCGGATTTTGTCAAAATTGCCGAAGCGTATGACATTCCTGGTGTCAGGGTGAAGCGCAGAGAGGAAGTCAGCCCGGCTATACAGAAGGCCATGGAGTATCCTGGAGCTTTTCTTATTGACTTTCTTATTGAGCCCGAAGAGAACATCTATCCCATAGTGCCACCAGGGGAAAGCCTGACCAGATTTTTCGAGCCATCAAGGCCGGAAGTATTTAGAGAAAAATTTTGAGAATTAATTACAAAAAGCCAAAAAATACAAAATGGAACTCCGATAAGAGAGTTCAGTATGATTTCATTCTGGAAAGTATTGGGAAATCCCAATTTATCGGGATTCAGAATAACGATAGACAAAGGGCTGGCAATGACAGGAAAAATTGTGTAATGATTTATATAGAAGACTATAATTTGGGATCTACCTATTAGGGGGCAAATTGATTAATACAAAACATACTTTGGTAGCTTTAGTAGAGGATAAACCAGGGGTACTTAATCGAATAGCTAGTTTATTCCGACGGCGCAGCTTCAACATAGAAAGTCTGGCTGTAGGGGGTAGCGAACACCCCGGCTTCTCTCGCATGACCATTGTTACTGTCGGTGATTCTCCCCAGGTTGAGCAGGTAAGAAAGCAACTGGAGAAGCTAATCAACGTGGTCAAAGTCTCTGATATTACTGAGGAAGACATGGTGACCAGAGAATTGGCCTTAATTAAAGTGAAGGCTACTGCTTCGACAAGAAACGAGATTATGCAAATCGTTGATATTTTCCGGGCTAATATAATTGATGTTGCTCCAGGTTCACTGACAGTTGAGGTGACTGGTGATGAAGACAAGTTGAATTCTCTGCTCAGGCTACTTCGTGATTTTGGTATTAAAGAGATTTCACGAACTGGCAGGATAGCTTTAACTCGTGGGAGCAGTTCTTAAATAAGAGGCACTAAATATCAATACTTAAATCGTCAAAGAAAATAAAAAGCAAAATTAAAAATGCAAAGTGATAAGGCAAAGTTTAAGGTTTAGTTTAATAAAGTCTTTTGCATTTTTAATACTGTATCCTATTTTCAAGGGCTCTCCATATTTGGGATAAATGACTACCTAATCAGTCCGATAGTAGTTGCAAAGACGATTTTGTATTTGTTTTCGATATCTTTTATCCATACAGGCCGAAATACATGCTATAATATTTGTTAATTGTGAGAGTGGTGGTTTCATAAATATCCGACCAGTCCGATTACAGAATCGAGGAATTTCTCTAAGTGTTTGCGGTACATGTAGGGAATCTAGTCAAGACGTATGATAGCCGGCGCGTGCTTGACGGAGTTAACCTTGATGTGGCGGAGGGTGAGTTCTATGCCCTCATGGGGCCAAACGGTTCGGGCAAGACTACACTTGCTTCAATAATTGCTGCTGTGAAAACGCAGGATAGCGGTATTGTTGAAGTCTGTGGAAAGAAGCCGGCACAGGCTAAAGAATTCATAGGCTATGTACCTCAGGAAAATTTCTCCTCACCCAAGCTCTCAGGAAGAGAAAACCTGGTGTATTTCGCAATCTACTGGGATATTCCGGGAATCAGGCAAATCAGCTGGTGATTGAAATGCTAAAAAATGTGGGGCTTTCCGAGGAGGCGGATAAGAGAGTCGACAAGTACTCTGGTGGGATGAGGAAAAGGTTGGAAGTTGCCACGGCAATCTTCCCCGGTATAAAGGTCCTCATACTGGATGAGCCAACGACGGGACTCGACCCTGCCGCCAGAAGGTCCTTTTTCAGTATGATTCAGGAGATTATGGATAAGAAAACAAGTATTATCCTGATTACTCATATTGGAAGTGACGCGGAGCTAGCCTTAAGAGTGGGTCTCATAGACAATGGTAAAATGATAGCCGAAGGCACACCTGATGAGCTTAAAAGAAAATATGCCGTCGAGGATGTGATTACTGTGGAGATGGCTGTGAAGACCGATAGTGTGATATCAGTATTGAAGGGCTTTAGCATTGACGGAAGGGTGGCAGAGTCGGAGTCTGGCTACAAAATCTACTCGCGAAATGGGGACAAAGTACTGGCCGATGTGGTAAGGAGCCTCGACCAAGCCGGGCATAAGGTATTACGAATCGAAATGGCGAGGCCCACCATCGAAGACGTCTTTTTCAAACTAACCACAAGGAACTTGCAGGAGGCAACTGGATAATTGAGGCAGATATCCGCAGCCTATACCAAAGCAGTCAAGGAGCTACTCAGGGAGAAGGCAGCACTGTTTTGGACTATAGCCAGGCCCATAGTCTGGGTAATCATTGGCAGCTTCTCATTTACGGGTAGCGCCCCTCAAGAAGTGATTCCCTATATTAAGGGTTCTATTACTATTTCAATGATGATTTTCGCCCTAATGATAGCTGGCATGTCCAACCTTCCCGCCAGTATTGCTGGCGATAGGGCGAATGGACTGCTTGCCAAGCTGAAATCAATGCCTGTAAAACCTTACAGAGATTTCATTGGCAGAATCTCTGCTGTTATTACCCTGTCTTTGCTGGCAGCAGCTCTGGTTATAGTAATTGGTAGCGCACTTGGTGCACGTTTCGCAGGAACTGGAGTAGAGATACCACAGGCGATTGGTTTCGTCTTTCTGGTAATTTGCGCCTCTGCTGGAGTGGGGCTTATAGCCGGCACGTTGATTAAGAATCTTCAGGGCGCGATCATGACAGGGGTGGGTATTGCAGTAGTGACATCTGCTATATCAGGCTTGTTCGCTCCATACGAGGTTTTACCGGTGCCGCTTCAGACGTTTGCTCGAGTCTATCCCATTTCCTCAGCACAGGCATCAATTGTACACTTGCTGGCTGGACCAGATATGGTTGCATATAATCCTTTAAGTTCCAGTCAGGTAACTCTCACTATAGCTCTTTCCTTCGCACTTCTACTTGTAGGTACAGTTTTATATTCAATACTTGGTTGGAGGCTCGATTGAATTGTAATCTTTCTATTTGTTAGATTAATTAAAATTTTTATAAAGGAGGCATTATGGCTAAAATTTATTACGACAAGGATGCTAACCTGAATTTGCTCAAAGGGAAAATAGTTGGCATTATTGGTTTTGGGAGTCAGGGGCATGCCCATGCCCAGAATTTAAGGGACAGCGGCTGCCAGGTCCATGTTGCTGAATTACCAGGCACCGAAGTCTGGGAGGCGGCAAAGAAAGCTGGTTTTCAGGTAGCCACTGCCTCTGAAGTAGCCAAGAAGGCAGATATAATTGTTATGCTGGCTCCGGATACTCTGCAGCCCAGAATCTATCGGGAGTCAATTGAGAAGGAGATGACCAAGGGTAAGACACTTATGTTTGCTCATGGTTTTAGTATCCACTTTTCTCAAATCATGCCTCAGCCTGAGGTTGATGTCAGCATGATAGCTCCTAAATGTCCGGGGCATATGCTCAGAAGACTTTATACGGAAGGTTCAGGAGCTCCGGCCTTGGTGGCTGTCCATCAAGATTCCTCGGGAAAAGCAAAAGACATAGCTCTGGCCTATGCTAAGGGTATTGGTTGCGCTAGAGCCGGGGTTCTAGAAACGACTTTTACTGAAGAGACTGAGACCGACCTCTTCGGCGAGCAAACGGTGCTTTGTGGAGGAGTTTCGTCTCTAATAAAGGCTGGCTTTGAAACATTGGTTGAGGCTGGCTATCAACCGGAGATTGCCTATTTCGAGGTTTGCCACGAGTTAAAGCTCATCGTAGACCTGATTTATCAAGGTGGTTTAAGTTATATGCGCTACTCGGTAAGTGATACGGCAGAGTATGGAGATTATACCCGGGGCCCACGAGTCATTGATGATTTTGTCAAGGAAGAAATGGGGCAAATCCTGGCAGAGATTCAGAGTGGCACCTTTGCTACAGAATGGATTCTGGAAAACCAGGCTGGCCGCCCCAGCTTTAATGCTATAAGACGTATGGAAACGGAGCATCCCATTGAAGTTGTGGGCAAAAAGCTCAGGAGTATGATGCCCTGGCTGAAGGCCTAGGTATTATTAGAATAGATTGCAGGTGATATACTACTACGGGCTCTAGAAATTGACATAAAATTTTATAATAATCTCCTGGTGCACATACCAGTTCAAAATGGTGGATTTTAATTAAATTTATCTGATAATATTGAGAAAAGACTGGGAGGTGTGGATATGCCATACTGTCAATACTGTGGATGGAAAACAGGTTATAATGCGGTATTATGCCCTAGATGTGGGGAAAGTCTGGTTGGGGAAGGGGCAGGATTGAATGAGTTTCGGATCTTGGGCGAAATAGATCAAGCAAAACACAGGGCAAATATTTATAATATTTTGGCGATAGTTCTTGTAACGATTGGCATGGTGGGTGGTGGCATGCTTTGTGTCTCATTGGATCTGATTGCGCTTTTTGGAATCGTGTTTGTTTGCCTAGGCGTCGGATGTGCTGTTTGGTCTGCTCAATATGAACGAAAAGTCAGGAATTTGCAGAAACAACTTGGTTGGCAAAATTAATCTGAGGCTGTATTTGTAGAATCTGCGTAAAAATTTACCATATTTTATAGGGGTCCTCGAAGAGCTATTACCTCACACACTTCCTGAAATTAGAATTTAATGAGACTGGTAGACTTGGACCAGTCTTAGATTCAAGAAGCTGGCATCACTAATTAAGGCTAAGTGCGCCTTAGTTCAAACACTACCGGGTTTGTTGGGTCAGGACAGGCAACAGTAGTCTTGTTGCGATCTTTCTCCCAGGGGAACGAACCACCGAATTGCAGGACTTGGGCAAAAGGAAAAAGGGAGTAAAAAGCCCATGAACAAAGGTTGGGTGGAGTCTGTTGTCCGATGACAAACTTGTCACCAACCTTGTGTTGGGCCGCACAAGTACCCTTCTGGGATATAACCTTAGCTATCACTTCAGACATCTCAACCTCCTAATCAGTACTGATTAGACTAATACTTTTTTACCGCCATTTCTGGTTAGGTCGACCTGAGTTGACAATATTATATATGGTATGGTTTGATACAAGCGAGTGGTGTTGTACAGGATGTGTATTTTGGTGCAGGCCATTGTAATGCTGCAAATACTTATGAAGCGTCTTTCTTCGGTATTGTACCAAGTGTATAATGTAACCAATAGAAAGAACGAAGTGAAGAGGACATTTATCTTGTCTCTCTCGTAGACTTACAGCGGGGTTGATACCACCAAGGATGACTGGTAACCTCAGTCAATAGCATGATAGAAATCAAGGCAAGAAACAGACTATAATTTTATATAAGCATCCAATATGATGCGAAAAAAAGGAAGATATGATGGAACACAAACTACCTGAGCTACCGTATGCGAAGGACGCACTGGCACCCAATATATCGGCTGATACCCTGGAATACCACTATGGCAAGCATCATAAGACATACGTTGATAATATTAACAGACTCATAGTTGGTACTGAGTTTGAGAATCTAGCCCTGGAAGATATAGTGAAGAAGGCTTCGGGCGGTATTTTCAACAACGCCGCACAGGTGTGGAACCACACTTTCTACTGGAACTGCCTTTCACCTAAAGGCGGTGGCGAACCCGCTGGAGCACTGGCCAGAGCCATAGCCAAAGACTTTGGGTCATTTGCCCAATTCAAAGAGCAGTTCACTAATATTGCAGTAACATTATTCGGTTCAGGATGGGCATGGCTGGTGAAGAATCCACAGGGTAGCTTAGCAATCGAGGCTGCGAGCAATGCAGGCACCCCGTTGAGGGATGGTAAGAAACCTCTGCTAACGTGTGATGTGTGGGAGCATGCTTACTACATTGATTATAGGAATGCCCGGGCTAAATACGTAGAATCTTTCTGGAAACTCGTAAATTGGAAGTTTGTGGAGCAGAAGTTCGACCAGAAGTAACAATATGGCATCTCTGGCTGACTCTAGATTCTACTTTGACGGGGTAAATCAAATCAGGCCAGCGGCAATGCAGTTTGTGATGAACCAAAAACGACCTAATCGTCTGGCTAAGGAAACAAGCCCATATTTGCTTCAACACGCGGAGAATCCTGTAGACTGGTATCCGTGGGGTGATGAGGCACTGATACGCTCCCGGATCGAAGATAAACCCATACTTTTAAGTATTGGTTACTCGGCGTGTCATTGGTGCCATGTCATGGCGCATGAGTCCTTTGAAAACGAGAAAACTGCCCTCTTGATGAATGATAACTTCGTCAACATCAAGGTTGATAGAGAGGAGCGACCCGACCTCGATGCCGTCTACATGGAAGCGGTACAGGCAATTACCGGTGGTGGTGGCTGGCCGTTAACCGTCTTCCTAACGCCAGAGGGCAAACCATTCTTTGGTGGCACGTACTTTCCCCCTGAAGACAAACATGGTATGCCCGGCTTCGGCCGAGTTCTGAGGGCGGTAGCTGATTTTTACCGTAATCGTCGTGGCGAAGTAGAACAGGCTACCCAACAAATCATGACGGCACTCGATGTAAAAACTAATATTCGCAAAGAGATGAAGCCACTGGCGCTTGATATACTGAACCAGGCATTATCGGCTCTTAAAAAGGACTTTGATAGTACAAATGGAGGTTTTGGCACTGCACCCAAATTCCCGCAACCGCTGGTACTTGAATTCTTACTGAGATATTATCAACGCACTGAAAATAAAGAAGCTTTGGCTATGGTAACTACGGCTTTGGAGAAGATGGCGAAGGGCGGTATCTATGACCAAGTAGGTGGCGGGTTTCACCGATATGCTACGGACAACAAGTGGATTGTGCCACACTTTGAGAAGATGCTTTATGATAATGCATTGTTGAGCCAGGTATATCTGCATGCCTATATCGTTACCGGGATGCCGCTGTTTCGACGCATAGCTGAAGAGACTATCGACTATGTACTGAGAGAAATGACCAGCCCGGAAGGTGGCTTTTACAATACACAGGATGCTGATAGTGAAGGCATAGAGGGTAAATACTATCTCTGGACTTATGATGAAGTTACGGCAATCCTCGGCAAGTACACTGCCAGTATTGTGAATGACTACTTTGACATTACCACGCATGGCAATTTTGAAGGTCGTAACATTCTTCATGTTCGTGGTAATCTTCCAATCAAAGAGCCAGATATTATTAAACAGGCTAAAGCCTCTTTGCTCAATATACGCCAGAAGCGAGTCTGCCCAGCTCGTGATGATAAAATATTGACTTCCTGGAATGGGCTGATGCTGGCCAGCCTTGCTGAGGCTGCCTGTGTCTTTAACCGTGATGACTATCTTGCTGCAGCAGTCACTAATGGATCATTTTTAATTAAGGCAATGATATCCAATGGATATCTTAAGCATACCTACAAGGACGGCAAAGCCAGAATTGAAGGCTATCTTGACGACTATGCGCTGCTTATCGAGGGTTTATTGAATTTACATCAGGCTACCTTCAGTGGCATGTGGCTTAGGGAATCTATCAGACTAACAGATGTCATGATTGAGGAGTTTTGGGATAAATCAACCGGCATGCTTTATGATACGGGCAAGCGACATGAAGCTCTGTTTGTTCGTCCAAGCAATACTCACGATGGCGTAATACCATCAGGTTCATCAGCAGCTGCTTTAGCACTGATGAAGGTATCGCGGCTGACTAGTAACGAGAGGCTGGAACAGATAGCCAGAAACTTGTTAGAAACTATGCAGGGAAAAATATCTCATTATCCACTTGGCTTTGGTAACTGGCTCTGTACATTGGATTTCTACCTGTCTGTCCCGAAGGAAGTTGTTATAGTTGGCTCACGGGAAAATAAAGCAACCGTCGATTTACTGCGAATTATCTGCAATACGTGGCTCCCGAACAAAGTAGTTGTCGCCCACGATCCCACAGACACGGCACCCATGGATAATCTAATGCTCTTTCAGAACAGAGCCATGATTAATAACAAACCGACAGTCTATGTATGTGAGCGATATTCATGCCGGACACCTGTGAATGACCCGGATTTACTTCGGGAGCTTTTGCGTGTAAATTAACATCAAGAATATGGTGATTGTTAAGTCTCAAAGTCGAACTAGCGGAAGACCAATCTACCTATCACCTGAAAAATCTGTCACAGTGTTTAAGCTCTGGGGACAAAATCAAAAAACATAGTCATGAGTTCCGATGAACTGAATACGCTACCAGAGTTTTCAAAGAGGCATGACAATAACGAATGCATCAGAATAGCACCCGGCATTCTATGTGTTGCTTAGCAAAGTCAGAAGCTAGTTTCTTACCTTGTGATGCGAAAAAGCTATCACTCATGGTGCTTTCTAGATTATATTTTCTATAAACCCAATCGCCATAATGGTAATTCATTCTGTCGACCAGTACGTAATCCACCTTCTCATTGAGTTCAGCAGCAAGCTCTTCTGCCCCCGGCAATATTGGAGCAACCATTGCATAGGTTTTGATGCCGGCAAGATGCAGTTCCTTGAGTGCTTCGGTTCTTTCCTTAATTGATGGCGCACTCGGTTCAAACAACTGTCTTACTACGTCGTCTGCAGTGGTAACTGATAATCCCACCTCGATCTTATCGCTTCTCCTGAACAGGTTTACATCACGCAATACAAGTGGAGATTTCGTCTGGATTGTGATCGGCCAATTATATCGAATCAGTATTTCGAGGCACTTTTTTGTTAGTTCGTATGTTATTTCCAGCGGTTGATAAGGGTCGCACACGCCACTTACCCACACCCTGCCAGGCGGCATCTCATTTATCTGGCGCTGCAGTAGATCAGGGCAGTTAATCTTAACGTCAACAAATTCACCCCACGGTTCTTTGCGTCTGGTAAATCTCTTCATAAAGCGGGCATAACAATATATACAACCGTGCTGACACCCGATGTACGGGTTGATGACGTAGTTAAAAACCTTTGATCTGGACAAAATGCTTTTCGGGTATATTTCTCTAACAATCATAGAAAAACTGACTAACCAATGAAAATAATAACCACCTATGATTTTACCACCTATGACAGTCGATTACACATTGGTAGGTATTCGGTAATGTGTTTGCCAAGACAGCTAAATGGATCAAAGTAATGTGCTGGTCTCTGCATTTTTGCCTTTGCCATGCAGACCACTCTATAATGAACCGAAAAAACTCAGTGGGAATTGACGTATGACAACTGTACGAATTTATGATGCCAAGCAGAGCAAAGTTATTATTGTAGACAAAATCGAAAAATCAGATACAGAATGGGCAAAAATATTGACTAAAGCGCAGTACGAGATCACTACCAAGAAAGAGACTGAAACTCCGGGCACTTGCCTATTTCATCAAGTCCGCGACCCCGGTCTTTTCCGGTGTGTGCGTTGTGAAACCGACCTTTTTCGCAGCTCAACCAAGTTCGACTCAGGGACGGGCTGGCCCAGTTACTATGAACCAGTCTCGCCGCTTAATATTATCGAGCTACCTGACATGAGTTTTGGAATGGTGCGAACCGAAGTGCTCTGTGCTCGGTGTAGCTCTCACTTAGGTCACGTTTTTGATGATGGCCCACCGCCGACCGGTAAGCGTTATTGCATAAACGGCCTTGCACTAAAATTCGTGCCAGAGAACAAGCTATGAACCAAGGTGCTTCATTAGAAGTTGCCACTCTTGCGGGCGGTTGTTTTTGGTGCATTGAAGCGATCTTTCTGGAAGTCGACGGTGTTGAGCACGTGATTTCTGGCTATACGGGTGGTACCAACGTCAATCCCACCTATCAGGAAGTTTGCACCAGTAACACTGGGCATGCAGAGGCAGTTCAAGTTACCTTTGATCCCGGCAGGGTTTCGTACCGTGAAATCCTTGAGATTTTCTTCTCCGTCCATGATCCAACGACGTTGAACCAGCAGGGTGCCGATATAGGGACACAGTACCGTTCGGCCATCTTCTATCACAACGAACAGCAAAGAGCCATCGCTAAAGAACTTGTCGAAGAACTCAATAGAGCTCACTTGTGGAAGAAACCAATTGTGACACAGATTGTTCCGCTGAACGAATTCTATCCCGCAGAAGATTACCACCGTGAATACTTTTTACGATATCCGGAACAAGCATACTGCCGGATGGTGATTTCACCCAAGGTCAACAAGTTCCGTAAGCACTGGGCAAAACGGCTTAAGCAATAGTGAACAAAATAGTATTTTGTTAGGCCGAATAACGTTATTTGGGACTCTGTTTGAGAATCCAGTTATCGTTCCACAAGACCTGGACTTATGTTGTGGTGAGATAATCTAGCATGCGGCTGCTTGGCGAGGTCGTATTATAGTTCCTCCACAATCTCATACAGTACCCCGTTGATATCCCTCGGCGGACCAGGACAATACTGTCTGAAGCGCTCGAAGAAAGGCAGCGGCTTGATACACGCCTCCGGGGCAAGGACACCCCTCTGGGTAATTTCTCCCGTGATGAGCATATCCGTGGCAATAGCTAGGGGTATCCCGGTTTCCCCGGCCATATCACCTGGTGGAAATGTCTTGAGGCCAAAACCATATCTCATTTTCTTTCTTGCCTTTTTTCCGGCGGCGCTAGCGTGGAGCCCACCAACGGCTGGACCGGTGTCCTGTGGTATATCGGGACGCATCATCAGCCTCTCGTACAACTCTCCAGCGAAAAGACTGGCAGCTTCCTCGGGGGTCAATTCTCTAGCCCGAACCCTCGCCCCAAGCGACCGTAGAACATCATAGCCTTCTGGTCCGAACCATGAACCGAACAGATTGCAGGCGCCGGAAAGCCCTTTAATAAAACGTGGCAAGGTTACTGGTTCAGCGTGCCCGATGTAGTAAAAGAAACCTTTCCCGTTTGGAAACGTGACTTCCTCGCCATCCTCGAGTGGAAGGACCTCAATAAACTTGCCGTCTCGGAACACGGGAATCTTCCACGAGACACAATTCAGAAAATGGATAGTGGCGGCATCGATCCGCCCACCCTGCGACCAGGCCCAGGGACGTATCCGGGACCGAGGTTCAAGTACGCCACCGGTACCTCCCCATACCGTCTGTATGTAGTCCACTGTATCTAGCTGGTTGGCTGCATGACGCGCAAGGATGTTGGTCAAACCCGGACTGGCTCCCATGCCGATCAGTGCTGTGATGCCGGCTGCGCGAGCTTGGTCATCCATCTTCAGTATCTCCTCAGTGGGACGATAGTCGTCATTAATGTCCGTGTAGTGACGACCAGTCTTGATAGCAGCCTGCACAATCGGGACACCGAAACAGTAATAGGGACCTATGGTGTTCATCACGACATCCGCCTCTCCCATCAAGACCTCAAGTGCTTCGGTATCGTTGACATCAACCACGCGCGCTCGTACACGGCGATCTTTAGTATCTTCAACGAATCTATTAGTACGTATAGCATCACTATCGGCGACGATAAGCTCGTCCACGTTACCCATCCCCAGGATAGTCTTGACGGCAGTCCTGCCCATGTTTCCGCTACCACCGAGTGCCAGCAATTTCATAGCAAGTCTCTTAAATGTGTATAGTGAGGACAAGATAGCACCACGATCCCTATCTGTCAATCTTTCCAATAATTATCAGGAGATATCTTAATTCACGCTAGATCAAGAGCTATGCTGTGATACCAGATAGTTGAACAAAATAGCATTTTATTGCATGGTAACTCGTTTAGTTGACTCACAATACCGCAAGACTCTTCCCCGACATTTTGAAGTCAGTTCTGATTGAGTACAGCCAGTCATGTGTGGTAAACTATGACGGTTCGTAACATCCTTTTTTAGGTCACCTTTTTTAGGGAAATAAAGAACATATCAGGTATAAGAATCGTAAAACTTGATAAAGAGCCCTTGATTAATACTCCTTTGGAGAAAGTCTTCAGCTGCATTAGAAAACCAAGCAGCCTGCCAGATATTTCCTAAACCTGAATTATGATTTAAAAGTCGGAAAGTTGATGAAGATAGTAATTGCCCCGCAGGGCTTTAAGGGTAATATCTCTGCACAGAGAGTAGCCGAGGCCATAGCCCGTGGGATAAAACGCGTCCTGATTGATGCTGAAATAGATATCGTACCAATGGCTGATGGTGGCGAAGGAACACTGGAGGCTTTAGTCCATAATACACGTGGCCGTATCCTTACTACTGAGGTGACTGGGCCATTGGGGGATACAGTCGTAGCTAGGTGGGGTATTCTAGGTGATGGAGTTAGTGCCGTGGTCGAGATGGCAGCTGCATCGGGAATTACACTGGTGCCTTTTGAGAAACTGAATCCGTTAGTCACTACTACCTATGGTACAGGACAGCTCATTCGGGCTGCTCTTGATGCTCAATGCCGTAAGATAATTGTTGGTATCGGAGGCAGTGCTACCAACGATGGTGGTGCCGGAATGGCTCAGGCGCTGGGAGTGAGGTTGCTCGACAAGGACGGAGTGGATCTTTCAGTAGGTGGGGCAGCATTGTCCAAGCTGGAGCGCATAGATGTCTCCGGATTGGACAACCGTCTGGTTAATTGCCAGGTAGTTGTTGCGTGTGATGTAAAAAATCCACTTTGCGGAAAAGATGGAGCGTCCAGAGTCTATGGTCCACAAAAGGGAGCTACAGAACAGATGTGCTATCAGTTAGATGATGCACTATCCAATTATGCCAGAGTCATTAAAAGGGACTTAGGTATTGATGTTAATAATATACCTGGAGCAGGAGCTGCCGGAGGTATGGGAGCAGGACTGGTCGCTTTCCTGGGCGCTGAATTGAAACCAGGAATAGAGATTGTCAGTGACACAGTAGGACTTAGCGAGAAGCTGAAAGGGGCAGCCTTGGTATTTACCGGTGAAGGCAGGATAGACAGACAAACATTTTTTGGAAAAACAATAGCTGGTGTTGCGGTAAAAGCAAAGACATTGGAAATTCCGGTAGTGGCAATCGTTGGCGAAATAGCTGGTGATATCCGAGCTATATACCAGCGTGGTGTAGATGTTGTTATGAGTATTGCTCCCGGACCTATCAGCCTAAGAGAATGCATGAATGGTGCAGAAGCTTATATAGAAGACACTGCAGAACGGGCAATAAGGCTAATCCTGATTAAGCTGGAAAATTGAGTGGTTGACTGACATATCCGTTTCCAGTTACTATCTGGTAATAGAAATAAGAGAACAGGAGGTGTAAAGTTGCCAGAAAAACGAGCAAAAGTAGTTTTGGTCGACAGAGGAGCTGACCGTGCTGTTATGCAGGAAGAGGCTGAGGAACTGGCCAAGGTGGGTGCAAAGCTGGTAGGAGTTGCTAGTTCTAGCGAGGAGGAGACTATAGAAGGTGCCAAGGATGCGGATGTTATTCTGACCGCTGCC
>JADDYB010000181.1_pt1 | contig 19624 bp, 16 predicted proteins | sample 8641941 | NCBI WGS metagenome assembly JADDYB01 (sample SAMN16275377, study PRJNA637457) | freshwater sediment metagenome | isolation source: Lake Kineret sediment | place: Israel: Lake Kineret | collected 2013
GGACATCGCCGGAATGATCGGTGCCCTGCTCGGTCAGTGCGACGATTCGCGCCAAGCCGTTTATGCGGCGGTCTGGCTGCATGGAGCCGCGGCCGCCGAGTTTGGCGCCGACATCGGCCTCGTGGCCACCGATCTGGCGCCGCTGGCCGCGCGCCGACTGGCCGAACTGCGCGCTTCACGCTGAAGCGCCGGCTTGCGCGTCAGCTGCCGACGATGCGACCGGCCTGAATCTCGATTCGCCGCCCGCAGCGGGCGGCGATCTGTGGATCGTGTGTCACCAGCACCAGCGTCGAGCCGCGCTCGCGGTTCAGCTCGAACATCAGCTCGATGACGGCGTCGCCGGTGCGTGCATCGAGGCTTCCGGTCGGCTCGTCCGCCAGCAGCAGTGGCGGCCGCAGCACGAAGGCGCGCGCCAGCGCGACCCGCTGCTGCTCGCCGCCGGACAGCGTCTTCGGGTAGTGCGACAGCCGTTCGCCCAACCCGACGCGCGCGAGCATCTCACGAGCAGCGGTGGAGGCGGGCACGCCATCGGGGGTCCGACCGGACAGTTCCATCGGCAGCAGTACGTTCTCCAGCGCGCTCAGGTGCGGCAGCAACTGGAACGACTGGAACACGAAGCCGATGCTCTGCGCGCGCAGGCGGGCGCGGCCGTCTTCGTCGTTGGCAAACAGATCGGAGCCGAACAGCTTTACTTCGCCACGGGTGGGTACGTCGAGCCCGGCAAGCAGGCCAAGCAGCGTCGATTTGCCCGAGCCGGAGGCGCCGATGATCGCCACCGTTTCGCCGCTGGCGATTTCGAGGTTGATATCATCCAGGATCGTCAGGCTGCCGGTGGCATCCTGCACGATCTTCGTAAGTCCTTTGGCCTGGAGCGCCGCTGTCGGCGCATCGTTGGCGCGTTGTCCTGCTCTCATCTGCTGTGCTGAACCTGACTGCTGCGTGGCTGCGCATCGCGCTGCTCGCCGCCATGCTCGTCACGGGCGGGGCAGCCAGCGGCAAGCCGGCCACGATCGTGGTCTTCGGCGACAGCCTGTCCGCCGAGTACGGCCTGTCGCGTGGCACGGGCTGGGTGAAGTTGCTCTCCGACCGTCTCGCCAAGGAAGCGGCGCAGTATAGCGTCGTGAATGCGAGCATCAGCGGAGAGACCACCAGCGGCGGCCGCACGCGGCTGCCGCAGCTGTTGCAGCAGCACCAGCCTTCGATCGTCGTGCTGCAACTCGGCGCCAACGACGGCTTGCGCGGGCTCTCGCTGCCCTCGATGCGCGAGAACCTGGCCGCAATGATCCGTGCCAGTCGCGGCGCGGGTGCGCGCGTTCTGCTGATCGGCATGCGCATTCCACCCAACTACGGCCGCGAATACTCCGAGCGTTTCGCCGGCATCTACGCGCAGCTGGCGGGTGACGAGAAGGTGGCGCTGGTGCCGTTCCTGCTCGACGGCTTTGCCGACAATCTCGAGTACTTCCAGGCCGATCGCATCCACCCGAGCGAGCGCGCCCAGCCGCGCATGCTCGAGACGGTCTGGCCACAGCTGGCGCCGCTGCTGCGCGCAAGAAAGCGCTGACATGCTGCGCACGGCGATTTCCTGCGCTGAAGCCGTCGCGCATCTGCACACGTTCGACACGATCATCGACGTGCGCAGTCCCGCGGAGTTCGCACTCGATCACCTGCCCGCGGCGATCAACTGCCCGGTGCTCGACGACGAGGAACGCGCCCGCGTGGGAACGATGCACAAGGTCGACTCGGCCTTCGCTGCCAAGCGACACGGCGCGGCGCTGGTCGCACGCAACATCGCCCGCCACCTGGAGCAACAGTTCGCCGACAGGCCGCGCCAGTGGCGGCCGCTGGTCTACTGCTGGCGCGGCGGCCAACGCAGCGGCGCCATGGTTCATGTCCTGTCGGCGATCGGCTGGCCGGCCCGCCAACTCGAAGGCGGTTACCGCGCATTCAGGCGCCACGTCGTCGCCGAACTGGAACAACTGCCACAGCGCTTTCGGCTGCGCATCGTTTGCGGCCCCACCGGCAGCGGCAAGAGCCGCCTGTTGCGCCACCTGGCGAAGTGCGGCGCGCAGGTGCTCGACCTGGAGGAGATCGCCCGGCACCGCGGCTCGGTGCTGGGCGCCCTGCCACAGGCGCCGCAGCCGTCCCAGAAGAGCTTCGAGACGCAGCTGTGGTCGGCGCTGCACGCCTTCGATCCAAGACGGCCCGTGTTTGCCGAGTCAGAAAGCCGCAAGGTGGGGCAGCTGCGCCTGCCCGATGCGCTGATCGAGCACATGCGCTCGTCGGAGTGCGTGCAACTGCAGCTGCCGACCGACGCAAGGGTGCGGCTGCTACGCGACGAGTATGCGCACTTCGAGGCCGACGGCCAGGCGCTGATCCGGCAGCTCGATTGCCTGGTGGCGCTGCACGGGCGCGAGCGCGTCGAGGCGTGGAAGGCACTGGCCGCCGAGCATCGCTGGGACGAGATGGTGCGCCGGTTGCTGCAAGAGCACTACGACCCGGCGTACCACCGGTCGATCAACCGCAATTTCCAGCGCGCCGGCAGCGCGGTTCAGGTGACGCTCGACAGCGAGGCCGAGGCAGACTTCGCGCGCGCTGCCGCCGCGCTTGCCGAGGACTGAAGAGCCCCGGCGCCCGCCCCAACGCCGCGCAGGCGCGGCTACTTCTTGCCGGCGGCGGTGCGCTGGGTGTCGATGACCTGCGCCTTGTGCTTGCGCTTGAGTTCGGCCAAGTAAGCCTGGTCGTCAGCCGCAGCCTGCTGCTGCTCCACTCCGCGGCGCAACTGGCTCAGCGCCTGCGGATCGGCCTTCTCGGGCCGTTTCGAGTCGAGGACCCAGAAGACCGCCTGGACGCCCATGGCCGAGCCGGCCACGACAAACGCCGGCAGCTTGTCGGCGGGTACACGCATCACTTCCTTCAACGCGTCCGGGCTCATGCCTTCAGCCTGCCCGCGCGAAACGGTCCGCGGCGGCGAGAAACCTGTCTCGGCCGGCGCCTTGCGCAAGGCGTCGGCCGTCCTGTTTGCAGCTTCCTGGGCCAGGCGGACCGCCTGCTCGCGCACCAGCCGCTCGCGGATCTGCGCACTGACTTCCTCGATGGGGCGCAGCCGCGCCGGGCGGTGCTCGACGACCCGGGCCGAGACAAGCGTGTTGCCGCCGACCTCGACCGCGGCGATGTTCCGCTTCTTGTTCAGCGCATCGTCGGCAAAGAGCGCCTGCACCGCGGCGCTCGGCAACAGGGCTGCGCCCGGCGCACCGCGGGGCACGCCGTCGCGAGTCAGGTTGGCAACCGTCTGGATCTTCAGTCCCAGTTTGTCGGCAGCGGGCTGCAGGCTGTCGGATTGCTCGAAGACGATATTGGTGAACTGCTCGGCGGCCTCGGCGAACTTCTTCTGCGCCTGCTGCTGGCGGAAGGTCGATTCGATCTTGCCTTTGACCTGTTCGAACGGCGCGACGGCCCCGCCCTTGATCTCGGTCAGGCGGATCACGTGCAGGCCGAATTCGGTCTCCACGATGTCGCTGATCTCGCCCGCCTTGAGGCTGAACGCGGCCTCCTCGAACGGCTTGACCATCATGCCGCGTCCGAAGAAGCCAAGGTCGCCGCCCTTGGTTGCCGAGCCGGGATCCTTCGAGTATTCCTGCGCCAGCTTCGCGAAGTCGTCAGGCCGCGCCCGGACCTTGGCCAGCAGGTCCAGCGCAAGCTTGCGCGCCCCCTCCTTGTCCTTTGCCGATCCACCCTCGCCGACCGTCAGCAGGATGTGACTGACGCGCCGCTGTTCGGGTTCGGAAAAGCTCGACTGGTTCTGCTCGTAGTAGGACTGCAGTTCCGCCGGCGGAACGCTGACCTGCCGCGCGAGGTCGTCGAGCGTCAGGGCCAGCACTTGCGCGTCAATGCTTTCCTTGGTCTCGAACTGCGCCCGGTTGGCTTCGTAGTAGGCCCTGATCGCATCGTCGCCGACGGTCACCTGTGCGATGAAGTCTTCCGGCCGGAAGCGCCGCTCGCGAACCGTTCGGGTCTCCTGCAGCAGGCCCGCCAGGCGGTCGGTCAGTTCGGCCGGCACGATGGCCGAGCGCGCCACGCCGTCGAGCAGCGTCTGCCGCGCCAGATCCTCGCGCACGCGCTGCTCGAACATACCTTCGTTCATCCCCTGGGCGGCCAGCAGCGTCTTGTAGCGGTCGTAGGAGAACTTGCCCTCGTCCTGGAAGGCAGGAACCGACGCGATCACCTGCCGCAGACGGTTCTCGCTGACCATCAGGTGCGATTCGGCGGCCTCCTTGCGCAAAGCGCGATCGCCTAGCAGCGAGTTCAGGCTCGCCTCGCGCGCGGCGGGCGTGTCGAACGCGGCCGGATCGAAGTTCTCACCCAGCGCCTGGCGGACCTGGTCCAGCCGCTCGCGATGCGCGGCCTCGAACTGCTGCGGCGTGATCGCTTCGCCGCCGACCTTGGCCACCGCCTGCTCGTCGGACATGAAACGGTTGTACTGGTATATGCCAGTCACAACAAACGATGGAAACACCAGCAGCGTCAGGAAGATCATCAGCCAGCGGCGATGGGAGCGGACGGTGTCGAACATCGTGTTGTTCCGAGATCAGGTCGCCGGCGCAAGCGGCGCTCAAGAAAACAAAAAGGCGAACTCGCGTTCGCCTTTGGAGATGCTGGCGGAGTGGACGGGACTCGAACCCGCGACCCCCGGCGTGACAGGCCGGTATTCTAACCGACTGAACTACCACTCCCCGCAATCTTCACTCGACGCATGCTGCGCTGTTGATGCAGCAGCGGCGACTTCTCCGCAGTCTGGTGGGTGCTGAGAGGCTCGAACTCCCGACCTACGCCTTGTAAGGGCGCCGCTCTACCAACTGAGCTAAGCACCCGGTGACACGCGGGGGTGCCGCACCATCCGGCCCAACGACACCTATCAGGCCAGGCTGCGAAAGGACTGCTAGTTTACCGCATCCTTTAGCGCCTTGCCGGGGCGGAACTTCGGAACCTTGGCCGCCTTGATCTTGATCGCTGCTCCGGTGCGCGGATTGCGGCCGGCGCGCGCGGCGCGCTTGCCGATGGAGAAAGTGCCGAAGCCGACCAGCGTCACGGAATTGCCCTTCTTGAGCGATGCGCGAATGCCGCCGACAACCGCCTCGAGCGCTCGCCCTGCCGCCGCTTTGGAAATGTCCGCCTGCTTGGCGACGTGCTCGATCAGTTCGATCTTGTTCACCTAACCCCCCTCGGTTTCGTTCCGCCTGCCAGGATCGGCACAGCACTCTGTATCCGTGCCGATCCGCGCAATCCCCTGTCCCTACCGTTCACACGCCGCGGCAACGCGGCGACTCGGAAAACGCAGCTATTCCACCGCGCGTGATCAGCAGTGTCAAGCCGCAATCAACGCGTCAAATGTCAAGGAGGCGACACCGCGGACGGTGGCGCCGAATTGCCGGCCATTCAGTGCTTGACCACTTCCCCCTGGCCAGCCGCTGACCCGGCCGCGCCCGCCTTAGTCGGTTGGCCGTCATCGTCGGCCAGCGGCTGCGGATGCTGCTTCAACGCAATCTCCAGCACGCGATCGATCCACTTGACCGGCACAAGCTCGAGACGGTTCTTCACGTTGTCCGGTATCTCGGCCAGATCCTTGACGTTTTCCTCCGGGATCAGCACCGTCTTGATGCCGCCGCGCAGCGCGGCCAGCAGCTTCTCCTTAAGGCCACCGATCGCCAGCACGTCACCGCGCAGGGTGATCTCGCCGGTCATCGCGACATCCGGGCGCACTGCGATGCCGGTCAAGGCGGAGACAAGCGCCGTGGTGATGGCAATGCCTGCGCTCGGACCGTCCTTCGGTGTCGCGCCCTCGGGCATGTGCACGTGGATGTCGGTCTTGTCGAAGACCTCGTCCTTGATGCCGAGCCGCCGTGCCCGGCTGCGCACGACCGAACGCGCCGCCTCGACCGACTCCTTCATCACGTCGCCGAGCGAACCCGTCCGGATGGTGTTGCCCTTGCCGGGCATCACCGCCGCTTCGATGGTCAGCAGCTCGCCGCCGACCTCGGTCCAGGCCAGTCCGGTGACCTGCCCCACCTGCGGCTCCTTCTCGGCCATGCCGAACGTGTAACGGCGCACGCCGAGGTACTTGTCGAGGTTGCGCGGCGAGATCTTCGACTTGCCCTCGCCCTTCTTCAGCAGCGAACCCTTGACCACCTTGCGGCAGATCTTCGACAGTTCCCGCTCGAGAGCGCGCACGCCGGCCTCGCGCGTGTAGTAGCGGATGATGTCGCGCACCGCCGCTTCGCCGACCTCCAGCTCGCCCTTCTTGACGCCGTTGTTGGTCATCTGCTTCGGCAGCAGGTAGCGCATCGCGATGTTGACCTTCTCGTCCTCCGTGTAGCCGGAAAGACGGATCACCTCCATCCGGTCGAGCAGCGGCGGCGGGATGTTCATCGTGTTCGCCGTGGCGACGAACATCACGTCCGACAGGTCATAGTCGACCTCCACATAGTGGTCGACGAAGGTGTGGTTCTGCTCCGGGTCGAGCACCTCGAGCAGCGCCGAGGACGGGTCGCCGCGGAAGTCCTGCCCCATCTTGTCGACTTCGTCGAGCAGGTACAGGGGATTGCGCACCCCGGCCTTCGCCAGGTTCTGCAGGATCTTGCCGGGCATCGAGCCGATGTAGGTGCGCCGATGACCGCGGATCTCCGCCTCGTCGCGAACCCCGCCCAGCGCCATGCGGACGAACTTGCGGTTGGTGGCGCGGGCGATCGACTGGCCGAGCGAGGTCTTGCCGACGCCCGGCGGCCCGACCAGGCACAGGATCGGCGCCTTCAGGCGGTCGACGCGCTGCTGCACCGCCAGGTACTCGACGATGCGATCCTTGACCTTCTCCAGCCCATAATGGTCCTCGTCGAGCACCTTCTGGGCGTTGGCCAGATCGTTGTTGATCTTGCTCTTCTTCTTCCACGGCAGGCCGATCAGCGTATCGATGTAGTTGCGCACGACGGTGGCCTCGGCCGACATCGGCGACATCAGCTTCAGCTTCTTCAGCTCGGCCTCGGCCTTCTGCCGTGCCTGCTTGGGCATCCGCGCCGCCTTGACCTTGCGATCGAGCTCCTCGATGTCAGCGCCCTCTTCGCCTTCGCCGAGCTCCTTCTGGATCGCCTTGACCTGCTCGTTCAGGTAGTACTCGCGCTGGCTCTTCTCCATCTGCCGCTTGACGCGGCCGCGGATGCGCTTCTCGACCTGCAGGATGTCGATCTCGGTCTCCAGCTGCGCCAGCAGGTGCTCGAGCCGCTCGGTCAGGCCGAACATCTCCAGCACCTTCTGCTTCTGCTCGAGCTTCAGCGGCAGGTGGGCAGCGATCGTGTCGGCGAGCCGGCCCGGATCATCGATCCCGGCGATCGAGGTCAGGATCTCCGCCGGGATCTTCTTGTTCAGCTTCACGTACTGGTCGAACTGGGTGACGATCGCGCGCCGCAGCGCCTCGAGTTCGGCGCCGACGTTCTGCTCCGGAGCGACCGGCGTCAGTTCGCAGGTGAAGTGGGTCTGCGCATCCTCGATGCTGTGGATGTGCGCCCGCTGTGCACCCTCGACCAGCACCTTCATCGTGCCATCGGGCAGCTTGAGCATCTGCAGGATGTTGGCCACACAGCCGATCGGATAGATGTCCTCGGCGACCGGCTCGTCCTTGGCGGCGTTCTTCTGCGCCACGAGCATGATGCTCTTGCCGGATTCCATCGCCGTTTCCAGGGCCTTTATGGACTTGGGCCGGCCAACGAACAGCGGAATGACCATGTGCGGGAAGACGACGACGTCGCGCAGCGGCAGCAGCGGCAGCGCGATGCGTTCAGAGGGGAGAAGCACGGTGGACATGTGGGGTCCTTTGCGGGGTCAGACCCGAAGATGCGGGCGCCGGCGGTGATTAACAAGGGCGCCGGCAGCGCCTCGAAGACTGACTGAAATCTAGCACGCGGAGGCGCAGACGGCCCCGCGGATTCCTAGCGCGGCGCCCCGGCGACCTTGGGTGCGTCGGCGTAGATCAGGATCGGGTGGCCGCCCGCCACCGCGTTCTCGTCGAGCACGACCTTGATCACGTTCTTCTGGCCCGGCAGGTCGTACATCACGTCGAGCAGCGTCCCTTCGACGATCGAGCGCAGGCCGCGCGCGCCAGTGCGGCGCTTCAGCGCCCTGCGCGCGATCGCCATCAGCGCGTCGGACCGCACTTCGAGATCGACGCCTTCCATCCGCAGCAGCCGCTGGAACTGCTTGATCAGCGCGTTCTTCGGCTCGACCAGGATCTCGACCAGCGCCTCTTCCGACAGTTCATCGAGGGTGGCGATGACCGGCAGCCGCCCGACCAGTTCCGGAATCAGGCCGAACTTGATCAGGTCTTCCGGCTCGACGTCGCGCAGCAGTTCGCCGACCGAACGGTCGGCAGGCGACACCACCTCGGCGCCGAAGCCGATGCCGCTCTTCTCGGAGCGGTTGCGGATCACCTTCTCCAGGCCATCGAAGGCGCCGCCGCAGATGAACAGGATGTTCGTGGTGTCGATCTGCACGAAGTCCTGGTTCGGGTGCTTGCGTCCGCCCTGCGGCGGCACACTGGCGATCGTTCCTTCAATCAGCTTGAGCAGCGCCTGCTGCACGCCCTCGCCGGAGACGTCGCGGGTGATGCTCGGGTTGTCGGACTTGCGCGAGATCTTGTCGATCTCGTCGATGTAGACGATGCCGCGCTGCGCCTTCTCGATCTCGTAGTTGCAGTTCTGCAGCAGCTTCTGGATGATGTTCTCGACATCCTCGCCCACGTAGCCGGCCTCGGTCAGCGTGGTGGCGTCGGCCATCACGAAGGGCACGTTGAGCAGCCGCGCCAGCGTCTGCGCCAGCAGCGTCTTGCCCGAGCCGGTCGGGCCGATCAGCAGGATGTTGCTCTTGGCCAGCTCGACCTCGTCCTTGGCGGAGAGGTTCTTCAGCCGCTTGTAGTGGTTGTAGACGGCAACCGACAGGATCCGCTTGGCCTTCTCCTGGCCGATCACGTACTGGTCGAGGATGCCGCAGATCTCCTGCGGCGTCGGCAGGTCGCTCTTGGCGATTGCAGTGGACGGGTCGGCGGTGTTCTCGTCGCGGATGATGTCGTTGCACAGGTCGATGCACTCGTCGCAGATGAACACCGACGGGCCGGCGATCAGCTTCTTGACCTCGTGCTGGCTCTTGCCGCAGAACGAGCAGTACAGCAGCTTCTCGCCCGAGCCCTTCTTGTCCGACATGCCGCGTGCTTCTCCTGTGCCTCAGCCGCCGTCGCCGCGCTTGACAAAGATCTTGTCGATGATTCCGTAGCTTACTGCATCCTCTGCCGACATGAAGTTGTCGCGATCGGTGTCCTTCTCGATGCGCTCGATCGGTTGGCCAGTGCGGTCGGCCAAAATGCCATTCAGGCGCTTGCGGATATCGAGGATCTCCCGCGCCGCGATCTCGATGTCCGAGGCCTGGCCTTGGGCGCCGCTCGAGGGTTGATGGATCATGATGCGCGAATTGGGCAGCGCATAGCGCTTGCCCTTGCCGCCCGCGGCGAGCAGGAACGCGCCCATGCTGGCCGCCATGCCGACGCAAATGGTCGACACGTCCGGCTTGACGAACTGCATCGTGTCGAAGATCGCCATGCCCGCGTAAACCGAACCGCCGGGCGAGTTGATGTACAGCGAGATGTCCTTGTCCGGGTTCTCGGACTCGAGGAACAGCAGCTGCGCCACCACCAGGTTGGCTGTCTGGTCATTGACCGGGCCGACCAGGAACACCACCCGGTCGCGCAGCAGCCGCGAGTAGATGTCATACGCGCGCTCGCCGCGGCCGCTCTGCTCGATGACCATCGGCACCATGCCGAGCGCCTGCGGTTCCTGCATTTCTCGTGTCCTGTCGCCAATCCTGCTCATTTGCCGTCCTCAGCCGACCTGGCTGCCCATCAGTTCGTCGAAGGCAATCGGGGTGTCGCTGACTTTCGCCCGCTGCAGCACCCAGTCGACGACATTGTCTTCCATCACCATCGTCTCGACCTCGGCCAGGCGCTGGCGGTTGCCGAGATACCACTGGATCACCTCGGCCGGCTTCTCGTAGCTTTGCGCCAGTTCCTCGAGGCGCTTGCGGATCTGGTCCTGGCGCGGCGCCAGGTTCTGCGTGCGGACCAGTTCGCCGATCAGCAGGCCCAGGCGCACCCGGCGCTGCGCCTGCGGCGCGAAGCTCTCCGGCGTCAGCTGGAAGTTACTGCCATCCATTCCTCGGGCAGCCAGGTCGGCCTTCGCCAGTTCGACCAGCCGCTGGCTGTCTGCTTCCAGCAGCGTCTTCGGCAGCTCGAAGTCGGCCACGCCAAGCAGCGCGGCCATCACGCTTTCCTTCGTCCGCGCCCGCAGACGCGTCTTCACCTCGCGCTCGAGGTTGCCGCGAACCTCCTCGCGCATCTTGGCCACGTCGCCGTCGCGCACGCCGAGCTGGCGCGCAAAGGCGGCGTCGACTGGCGGCGGATCGGCCTGCTCGACCTTCTTGACCGTGACGTCGAACGATGCAGTCTTGCCTGCCAGTTCAGTGGCGCGGTAGTCGGCGGGAAAAGTCAGCGGGAAGGTCTTCGACTCGCCGCGCGCCATGCCGCGCACTGCCGCCTCGAACTCCGGCAGCATCCGGCCCTGGCCCACGGTAAACGGAAAGTCGGTGGCGCTGCCTCCGTCGAAGGCCACGCCGTCGACCGAACCCCTGTAATCGACCGTCACCCGGTCGCCGTCGGCCGCCGCCCGGTCGACCTCGCGCAGCGTCGCGCGCTGGCGACGCATGATGTCGATGGTCTTGTCGACCTCGGCATCGCCGACCGGGCAGACGGCCTGCCCGACTGCGACGCCGCCCAGGTCACCGATGCTGATTTCCGGATAGACCTCGAAGGTCGCCGAGAACGTGAGCTGCGGGCCTTCGCCCGTCTTCGGCGCCACGGTCGGCGTGCCGGCGACCCGCAGCTGGCGGGCGCTGATCTCGGCATTGAACGCCTCGCCGATCTTGTCGTTCAGCACCTCCGCCTGCACTTGCGGGCCGTAGCTGGAGGCAACCATCTTCATCGGCACCTTGCCCGGCCGGAAGCCCGGCATCTTCACCGAGCGGGCCAGCTTGGCCAGCCGCAGCGAAACTTCCTTGGCCAGCGATTCCGCCGAAACCGAGATATCGAGGCGGCGCTGCAGCGCGCCGAGGTTTTCCACTTCTTGCAGCATGTTCAGGATTCGTCCGAATGCCGGTCGAGCGCCGGCTGGGTTTGTTGTAAGCGAGCCTGTGGTGCGAAGGGGGGGACTCGAACCCCCACGCCGGTGAAGGCGTCAGGACCTAAACCTGGTGCGTCTACCAATTTCGCCACCTTCGCGACGCCGCTGGCGCCGCGACGCCAAGCGAGCCGCGATTCTAATCGATGGTCTCGCGCGCAACGCGGCCGCCCAAAGCGCGTGGTAGCTTGCCCGGATGGGCGTCGGCCACTACGAGAACTTTCCGGTCGCATCCTGGCTCATGCCGGCAAGGCTGCGGCCGGCGGTTCGCGCGATCTATCGGTTTGCGCGCACGGCGGACGACATTGCCGACGAAGGCGACGCGGCACCGCAGGATCGGCTCGCCGAGCTTGCGGGCTTGCAGGCCGCGCTGGATCGCATCGAGCTGGGTGATGACGGCGGCTGGCCCGACCTCGCGGCTGCCGTGCGCCAGCACGCTCTGCCGCTGGCGCCGTTCCGCGACCTGCTGTCGGCGTTCGCGCAGGACGTGACCGTCAAGCGTTACGCCGGCTATGAAGCGCTGCTCGACTACTGCCGCCGCTCGGCCAACCCGGTCGGCCGGTTGCTTCTGGCCTTGTGCCGGGTCGAGGAGCCGTCGGCTCTGGACTGGTCCGACCGCATCTGCACGGGCCTGCAGCTGGCGAACTTCTGGCAGGACGTCGCCGTCGACTGGGCCAAGGGCCGCATCTACCTGCCGCAGCGCGAGCTGGCCCGCTTCGACGTTGCCGAGTCCGCTATCGCTGATGGCGGCCGCGATCGGAACTGGCCGGCGCTGATGCGCGCGCAGACGGAGCGCACCCGCCGAATGCTAGAGTCCGGCGCGCCGCTGGCACACCGGTTGTCCGGACGCATCGGTTGGGAGCTTCGGCTGGTGATCCAGGGCGGCCTGCGCATCCTCGAGCGCATCGACCAGGTGGGCGGCGATGTTTTCGGCCAACGGCCGCAGCTGCGGGCGGCCGACTGGCTGGTGATGACGGCCCGCTCGCTGGCGATGCGAGCGGCCGGACCGTTCAGACAATGAGTCCCGACGAGTACTGCCAGCAGAAGGCCGCCGCCAGCGGTTCGAGCTTCTACTACAGCTTCCTGTTCCTGCCACCCGAGCGGCGGCAGGCAATCACCGCGCTTTACGCCTACTGCCGCGAAGTCGACGACGTGGTCGACGATATGCAGGACCCCTCGGTCGCGCAGGCCAAGCTGGCCTGGTGGGCCGATGAGATCGGCCGCCTGTTCGCAGGCGATCCGCAGCACCCGGTCACTCGTGCGCTGGCGCCGCACCTCGGCGCCTTCGACATCCGTCGCGACAGGCTCCTCCTCGTCCTCGAGGGCATGGCGATGGACCTGCAGCAGAACCGCTACCTCGACTACGCAACGCTGGCCCGCTACTGCCACAACGTCGCCGGTGTGGTCGGTGAGCTGTCGGCAGGCATTTTTGGCGCCAGCGACGAGCGCACCTTCGAGTACGCGCGCAAGCTCGGCCTCGCGCTGCAACTGACCAACATCATCCGCGACGTCGGCGAGGATGCGCGCCGCGGCCGCGTCTATCTGCCGCTCGACGAACTGCAACTTCACGGGGTCAAGGTTGCCGACCTGCTGGCGGGACGCTATGTCGATGGTTACCTTCCGTTGATGCAGTTCCAGGCGCAGCGCGCCCGCCGCGTATACGCCGAAGCGCTGGCGGCAATGCCTGCTGGCGATCGACGCGCGCAGCGGCCGGGGCTGATCATGGGCGCCATCTACGCCACGCTGCTCGACGAGATCGAACGCGAGGACTTCCGGGTGCTGCATCAGCGCATTGCGCTGACGCCCGTGCGCAAGCTGTGGATCGCCTGGCGCACGTGGATGTTTGGCCCGACCTTCGGGCGCGCCAGCCCACGGTGAGCGTGCGGTGACCCGCCGGGTTGCAGTGATCGGCGCCGGCTGGTCCGGGCTTGCCTGCGCACTCGAACTGACGGCCGTCGGGTCCGCGGTGACGCTGTTCGACGCCGCGCCGCAGCCCGGCGGCCGGGCGCGCGCCGTCGGCGTCAGGCTCGGCGAGCGCGAGTTCAGTCTGGACAACGGCCAGCACCTGCTGATCGGCGCCTACCGCGAATCCCTGCGTTTGATGAGCGAGGTCGGTGTCAACCTGGACGACGCGCTGCTTCGCCAGCCCTTCGAACTGCGATATCCGGATGGCTTCCTGCTGCGCGCGCGCCGGCTGCCGGCACCGCTGCACCTTGCTGCAGGACTGCTGGGCGCGCAGATGCTGGGTTGGGCCGAGCGTCTCCATGTGCTCGGCTTCGTGCTGCGCTGGCGAGCACGCGGCTGGCGGATCGATGGCGACGTGCCAGCGAGCACGCTTTTCGGCCGCGCGCCGGCTGAGGTCGTTCGCAGGCTGTGGCGCCCGTTGTGCCTGGCGGCGCTGAACGTCGAACTCGAAGAGGCATCGGCACAGTTCCTGCTCAACGTTCTGCGCGATTCGCTCGCGGGAAGTGCGCAGGCAGCGGACCTGCTGATTCCCCGCCGCGACCTGACGCAGGTCTTCGCCGGGCCTGCGCTTGCGACCCTGCTCAGACGCGGCGCCGATGTGCAGCTGCGCAGCCCGGTGCAGCATCTGGGTCGAACGGATTCGCAATGGGGCATCGAAAGCCGTGGAAAGACGGTCATGGCGGACGCCGTCGTCCTGGCGTTACCGCCGCAACGCGCGGCGGATCTGCTCGCCACGACGAGGCGCACCGAACTCGCCCCGGCGATCGGGCTGCTGCGGGCGATCGACATGGCGCCGATCGCCACCGCTTACCTGCGCTACGCGCCGCCGCTGCGGCTGCCATGGCCTGCCAGCGCATTGCTCGACGTCCCACCCGAAGGACGCTTCGGCCAGTGGGTGTTCGACCGCGGCCGGCTCGATGAAGCAAACGCCGGGGTGCTCAGCGTGGTGATCAGCGCCGCCGGCTCGGCCCTGTCGGACGACTCGGCTTCGCTGGCCGCGTCGGTCGCCCGGCAACTGAGCGCCGACCTCGGCCTGCCAAGCCCGCTCGCCAGTGCCGTGCTCGCGGAGAAGCGCGCCACCATCGTCCCGTCGCCCGGGCTGCAGCGGCCGCCGATGCGGCTTGCTGCGCCTTCGCTTTACCTGGCCGGTGACGCAGTTGCGGGCGACTATCCGTCGACGCTCGAAGGTTCGGTGCGTGCCGGCATCGCTGCGGCGCGCGCAGTCGCGGCTGATCTTCCGGCCAGCGGAAACTCTCTCTAGCGAACGCGTTCGATCGCGTCGGTCAGCCGGTCGACGGCGACGATCGTCATGCCCTCGATCGGATGCTTCGGCGCATTGGCCTTGGGAATGATGGCCAGCGAGAAGCCCAGCTTCGCCGCTTCGCGCAGCCGTTCCTGTCCACGCGGTGCCGGACGCACTTCGCCAGCCAGGCCCACTTCGCCAAAGGCGACCAGTCCGCGCGGCAGCGGCTTGTTGCGGATCGATGAGACGATCGCTGCCAGCACCGCCAGGTCGGCGGCCGGCTCCTCGATCCGCACGCCGCCGACGGCATTGACGAACACGTCCTGATCGAAGGTGGCGATACCGGCGTGCCGATGCAGAACGGCCAGCAACAGCGCCAGCCGCTGCGGCTCCAGCCCGATCGCCAGCCGGCGCGGGTTGGGCACGTGGGCGGTGTCGACCAGCGCCTGGATCTCGACCAGCAGCGGCCGCGTGCCCTCCTGCGTCACCAGCACGCATGAGCCGGGCACCTGCGCGTCGTGCTGCGACAGGAACAGCGCCGACGGGTTGGCCACGCCGCGCAGCCCCCGCTCGGTCATGGCGAACACGCCGAGCTCGTTGACGGCGCCGTAGCGGTTCTTCACCGCCCGCACCAGCCGGAACGACGAATGCGGATCGCCCTCGAAGTACAGCACCGTGTCGACCATGTGCTCGAGCACACGCGGTCCGGCCAGCGCCCCTTCCTTGGTCACGTGGCCGACCAGCACCAGGCTCACGCCCGAGCGCTTGGCGGCGCGCGTCAGTTGCGCCGCGCACTCGCGCACTTGCGCCACCGACCCCGGAGCCGACTGCAGTTCTCCGCAGTACAGGGTCTGGATCGAGTCGATCACCGCCACCTGCGGCCGCTCCGAATCCAGCGCAGCGAGGATCCGCTCCAACGCAATCTCCGCCATCAGCCGCACGCGCTGTCCCTCGAGGCCAAGCCGACGCGCCCGCAGCGCCACCTGCGCCGCCGACTCCTCGCCGCTGACGTAGAGAACCTTCATCCGCTGCGCCATGGCGGCCAATGCCTGCAGCAGCAGCGTCGACTTGCCGATGCCGGGATCGCCGCCGATCAGCACCACGCCGCCCGGCACGATGCCGCCGCCTAGCACACGGTCGAACTCCGTCAGCCCGGTCGATTCACGCGGCAGTTCGGTGGCGGCGATGTCGCCGAGCGAGTGCACTTCCGCCGTCTGAGCGATCGATGCGAAGCGGGCCGACGGCGCGGTCTGAGTCGGCGCTTCGACCAGCGTGTTCCAGGCGCTGCATTGCGGGCACTGGCCCTGCCATTTCGGGCTGGTACCACCGCACTCGCTGCAGACGTACTCCGACTTCGCCTTGGCCATGTCAGCCGATCTCCTGCACCGGGACGCGCCGCGCCAGCGCGCAAAGCAGTTCGTAGCCGACGGTGCCGCTGCACTCCGCTACCTCGTCGACCGGAACGTGTTGGCCCCACAACTCCGCATCGGCACCGACCTCGGCCGCTGGCGCATCGGTGAGGTCGACCGTGATCATGTCCATCGAGACGCGCCCGACCAGCGGCACGCGCTGGCCGCCGACCCAGACCGGCGTGCCATCAGGCGCAACGCGCGGATATCCGTCGGCATAGCCGCAAGCAAGCACGCCGATGCGCGACGGCCGCGCCGCCGTCCAGCGGCTGCCGTAGCCAATCGATTCGCCCGACGCCAGTCGTTGTACCGACAGCAACCGCGCGGTGAGCGACATCGCCGGCTTCAGTCCAAACGAAGCCGCGGGGCGGCCCGCCTTCGGCGTGGCGCCGTACAAGGCGATGCCCGGCCGCACCGCGTTGCCGCCGACGTGCGGATGCAGGAAGAGCGCCGCCGAGTTGGCCACGCAGCGCGGCCCCCCCCAGCCGCGGCAGGCTTCGTCGAACCTGCGCAATTGCTCCGCGACAGACACCGGTTCGGCATCCGCATCGTCGCGGTCCGCGTTGGCGAAGTGCATCATCAGCGCGGCGATGCGCACCCCGGGCAGCGCAGCCAGTCGCTCGACGATGCCCGGCGACCGATCCGGCATGAAGCCGAGTCGGTTCATGCCGGTATTGACCTTGACGTAGACGTCGATCGGCGCTTGCGGGGTGTGCGCCTGAAGCATTTCGACCTGCGCGGGGTGATGCACGACGGCGGTCAAGCGCAGGTCATCGACCACCTGCAAGTCCGCTGGCGTGAAGAAGCCTTCCAGCAGCAGGAGCGGCCCGCTCCATCCGCTGTCGCGAGCGCGTGCGGCCTCCTCGAGGTCGAGCAGCGCCAGTCCATCGGCGTCGGCAAAGCCGCGAAGCGCCCGCTGCAGTCCGTGTCCGTAGGCATTGGCCTTGACCACCGCCCAGACCTTGCCCCCGCCCGCGTGCCGCCGCGCCACGGCCAGGTTGTGGCGCAACGCATCAAGGTCGATGGTGGCGAGGATCGGGCGTGGCATCGGGACTCAGTGCAAAGCGCGCAGCATAAAGTGTTGCGCTTCGTCGTACGGGTTCACCGAGGTGCGTGATATAAGACCCGCGCCCTCAGGCAGCCAATCAACCGCGGCACCTTCCATGACCTGTTCGTCTCGGCGATGAAGCGCGGCTTCTACACGATCATGGCCGCGCAGTTCCTGTCGTCGCTGGCCGACAACGCGCTGCTGATCGCCGCCATCGCGCTGCTGCGCGACATCCACGCGCCCGAGTGGATGACGCCGATGCTCAAGCTGTTCTTCTTCATCTCCTACGTCGTGCTGGCGGCATTTGTCGGTGCTTTCGCCGACTCGCTGCCCAAGGGCCGGGTGATGATGATCACCAACCTGATCAAAGTCGGTGGCTGCGCGCTGATGTTCTTCTCGCTGCACCCGCTGCTCGCCTACGCCGTGGTCGGCCTTGGCGCTGCCGCCTATTCGCCGGCCAAGTACGGCATCCTCACCGAGTTGCTGCCGCCGGAAAAGCTGGTCATCGCCAACGGCTGGATCGAAGGGCTGACCGTCGGATCGATCATCCTCGGCTTCGTCGTGGGCGGCGTGCTGGTCTCGCCCGTGGTGGCCGCCAGCCTGCTGTCGTTCGACGCGCCGCTGGTCGACACCGGGGTCGACCAGGCCGGCGAGGCGGCGGTCGCGGTAATTGCCTTCATCTATGTCGCCGCAGCCATCGTCAACTATGGCATCCCGGATACCGGCGCCCGCTACGCCAGGCAGTCGCGCAACGCCCTGCGGTTGCTGCAGGACTTCGGCCACTGCGTCTCGACGCTGTGGCGCGACAAGCTCGGCCAGATCTCGCTGGCGGTGACGACGCTTTTCTGGGGCGCCGGCGCCACACTGCAGTTCATCATCCTCAAGTGGAGCGAGACCGTGCTCGGCATGACGTTGTCGCAAGGAGCGATCATGCAGGCGGTCGTCGCCATCGGCATCGCCGTCGGCTCGGTGACCGCGGCAGCACGCGTGTCGCTGAAGCGCTCACTGTCGGTGCTGCCGGTCGGCGTGGCGATGGGGTTGCTCGTCTGCGCCATGGCCCTGATCGACTTCTCGCGGCTGCCGGCCGGCGGGCTGGTCGTCGGCGCAACGACGATCACCTGGGCCATGTGGGTGGCCGCCGCGCTGATGGTCGTCGTCGGGGCGCTGGCCGGTTACTTCGTCGTGCCGATGAACGCGTTGCTGCAGCACCGCGGCCACGTGCTGCTGTCGGCAGGCCACTCGATCGCCGTGCAGAACTTCAACGAGAACCTGAACATCCTGCTGATGCTCGGCATCTACGCGCTGCTCATCGCGCTGGACCTGCGCATCGAGACGATCATCATCCTGTTCGGCCTGTTCGTCGCCGGGGCGATGGTGCTGGTCATCTTCCGACACCGCCATAACCAGCGACAGTTCGACTCGGTGTCGCTGATCGGCCAGGTCAGGCACTGACAAGGCGTGAATAGGCCTACTGCGCGCCCCGATCCTGCAGCTGCGGTGCCCAGCGAACGGTTCTGTACGCCTGCGCCCATCGGCGCAACCTCGGGGCGGTCGCTACGGCTTGTTCACACCTTCTGACCGATCGAGAGCGGCGTTCGCCGATCCAGCCTCGACGTCGAGTGCGAGGCACAGATCGGCCCAGGCCTTGGCCTTGTCGGCCAGGTTGCGCAGCAGATAAGCGGGGTGATAGGTGACGATTGCCGGCACATCGCGCTCGGCAACGCGCAACCGGTGCAGTCGGCCGCGCAGCGCGGAAATCGGTGCGTCGGTGTGCAGGACCGATTGCGCCGCGAAGCGACCCATCACCAGCACCAGCTGTGGCCGTATCAGCTCGATCTGCCGCAGCAGGAACGGCTCGCACGCCGCGACCTCCTCGGGCTGCGGATTGCGGTTGCCCGGCGGCCGGCACTTGAGCACATTGGCGATGAACACCGACTGGTTCGCATCCACCTGCCGCGAACGGCCGATCGCTGCAAGCATGTTATCGAGCAGGCGACCCGCCTGGCCGACAAATGGCTCGCCACGCGCGTCTTCTTCCGCCCCGGGAGCCTCGCCGACGATCATCCAGTGTGCCGTCCGGCTGCCGACGCCGAAGACGGTCTGGGTGCGCGACTGGCAGAGCCCGCAGGCGGTGCAGCCGGCCACGGCCGCTTGCAGTTCCTCCCAGCCCATGACGGCGATCGCCGCTTCCCGCTGTCCGGCCTGCGTCGGTCCGGGCGCAATGGCTGCAGCGGAGGTCTGATCGACCGCCGCAGGCAGCCCAGGTTCGGGCGTATCGCGCCGGACCCACTCCGGGCCGAGGTTCATCGCCTGCCACAACGCTGCGCGACGGGGATCGAGGGTCATTGCACCTCGCCTTGCGCCCGCGGGCGAACGGCACCCGGCGCCACGGCAGATGCAATCACAGCGATACCCGCATCACGATCGCGTCCTCGCGCCCGTCGCGTGCCGGGTAATAGCCGCGCCGCGTGCCGATGCGCACGAAGCCATAGCGCGTGTACATCTGCTGTGCCGCGGTGTTACCTGGCCGCACCTCGAGCAGCATCGTGCGCGCGCCGTAGCCGCGGGCGATCTCCGCCATTGCCTCCAGCATCCGCCAGCCGAAACCGAAGCGCTGGCACGCCGGCGCCACGGTCAGGTTGAGCAGGTGCGCCTCGTCGAGGGCCACCATCACCACCGCAGCGGCAACCTCATTGCC
>JADDYB010000182.1_pt1 | contig 19480 bp, 21 predicted proteins | sample 8641941 | NCBI WGS metagenome assembly JADDYB01 (sample SAMN16275377, study PRJNA637457) | freshwater sediment metagenome | isolation source: Lake Kineret sediment | place: Israel: Lake Kineret | collected 2013
GTATGAACTCCTGCTTCAGTTGATTTTCTGCAGTTTTGATGTCAACTCTGTCCATGCTTATACCTCCATACATTCATGGAGATAAGCCTTGCGGATGTACTGCCTAAATGTAAATACGACAAAAAGAAGCAAGAGCAGTTCTCGCAAAAGAGATCCCTCAAGTCGGGGCGCGTTACTGTTTAATCTGTCAGTCTTGCTGGTTCTCAACTTTTGGGATTGCAGAACTTGGAGACTTGAACAATAATGTTTTGTTTGAAGTTGGGTTAATGTTTGGATTTGGAAAACATGTAATATTTACTTGTCATCAGGATTTTGCAAAGAAGGAGAATTTGCCATTTAATATTGCGGATTTGTTTTATGTTCCCTATAGAAGCAATTTATCTTTGTCCCCACAACTTGAAGAAAAAATTGATTATGTCTTACAACTTCTAGAGTAATGAGTGAGTTAACCTCTCTATTTCACGGACCCACCCTGTTTTTATAGTGTTTTCTTTATTCTTTATTACCAGTTAAAAGGCTTCAATGAGGAGACTCCTCACTTTCAACGGAAAACCATATATGGGTTATCACCTTTCTCACTTCATGGACATTATAGACCTACTCCAGGAATTGATCCGCATTGAAAGCCACGCCGACGGAAGACCAATCGTCAACTACGTCTCAACCCTTCTCAAAAACCTCGGAGCCCGCATCTCTCTCTACGGAGAAAAAGAGAAACCCGCTCTCCTCGCCGAATTTGGAAAGGGTGGCATCGTCTTCTCAGGCCATCTCGACACCGTCGTCATGGGAGAATGGGATTACAACCAGGGAGAAATCGTAAACAGCAAATTGTACGGCAGGGGGAGCGCAGACATGAAATCGGGGTGTGCAGCCATGATTGCAGCAGCCAGAATTCTGAAAGATAAAATCCCCTTTGCTCTGGCTTTCACCACAGATGAAGAAATCAACATGCACGGTGCTGAAGAGCTGGCCAAAACAGAAGCTTTAAGAAAAGCAAAAGCTGTCATTGTAGGAGAACCCACCGGATTACGAGCTGGGTTAGGTGAAAAGGGCATTTTATGGTTAAAAGCAGAAACAAAGGGTAAATCTTCCCACGGGAGCATGCCATGGATTGGTGACAACGCCATTGTAAAAATGGTTTACCACCTCAAACCCATTCAACCCTACACAGACAAGGAGGGATTGACCATCAACATCGGGTTAATCCAGGGGGGAACCCAGATCAATGTCACCCCCGATGCGTGCACTGCCCAGCTCGACGTGAGATATCCACCCACCATGAGAAAAGAGGAAGTCATCAAAAAAATAGAAGAACTAACAGAGCTTCCGCTCGAACTAAAGTATGATCTCCCTCCTGTTACCATTGACATCACAAGAAAAGAGGCCCAAACCCTCATCAACCTCGCTTCTGGTGTCTGCACCTGCTACTACGCCACAGAGGCAGTCAAATTCTTCCACCATGCACCCACCATCATCCTAGGACCCGGTGAACAGGAAATGGCCCACCAGAAAAATGAATACGTAGAACTATCACAGGTCAAAAAAGCAGTAGACATCTACACAAAATACGCTCTCACCCTCAATAGTTAATGTGGAAAGAAAGGGGATTTCTCCCCTTTCCGGGTGATCCCTTATGCCTCCTTACTCGACCCTACTTCTCCTACCTCGAAAAATAGGGAAATGGGATAACCCCTTGTTCGTGTTTACACCCTTTCGGGGTGTCCAACTCGTGGGAGGAAAGAATATGGCGGAGGGGAATTATCCCATCTAATCATTATTGCTAATCAATAGTATATAAAGCTTTCGGTAACAACTGTTAGTTAAGAGTAATGATTATTCAGAAAAGCTTATAAAGGTTGAGAGATGTTAATAGTCAGGGGTGTTCCTTATGCCTCCTACCTAGGAAATCCAAATCATGTGGTTCGTCTGGTATGTTCTCTCCACCTGATTTGTGTTCTGGAAGGAGCACCCCGACTTTTTTTTCTTGTGGTTAATTGATGAAGTTACATCGTGGATGGGTTAAAAGAGGATATGGTAAGGATTCAGTACGGATGGTAAGGGTCGAAACGTTATGAACGGAAGACAGGACAGGTCATGCAGTGGGGTCCTCCCGCAGCTTTCATCAATTCACGGCCTTCGAGGGGAAAGACCTCGAAAGAGCGTTCTTCGAGCTCTGAGATGATGCGGGTATTGGTGGAGTAGGAGACGACTAACTGGGGTTTTACGACGAGCAGGTTGGGCCCAAAGACTTTCGCTTCTTCATCTGTCACTTCAATGAGTTCAAATCCATTGTCTTTCAAAAATTCGGGCATGGAAACAAGGGTATTCTCCTTCAAGAGTTTTGCAGGGAAGCACAATGAACCTGGGTGGAAGATGGCCAGGTCATGGTTGAGAATCATCAAGGCGCCATCAAGGTGAACCCTGAAGCTTGGTAAGGGGACGGCAATGATCTCTTTGACGGTTTTTCTCAGAAGAAACTCTTTAATCTGAGTGAGGCCGTCTGGATCAGTCCGTGGACCGAATCCAACCATGAGAGTATCTTCATCTAAATAGACGAGATCTCCACCTTCAACACACCCGCGGGTGATCTCCATCAGGGGGATGTTCAGGGTTTTAAAGATTTTCTGAAGGTAGAAGGGCTCAAAAAATCGAGCAGCAAAGGTGGGGCGCATGAGTATGGCTCCCTTATTGGTGACGGAGGCTGCGTCCCGAGTAAACAGAAGGTTGGGACAGAGAGTGTCTTCTATCGTGATGACATCAACGTCTTCATCTTTGAGAAATTGGACGTACGAATCATGCTCTTCCTGCATTTTTTCTTTTGAAACTGTGTCCCTGTACAAAAATTCTCTCTTATTCAACTCTGTGATGACCTGAACCTCATCTGAGGGCCTGTGCATGATGACCCTTTTGAGGGGGCGGTATTCAGACTGAGCACCGAACATGCATGACTATTAGTAGAGGGATTTATAATGGTTCGCCCACAAAAAGGGTTGAAAATAAAAAAGGGAAAATTAGTAGTGTTTGGCAAAGTAAACGACAAAGCCAGCATCTCTCCCACAATAAATGCATCTTCCTTGTTTTTTTCCATTGAAGGGGATGCAGCAGGACGTTGTACCTGTCTCCTCTTTGATGGCTGCCTCACATTCATCAGAGCCGCACCATACGACTTTGACCATCTTTTTATTGTCTACCAACCTCTTTAGTTCGTCGTAATCTTCTGCTTCTACCGTGTTCTCCGTCAAGAAGGTCTTGGCCTTCTGGAAGAGGTCTTCCTGTATTTTTTCCAAGGACTCTCTAACCTGCTCGTGTACATTTTCAACAGGGACACTCTTTTTCTCCCCCGTGTCACGCCTCACCAGAATGACTTTGTTCCCCTTCACGTCCCGCGGTCCCACCTCTATGCGGAGAGGGACACCCTTTAGTTCCCAATGGTTGAACTTCCAGCCTGCCGTGTACTCCTCACGGTCGTCTGCTATGACAGAGAATCCCTCGAGCATGTCTTTGACTTTCTTCACAAAATTCAGTATTTCCTCTCGAGATTCCTGGAATATGATGGGAACAATCACGACATGAACAGGCGCCACGCGGGGCGGTACGACCAGTCCTTTGTCGTCTGCGTGCACCATCACCATGGTGGCCACAGATCGGCTGGACAATCCCCAGGAAGTCTGCCACACGTACTTTCTCTGCTCATCTCTGTCAATAAAGGTAATGTTGAAGGCTTTTGAGAAATGCTGGCCCAAGTTATGGGTCGTGGCACACTGGGTGGCCTTTCCATCAGGCATCAAAGCCTCTAACGTCAAAGAGTACAGAGCACCGGCGAATTTCTCACTTTCTGTCTTCTGTCCGGGGATCACGGGAATGGCCAGCAAGTACTCGTAGACTTCTCGGTAGATGTCTAAAATTTTGCGTGCTTCTTCATCTGCTTCTTCTTTCGTTGCGTGGGCTGTGTGACCTTCCTGCCACAGGAATTCCCGCGTCCGCATGAACAACTTGGTCATCTTGGTCTCCCACCGCACGACATTGCACCACTGGTTGATCAGTATGGGGAGATCGCGCCAGCTCCTCACCCACTTGGAGTACATCTCGTACATGATAGTCTCACTGGTAGGCCGGATAGCCAGTTTCTCCTCCAGGGGGGTGTCCCCACCGTGAGTAACCCATGCCACTTCTGGGGAAAATCCTTTGACGTGCTCTGCTTCCCTCTTGAAGAAACTTTCAGGGATAAACAGGGGAAAATAGGCGTTCTTGTGGCCAGTTTCCTTGATTTTTTTGTCCAGAAACGCCTGGATGTTCTCCCAGATCTCGTAGCCGTAGGGGCGGATGACCATGCACCCTTTCACGGGAGAATAGTCTGCAAGCTCCGCTTTTAACACGACCTGGTTGTACCACTCGGAAAAGTCTTCGTCCTTTTTGATGGTTATGCCTAAGTCTTCACTCATAGAAATTCCTCCTTAAATCAGGCAAGAAGGTCTCCTCTCGGTAGATACTAAAATTAGCAACCTGGAAGTAAATCCCTTCTTTGCGTTTTCATACAGAAGAGTTGGCAGGATGCTTTATAAAGGTTTGGTTCACATTCAAGCAGGTTCAGGTGGCACAGTATTTACTGGAAGGGTTCTTGAGGCAATGATGACCGTACAAATCATTTTCAGATCAGGACAAGCAATAACGTCATTCAGCAAAGCAACAAGTTTAAGAAGGCACGACAAATGAATGCAAGGATGAGGAACGTGTTCTTGAAATTGCTCTCTTCATCACACTGATTAGCATGATACTGCTTGGCGGAAAACCTCTCTCCTTCACAATATTTGTGGTGACTGCTGAGGTGATCTGGCACCTTGCAGGATGGAGACCAGCTTTACCTTTCTTTCTGGGTGCATTCTTGTTTCATCAGATTTGATAATCCATTTCCTTGATTTGATCTGATTTGAATTTCTCTCTCATGAATTTGCAAACCCAAGAAAATCAGTACACCACCCTTGGTTAACCTCGAATTATCCACCGAGTTTTGAATGTTGGGCTTCGGGTGATGAGGGCCAGAGTATAGTAGAAATTGAGAAGAAAAAGGAAAGCGCACTGCAAAAATCTGTAACCTTAAACCTTATATGGGCTGCTCAGTCCAACACCTCGTGGTATCATGGAAGAACACAAAATACCAGGTTCACTGGCTTTCATCATCTTCAGAAGTGTTGAAGAGCAATTAGGAAAAAATGGGCTGAACATGCTTTTGAGGAAAGCAGGCCTTGAACAGTACGTCGAGAACCCACCCCCTGATGATGAGACACCCACCATAGAGATGAGCACCTTTAAAAATGCTATAGCACTGGTGATTGAGTTATTTGGAGAAAAAGCTGCCAAACCTCTACTCTTACGGTGGGGAAGGCTCACCTTCGAGTACGCCTTACAGAATAGACCTACTTTGTTTGGATTAGCAGGGTTAGTCACCAAATTCATGTCAGAGGAAGGGAAGATACGGTTCATCTTGAAGAAGGTCCTTCACGAATCTGAAAACCTCTACAATGTCCCCCACCTCCTCTCAGAAGACGAGAACAACTTCCTCATAGAGATAAAAGAGTGTTTCTACTGCGGCAGCCTCCACTCACCACAGTGTATATGCTGGCCTCCTGTGGGGTTCTGGATGGGCATGATGAAATGGATAACACAGAAAGAGTATGACGTGAGAGAGGTGGAGTGCAGGGCACAGGGAGCCACATCCTGTAAATTCGTAATACCGAAAAGGGAGACACAAGTAACGTAACAAGAGCCCCTCGAGAGCTTTTCAGAGGGTAATATATATAAAGGGGATTACGTTTGCGAAACCATGGCACGTCTTAAAATCACAGAAACCTGTTTCCGTGATGCTCATCAATCATTGCTAGCCACCAGGATGCGCACCGAGGACATGCTGCCCATTGCTGAAAAGCTCGATAAGGTGGGGTACCACTCGTTAGAAGTGTGGGGAGGTGCCACCTTTGACACGTGCATGCGGTTCTTGAACGAGAACCCCTGGGAAAGGCTGCGAAAAATAAAGGAGAAAATCAAAAAGACACCGCTCCAGATGCTGTTGAGAGGACAGAACATCGTGGGTTACCGCCACTACCCTGACGACATTGTGGAGAAGTTTATCGTTCATGCGAAGAAGAATGGCATCACTATCTTCCGCATCTTTGATGCACTGAACGATTTCAGGAACATGAAATGGCCCATGGAGGTAGCCAAGAGAGAGGGTGCCCACGTCCAGGCGTCCATCAGTTACACGTTGAGCCCCCTGGACAGTATCGACGGATTTGTTGAGAAGGGGAAAGTCCTCGAGGGGATGGGTGCAGATTCTCTGTGTATTAAAGACATGAGTGGGTTGATCTCCCCGTATGCGGCCTACGAGCTCGTGAGTAAGTTAAAGGCTGAGCTGTCCATACCAGTACAGCTGCACACACATTACACGTCAGGAATGGCCACGGCAGCGTACGTAAAGGCTGCTGAAGCGGGTGTTGACGTGGTGGACACTGCTATATCACCGCTGGCGCTGCAGAGTTCCCAACCTCCTACAGAAAGTGTTGTCAGTGCAATGGAAGAATCTCCTCGGAAGACAGGGTTAAACTTAAAATTATTGTCAGAGATTGCTTCGTATTTCATGGAGATTCGGAAGAAGTACAAGGCCTTTGAGAGCGGCCTCTACGGCGTGGATGTCCGGGTTTTAACGTACCAGATTCCGGGTGGGATGTTGTCCAACCTGATATCACAGTTGCGGGAGCAGGGTGCAGAGGACAAGTTTGAAGCAGTCATAGCTGAGATTCCTAAAGTGAGGAAAGAGCTGGGTTACCCACCTTTAGTGACACCGTCGAGCCAGATCGTGGGGACACAGGCAACCTTGAACGTTTTACTGGGTGAGAGGTACAAGACCATACCGACGGAGGTGCGCCAGTACATCAGAGGTTATTACGGGAAGCCTCCGGGTCCTGTTGATGAAAAGGTGAGAAAACTGGCGATTGGAGATGAGGAACCCATCAAGTGTCGGCCTGCTGATTTACTGGAACCCGGGTTCGAAAAAGCTCAAAAGGAAATTGGAGATTTAGCTGAATCTGAAGAAGATATCATATCCTACGCATTGTTCCCACAGGTTGCTCGAGAGTTTTTGGAGAGGAGGAAGAAAGGTGGAGGAATAGATGAAGAAGTAGCAGCTGTAGCGTACGTACTTGCCAGGAAGAAAGAGAAAGAGAAAATTGAAGCACCAGTGTCAGCCTCTGCATGGAAAACCGCTTTCAGGCCCAAGGGCGGGTGGTCTCCGTGGTGAATGTGCAGGTTGTCATGGACGGGATGGCGTACACTGTAGAGGTAGAGAGTGAGAAGGTCACCATTAAGGGGAGAACCTATGGAGTGAAGGAGAAGGGGAGTACCATAGAGGTCGATGGGACCCCTTACGTGGTGGAGATAAAGAACGGGGAGGTCCTCGTTAATGGTATCTCACACACCTTCAGGGTAGAATCTCAAGCAGGAAAGACATCGGAGAAAAAGGTTTCATCAGCCCCAGGAGCTGTGGTAGTCATGATGCCGGGAAAGATCATCAACGTTCTGGTGAAAGAGGGTGACACAGTAAAGGGAGGCGATGTGGTGTGCATTCTGGAGGCCATGAAGATGGAAAACGAGTTGCGGGCTCCCAAGGACGGAATGGTGAAGAAGGTGCACGTGCAGTCGGGAGCGAACGTGGAAAAGGGAGACATCCTGGTGGAAATTGGATAGATATTTCAGAATGCCTTACCAAAAAGACCCACATTTTACCTGTTCACAGCTAACTCTGAGAACGCCCGATGCCAACCTCATGAGCTCACACTAAACAATGCCGCAAGGACCAGGTCCTGAAGCGCACAGAAGTTCATCAGCTGCTGCCGCAACCTGAGCACTGATACATTTGATTATAGCCAGAACAGATTGAATTTCACGTTCATTGTCCTTGCTCAGCCTTTTCACGCCCAGTGCACTGGTAGGATTTTCTTCAAGTTTTTTGCGAAATTGAGGGTCAGTGAGAGCTCTCATGATAAGGTTTGCATTTTTTTCTCTTCTTTGTGGTAGTCCCTTTTCCACGTTATCACCTCCTCAATACTCAATTGATTCAACACAACCTCTTCAACTTCTCATCTCACCAGGCCACATTACACCAGAAGGTCTCTGAATAACCTTAATGTATTTGGGACGCCCTTCTATATAAACTTTCTGATCTAAAATTCACACTTTCTTGAATAGTTCACGTTAATGAATTCCTTAATGAGTTTTTCTTTCACAGTGTGTCAATAAACTCTTTTTATGGTTGCCCCTCCTATACAACTCAGCTAAATTCAAATCATTGAGACTATTCCGCATAGGTGATGGGGTCTTTGACCCCATTTTCCCTGAATCCTTTCAATCGCAACCTGCAGGAGTCACACACACCACACGCTTTCTCATTTTCTGTGTAGCAGCTCCAGGTTAACTCAAAGGGTGTTTTTAACTCCAGTCCCTTTCTCACAATTTCAGCCTTGCTCATAGTTGCTAGAGGAGTTCTCAGCGTTATGCGGGTCTCATCTTTCGTCCCCACATCAATTAACTGTTGAAATGCCTTAAAATACTCCGGCCTGCAGTCAGGGTACCCTGAAAAATCGATGGAATTGGCACCGTAGAAGATTGCAGAAGCAGTGATGACCTCTGCCCAGGCTGTGGCTAACGAGAGTAGAATGGAGTTTCTGAAAGGAACGTAACTGGGTGGAATCCCTTCTGTCTCTTCAGTCGGTAGTTCTATACGCTCGTCTACCAACCCACTCCCGCCAATCTCTTTCAAAAAACTGAGAGTCAAAACCTTGAAATCTTTCGCTTTGTAGAAGGATGCCAGGTTCCGGGCGCACTCCTTTTCCTTTTTGCTGGTCCTCTGGTTGTAGTCTGCGTGCAATACGTACAGGTTGAAACCCTCACTTCTGGCCACAGCAGCACAGACAGCAGAGTCCATGCCGCCACTCATTAAAATGACAGCTTTCATTCTACACTCCCTTCTGCATAGACGTCGTGCCGATGAATAGATTCATTGCTGACACATTGAGCATGTATTTTACAGTTTTTGAACTTTCCAGAGGACAAAGCCAGTATGTTCCGGCACACATCCTCCACGAACAAGGGGTTCTCATACATCTTCTGGACAATGAAAGACTCATCTTCCGTTTTCAGCAAGGTGTACACTTTTGCAGAGAAGGATTTTTCCACCACGTCTACCATGTCCTCTAAGGGTATCTCATTTTCAAAATCTGTTTCTATCTCCAGAATACCTGTGGCCCTCTGTATGTGGGTTTTCCCTTCATTGGCGAACAAAGCGTGGGGGCACGCAGTATTTCCGGTGACAGAGACCTTCAACCTTTTAGTCCAGGTATCACCGTCATTGAGTAAGTGGACAGAGATCTCATGAACTTCTATCGTATCTTTGTTGCTGGCAGGGGTCTTTTCGTAGATAGGGAGTTCAGATTCGAACTCTATCCCAGCTTTCACGAAATGATGTTTCTCCTTCAAGTTGTCCAGAATGTCTTTTCCAATCTGTTCGAGAGAGCTGTGCTTTTCTGAGACCTCTTCTTCTACTGTCTCGGTGATACTTTCGACTAACCTGCTCATGTGAACTCCTTTTTTCATTTCATCCAAATCCATGAATATGTTGATAACAGGAATGTGTCTGAACTCCGTGTTGTGCCATTCAATCTTGACTAATGTTTTCAGGTTCTTGATGCCGACCTTTTCCAGTCTGAGAGGGAATTTGGGAGGTTCGTCCTGGGTTGGTGTTGGCTTTGGCGTTGGTGTCATTTGATACCACCTGTCTTGTGAATCTGCGTCAGCACCCGGATAGATGTGGTGGGTAGAGGGGATTTGAAGTAGAGGTTGCACAGCGTGTTGTAGGTCATGCGGCCCCAGCAGGGCTGGAGTATTAGAGGAGCGGTAAAGGTGAAGGGAGGGTGTTCCACGAATTTTTTGACGAATTCGTAGTCATTTTCATCGGAAATGATGGCTTTTATCTGCCCGTCATTCTTTTCAATGGCATTTACGATGGTTTTGAAGATTTCCATATTTGTGGTGGGGTTTAAACTGCTGGGTGTCTTGATGTCAGTGCTGATGAAATCTACATCACAGAGAATATCTTGGTAGAGTGAACCATTGGTCTCTATCCCAATCTTGTACCCTGCTTTTTTCAAGGCGTTCACCAGGGGTTCTATGTCCTGGATGAGGGGTTCTCCTCCCGTTAACAAGACCCACTCGCAAAATCCGTTATCACACTTCTCAACCTCTTTCATGAGGTCTCCTACAGATTTTTCTTCACCTTTTTCCCACGCGTATTGCGTATCACACCACGCACACCTTAGGTTGCAGCCAGTAAACCTCACAAATACGGTAGGGACGCCGATGTGGAGTCCTTCTCCGTTTAAAGAGAAAAATACTTCTGAAATTTTCAAGGTAGTCATGCGAAAACCTCTACGCAAGACTTGTCTCCCTCACATAATTTTACGGAAAATAAGTGTACGGTGCTGGCGAACTGGAAGGTCAAGGTCTTGAAGATGTCTTGTGCCACATTCTCTAAGGTGGGTTGTTCATAAAAATCGTTCAAGAAGGTGTGGTCCAGTTTGGTTACGATAGTGTCTTCGACGATCTTCTTCATGTCAAAAAAATCCATGATCATCCCATTGGCACCAGGTTCGCCCTCTATCGTGACCACTAGGGTGTAGGTGTGGCCGTGGACTCGTGCACACATGCCGGGGTAGTCAATCAACTTATGGGCTGCATCGAACTTGAAGGTTCTGCTCAGTCTCATTTTCATAGGTCATCCCTCATGGGTTTCTAACTCTTTTCATGGAACTGTGCTATATAAGATTTGTCTTGGGTTCCGGTCATACGTGCCCATGACTCTGATGAGAGTTACAAGCAAAACCTATATATTCTTCACCACCCATTCTCAACAGGTGATCGTATCAAACCCTATCAAGAAGAACTGATCAAGGTCCTCGTAGAGTCGAAAGCTCTTGAATTTGGAAGCTTCACATTAAAAAGCGGGAGGATCTCACCCTATTTCATCAACATGGCCAGAGCTCTAACGACGGGTGAGTTTGCTGCCAGAACGACTGCCCCATACGTGGAGAAGATCCTGGAGTCTAAAGATGACTTTGATTATATTCACGGCCCTGCCTACAAAGGGATACCTTTGGCTGCTTTGGTGTCCTGCCACTTGTATACGCACCACAGCATCAACAAGAGGTGGGGATACGATAGAAAAGAAGAAAAAGGTTACGGTGACCTGACAGAGAAAGTGTTGGTGGGAGACTTGAGAGACAAGGACCGCGTCCTCATAATCGACGATGTCATCACCACGGGAGGAACCAAGATCGAGAATTGGGAGAAACTGACCTCCTTTAAAAAGGATTTGAGCTGCAAGGGAATCATCGTTGCAGTGGACAGACAGGAAAAAGAAAAGAACGGCGAACTGGTCTCTCAGTTCCTGGAAAAGAAGGGATTCGCCCTCTTCAGTATTGTGCAGATCACAGAGATCTTCTCGTACTTACGTGAGAACCCCATCAATGGGAAGATATACGTGACTGAAAAAATCGAGAAAGCTTTCAGAGACTACTTCGCAGAATATGGTGGGTGAAATGTCCAGGTCAACTACTGATCTCCCCCTGCATCACGGAAGGGCCCCGCACTGGTTAACCACCCGTATGAAGGGATTGGCCTCTCAGATACTGGCCATCCTTAGTGATGAGCACACACCTGAATGGGTCTTAGAGAGAATTGCAGACCCTCTCTGGTTCCAGAGTCTGTCCTGTTTACTAGGGTATGACTGGCACAGCTCAGGGACGACGACCGTGTTGTGCGGTGTTTTAAAGTCTATCGAGATCCCTGACATCAAAGTGGTGGGAGGAAAGGGAAAGACCTCGAGAAAGGCACCTTTAGAAATTGTAGAAAAGGGAGAAGAGCTCAATTTATCTTCAAAGAAAATCGAATCTCTAGTCCGCGCCTCCAAGATGACTGCAAAAGTGGACAACTGTCTCGTCCAGGATGGCCACCAATTGTACCACCACTCCATGTTCTTCTCTCAATCGGGTTCCTGGACCGTTGTCCAGCAGGGAATGAACCCGCAGACGAAGTACGCCCGGAGATACCAGTGGTTTGACACTTCACAATTCATTGAAGAACCCCACAAGGGCATCACAGGATTGAAAACGGAGAAGGTTGTAGATTTAACAGCGAAAGAGAGTGAGGAATGCAGGAATATCTCTCTGGACGTGGCGAAGGAGAACCCCATGCGAATTCGCAGGTACGTAAAAGAAAACCAGCAAACCCTCGACCACTACCTGGGGATTTCCAGTTACGTGCTGCCCGAGACTATCAACTGGAAGGTCTTAAAAACAGCATACGAGGCCCAGCCTTCAACGTATGAAGAACTGGTGGAACTCCGGGGCATGGGACCAAAAACGTTACGAGGACTGTCACTCGTGGCGGAATTTACCTTCGGGGCACCTCCCTCGTACAAGGACCCGGTAAAGTTCTCTTTTGCCTTCGGTGGGAAAGACGGTGTGCCCTTCCCGGTGGAAAGGGTGGCCATGGATGAGGTGACCTCATTATTGAAGGAAGCAGTGGAGGAGGCAACCTTAGGAAAAAAGGAGAAAATTGATGCCCTAAAAAGGATATCCCGGTTCACTTCCTGAGTTTATTCTTCTTGAAGAACTCTTCTGCCAGCACAGAATAGACTAAACAATCAAGGTACTCCCCATTTTTGAAATGGTCCTTCCTTAGTATCCCTTCTTTTACAAACCCCGCCCTTTCGTAGCATTTCTGAGCCCTCTCATTACTGATAAAAGTGCGCAGATACACCTTGTTGAGATTCATCCCCTCAAAAGCGAGCTTCAAGGCCAATAAAACTGCTTCTGTCCCGTACCCTTTCCCCCACAAATTCTTCTCTCCAATGAGAATGCCCAGCTCCGTTTTCCTGTGGTGGAGATCGATCTCATGGAGCCCCACATTGCCGATGTGTTCTCCCTCCACTGTTTCAATAGCATACACTCGTGTGGAGTTATCTCTCAAAAGGTCTTCAAACCATCTTTGTTCGCCTTCCATACTGATGGGTTCAGAGAGAGCGAGGTTTTCAGTCACCTCTGGATCGTTTAACCATTCCACGCATTTGGAAAGATGTTTTCTCTCCAAGGGTCTGAGGCGAACCTTGGTTCCCTGGTACATAAGATACCAGGTTATCGCTGGCTTAAATGGTTTTCTATAGTAGTCACTCTTTTTCTATCAGAAATCCTCTTCTCAACCCTGTAAAAAGAGGATCTTTATTCCCTTGTTGTCACCCCTTAATTGAGCGTGGCTTATACTCCCCTTCAAATTCGGCAGGTACATTCCTCAAAACGTCAACGAACCTCTCTGTGGCTTTTCCTGGATCAAACATTCTGCAAGAACATCTCCACCTGTTAATCTAGTCTTCGATTGTGTGTTCATAGTATCACCTTTTGATGCCCTGTGTCTGTATTAGTATAAAGCATTTTTCATTGGGCTGCTCACTTACAACCTGAAATTGTGACAATTGCAGCATCACGGTTATCGACCAATCAAGGCTTATTGCCCAATGATTCTCATGCACGTGATTCTGCTATCACCCCACTTTCTGCCAGTGCATTCAAAACTCGGTGGATAAATAAAGATTAAGAAGGAAGTTATCTATTGATTTTTTTGGGTTATGTATTAAGGATCGAGTAAGAAGTAGAGAGGAACCTCAAATGTTGAAAAAATGAAGAAAAAGAAAAAAATCAATAAAACTGGGTGTCAATCAAGATGATGGTCCTGACGAGCTCCTGGGCTGCTTTCACAGCACGCATGACCTTGACCATATTGCCCTGCAGCTTGAACTTACCAGTCATCAATCCCTGGATGGGGTCTAGTTTTCCCTCCACCAGCTTTACGTAGTTGGTGTAGGGGCCATCGAAAGTGTAGGCCGCCTTGACTTCATCAGGTGACGTGAGGGCTCTCCCGTCTCGCGCCTTCCCATGGTAGAGGTCTACCCAGAAGTACAGGTCATGGTCTAAGGGGCCGTCCTTTCGAACAATGAAGACGAAGTCCCCCTCCCAGGTACTCGCAGCTTCAGCGTAGGCTTCATTCTTGTTCAACGTTTCCATGTAGGCTTTAATCCATTCTTCTGTTCCAAATAGGGGCATTTTGTCAACTCCTCTTAAAGGCTACACACCCTTCCCCTTATCTCTAATAAAGGTTTCCATCTTTAAACCAGTGTGGGGCCCCACCCCTGCGAGAAACTTATAGAAAAACTACTCAGCTGTGCAAAATAAAAAATATAAAAAAAATAGTCGTTATTGAAACTATTCTTTCACTTCTTCTGTCTCAGCTATGGGGGCATTCTTCTTAACGCTCTCAATTCCGTCCATGCATGCATTTTTACTGCTGTAACTCTCACCTGTAGCAATAATTTCCCCATTGGGTGCCTTCAGTCTGAACCGGTACTGTCCTGATTTGTCTTTGTATATTTCAAATTTTGGCTTCGCCATTTTATCACCAGCTCATCAACATTTTCACACCATAAAAAGATTTCGCTGCTGTTACTGTATCGGGGGGAAACGAATTATGAGGGAAGCATATCTTTTTGGTGACAATTCGAAAGAATACATGCACTCATCAAGGAATCCACATGACTGAGAGAGATCAAAATCACAGAATCGAAAACCATATAAACGTAGTCCTGTTGTATCACTGAAGAACTGTAAAAGGTGGAGTAAAATGGAGGATATAAAAAGGGATATCCTGTGTTTCAGGTACTGTGGTGAAATAAACACTCAAGAGGTGTTAGATGCTGTCAAGAAAAGGTGTGAAGAGACAGGGATTACCACAGTTATTGTAGCGTCTGAGACAGGGAGGAGTGCGCTCAGAGCGATGGATGTTTTTGCAGGTACAAGAATTCGTCTCATTGTGGTGACTCACTACCCTGCATCGACCTGGGGACCCAAGGGAGACATTCCCATTGGATTATTGAGGGAGGAATACAAGAATACCCGCCGGAAGCTTTTGGAGAGCGGAGCCAAAATTGTCCAGGGTACGAGGCCCTTCGCTCCCCCTTCACGATCCATCAGGTGGGAGTACCCCACACCAGAGGGTATAATGGATAAAACGCTCGACATATTCGGTGCTGGCACGAAGATTGCCATGGAAGCTGCGATCATGGCTGCAGATGCGGGAGAGGTCAATGATGGTGACGAGGTTTGCACGTGTGCAGGAACCTACAAGGGGTTGGACACTGCTTTACTGGTGAGGACAACAGTGAGTATGCACTTTTTTTCTGACTTTGAGATCAGGGAAATAATTGTGAGGCCCCGTTGTCGCGTGAGAAAACTTCCTGAATACCACTATGAGAACTGGAAAGGGAACCTTGACCAGTATTACAGCCTTTGAGAGATCAGAGATTGCCTTCAACTCAGCAAATGACAGTTCCCTCATGGACGGGTCAAATCTATTGTATATTAACGATTAACGAAACCTGGACAGCCCTTAACTGCGGCGCACACGCATTGAGACTGGTCTCAGAAATGCCCAGCAGCCTGACGTCATTACTGGAAATACGAGTAGTATTTCAGATTCCTCTATCATGGGGACTGCCTCGACAGCATGAGGAAGTTTAACTAGTTCAATTTCGAAGAGTTTTGGCCAGAACTTTCCCGTGACAAACAACCGATCATTTTCTGCATCGTACGCAATGCCATTGAGGACATCCACCCCATTGCGGTCTTCTGGAGGTAAGAGCCCTTCAAGTTCTATCCATCCCGTCACTTTCCCTGTTTGGGGTGAAATCCGTGCGATGTGGTCTGTCTGCCAGACATTGGCATAAATTTCCCCATTAACGTATTCCAGCTCGTTGAGCATAGTCACTGGACCGTTTTCGTCGTACACGTCGATGGTGCCGATCTCTTCAAAAGTTTCAGGGTCGAGGAAATAGAGGGTGGAGGTGCCGTCGCTCATGATCAACTTTCTTCCATCGTGAGTGATGCCCCAACCTTCAGTTGGATAATTGAACACTCGCAACAACTCAAACGTCTCTTTATCGTAGACAAACCCCACTCTAGTTTGATAGGTGAGCTGGATGATCCTCTCCTTGTAAATAGTTATGCCTTCCCCAAAGAATTGGGGCTCCAGCGAATGTGATTTTATCGTTTCACCTGTCTCAATGTTCACCTTGCGGAGTGTGGAATGTCCACGGAGGCCTGTCCCTTCGTATAGAAATCCTTCCTCGTAGACTAGCCCTTCAGTAAAAGCCGTGCGGTCGTGAGGGTACGTGTTGATGACTTTGTAGGTATAAATTTGAACAGTATCAGAAGTGGAGTCATATACGTAAGAATAGATCAGGGCTGCCCCTCCCAGTACGAGGATTCCCAGGCAGAGAATGGTGGCACGGTTCATGAAGACCTCCTCACATTGATCAGGTTCATTGTCCTTTTATAGAAAGGGGATTTAAAAGATTTTTCTCTTTGATTTGATTTGACTTGGTTTGATTTGACTTGACTTGATTTGATTCGACTTAGCTTGATCTTTGACTATCTTCTGCAAGAGAGGAAAGGTTGAAGATAGAATTACCCATTCTCAGTCATCAAGGATGCTATCCATAACCAGTTCCTGTCCACCTCGTCAACTACCTGGAGAGTTTTCAGCCACCATGTCAGGCAGCTCATCTTCGACGAATCGCAGACGGGGGTACGAGAAGCTTACCACTGCAACTATCATCATAAATATCCCCATGATAACAAACATCAATCCTATGCCACGTCCCGAACCCACGCCAATAACAGCTCCCACACTCTGTGCCAGTGCTCCATTTACAGCCATCAGAGGCTCAAACACGCTCTCAGCCAGTTCCCCTGCAAGGACGTACGTAATTGGTGTCATTGACCACGCAATCATTCCCCTCACAGAAAAAACCCGCCCCTGCACATCAGGCGCAGTCTTGGTCTGCCAAATAGCCTGACTGCATCCATTGACGAGTGGCACGGTGAAGAAGACGACAAAGCTGGCACCCGCAATGAGCAGTGCATTGGGCTGCAACCCACTCAGGACAACTGCAGCCCCTAAAAGGGACGCAAACCCAATGACGCCATTGACGCGTCTTTTTGGGCCTCCCCACGCACTCATAGTGACTCCTCCCACGAGCATGCCCACGCCGCCCACAGACCTCACCGTCCCGAGTACAGCAGGAGATGCGAAACTCAAGATCATTGGTGTAAACAAAACGCTGAAGGCAGCGTAAGAGATGTTGATACCTGCAAAAAACAGCAGGAGAGCAAAAAGACCAGGACGGGCCCTAATGTATGTCCAGCCGTATGAAGCCTCCTTTAAGAGTGAACCTTTTCCCTTTTTCCCCTCAGTAGTAGTCTCAGGTCGCGGGACCCGAACTGCTAACAGCGTCGTTACGGCAAAGAGGAAGGTGGCAAAATCTATGATGAGAACTCCCCAGACCTCGATGACCATGATGAGCACACCTGCAAAGACAGGTGACAGAATACGTGAGGCTGCCTCTGCCGTGTTCACCATGCCGCTGGCGCGGGCGAGGTGTCTTTTAGGAACCAAGAGTGTCGTTGCAGCTGCATAGGCAGGCCACTGGAAGGCTCCAAAAATCGAGTTAATTGCTGTCACTACGTAGATGTAGTAAATCTCAAGGTTGCCGGTAAAGAGCAGCACTGCAACAGCCAGGGTGCAGAGTGCTGATCCCGAATCGCTCAGTATCATCGCTTTCCGCCTGTCCCAGCGGTCCACGAGAGCTCCAGCAAATGGTGCCATCACTAACCCCGGCACTGCACCAGAAAAAGCAATGAGCGTGAACTGCAGGATAGAGCCTGTACGCATGAATACCCACACGCCCAGGGCAAATCCAGTCAACCCCGACCCTATGAGAGAGACAAACTGCCCAACCCATATAACTATGAACGTCCGCATACTCTGTGCTGAAACTTCTTGTACCATTTCTTTCACCTTTCAGAACTCTTAAAGAGACATTTTAAGCACTTTGAAGCACTTTGACGTGTAGACAATCCCCATTTTACCGCAAGTACTGTACTATTCCTGGCTAATTCACCTGATGTAACGTTTTCCATCGACCCTCTTGACAAGGTCAGACATATAAATGTATGTAGTACACGTTATTCGTTTTTGACGTGATTCATTTTACTCTCTTCTGTCACAGGTGCGACAGAGATACATCAATAATTTATGGGAGCAGAAATATTCAAGCCGATAATAGTCGGCTCAATTCTTCAGTTTCGGCAACTTCCCCCACTTTTGGTGTGCGACATAACCCAGAAGCACGGGGACAACTAAAAGCGCAAACCACACATTAACGAGGGCTGCAAAGGTTAACCCCGCCCCTATGGTAGCCCACGTCACCTTCTTGGTGCTGCGGATAATGCTCCATACATCCCTGGCTTCATAGTTTTTGTAGAAGAGAATACAGACTGTAGCAGCCACAGCCCACACAATGCCCTGCCAGTGAAAGAGCGTGAGAACCCAGAACAGGAAAGCAGCACCAGCAATGTGGGCCAAAACGTAATACTGTCCTCTTTCCGGGCCCAAAAATACGATGGTTGTCCTCTTCTGTGGGACTGCTGACTTATCTGCCTGGTAGTCCACAGTATGGAACATCTCCATAATAGCAATGTCTGAAATGCCTACCGCAATCCCTGTTAAGACTACTAAAAGTGAAAGGGTAAAACTTTGAATGTAATAACTCCCCGTGACAGCCATAAAAACTCCTGTAAATCCTCCAATCCACTCACCCACAAAGGGTTTGTAGCCCAGCTTGAAGGGAGGCAGCGAGTACGAGAGAGAGGCTGTTATCCCAATAATGCCGAACCAAAGCATCCTCACATCAATGGTGAGAACAATAATCATTGCGAGGACAATAACTACACTCATTGAAGCTAATAAGATGATTTTCAAGTCTTTAACGCTCAAAAGACCTTCTCGGATCACTTTTGATCCTCCATGACCCAAGAAATCAGTGCCACTCAGCCAATCCACTATCTCGTTCGCAGCATGCGTAGGGTATGCCTGCACAAGACAGGCGATCACCATAGCCAGAGTGAAGTTCCTCAAAATGAAGGTACCTGTCTCTAGGTAGGCGAGGGCTGTTCCAACTAGGACTGCTGTGAACGCCCATACAAAGACGGGAAGGATTCTTATTTCCATGAACAAGCCTTTAGCAACTAAACGCCACGTGCGCGCTGAAAAATCAATGCGTTCTGCCATGTTGATCACTTATTTTTGAGATGTTCGATTCCTTTTTAATATCGGTTCGTAGTATAAATACCTTCCCAATGGAACAGTACTTGGAAATGTAAAAAGTTATTGCACACTTTTTGTGAAAATCGCAAAGAAGAAAGCAGAAGAACACTTAAAAGACATCCAGAAAGTTCTTCCATTGCTGCCTACAAGAGGCTTTATTGAG
>JADDYB010000183.1_pt1 | contig 19383 bp, 20 predicted proteins | sample 8641941 | NCBI WGS metagenome assembly JADDYB01 (sample SAMN16275377, study PRJNA637457) | freshwater sediment metagenome | isolation source: Lake Kineret sediment | place: Israel: Lake Kineret | collected 2013
CTACTAGGAATGTGTGGCAATAAACATCACATAATTTTCGTAATCTCCGGCGGCTTGGCTGCCGGAAATGTTGATTTTGTAGGTCACTTGGGCGTTGGCGGTATTACTGGGTGGATCGCGGGTGACATCAGAGCTGGACATGATTACCGCCGAGCTGGAGAAAGAAAAAGGTCGAAAGTAGGTTGAGTCAACAAAATCAACGGGAATGTCGTCGCCTGACATATTATAGCCAAATCCATATTGAGTCGTATCTGTCCAAGGTTTGGCTAGGGTGACAGAACAAGTGTCGCTTCCGCCATTGCAACTGGTGTCGGGGATAGTCGCTGTTCCTCCAGAAGAGGTCAAAACCGCGCTTTCCGAGGCGGTGACTTGATAACCGCCCGCACCACCGGCGGAAACAGTCAAATTATTAGTTTGGGTAGAGAATTGATTGGGGGTGAGAGTGCCAAAATCAATACTGATATCATCAATCGTAAAAGAAAAGGGAATGATGGTCTTGATGTACCAAAACCCTGCCAGCAGTTGGTAGCCGGAAGAAAGAAAAGCGCCGGGCGCGGTTTGGCCGCCGGTAATGCCAAGATTGTAGCTGGTTGAAGTCGGTAAGCCGGCACCCATATTTAAATCACCCATTTGAATATGATAGGAATCAGAGTCGATGTTTTTAGCCCCCGTCTCTGGTGGGGTTATAGAAAAACACAGAATAGATAATACAGAAAAGTACAGAAGCAACATTCGTAAGATTCTAACTCTATCAGTTTTCATTTTTTAATTTTTGTTCGTTTAAATTAGTGTTTTAAAATTATTCTCCCCTTAACCACCCTTAATCTGACCCTGGATTTAACCCTCGACCTCTTCTTTCAATTTCTCGCCTAGCTTCAGTAATCTTTTGGCGCTTTGGCGAATCTCTTTCAATCCTTCTCTTTGACCCTTGGTGAGATGAGAAAGGTCGGCGAGCAGGTTAGCAGTCGTCTCAAGGATTTTGCTAAGATGGTCTTTGAAGTTTAAATCAAGCCAGAGCAGGGTTTCTCTTTCCTGGTGAGTGACTTCTCTTTCCAGGACCTGCTTTTTGGTTTCCAAAATCTTAATTTTTTGTTCTTCCTCCAGCAGTTTAAGATACTGCCTGCCAAAGAAGAGAGCGACAGGCATGATTAAGAGCAGACCGATGATCTGGATAAGATTGGCAAGATTCTCTATCTGGTGGTAGAAGAAAAAAGAGAGAGCAAGAGAAAAAAGAAGAGTGATTAAAGGTTCATACAAGAGGGCTAGGCCAAAAAGAAGGATGTAGAGAATAAAAAAGAGGGGAGAATCGAGACCACCGGTTTCCGCCACCAAAAGCAGGGAAACAATGGTAAAAATTAAGCCGTCAATGGCGAGGGTTGCCTGAAATCTTTCTTTTTGCCAAAAACGGTTGAGAAAGTAGAGGATAATCAGGATGGCAACCAGCTGAAGGGTAAAGCCGGAAAGAACCGGATTGGCGGTCCAGACAAAGGTCAGGAGAATGGCGCTTAAGAGAAAGCCTAGATGAACAAAAAACTGGGCAGACATTGTAAACGTTCCGGTATCGTTTTGAATATAATGAACCGGTAAAATTATTCTAAAACTAGATGCTTAATTTCGTCTAATTTCCTTTGGTAATCCTTTTGATCTAAAATAAATTCTCGGTAACTCCTTGGATTAAAGTTTTCCATGACTGGCGAAGGATCAATAATTTCGTCCTTGACCTGATTTAAATAAATCTTATATGAAGAATAGGGGAATTTTTCAGGATTTTCAATAAGGAATGCAGTTACAGGATTAAGATGGATATAACGCGAAAGGTGTATGAGCTGTTCTTCGGTTTCGATGTGGACTGCCTTAAAATTTCCTTCGAAAACATGACCCCGGGCCTGATATTTAAGATTATAATAATGGGCATAGCTATTTAACAGTCTTTGCATGAATTGTCTGATCCCATTGTCCATTTCTTGCCGGAGAGCAAAATGAAGGTGGTTGGGCATAAAACAAAAACTAACGATTTTGACTAGTTTCTTCTTCAAACTCAGCGGGAACTTGCTCTTTTGTTTTTTGTAAATTGAGAACCTGGTAGGGGGATTTGGTTGGAGGTAGTATTTCATCGCCTCGGAGAAAATATAATGATCTCTTTTCCCTTTGAAGAGTGGGATGTTGTGGGAACTTCGATTAAAGACATGATACCACTCACCAGTAGCAAGAATTGTTTTGCGCAACCCCATCCTTTTAAGATTTTGTCAAGCTTTTACCGTTTTGTCAATAGACAAACGATCCGGTATCGTTTTAAGAATAACGAATCGAAGGACAAGAGTCGTCCCTTCTTCCACCATGGAAACTCTGCCTTTTCTGCCTCTATCTTACCCCTACTTTTTTATCTCTATTTCTTTATTTTTATCCCTTTTCCTCTTTCCCCTTGACTTGAGATTCCGCTTTTGCTAAACTCAAACCAATGAAGACTTTTCCTCTTTACCTTTTGCTTAGTTTCCTTTTAGAGAACTAAGCTTGGGGTGGGGGAAAAAGTAATTTGTAGCTCCCAGACCAAGTTAAAACTTGGAAAAAGGGAGTTTTTTGTTTATTATAGAAACATGAAGAAATATTTACCCAGCGAAATCGAACCGAAGTGGCAGGAAAAGTGGAGGAAAGCCAAGCTTTACCAGGCAAAAGATTTTGATAAAAAACCCAAATTTTATGCCCTGGTTGAGTTTCCTTACCCAACCGGCGAAGGTCTTCATATTGGCCACGCTTTTACCAACACCATTATGGATATTCTTGCCAGAAAAAAACGGATGAGCGGTTTTAATGTTTTGCATCCCATGGGTTGGGATTCTTTTGGTCTTCCCGCAGAAAATTATGCTATCCGGACAGGGATCCACCCGACTGTTATCACCGAGAAAAATACAAAGCAGTTCCACAGACAAAATGACCAGTTAGGAATTAGCTATAACTGGGCTAGAGAAATCGACACCACCGACCCAAAATATTATCGTTGGACACAGTGGATTTTTGTTGAGCTTTTTAAATACGGGTTAGCTTATAAGGCAGAAAGACCGGTGGGGTGGTGTCCAGAATGTAAAATTATTCTTGCCAATGAGGAAATTGTCGGTGGTAATTGCGAGCGGTGTGGGCATTTGGCCGAGCATCGAATGCAGAAGCAATGGCTTTTGGAGATTACTCAATACGCCGACCGTTTGGCTGATGAGCTGGATGAAGTGGATTATCCCGAATACGTCAAAATATCTCAAAAAGAATGGATTGGCCGAACTTCTGGAATTAAAATTGATTATCCTGTCATCGATAGCCAATTGACTCTTTCTTGTTATAGCACCAGACCAGACACTAACTTTGGTGCCACTTTTGTGGTTATTGCCCCTGAGCATCCGTTGGTAAAGCAGTTAACCACTAAAGAAAATCAAAAGAAAGTATCAGAGTATATCGAAAGGTCAAAAAAGAAATCAGAGCTAGAGCGGACAGAGTTGGAAAAAGAAAAAACCGGCGTTTTTACAGGAAGCTATGTTTTTAACCATTTAACCAAGAAAAAGATGCCGATTTGGGTAAGTGATTTTGTTGTTTTAACGGCCGGCACAGGCATTGTTGTCGGTGTTCCGGCTCATGATGAGAGAGATTGGCAATTTGCCAAGAAATACAAACTAGAGATTATTCCGGTGGTCAAGCCAAAAAAAGATAAGTGGGATTTTGAGAAGGGACCGTTTACCGACCTTGATGAAGCCGTGGTTTTCAATTCTGATTTTCTAGATGGTTTACCGGCTTTAGAAGCTAAGGAGAAGATTATTGATTACTTGGTTAAAAAGAAATGGGGGAAGAGAGCCGTTAACTATCATCTCCGTGACTGGATTTTCTCTCGTCAGCACTACTGGGGGGAGCCGATTCCCATGGTTTATTGCCAAGCTTGTGCTAAGAAGGGTATTATCTGGTGGGAAACTAGAAAAGGGAAGGAATTCTTGAGAAAAAACAAGAAAATTGGTAGTGGGTCGGAGAAAGGAGATTTGACTGGTTGGTTTCCGATTTTAGAAAAAGATTTACCAGTCGAGTTGCCGATGGTGAAGAAATATCAACCTACTGACACCGGCGAGCCGCCTTTGGCTGCAGTTTCGGATTGGGTAAAGACTAAATGCCCTGAGTGCGGAGCCTCCGCACAAAGGGAAACCGACACGATGCCTAACTGGGCCGGTTCTTCTTGGTACTTTTTGAGATTTTGTGATACAAAAAATGATAGTTCTCTTGCTGGTCCAAAAAAGCTTGATTATTGGATGCCAGTGGATGTTTATTTGGGTGGGGCCGAGCACACTACTTTGCATCTTTTGTACTCCCGCTTTTGGCATAAATTCTTGAATGATATCGGCGCTGTTCCCGGCAAAGAACCTTATGCGGCTCGCCGACAACATGGAGTGATTTTGGGAGAAGATGGTTATCGAATGAGTAAGTCACGAGGCAATGTTATTAATCCTGAAGCTGTGGTCAAAGAATTCGGGGCTGATATTTTAAGGCTTTATTTGATGTTTATGGGGCCCTATGAATCAACTATGCCTTGGAATACCAAGGGGCTAGAAGGTTGCCACCGATTTCTCGAACGAGTTTGGCAGCTTTGTCATGATGGGAACATGGTTAGCAAAGAGACTACTCCTAGTCTAGCTGGAGAACTTCACCGGCTGATTAAAAAGGTTGGAGAGGACATCGAGGCTCTCAAGCACAACACCGCCATTGCCGCCATGATGGGGTTCTTAAATAGTTGGTCTCAAGGGAGTTTATCCGAGCAAGACGCGGGCGTCTTTTTAAGGCTGCTAGCGCCCTTTGCACCCCATATTACAGAGGAATTGTGGGTTGAGACCTTAGGGAATAAATTCTCGATTCACCAACAACCCTGGCCAAAATTTGATCCCAAGTTAGCCAAAGAGGAAAAGGTGGAAATTGTCATTCAGGTAAATGGCAAGTTAAGAGACAGATTAGAGCTGGAGAACAAAAGAGCCGGAGAGCAAGAAACAGTGGAAAAGCTCGCTCGCGAAAGCGCCAAAGTTCAAAACTTTCTTCAAGGCAAGAAAATCAAAAAAACCATCTTCGTTCCCGGTAAACTCCTCAACTTCGTGGTTTAATTTTTTGAGGCTGTTTACTACAGTATACAATAGTATACTGTAGTAAATATTGACATTCCTTTCTTGATTATTTTAAGATTAATTAATGCCCAGAGTGTCTAAAACTAGAGAAGTCAGCCGGCGGCAACAGAGTTTGTTCTTAGATGATTTTTATTCAGCCGTGACTTCTTTGAAAGACAAGGATGAAGTCAGAGCTTTCTTCGACGATCTTCTGACAGGAGAGGAAAAATTAATGCTCGCTAAGCGCTTCCAGATTGCGATGATGCTTAAATTAGGCTCTCTTTGGGGAGAGATTGACGAGAGAGTTAAAGTGACTCAAGTAACCATCTCTAAACTTCGTCAAAAATTGGATTTTGGTCTAAACGGATTAGACAGAGTTGCCCAGAGAATAATTGCGATTAAAAAAGAGAAGTTAGAGAGAATTGAGAAGGGAAGAGGAAGACGGGAGGACATGGGAACGGCAATAATGAAGGGTGGCTTGGGAATTTTAGCCCAAAAGAGCAAACAAAGAAGAAAAAGGAAGTCAATTAGCGCCTAGTCTTTTAATTATTTACTACAGTATACAAAAGTATACTATAGTAGAAGGAGGCTGTTTTTTTATGTCGGAGACAGAAGAGATTGATATTAGGCTAGGGAAGGAAGAAGCGGAGAAGGGTGAATTAGTTGATTTGGAGGGAGAGTTTGATATTGATAGGTTCCTGGCGAAGTATAAGGTTGCGGTGGGGATTGGGTTGGTAGGATTACTCCTGATTGGCATCGGCAGTTTAGCTTACTTCAAGATGTACCAACCTCAAGAGAAGATTGAGATTGTTTCCGAAAAGGAAGAGGTAAATCAGTCCATTTTTTGTGATATTACTGGAGGTGTTGAGAAACCAGGGATGTATGAACTCACTTCTGGCAGTCGGGTCGAAGATTTACTAATCAGCGCTGGCGGGCTATCAGCCGAGGCGGACCGAGAGTGGATGGAGAGGAATCTTAATCGAGCCCAGAAATTGGTTGATGGCGCGAAGATTTATATCCCCGAGCAGGGCGAGGCCCCTCGAAGCCTTGGCGAAGGGGGGCAAGTTTCGGGCACAACGATTATTACTAAAATCAATATTAATACCGCTTCGGCTTCAGAATTAGACACTCTTTGGGGAATTGGCACGGTGCGGGCGCAGGATATCATTGATAATCGACCTTATCAGTCAGTGGAGGAATTACAGAACAAGAAAATCATTCCTAGCAATGTTTACGAGAAGATTAAAGACCAGATTAGTGTTTATTAATGGGGAATAGAAACAAGTTTTTGGTCCTTTTCCTTCTTATTCTTCTCTTTGTTTTAAGATGGAAGACCTTGCCTTCTTTGCCTGATTTTCTTCCCGGACAGGCAGTCAGAATCAGTGGAGTTTTAAGAGAAGAACCAAAGATTATCAGTTCTACTCAGAGCTTCTCTCTCTTAAGGATGGAAATTAAAACCCTCCGCTATCCGGAATATCATTATGGTGACCAGTTGATAGTTGTTGGCAGTCTTAAAAAAGGAGTGACAGGAGAATGGTTTTTAGAATATCCGGAGATTGAAGAAGTTACTCCATTACAAGGAGTGGGAATTGAACACAAAATTTTGGCTTCAATTAGTGCGTGGCGGAGAAGAATCGAAAAAGTTTATCGTTTTTCCTTGCCCGAACCCCAAGCGAGTTTAATGGCAGGAATTGTTTTGGGGTCAAAAAGCGGTTTTCCCAATGATTTTTATCAAGCCTTGAGGCAAACAGGCACTCTCCATGTGGTCGTTGCCTCAGGAATGAATATTACCCTGGTAGCCATTTTTCTCGTTAATTTTTTCGTTCTTTTTCTTAATCGCCGCTTGGCCGTCGCCTTTGCTTTTTTAGGAATTTGGCTTTATGTCATTTTAGCGGGTTGGGAAGCACCAGTGGTCAGGGCGGGAATCATGGGCTCTCTGGCTTTTATCGCCCAAGGGTTGGGAAAAGAAAAGGCAGCAATCAGGGGGTTGATTTTCGCCGCAGGGTTGATGTTTTTTATCAATCCGAATTATCTTTTTGACTTGGGTTTTCAGCTTTCTTTTGCGGCCACTGCCGGAATTTTAATAATCTATCCAAGGCTAAAGAGCTTTAAAAAGACACGGAGAGTTTTCAGCCTACCTGGGTTTGGTGACAATCTGGCGGCAACTTTAGCAGCCCAAGTATTGACTTTGCCAATTATGATTTTTAACTTTGGCGGCACCAATCCCATCTCACCCTTAATGAATGCTTTTGTTCTTTGGACAATCCAGTGGATTATGGCGATTGGCGCTCTGGCTGGATTATTAGGCTTGTTTAACCAAAATTTAGGCCAGATAATTTGTCTTCCGGCTTATGTTCTGTTAACTTTTTTTATAAGGATTATCGAGCTTTTTGCTTAGAAAATGACGATTAAATTGAAATATCTTTATGGCGCTTTCGCCATAATTGTCGCCCTTGTTCTTGGAGCTGTTCTTATTTATCCTGACCAAGAGCTTCATCTTATCTTTTGTGACGTTGGTCAGGGCGACGCCATTTTAATCACCAAGGGTACGACTCAAGTCTTAGTTGATGGAGGACCTAACCAAAAAGTCCTCTCTTGTCTTGCCAATCATCTACCTTTTTGGGACCGGACGATTGAGATGATTATTCTTACCCACCCGGACAATGATCATCTCGGCGGTCTGCCTGATGTTATAGAAAGATACAATGTGACACAGTTGCTTAGCCACGGATTAATTACTGAATCCGCCATCTTTTGGGCCTTTCGAGACAAAATTATTGATAAAAAAGTGCCGGTTTATTCACCAAAAGCAGGCGACAAAATCCAACTTGGAGGCTTCGCCCTCAAAATTTTATCGCCCCAAGAAAGAATGGGGAATGAACTGGTTTGGCAAAAAGGAACAGACAAACAGGTCCTTGGTGCACTTACTTATCCGATTGAACCCAATGAAGCTTCGATTGTGACTCTTCTTTCCTACGGTGATTTTGATGTTCTCTTACCTGGAGATATTGGCAGCCAAAACGAGGGAGTGATAGAAATAGATAAAGAGATCGAGGTCTTGAAGATCGCTCATCATGGCAGTAAATATTCGACTTCTGAAGATTTTTTGGAACAGATTAAGCCGAAGTTAGCCATCATTTCCGTCGGTAAAAACTCCTTCGGTCATCCGACCAGCGAGGTGCTGGAAAGATTAAGAAATTTAGACATTAAACTCTTAAGGACAGATATTAACGGCGAAATTGAGGTTGTGAGTGATGGCAAAGAGTGGGAAATTAAAAATCAGTCCTTATAATGAAAGAAGAGTGCTTTTGAGGAAAACCTCGGGTCGTTGAGTTAACGACAAAGCACTTTTCAGTTCTGTTGATTCACTCCGCCGCGATTAGCCAGCTCCCGATGCTTGACCAAAGACTCTTACGATTGAGAAACCTGACGATCTCCGTCAGCACAAAGGAGACGGCGGCGATTAAGAGGAGGTCTAAGCCGATGACTAGCAGGGGAACAGGACCAAAGGTGATGCCGAGCACTAGGATGGAGCTGAGGCCACAGCCCAGGAAAAAATGCAGCCACTGAGTCGCTTCACCCTTCAGTTTTTTCTCCGGCGTTACCGATCCGAGGGCAAATCCAAGGCCGATTGAGCAGGGTAGCCCTAGGAATGCCAGAATGGTGATGAGCCAAGGGAGATTCTTGGGCTCAGCGGTCATGCAAAATACTGCTATGAACGAAACAATGGTTCCTACCGCCAAGCCCCACATTAGGCAATCTCTAGATTCTTCCCTTGTTTTCTCCTCTACCTGTACCTGCTTGGAAACGACTGCTATTACTAGATAGGAGAGAAAAACAATGAGATAGAGCGCCACAATGTTCATGTATACGGTCTGGGGAAGTTCCCAAGGAATCCAGCTTACTGGAATGGGAGCTCCCTTGAGCTGCATCGAGACTTGGGTTGGCGCGACGAGGACGGCTGTTGCCACCAAAGCCCATCGCCAGGCGACATTAATGTGTCGCCTGATTGACCACTCGAACCAGGTTTTCATTGGACCTCCTCTTGGTTTTTAAAGTGCCAACCCGGCACTGCGGGTGAGTCAACAGTTCCTTAGTTATCCTAAAGGCTTTTTCGGCGCCTTCGCCGAAGAGCCTGTTAAAAAACCGGTGATTAGCTTATAGCATATTAGGTTGGAAAAATCAAATTTTGACTGCTTAAATAAAAGGATGTTATAATCTTTTTGAAGATGATAAAAAATCAAATCCAAAATGATTTCGGCAAGGTTTTGGAGAAACTTAAAATTCGCCAAAAAGTGATTTTTGAGCATCCGGCTAATCCTGAGCATGGTGATTATGCCACCAATATCGCCCTAGTCACCTTTAAAAATCGGCCCAAGACAATGAGAGAAGAAACCAAACTGCCTCTTGATTGGGCCAGCAAGATTGTTAATGCCTGGCGGCTTTCCGGTATGCCTGAATACCTGGCTAAAATCGAGGTGGTCAAACCGGGCTTTATCAATCTCTGGCTTAAGAACGATATTTTTAGCAAAGAGTTAGAGAAGGTGCTAACAGAGGTAGAAAAATATGGCTCTTTGACAGATTTCAAGGGTAAAAAATTTCTTCTCGAACACACCAGTCCTAATCCTCAGACGACCATCATGCTTGGCCATTTAAGAAATAATTTCTTGGGAATGACGACAACTAATATTTTAGAATTTTTAGGGGCGAAAGTGACTAAAGACTGTATTGTCAACGATCGAGGGGTTCATCTTTGCCGGGCGATGTGGGGCTATTTGGTTTTTGGTCGGAAAAGAGCGGGCTTGAAGAAATCAAAAATTCTCAATTTTGAGAAAATAACTGATTCGCAGATTAAAAAAGAGAGTGCTAAAACCAATTGGCAGGAATTGCTCGAAGAGTGGAGTAAAAAGAAATCGAGCTGGTGGATGCCTTCTGATTTAGGGCTTAAACCTGATCATACGAACTTGATTTGGTATGTTCTCGGCTCTAAGGCTTATAAAATTTTGCCTGAGGTTAAAGAGCAGGTAGAGGCAATGTTGGTTGCCTGGGAAGCAGAAAACAAAAAGATCTTGTCACTTTGGCGCCAGCTTCTTGGCTGGTCAGCTAAGGGCTATGAGGATACTTATAAAAGAATTGGCAGTGCTCATGATTATGTTTGGTATGAGCATAAACTTTATAAGGGTGGCAAGGAATTAATCGAGAAAGGCCTTAAAAAGAAAGTCTTTAAAAAACTTCCTGACGGTGCCGTTCTTTCCGATTTAAAAGATTACGGTTTGACCGATACTATTTTACAAAAATCTGACGGAACCGCTCTTTATCACACCTTTGATATTAATTTGACCCTTCAAAAAAGAAAGAAATTCCCTTCTGATTTATATATTTGGGACATTGGTAATGAGCAAACACTATATCTTAAACAGCTCTTCGCCATGTGCGAACAGTTGGGAATAGGTAAAAGAGAGGATTATTTTCATCTCAATTATGCCTTGATTAATTTCAAGGGGGGCAAGAAGATGGCCACTCGAGAGGGAATGGTGGTTAAGGCGGATAAGATTTTAGATGAGCTTCATCAACGATCCCTAAAGTTAATTAAATCAACCGACCAAGAATTAAGAGGAAAGTTAGACAAAAAGGAACTTAATAATCTGGCTGAGATTGTTGCCTTGGGAGCGATTAAATACAGTCTGCTTAAATATGCCCGAGAGACTACGATATACTTTGATATAGATGAGTCATTAGCTTTGGAAGGAAATTCAGGACCGTATTTACAATATACGTACGCAAGGACGCAAAGCGTCCTGCGTAAATCTCAAGTCTCAAATCTCAAATCTCAAATCAATTCTAAATTCTCAATTATCAATTATCAATTTAACTCCGAAGAGATGAATCTTCTTCGGAGTTTGTATCAATTTCCCGAAATCGTTCAGGAAGCCGGGGAGAATTACGCCCCTAATTTGATTTGCAATTTCTTGTATGATTTGGCGCAAAAATATAATTTGTTTTATAATAAGCACTCGATTTTGAAAGCCAAGAACCAGAAATCGAGAGAATTCCGACTGGCTTTGTCCCAGGCGGTTAGTCAAATTCTCAACAATGGACTTAATCTCTTAGGTATTGCTGCGCCACGTAAAATGTAAGACATTAACGTGGCTGGCACGTTTGACGTGTCGCCAGAAAGGATGTAATGGATCAATATCAACTCACCACTCTTAAAAACGGCTTGAAGCTTATTGCCGTCCCCATGCCTCAGGTGGAATCGGTGGCGGTGATGGTCGCGGTCGCCGCTGGTTCAAGGAACGAGATTAAAAGAGTCAACGGTCTTTTCCACTTCATCGAACATATGGCTTTCAAGGGAACGAAGAGACGACCGCAAGCGATTGATATTGCTGCTGAAGTTGATAGTATCGGCGGCCTGTCAAATGCTTTTACAGACAAGGAAATGACCGCCTATCATCTCAAACTGGCTTCAAAGCACACTGAATTAACTTTCGATATCCTTAGTGATATGCTCACCAATTCAATTTTTAAAGCTGAAGAAATTGAAAAAGAGAGAGGGGTGATTATTGAAGAGCTCAATCTTTATGAAGACACGCCCATGCGCCGGGTGGAAGAGGTTTTTATCAAACTTCTTTACGGTGACAATCCCATGGGTTGGAATATTGGCGGCGAAAAAGAAAATATCAGGCGGATCAAAAGGAAGGATTTTTTAGATTTTCAAGAGAAGTTTTATTTTGCCCAAAACATGGCGGTGATTGTTGCCGGCAATTTGAACGAAGAAAAAATTAAAAAATTGACCCAAAAATATTTGGGCGATTTCAGAAAAACCGGTCGAAAGGTAACAAAGGAAGTCATTCCAGCTCAGAAAAAGCCTCAAGTTAAATTGGTGACTAAAAAAACCGAACAGGCGCATTTTTGTTTAGGTGTCCCTGGTGTCGCTCTTTCTCATCCCGGTCGTTTTACGGTTGGCGTTTTAGCTTCAATTTTAGGCGGGGGGATGAGTTCTCGGCTCTGGCATCAGATTAGAGGTAAACGCGGTTTGGCTTATTATGTCTTGACCCAGCCAGAGTTTTACACTGACAGTGGTTTTCTGATGACGCAATCGGGAGTTCGGCTCAAACAAATTGAGGAAGCGATTAAAGTTGTTCTGGCTGAATTTCAAGATTTAGCCAAGAAAAAAGTGACCGCCAAAGAACTTAATAAGGCTAAGGAGTATCTTAAAGGTGGGATGATTTTAACTCTCGAGGACTCGATGCAGGTGGCGGTTCGTTATGCCTACCAAGCGCTTTTAGAAAAAAAGATGAGGACTCCCCAGGAGACGATGAAGCTGATTGATAAGGTCACCGCCGAAGATGTTCGCCAGGTTGCTCGGGAACTCTTTCAGCCAAAAAATCTCAATCTTGCTATAATTGGACCATATCGAGAAGAAAAGCGGTTTCAGAAGCTTTTAAAGACTTAAAACAATGGAGCAGAGTGTTGTCTTGATTAAACCAGATGGAGTAAAAAGAGGCTTGATTGGCGAGATTACTCGCCGGCTAGAGCGAGCTGGTCTGAAAATTATAGCCCTGAAAATGGTTTGGGTGGATAAGGACTTGGTAGGGAAGCATTATACTGATAAAAAAGATTATTTATTGAGTGTCGGCAAAAAGACGCTAGAGTCTTATAAAAAATATGGTAAGGATCCGAAAGAGGAATTGGGAACGAAAAATCCTTTAGAAATTGGCAAGTTAGTCCGAGAGTGGAACATGGAATTTCTTTCTTCCGGTCCAGTGGTCGCCATTCTTTGGGAGGGACCTTCAGCGATTGAGATTGTGAGAAAGATTGTCGGTTCTACTTTTCCGGTTTCGGCGCCACCAGGCACAATTCGAGGTGATTATTCTTTTGATTCGGCTCAATTTTCTAATGCCAGTAAACGGACCGTGCGAAACTTAATCCACGCCTCGGGAGATGTTAAAGAAGCCAAGTATGAACGCCAGCTTTGGTTCCATGAAGACGAGATTTACTCCTACAAACGCTCCGAAGAAGAAGTGATGACTTAACGGGAGATGGGAAAATTCCTAAAGATTTTTTTATTTTTGCTTCTCATCCTGATTTTCTTAAAGATTGTGATTTGTGTCTGGAGAGCTTATCTCGGCTTGGAGAAACCTTCTCTGAGTTATTATTTAAGTATTATCGAGTGGTGGAAAGAATTACTGAAAATTGCCTTTTTAGCTTTTTTAGCCGCTTTAATTACTTACTTTAGTCGGGGATGTGAGATTTGAACTCACGACCTCACGGTCCCGAACCGTGCGCGCTACCGCTGCGCCAATCCCCGTTAATTTGGGCGGGCTACCGATGAACTACGCTCCGTGTGTCCCCAGGAGGAATCGAACCTCCATCGGTGGTTTAGGAAACCACTGCTCTGTCCGTTGAGCTATAGGGACTTCTAAGAGTATTTTATCACAGATCTTACCTGAGAGAAACCGCGTAGAGGTTGGGAGGGAGGTCTTTGCCGAGGGTCGTCAGAATCAGGAGTCTTGTGCCGCCAGGGAAGGGGAAGGCAAAAGAGTTTTCAAAGGGACCGGAATAGACAGTGACTTGATTGATACCATCATATTCGACTATTTCCACTTTATCATCCTGAACTAAGATTAAGTGTTTGCCAGTCGGGAACCAAGAGGCGTGGATGGTTTCGTCTTCTTCCATAATCCGGAAATTCCGATCTTCTTTGATATCATAAACATAGATTTGACCTGGTTTTATAATTCTTTCCTGCTTTTGTTTTGAGGCCGCCGGAAGAGGGGGTTTATATTCCTCGGCTAGTTCTGCTGAAGCCGTGGCGGTATAAAGAATTTTGGTTTCATCAAGGGAAAAGCTAATTTCCTTGGTATTCTTTTCCATGATTTCTTTTAATTCCTTGGGTAATTTAGTCATTTTTTGGGCTTGCCTGATTACTTCTTCTCCGAGCCAGCGTTGTTTAATCAGAGGTAGACTGGTAGTGACGTCGACCAGGGCGGTGGCGTTGGTTTCACTGCCAGTATCAATTAAGAAATTTTCTTCTTTTACTTGAACGAGTTTGATTAAAAGCTGTTTTGAATCCGGGGACCATTCAAGCTCTGCCTGGCTGAAATCACGGCCGCGAGGAGCACTGGCGAGAATCAGGCGTGGTTCCCGAGAAATACCTAAGGGTAAGTCGGTCAGATCAAGAACCCAGACACCGTTTTTAGTGTAGTCATTTCCTTTTACTTTGTAGGTGACCTTAGTGCCGTCAGGGGAAAGGACAGGGTCGGCGGCGCCGGTAAAAGTGAGAGCCTGTAAATCAGGCACAGTAGGGAAAAGATAGGCATCGGTTTTGGTCACCAGCTCTTTTTCAATTCCAAGAATTTTCATCCAGGGAGAATAACCGTCTTTTTTGATTTCGACTTCATAGATATCCGGAGGAAGAGAAATGGTGGTATTGGTGGCGCTAGATAACTTGCCGTCAATAAAAACCTTAGCTCCATCAGGAACAGAGGTGGCGGCGAGAAGTCCGGTTGCCCGCCAAGAGCCCCCTCGCCAGTCAATTTTATAGCCTTGGGCTAATCTGACCACGAGGACAGTTACTGCCAGAATAATTATAAAAATAGCAAAAAAGAAAAGCGCCCTTGTCCTACTCATAATCTATACAAAGTATATCATAATTTCCTCCTTGAGGGAAGTGACCTGGGCTGTTATAATCAGCCCAGGAAGTTCCAATCATCAAATACCAAATTCCAAACAATATTAAATTACCAAATTTTGAAATTAAAAACTGTTTTGGAAATTAGAAGATTTGAATTTTGAATTTGTTTGGGGCTTGGAACTTGGAATTTGGAGTTTTTTTAAAGGTATGTTATTTAAGCGTTTAGCAATTGACCTCGGGACGGCAAACTCTGTTGTCTGGTTGGCAGGCGAAGGGATTGTTCTTAACGAACCGACCGTCGTCGCGGTGGCTGTTGAGGATAATCGAGTCGTCGCCGTGGGTAACGAGGCGAAGACAATGCTTGGCCGGACTCCTGGCAACATTATCGCCTCTCGGCCTCTAAGAGACGGGGTGATTGCTGATTATCAGGTGACCGAAGCGATGCTGCGTTATTTTGTCCAAAAGGTTTGTGGTCGAGCTTTTCTTTTTAAGCCAGAGGTGATGATTTGTATTCCCGCTGGCGTCACCCAGGTCGAAAGAAGAGCCGTTTTGGACGCCACTCTTGCCGCGGGTGCCAGAGTGGCTTATTTAATTGATGAACCTCTGGCGGCGGCGATTGGGGCGAAAATTCCGATTGCCCAAGCCTCTGGTAACATGATTATTGACATTGGCGGTGGTGCGGCCGAGGCGGCGGTCATTTCCCTCGGCGGCGTGGTCGTCCATAAATCAGTTCGCGTCGCCGGCAATAAAATTGACGAGGCGATTGCTTCTTCTTTGCGGAAGAAACACAATTTGATTATTGGCGACCAAACCGCTGAAGAAGTCAAGATTAAGATTGGCTCGGCCATTCCTTTGGAAAAAGAAGAAACGCTTGAAGTCAAGGGTCGAGACTCACTTTTGGGTTTGCCAAGAATGATTGAATTGACCTCTTCCCAAGTGACGGAGGCGATTAGACCGATTTTGCTTCAAATTATCGGGGCGGTGAAAGGCGTTTTAGAGGAAACGCCGCCCGAATTAGCTTCAGATATCATTGATAAGGGAATTGTCATGAGTGGCGGTACCAGTCTTTTGAGGAATTTTGATCGGTTAATGACAGAAGAAACCGGTGTACCGTGTCATGTTGCCGAAGAGCCGTTATTATGTGTCGTTCGGGGAACAGGTATTGCTTTAGAAAATATTGAACTTTACAAAAGGTCTATCTCTAAAAAATGACATTATTATAAGTTCTCTAGAACAGGGCCAAAAAATGAAATTAAAAAGTGAAATTTACCGTAACTATTATGAGGGGGGAGTGGGAGACACGTTTATAGTATATCATTAATTTGAATAAGGAATTTGAAAGAATATTGGCTAAAATTAGTCATAAAATCTATGAATAAAATAATTGTTCAAACTAAAGAGATTGAAGCATTTTGGAAACAAAGATAAGAGACTTATAGTAAATAGGTTGATTTTACAACGTTTTTTGTTATTGTCTAACTCTAAAATAGACTAGAAGTCTTAATTTTTAAACTTATAGAATTTATTATTTTGTTTAAAAATTGACTCTTTTTGAGGTTTCAGCAAAGAAAATTATCTTTGATTGATTTCGCTATAGTTTAAACTCAAAAAATCGATAAATTTGACTATTTTTTAATAAAAAAATGGCAAAAAATGAGCCAAAAAATGATTAGATTGCTTGGAAAGAGCACGCAAATTTTAAATGTAGGTCTGGATAGCACTTCGCCTGATTTAGTGCTAGATTTTATCAATGAAAGTCTTGCCAAAAAGTTGGGTTTCTTCTTAGCGACGCCTAACCCCGCCTTCTTGGTTAAAGCTCAACAAGATAAGGCATTTCGCCAGATTCTCAACCAGGCTGATGTTTCTCTACCTGATGGGGCGGGTTTGTTTTGGGCTTCAAAGTTTTTAAAGACAGAACCGCGCTTAAAAGAAAGGGTTACTGGGGCGGATTTAGTCGAAGCCATTTTGAAGATGGCGCAGGAAAAAGGTTGGAAGATTGGTTTGGTTGGTGTCAGGAGGGGAGAGAAGAAAGAGGTGAAGGTTTTATTAAGCCGGTTGAAACGAAAATACCCCCGATTGAAAGTTAATGCTCTAGAGTTAGTCAAAAACTGGCCTCAAGAAGGTTTTCAGCTTGTTTTGGTTGCTTATGGTATGGGTAAGCAGGAGAAATGGATTTGGGAAAACAGAAAACGGACAAAGGAAGTCGGGTTTTTAGGTATTGGCCGGTCACTTGATTTTTTAACTGGTTTTAGCCGAAGAGCGCCTGAAAGGATGCAAAAATTAGGCTTGGAGTGGCTCTGGCGCCTGATTCAAGACCCAAGACACATAAAAAGAGTTTATTTATCTTGTGTGGTTTTTCCTTGGTTAGTTTTTAAGGAGAAGTTTAAGCACTCATGCCCTTTTGCTGGATGCCGAGAAGATAGAGAACCGCCTCTTTCCGGTATCTCCGGTCGCCGCGAGAGTTAATCCGGATCGCCGGCAGCTTACCTCTTTTCCCCCAGCGCTTGATGGTCAGAGGAGAGACGCGGAGGATTTCGGCGACTTCCCGAACCGTTAAAAGATCAGGTAAATCTTCTAATCGGGGAGTTTCTCTTTTTCTTTTTTCGTCAATCATAAAGATATCCTTTAGGACGTTCAACGTCTCTCTATCAACTAAAGTATCACACCATAACGAAAGTTGTCAAGGGGCAAACCACGCAGGGTTTTGCCCCGCACCCTCCTGAGACCGCTCCGTGAGCCGTATTTGAATAGAATTGAAAAGGCGAAAGGTAAGGTCAGGAGGGAAGAGGGAAATCTTTACTTTAACTCCACTGTTGCGCCTGACGCTTCTAATTTCTTCTTTGCTTCCTCAGCCGTGGTTTTGTTAACGGCGTTGAGAATTTCTTTGGGGCATGATTCAACTAAATCCTTAGCGTCTTTTAGACCTAAATTTTGATCGACTTCCCGAACAGCCTTAATTACCGAGATTTTATTGGCTCCGGCTGAGGCAAGAATAACGTTAAAGGTAGTTTGTTCACTGGTGCCACCTTCTTCTCCGGCTAGGCCTGAGGTGGGAGCTGCGGCTCCAGCAACAGGAGCGGCCATCATCGGCGCCGCGCCAAACTTTTCTTCTAAAGCTTTAACCAAATCATTTAATTCCAAAAGAGACAGTTTCTCAATTTCATCAATTAAATCCTGAAGTTTTTTATTGAGTTTGACTGTCTTAGGCTTATCAGCTGGTTTTTCTTCCTTTGGTTCTGGTTTTTCGTTTTCAGTTTTTTGTTTTATGTCTTCAGTTGGTTCGTCTGCCATTAATTTTCACCCCCCTCCGCCCTCCGTAGCTTTAGCGAAGGAAGGTTTAGTATCTTAAAGTTTTTTTGATTAAATAAAGTTATCATTTTAATTGGCTTCGGGGGGCGCGCCCCCTTCTGACTTATTCTTAAGGATCAATATTAATTTTCTTTGATTGCCCGAAAGTGAGCCTATTAATTTCACTCCTGGAGAACGGAGTAGAGAAGCGAGCTTGACTAAAAGTTGTTCCCGGCCAGGCAGTTGACCTAATTCTTCCAGCTCTTCGGCAGTAATCAGCCGATCTTCCCAAATACCGGACTTAAATTTAGGCAAACCAAGATTCCTTTGATACTGACTTAAGGTCTTAATCGGCTCGATTTCGTCTTCAGTTGCCAAGATAATGGCCGTTGGCCCTTCATTTTCGGGCACAGGTAGAGAAGCCTCTTCTAAAGCTTTTTGAAGAAGAGTATTTTTAACGACTACCACCTCTGCACCAACTTTTCTCACTATAATTCGAAGCTGGCTAATTTGTTCAGCCGTTAAACCCTGATAATCAGTCAGAACCACCGTTTTCGCTTCTTTGAGCTTGGCGGCGAGATTCTGAACGGTAAAAATTTTGTCTTGTTTTTTCATCCCAATAAAAATAGCGCCCACTAAGAAGCGCTAAAGAAAATAACCTCCGCAGGACTTCTTTTTTCGCCCACTTCTTAGGTTAAGGATATTCTAAATTATTGATTACAAATTGTCAATGGTGACCTTAATGGCCGGTCCCATTGTGGCTTTGACAACTGTCTTTTGGATGTTTTTCGCGCCAATCGCTTTAAGAAGAGTTTCCAGGTTAGCCGATAATTCTTTTTCCGGCTGTTTGAGGAAGCCGAAAACCAAGTGAATTAAAGGAGCGTTTTTCTCTGTTCTGATATCGATTGATGGCTTTTGAAACTTTTTGATTGCTTCTTTAGGTTTATCAGTAACCGTACCTTTTTTGGGGTTGGGCATTAAACCTTTAGGGCCAAGAATTTTGGCGAATTTAACCAATTGGGGCATAATTTTCGGGCTGGCAAGAAGAACGTCAAAATCAATCTTGCCGGCTTCGATTTGCTTGATGACGGCTTCATCCGCCACGACCACTCTTTTTTGTTTGGCCTGAAAATGGGGGAGTTCGGCCTCGGTTTGGAAGCCTTTCTTAATGACTTTAAGGTGAACTTCTGCTTTGCCGTCAAATTTTGAATAAGAAGTTTCCTTGAGGAGTTTAATCGCCTCGGGAAGGGGATAGAGTTTGGCAGGATCGATTTTCATCTTGACGGCTTTGTATTTCTTGCCTCTTTCTTTAGGCGGTCTAACTACCTTAGGTCTGTCCTT
>JADDYB010000184.1_pt1 | contig 19351 bp, 12 predicted proteins | sample 8641941 | NCBI WGS metagenome assembly JADDYB01 (sample SAMN16275377, study PRJNA637457) | freshwater sediment metagenome | isolation source: Lake Kineret sediment | place: Israel: Lake Kineret | collected 2013
TCCCAATTTGAGAAATATTTAGAGAGGAAAAGAATTAAACACATTCCTTCACGAAAGGGAAATCCTCAAACCAATGGGAAACTAGAAAGGTGGTTTCTAAGAATACATAAAACACAGGAAAAGATTTGATACATCAGAAGAATTTAAGAACTGGTACAATAAGAGAATCCATGGAGCTTTGAACCTGGAGATAGGAGAAACACCAGAAGAAGCCTTTATCAGAAGATTAAGATCTGAATTTTTGTGTGGAATGTTCACAGAAAAGGATGGAGGACTGATAAAAATGGAGACTCTTATCGACTGGAAAAAAGAGCGAAAAAATATTAGGACTCAGTAGGGTCAGAAACCGGGCACACTGCGCAGATGGGGTTCCTCACTTTTTGAGGTCTCATGAGACGTAATGCTCCCAGCCCAGTAATGGCATAGGTTCTCCGTCCAAGAAGACTCCTTTTCCTTTTTTCACTTCTCCGATCTCTGCGGCTGGTGGGGGTATGTGGGAGCTGGTGAAGACGAGCTCGTATTCTTCTCCACTCTTGAGCGCCCAGGCCACGGGGTCCTCTCCCAAGGTGTGGGCCTTTTCTTTAACATCTGTGTGGATAGGAATCTTGTCAGAGTGAATATCTATGCAGACATTTGAAGCTTGTGAGAGCGTCTGTAACTCTGAGGACAATCCGTCAGATATGTCAATACAGGAATGTGCCTGCAAAGTGAGTCCTTCAGCAATGCGTGCTTGAGGGGTAAAGATTTTCTCTCTCATGGAAGATGTGGCAGTCTTTACATCTTTGAGGCCAGCATACACTCTGCCCATGTCACCAGTAACACCTACTCTGTCACCTGGTTGGGCCCCACTCCTTAACATGACCGTCTTGGAGGTTCCGAGAGCGAATCCTGAGGCTGAGAGCTCCCCCTCGTTCAGGTCACCCCCAGCATACGTGCAGTGGGAGGTGTCGCAGGCAGCTTTTACCCCCTTGATGAGCTCCAGGACAGGGTACTCTCGCGGGATGGTGAGGGAGCACAAGAAATAGGCGGGTGATGCCCCCATGGCCGCGAGGTCAGAGAGGTTCATGACTCCTGTTTTCCAGCCAATCTGGAAGGGCGTCATCCCCTCAGGGACGTCTGTTCGGGCAACTAAGGTGTCTATGGTGAGGGAGAAGAAGATGTCATGAAAGGAGAAGACGAAGGCGTCCTCATTGGGTATGTTGAGGAAGGTGACAATTTCATTGATGAGTTCTCTTTCTCTCATGAGAAAGAGTAAAGAAGGGTTTATATAAGGTTATAGAAGAAGGGTGCTTTTGGAGAAGGCGTGCAGATGAGGGACTGAGAAAGCCCGTTAAATGACGTTAGTGCAGGAACGGTCAACCGTCAACCTGTGAAGGGGAACTTTTAAATAATGTCATCACAAGGCTCTTTCATGAAAAAGTTGTATTTTGCTTCTGCACGTACCCAGGAAATAAGTTATGAAGTTTCCATGGTGGCCAAACTGGAGGAGATTCTAGAACAGGCCACCCTTTCACACTACATAAAAGAAGGTGATTATGTAGCCATAAAGGTTCATTTCGGGTCCAGAGGGGGCCACAGAGGAGTAAGACCCATATTCTTGAGAAAAATAGCAGATGCAGTAAAAAAAGTAGGAGGAAGTCCCTTTGTCACCGATACAGTGCGGCCGAAGGGGCTGGATTACCTAGAAATTGCAAACATGCAGGGGTTAAACTACTCATCTATGGGATGCCCGGTCATTCTGGCAGACGGCCTCTTTGGGAAGAACTGCGTTAAAGTCTCTGCAGGGGAAATGCTTGGTGATATCGGGATTGCTTCAGAGATTTATGATGCTGATGCCATGATCGTGGTCACCCACTGCAAAGGGCACATCCAGTCAGGGTTTGGCGGCGCTGTCAAAAATCTGGGGATGGGCGCCATATCTGCCAGGAATCGTGAAGGGACGACGGAACGTGGGAGAATACACGCTCTGGCCAGAGTGAAGATTATTCACAGGAAAGAGAACTGCATTTTGTGCGGGAAATGTGCAGAGGCCTGTGACCACGGTGCGATCACGGTTGGAGACGAATTCGAAATCAGTGAAGACAAATGCGTTAAATGCGGGAGGTGCATCGAAGCGTGCGAGAACAAAGCTTTGGACATGGAGAGAGACGAGGAGAGGTTTCAGAAAGCACTGGCAGAAGCTGCAAGAGCGGCCATATCCACGTTCAAAGAGGAGAAAATCTTCTATGTGTCCTTTTTGACGGAGATTATGCCACATTGTGACTGTCATCCCCACTCGGATGTGCCCATTGTGAATGATCAGGGTATTTTAGCAGGAGATGACCCTGTGGCCATTGACAAGGCCTCTTTGGACATCATAGAGGCGAGGAACCCACTACCTGATTCTGCAGCTGAGGGGTTGAAGGCAGGAAGGGGGTTACTGGAAAAGGTGACAGAGAAAAATCCGTACATCCATGTGACGAGAGCGGCAGAGTTGGGGTTGGGAGAGCTGGAGTATGAGTTAGTGACTGTTGAGAGGAAAAGGAAAGAGGAAGGACAGCTGAGGTGGGGTTGACCTTTTTTTTAAGATTTTCTTTGTAATTCGTGGAGGATTTCCGGAATTCAAAGGTCAGGTTGGTTTAGGATTAAGCGAATTCCACACTCACAACACGTAGGCATGAGAGTCTACGGGAATGTTAGTTTTTGGGCTAGTATTTACCTACCCACAACCCTTAATAACACCCACCATTACACAACAACCTAACCTTCAACCTGCACCAAGGTGAATGCCATGAAACCAAAAAGCATACTCCTCATCACTGTCCTGCTCGCTGCAGCAGTCCCCTGTTTAGGGCAGGATGCTCAAATTGAACCCCAGCAGAACCTTATCATGTTGTATACAGACCATTTTGCTGAATTATCCGGCAGTATTTTCCTCATGGTCTTCTTTATGTTCATCACACTCCTCTGCATAAGACAAAAGGAATTCAAAACCTCCAAGAATAAACTCTTCATCTACTTCCTTTTATTCCTCCTCATCTTCTTGAGCTTATTCAACCTCTGGGGAACTCTCAACTGGGCCTGGGATCTCCCCAGCCAGTACTTCGGTCGTTTTTACTGGACAAATATGAAGTTAGCAGCAGTAGGAGGACTCATCCTCAGCTTCATCGCGTTTTTCCCATTGTTCTCCCGAGAAAGCATTCTCTACACCACATACTCATTTTTAACTAAAAAACGAGAAACATACCTCCCAGAGCCTGCCCCCCTCTGGTTTTTCATCCCCTGGAGTACAATCAAACTCTTATTTGGCATGTGGCTCTTCTCCGATATGCTCGTCGGTCTCTGGATTCTGGGCGGGAATACCATCACCTTGTTCTCCAGGGAAGCTGGTCCTCTCTACGCAGAGCTTCTAATCATCGGCCCATCCATTGCAGCCTCTGTAACTTTTCGAATCCTCGTGTACTGTCTCCACCACCTCACAGGTGTCCTCCAGCACGTGATTGAAGGATTCAAGAGAACATTGACCAAAGATGAGCTTGAAACAATCTGGGGCAAAATCATGAAGATAGCAGGTGCTCTCCTCATTCTGTGGAGCACTTCCTCAATCTTCAGCATCACCGGCGGGTACCAGCACCTGGCAGGGCCCTACCGGCACGATCTCTTCGCTTACATGGTCAAATTCGGAACTGGCATAGGGTGCATGGTGGTGGGAGGGTTCCTCATCGGTAATACTCGACAAGAGAAGATGTACCACATCATGTCTGCATTAGTACTCACAGGTGTGGTCACCGTTTTTGCTGTGTACTACAGCCCGGACATCAGGGTTACCTCAGGATTTTTCGTCGGCCTTGTCACCTTCGCTGTGCTGTATCTCGTGTTGTGGAAGAGGCTTACCCACAGCATGTACGGGAAAATGGGTACTCTCAAAGCGAAGTTTAAAGAAACTGTCGTACTGACGGGGATTAGTACCTTTGCCGTGGTCGTGGTCATCATCATTGCGCTCATCATTGGCTCTGTGGGGAGCAATGTGTGGCTGAAACCCCAGCACCGGAAAGACCCCTTGACCATGAATGCAGACCTCATCGCGTTAGAGTTAGAGTTGAACGCACTGAGTGGTGGACTGGACTTTGAGGAGGTGCAGTGGCAGTTTACCTCCCAAACAGAGATTGAAAGCCTGGAAGCTATCGAAGAGTTAATCAAAACTAATGAGGAAACCTTTGAAATCGTCCGATTGTGGGATGCCTCCCACACAGCTGTACGGTTCAAACCTTCGGTAGGGCTGCGGTGGATGGAAATAGGGGACACGGACATTGTCAGGTTTACCGTCGACGGGGAACTGAAGCAGTTCTGGATCTCACCCAAAAACCTGAATCTGGAGGAGATTGTTGAAGGTTCTGAGAACGCCTGGTACAACGAACACAAGGTGTACACCCATTCTGTGGGCTACATCATCATGGACGCTCTCACGGGTAAATTTGAGAACTGGGAGTGGACCAATAAACCCATCTACTTTGGCGAAGGGTGGTACAGGGATTTCATCTACGATTTTAGAACTCGTGAACTCCAGGGAACCTATACTGGTCCCACAGTAACCCCACGAATACCGTTGCGAGCTGTCTTCACCAAGGAACTCACCTTATACACTGGAGAGACAGTGGCCTACATGAATATCTTTTATAGGGCATCTGAGCTCTTTCCATGGCTTCATATAGACCCAGACCCCTATTTGTGCGTGAATAATGATGAAATCTGGTATTCAATGGACCTGGGGACATATATTACTCCTTCAAGGCTTCCCCTGGTAAAAGCACCCTACATACGTCCCCTGTTAAAGCTCTTGATCAGCACGGAGACGGGAGAGTTCAAGGTGTACTATGATGACTCGAGCAGTGATCGTGTTGTGCTCCCCCTCCTACTGAATGTGTACCAAGGTAGTATTACTCCTCTGTCTCAAGCACCCGAATGGTACCTACAGCAGCTGAGGTATCCTGAAGTGTTCATGGAGACCCAGGTGCGCGCACTGAATGTCTACCACGTGCAGAAGTCTTCATACCAGAAATCAAAACTATCCGTGTACATCCACGAAGAGGACTTCTTTGACATCCCTGGAGAAGAGGACTTACGTTATGTCCTCCAGACCTTTTTCGGCCCACCTGAATTTGTCTCCATGGTGGCTGTGGAATTCAGCGGGAAGAAGGTGCCCAACATTGCTGCCATCTGGGTGACGCAGAATGACTACCCCCATTACGGGAAGGTATATTTAATCAGGATGCCCTCGCAAGCGTACGAGGAGTTGCGGGTCATAGGGACGAGCGTCGTCCCCAACTCGTTGACAGCAGATGAAGAAATCAGCTACTGGAAGAAGACCCACGAGGATGCTGACACCGGGAATATACTGCTGTACAAAATTGGGGACAGGCTCTACTACTTCGTCCCCTTCTACACAGGAAAAGAGAAAACAGTCTCCATGCAGAAGGTGGCCTGCGTCATGGCACTGACGGGAAGCGAAAGTGAGTCCCGGAAAGTGGGGTTCGGAGACGATGTAGTGACAGCGTTCAGGAACCTCCAGTTCGAGATCCTCGCATCAAAAGTTTCAGGGAAAGACATTGGCACGTACAGTGAGGCAATGGACGTTCTGGCAGGGGAGACCATGAAGGGTGAGAATGTATCAGACATTCTGGCACAGATGAACTGGTTACTAGAACAGAGGAAAACAGCTTTAGTGAGGGGAGACGAGATAGAGGCAGCACGGCTGCTCGAAGCGTTTTTTGAACTGTTTAAGAAACTGGCAGAACTCATCGAAAACAAATGATTCTTTCTTTTTTGGTCACTACTGACCTTCTTTAATTTAGAAGAGAGAAATAGAGAAATTGGGAGGATTACACCGGCAGAAAGAATGAGTTAGAGAATTCTAGAGATGATTTCCTGTTTCACAAAAGAGCTTCTGATGGACAACGTTTTTAAGGTTCAAGAAAAAATGACTACACAGAGGAACCTATATGTCTTCTCATGAATATCTGCAGGATGGTAGGTACACAATTGTAAAGAAACTTGGTGAGGGTGGGAAAGGTGTAGTTTACAAGGTGAGAGACACCATTTTGAATCGGGTTGTTGCAATTAAGATGCTGAAGAGTGCAGTTATCAGCGAGGAAGCATATTCACGATTTATCCGTGAGGCACAGGCAACAGCAAAACTCAATCATCCTCATATTGTCACTATCTACGATATAGGTAAGGAAGATGACAAACAGTTTTTTGTCATCGAATTTGTTGATGGAATGGACTTACACCACCTCATCAAGACGTACCCTGGAGGGAGGTGCGACATTAAGACTGCGCTGCAGATTGCTATCGATGTGGGAAGCGCCCTTCAGTATGCGCACGCTCACGGTGTCTTACATCGGGACATCAAACCAGAGAACATCCTCATTACCACTGAGGGCTCTGCAAAGCTGATGGACTTTGGGTTGGCCAAAATGCTGGACCAGCCGAGAATTACGAAGGAAGGAACAATTGTGGGCACAACTGCGTATGTGGCCCCAGAAATAGCTCTCGGAAAAAGTGCTGACCTTCGAAGTGATTTATATTCTTTTGGCGCTGTCCTCTATGAGATGGTCACGGGAAACCCACCTTTCCCGGGAGAAGATCCTGTAAAAATCATTTTTAGCCACATTCATGACTATCCAGTCTCGCCGACTAAGGTCAATTCGGAAGTCCCCCCCGGTTTGGCAGAATGCATCATGAAGCTTCTGGAAAAGGATCCGGCAAAGAGATATCAGAGTGCAGCAGATGTGCTTTCCACATTGAAGGATGTTCTTAAGAGTTCTGAGAGAGAAGTTCTCACACCTTCCCGACCAGCTGCTTCAGAACTGCGTCCTTCACCTGAACGAGGGATACACCTCGTCAATAGAGTTGAGGAGATGAATGTTCTCAGAGATGCTGTTGACAAGGCAGTTCGCAGAGAAGGTTACCTCGTATTCTTGTACGGTGAACCAGGTATTGGTAAGACAAGACTGGCCCACGAGGTAGGGACCTATGCGAGGCTGCGCGGAATGCAGGTATTGTCGGGGAAGCCTCCAACATTGTTCAAGATGGATGGTGTCTCCCCCTATTCACTCTGGAAAGAAGTGATCAACCGCTACTTAGAAAGGTGTACTCCTGAACAGCTCTACAGGGTGATTGGGTTTTATCCAGATGAAGTTTCCAAGCTGGTCCCCGAACTCAAGCACATTTTGGGATCAATTCCTCAATCCCTTCCCATAAGTGCCGAATACGAGCGTGATAGGCTTTTTGAAGCAGTTTCGCAGGTTATCATCAATATTTCTAAGGAGACTCCCTTACTCGTCATTCTTGATGACTTGCAGTGGGCGGATCAATCTTCGCTTCTGCTGCTGCATTATCTCGTTCAGGGTGGTCATGAAGAATCTCTACTCCTTTTGGGTGCTTATCGTGATACCGATATTGATGAGAGACATCCTTTGCCCCCTGTTTTGATGGAATTAAACAGAGAGCGACTGCTGCATTCTGTTTCATTGAAGCGGTTGTCTTTTGAAGATGTTGTAGAGATGGTTCAGCAGATCTTAGGACAGGAGGATGTTCCTCTCACGTTTTGTCAAAACGTTTACGAGAAGACACAAGGTAACCCCTTCTTTGTTGAAGAAGTGATAAAATCGTTAATGGAAGAAGACATCATCTACCGCGAAGGAGACGCATGGAAAATCAGAGAAACACGGATTGAGTTTCCAGAAACTGTTAAAAACATCGTAAAGAAGAGGTTGAGTCGGTTAGATGATGAATGTCAACATGTGTTGACAATGGCTTCTTTCGTTGGGAATGAATTCACTTTTGAAGCTTTACGTGTGATTACCACCATTGAAGAGGACAACCTACTCGATTTAATGGAGAAAATACTCAAGACAGGATTGATTAAAGAAAAGGTGATCCGCGGTGAAGATGTGTATTCCTTTGCCGACAGCATAGTGAGAGATGTTGTACACGAAGAAGTGAGCCATCTAAGGTACAAGAAACTTCACAACGTTGTAGGAAATGCCTTAGAGAAGCTGTATGCTGAGACAATTGATGAGCATTTCAGAGAATTAGCCCTGCACTTTCTGGAAGGCGGTGACAGGGAGAAGGCCCTTGATTATTTCTTGAAGGCTGCAGAAAACTCTTTGAAGGTCCACGCCAGCAATGAGGCTGCTTCCTCCTTCCAGGAAGCCCTCAACCTTTTACACGCTAAAGGAAATGACCTCCACCAGAGAGCGCGTATTCTTGAGGAGCTTGGAGACATCAAGGAGGTTGTTGGAGACAATGATGCCTGCATGAAGCATTGGAATGATGCACTTTCAGTGTTCAACCAAGTGCATGAGAAAGAGGCAGTCGCACGGCTGCATCGTAAAATAGCAAGCCTTCTCTGGGACGAGATCGGCGACATGGAAAAGGCTCAAAAACATCACGAGACCGCTTTAAGGGTCCTTGAATCTGAGCCTGAAAGCTGTGAATTGGCGAACCTCTACGAGGACATGGCGCACATGTACTATCGTGTTGGCGATTATACTCAAGCTCTTCCCTGGGCCGAGAAAGGACTTGACCTTGCGAAAACCCTGAACAACACTGAAGCCATTGCGAGTTCATACGCCAGCTTGGGAACAATATTCTCTCAAATTGGAGACAAAAAGAAAGGCCGTGAATACCTGGAAAATGCTCTGAAAACTGTTCTTGATACGTGTGTCTGTCACCAGGAAATCGCACTGCGTGCATACCACAACTTATCTGGGTTACTTCCAGCAGAGGAAAATGAGAGTGCCCTAGAATATCTGGAAAAAGGGTTTGAATTGGCGAAGAAGGTAGGACACATCGCCTATCAATCGTGGCTAGGCAGCGCCCTGGCCAGCTGGCACTTTAGAATGGGTTCGGTGAGAAAAGCACTACTTCTGATTGAAGAATCAGTAGCACTCGACAGAAAAATCGGCTACACAGCTCACCTTTCCCTCTCAGTGAGTTCACTTGGATTTTTTTACATGGTGCTCGGTGATTGGGACAAGAGTGAACACTACCACGAAGAAGCTTTGACAATTTCTCAGAAAACAAATAACGTTGATTCGATCACTACCAGTTATGGAAACCTTGGATTGCTCTATTTTGAAAAAGGAGAATATTCAAAGGCGATAGAGCTCTTTGAAAAGATATTCGAAATATATGAAAAGACTGGAGCAAAATACCAGCAAATGAAATCCTTTCGATACCTTATCTGGACGTACATAGAGCTTGGAGAGATTGAGAAAGCCTCAAACCTCATTGAGAGTCTGCATACATTCGTTACTGAAGCACAAGACAGAGAGCTCATGATTGTAGCTGAGGTGTTGAGCGCGATGAGGTTCCGTCGACAGAAGAAATGGGAGGAATCCATAAAACATTTCGAAAAGAGCTGTCAACAGTTGGAGTCTTTGAATGCACGGCGATGGAACGTCTACGATCTTGCCGAAACGCTCTACGAATATGCTCGAGTGTACCTGGAAAGAGATCAGGAAGGTGACAGAGAAAAAGCACACACACTCCTCAATCAGGCACTGGAGCTCTTCCAGAAGATGGATGCTAAAAAAGACATAGAAAAAATAATAGCAAAGAAGAGCTTGCTTACCGCTTAATTATCTTTTATCCAGTAAATTATCTGTGAATTATAGAGCAGCTATTCTTACAGCTGGTAATACGTCTGGATTGTATTTTTCTCATCCACCTGGATACAATCTATGTAGGCACACGAGAGAATAAAAAAAAGGGTAGCCACTTAATGGATGAGGGTACTCGGATACTGTGGTTGAAGGCGAAGGGCTGACTTTCATGGGTCCGGGATTCTATGAATTTATGACAAGAATCGAGTGAACTACCCTGGTTACCTGAAAAATTTGATATGTTGATTATAAACAATATGAATCAATTGCATAATCTTCTCAAGACTTAATACAAAGCTTTTTATAGAACAAAAACAAATTTCCAATGAAGTTAAGATGACAGAGAAAGGAAAGGAGGTGAACCTATGTACGCAAAACTCATAACAGTTGGAGGAGGATGCCCCCCACCAGGACCAAACGACTGCAGTAAGGGAGGAACACCCAAGGGACACTGCCTCAGCGGGACTATACCCTGGGGAAACTGCGGATTAGGGTATGGTTAGGGCTTGGTTTTGCCTGAGGATACATGAACTGGTCTAACAGGGATAGAACCTCGAAAGCACTTTGGAATTGTAGTCTCCTGGAGGGGACCTCATTCCAAATTTGCATTTTCTTTTTTTTTATTGAACAGGTCTATCCACTGATTTTGAGATCAGAGATACTGAAAAAAAAGTTAAATAGCCAGTCTACCTAGAACAAATGCTCATTCACAACGTGGGCTCCGCCGCCCACACACAGCCTTGCGGTCTTCACTCCCAACGTGTTAACCCTCTCCTCAATAATCGGCACATCCTCAGGGTACGAGTTCACATACACAGCACCCAACCCCACATTAAAATACGCTTTCACCCCTCTCTCCCGTAATGCCTTCACTTCAGTCACCACCCGTAATGTGTCCGAATCCCACATCATTTCCTTATTCATCATCAATGTATGCAGTACAATACTGTCTCTTTCTGCTAACTGCCCAATTTTCAGAATGTCATGGTCCCTCATTGCCCTCTCCATCTCATACAACCTCTTGTGCACTGTTTTCAACCGCACTTCAAAAAAAGGAGATGTTAAGACCTCTTTCTGAACTTCGTTACACATAACCTCTACCGCGGCTGCCACCATACCCATCTCCAAATCATCTTCAACAACATAACTGTAACAGGACTCCTCCAGCATATTTGCCCTCCATCTGGAGAACCACCCCGTCACCGCCTCCGAGGCAGACACAGCCCCCTTCCTCGCTATCCGCGATAACTCCTTGTCGGAGAGATCCAACTCAGCAGCCTTCGCAGCAGCTACAGTCAATGAGGCGAACCTTGAAGAAGCATAAAACCCCATACGAGGAAAATTATCCTCAGAAACTATCTTATACTCTCCCTCTACCCCTGAGAGCTTCTTAATCTCAGAAATCACCGCTTCTATCCTCCTCATTGTCATTGTATCCGGCACTTCTTTATTAATGGTAATCTCTCTCTCCTCTCCAAATTCGACAGTAGTCACCGTCTTTGAAGGCGCTGTACACACCGATATGCTGTCGTGAAAAGGCAATCTCACCCTTTCATCCATCAACTGACTTATCAACCCCTGAATGGGGTGAGCGCATGCTGTAGCCTTCATGGCTTCTCTCCTCCTTTAACCATTATAAACTTACCCATTGTCAACCAAAAATATTTACAAATAAAATATTTATACAAAAAAGATCCAGCCATCTTTATCGCAGTCACTACATTCCTGACCATTGGAATTGTCAAACTCCTGAACTCCTAACGTTCAATTGAATTAGAAACAGTGCTATTTTTCCCTCATTCCTCTTTCAGCTCACACCAATGCTTGACTATCTCAATTCGGTTCCCAAATATCGAACCCTGCTTCCTCTAACCTGTTCACAAATTCACGTTCAAATATCTCAAGAACCAGGTCCTTGGAATACCCCAATGTAATGATTTCGTCGGGCGTCTTGTCCATGTACAATAATGTCTTGATCTCATCCACTTCGTTCATTATTTTCACGCTCGCAAAACCCCTATATAAATGTTTCCCATGAACCATGAACCCCAAAGTGAGGGTTGCCCCTCGTGCAGTGTTGGAGAATGTTCTCATCCAGAATGATCAGTGTGTAAGAATACACTCACTACCAGAACAGTGAGAGTCATACACGAGGCACCTCCACATTCTATCACCTGCTCATTCAGATGCATGAACGTGTGAAAATCTATTTAAAGGTGGAAAACAACTTATAGTGATGAAATGGGTTTTCCTTTTGGTGATGACACTCCTTCTGTCTCCCGGGAGCACTGTCGTATTCATCGTCTTGGATTCGGGTAAAATCCCGATAGAAGGAGCTGAAATTTCATTCTGCGACAGAAGAGCAGTGACTGATGCGGCGGGTAAGGCTACTTTTAAAGACATCCCAGACCTCTCAAACACTCCGCTGGGTGGATGTACCTTAGAAATTAGAAAAGAGGGGTATCTACCCATTGTTGATGCCTTTCTTGTCACCAAAGATGTGGAGTTAACCTATATCATGTACTCGGACGAAATGGTAACTATTTCAGGAATAATTTGCTTTGATACTTCAGATAATCCCCAACCCTTTGTGCAGGTTCGCATATTCGATGCCTTAACGGGTGAATCCCTCCCCTCTGTCCTCACTGATGGGGAAGGGCGATTTTCCTTCGAGATATCAAAAGATCGCCTGGTCTACGTCATTGTGTCCGATTATGAGAACCAGAAATTCTACCTCACCCAGGGAAAGGAGCAGATTTTAGTGGTAAGCACCAAGGGGATTGCATCCGATGTGAAAATATCTGTCCGGGACACGTTGATGAGACCTTTGGAAAACGTTTCTGTGACCCTGAAGTCAGGTTCCCTCACGTACGAAGGGGAAACAGATGCCCGAGGGGTGGTCATCATCAAGGACGTACCTCATGGGGAATACACCATTTCCTTAGAAAAAGAGGGTTACTCCACGTTCACCCAACCTGTAGGAGTAACTTCAACTGGAACTGGTGTCAATGAAATGAACTTCACCTTAGAAAGAGCCACAGGTACGGTAACACTACGGGTATTCTCTGCCTCTGGTGATGTCTCCTCCACCGTGATCATCACCTCTGAGGGGAAAGAAAGGGCCCGCATCCCTGTCACGGGAACTGAGACCATCACTCTGGAGACAGGTACCTACACGTTGGAAGTGACAGCCCCGGGGTTTGAACCAGGAAGAAGACAGGTCATCATCCTCGAAGGCCTGAACAAGAAAGTGGACCTTGAATTACAGAAAAGTGAAAGAATAGTCAAGGTCCCCCTACAAGAATCCTCTTTACCACTCCTCCTCGTTACAGGAGCTGCCCTCTTTCTGTTCCTTTTATCCTTCTTCTACCTCAGGAGGCGGTAACTACCTCTTTTTCTCCTCCATTTCTTCCTGCAGCAGCATTTTTACCCTGTCAACGACCTCGTATTTTCCTTTTTTCTCTTCGAGTAATCCCATGGAAACCAGTTCTTCCAGTTTCTCGTACACTTGGGTCGGCTTAACCTTGGTATCCTTTGACAGCTGTATGTAGGAAACTGGTCCACCATTGTACTGTTTGGTAATCAACATGATGAAATCTCTCAAATCCTTGGGCACTCTCGCGATGTACTCATCCACCGAGGTGGGTGTCCTGACAACAGAGCTGACATACCGGTCGTCAACTAAGTCCACCAGCTCGTCACAGGCAGCTGAGCTCAGCACAATCTGCAGAATCCGCAGCAAATACCGCGGGTTGCCCCTGCCCATGTCATTAGCCAACCTGATTGCACTTTCCTCAAAGGGGTACAGAGGATTCAATGGTTCTTTTGTCACTTCTCTCTCTCTTTCTAACCGTCTCTTGGTTAATTCAAAAGCTTCTTCATCTGAAAGTCCTTCGGCTCGCAATTGATAGTGGAACCTCACCACAAAGGCAGGGAACAAGTCTTGCATGCGGGCAAATCCTTCAGGAGTACACGCAACAATGAACAAACAACTGGGTGGCATGGCAGAGATGAATTGGCGCAGCATTTCAAAAAAGAGGATTAACTCCATTTCAGGGGCAAGCATGATGTTCTCCACCTCATCCAGCAATAGACAGGATAAAGAGTACATCCCCATGTTCTCTTTCAAAGATTCACCCAGTTCAGAAGAATCGTAGTTCTCTCTCGTGAGAAAATAAGCACCTTTTCCCGATATGCTCTTTTTCAGAGATTGTATAAATCCAGAATGCTTTTCAGGCATGAAATCTTTGAAAATATCCACGGTCGTTCGGATAATGTCCGAACTGTCCACCTTCAAGTAAACTGCCACTCCCCCTGCATCCTCGATCACGTTCTTTATCCCTCTCAATCGCTGCGTTTTTCCTGTTCCCAGATCGCCCATGAGGGTTATCGCAATGGAAGCCCCCTCCATGACGTTGGCGATTGCTTCTGCAATCCTGGAATCGACATCCTGGGACACGTGAATGTCTTCTACGTTCTGAATGCCCTCACTGGATAACTGGGTAAAAGGATTCGATTTTAGATGAAATCGTGAATAATCGGGAGGGTTTTCCATCTCAAACATGAGATTGTATGGTGGTATCAGCTTAAATAGGTTACGTATCGTGAGGTTGCTGCAGCATTCTAGGAGTCAATGGGTGTGATCCAAGATGACTCAGAGTTACCAGAGAGTTCTACAGAAAGGAATTCAGACATGTCAGGGGCAGATTGGGAACTGAAAGACAGAAATGATAAAAAAGGTCATAAAAGAGATAAATAAAAAATAAAAATGAACCTTTCAAGCTATTTTGTGTGCTTTGGTTTCTTCCCGAAGGTGATCTTGGCAGTAACAACCCTTTCAGTGGAAAACATGCGCGCTGCAATGTACAGAACGACCAGGGTGAACACAGCCAAATACACGATGCCGCCCAGCACAATGCCGTAATCCTGGAAAATGACCGCCTTTGCCGCAATAGTGGGATGGGAGAATGGCAATGCTAAGAGCACGTATCTGAATGCAGAAGGCAGTGAATTGAGGTCTGCAAAGATGAGAACCATGGCAGGGAATACTAAAGGCATGATGGTGAAAGACACCAGGCTCTGGGCACTCCTCACGTCCTGAGTGAACACTGCCAAAATCATGGACATGGATAAGGCAGCCAAAACTGCCATGAAAATGCTCACTGCAAGCAATCCAAACCCGAAGGGCGTGATAGTTAACCCAATTTCCTTCAGAGACACTGGCATCTGTGCAGGTTCAATCTGGAAGGACGACATGTAGTAGCTGAACCCAATGATGTAAGCGACAGCAGCTATGACTGACACGACAGCAGTCCCCCCCATTTTCCCCGCTAAAATGGACATCCTGCTCACTGGCAGGGTTAACAGCGTTTCCAAGGTTTTATTCTCCTTTTCTGTAGCCATGGAGGTAGCTGCCATCTGGGCGACGAACATGATCATCATTATGAGTATGAGGGGAACGATGAAAGACTGGCTGTTGATCAAGTTGGCAATCAGAGCAGGAGGCACCTCCACCGTCTTTCCTTTCACCACCGTGAATCCCCTAGTCTGTATGGGGTCCAGCACGTAGGTGGGGTCAACACCTTGCATCCTTTCTTTGATCACTGTCTCGGATAACTGCCTGTTGATCCTGGAGATGATCTCGTCCACGCGAGCAGTAGAAATGATTTCACTTATGCCCAACCCCTTCACCAGAGCGTAGACCTCAATTTGTGCGCGTGTTGTGTTCTCTATTTTCTGCGTGAACCCATCTGGTATGACCATTAAGACTTTGATCCCTTCAGATTCAGCCTCAGGTATGGCATCTTCCACTTTTTTTGAATGTAACTCAATGAGGTTTACACCGGGGTCTTTCTCAAGCACTGTCATGAGCACTTGTGAGAACGGTCCTGTGTCCAAGTCTATGACACCAATCTCTGTTTTTGCTTCTACAGACTTCATTCCTGTTCTGAACATGACCCCCATGGCAGGAAACAGGACTAAAGGCACCACGATCATACCAATGACAATTTTAGGGTCTCTCAGTAGGTCTTTCATTTCCTTGATCAGGATAGTCATGAACTTACTCATGGGCAATCGCCTCCAGGAAGACTTCTTCCAGGTTCTGTGCCTTGTACTTTGTTTTTAACTCAGAAGGTGTTCCCGAATCGAGAATGCGTCCCTCTCCTATCAAGGCAACGCGATGAGAGAGGAACTCGACTTCCAGCATGTTGTGAGAAGAGAGTAAGACGGTGGATCCTTTCCGGGCGAACTCTTTGATGATCTTTCGCACTTCCTGAGAGTTAATCACGTCCAAGCCGCTGGTGGGTTCATCCAGAATGGCCAGGTGGGGGTTCATCATCAACGCTCGTGCCACCAGCAACTTTCTGGTCATCCCCTTGCTGTAGGTGCCCACCTTGTCGGTGATCCTCTCTCCTAACCCAGAGATGGAGATTCCTGTTTCCACCATTTCTTTGACATCTTTACCATTCGTGTAGAACTGGGCCATAAAGTTGAGGTATTCCTTTCCCGAAAGATTCTTGTACGCCCCTGCCTCCTCAGGCAGGTAGCTGATTCTTTCTCTGATCTCTTCAGGTTGTTTCCTCACGTCATACCCGAACACTTTTACCATGCCTGACGTGATCTCCAAGAGGGTGGCCACCACTCGCAGGGCTGTGGTTTTCCCCGCTCCATTGGGACCGATCAGCCCAAAGATTTCACCTTCATTGACCGTGAAGGATACACCTTTGAGGGCTTCAAAATTCCCGTAGTTCTTTACAAGATTACTTATCTCGATAGCAGTCATGATGATCGCTCTCCGAACTGTTCAGGTCTCTACCACTTTCCTCTTTTAAATAGTTTGTGGAGAAAGTCCTGAGGACTTGAATGACCTGACCAGCCCACATGCAAAGATTCTTTAAGTGAAACAAATAATCATACTCACACTACACTGAAAGCGAGGGATTCTATGGCAGAAAAAATGCTCGACGTATTCATAAGCTCCACCTACAGAGATCTCAAAGAGGTGCGAGAACTCCTCATTAAGGGGATAGAAGAGGCACTGGAAACTGTTGCCATGGAAACGTTTGTCCCCACCGATACATCTGCACTCGAGGAATCATCAAAAAAGCTTGAATGCAGTGACGTGTGCATCTTTATCATTGGAGACTATTACGGGACAGTAATCAGGAATTGCACGTCAAAGATACCATGTGAGTACAGTAAAAAGTGTAAGAATATTTCTTTCACACACTGTGAGTACAGGAGAGCAGTGCAGTTGGGAAAACATCGCCTCATCTACGTCGTGACGAATCAGTGCAGTGAGCTCCTTTCTGGTGTACAGAAATTCGATCTCAGATCGAACGAAAAGACCGAAATCTATAGGTTCTTAAAAGAAAATGGAAAAGACACTTCAAAGGCTGAATTGCTCTCTGGCTACTCTCTTGAAGAGATTGGGCAACTCTGGGAAATTGCAAATGATAAAAACAGGAAAAAGCTGATAAAATTCAAAAAAGAAGTGGAAAAAGAACAGAATTTATATTTTCCATTTGAGATAGAAGGAAAAGAAGATTACTATTCATTCTATGATATTGTCAGGAACCAGTTGAAGGAAGCTATCCTCGACTGGTATAGGGATGGGACAATTCAATTCAAGAAATTTGCAGGGAGGAGGGCGGAACTTGCAGAATTCCTTCACAAAATAGACACTGAGAAATCTGTGTGTGTGGTAGGTACGGGAGGTGTGGGGAAGACTGCTCTCATTCAGGTGGGATTACTACTGGAGACGCTTTCTGGGAAGAAAGTGTACGCTGCAGTGAAGGAGTACCCCTATCAGTACACAAAAGCCGGTTACCCCCCTGCAAAGGAAAAGTTCATTGAGAAGCTCTTCACTGCACAGGTGAATCTGACTGACATTCTCGAACTGGTCTTTGAAGGATACACAGGACTGAATGCTGTTCTGAGAAAGAGGAAAGAGGAACAGATTTCTGCCTTGAGAAGAGAACTGGATCGTGAGGGTTCCATCCTCTTTATTGATGACCTCCATGATGCTACCGACGAGGTGAGAGAATTTACGTTAAGTTGCGGGAACAACTTAACAAGAGGTGCAGTGGTAGCAGGCACTCGCGAGAAAGAAGGCTGTTTTTCTAGTATAGAGACATTACACGGGTTGAAGGGTGATGATTTAGAGAGACTAGTTGATATCTTAACAGAGACACACTCTGTAAGGGAACATGTGAGTGACTTACCTGCGTGGAGTCAGGAAGTCTTCAGGATCACCCAGGGTCATCCGATGCTGGTGGATATCATAGTGCAAAATGCAGCTCATTTCTCAGATTGTCAAGATCTGAAGAGGATAGAGAGTGTTAAGGATGTGGCAAACCAGGAGGCTGTGGACGAGGTTACAGACAGGCTGATTCATCGCATTTTGAGGGGAGAAAGAGAAGTGGAGGAGTTCCTTGGTGTTTTATCTGTGATTCATGTGCCTGTGGAGAAGAGGTTCTTGAAGGCTGAGGATTCTATGGTGAGCAGTGCTATTGACAAGGGGTTGCTGCACTGGGAGAAGGGGAAGTTGGTGTTTACCTTTGATGCAGTGAAGGAGCTGCTGGAGGGTAAAGCACCAAAGGAGTATCATGAAAGAGCGTTGGAGTACTATTTTGAAAAGGTGAAAAAGGTAGGGGAACCTGAAAGACCAGAGCTATATGTCGAGATAATGTATCATCAGGTCAAGACGGGGCGATTTGACGAAGCTTTAGAACAATATCGTAGGGCTGGTGAGGATTTAATGAGAGTGAGGAAGAGGGCTGTTGAAGTCAGTGAGATGCTTCTCGAAAAAATTACAGAGGAAGACGGGAGAGCAACTATTCTAAATGCTCTTGGGAATCTTCTGTTAAGGGGAAGAGAATTTTTCGAAGCTGAAAATTCCTACAAGAAAGCTTTTAAGATGTACAAGGGCCTGGCTGAAAAAGACCCTACAGCCTATGAACCTTATGTCGCTACGACCTTGAACAATCTTGGTGCCCTCCACTGGGACCTCAGAGACTTTGAAAAAGCAGAAGAATCCTACACTGAAGCTCTACAAATTCGCAGGAAATTAGCTCAAAAAGACCCCACAGCCTATGAGTCTGATATCGCTGCAACCTTGAACAACCTCGGTAACCTCTACAACAATTTGAGAAACTTCAAGAATGCAGAAGAACATTACAGTGAAGCTCTTACAATATACAGGAAATTAGCTCAAAAAGACCCCACAGCCTATGAGTCTGATATCGCTGCAACCTTGAACAACCTCGGTATCCTCTACAGTGACCTCAGAGACTTTGAAAAAGCAGAAGAATCCTACACTGAAGCTCTTACAATATACAGGAAATTAGCTCAAAAAGACCCCACAGCCTATGAGTCTGATATCGCTGCAACCTTGAACAATGTCGGTGCCCTCTACAGGGACCTCAGAGACTTTGAAAAAGCAGAAGAATCCTACACTGAAGCTCTACAAATTCGCAGGAAATTAGCTCAAAAAGACCCCACAGCCTATGAACCTTATGTCGCTACGACCTTGAACAATGTCGGTGCCCTCTACAGGGACCTCAGAGACTTTGAAAAAGCAGAAGAATCCTACACTGAAGCTCTACAAATTCGCAGGAAATTAGCTCAAAAAGACCCCACAGCCTATGAGTCTGATATCGCTGCAACCTTGAACAACCTCGGTAACCTCTACAACAATT
>JADDYB010000185.1_pt1 | contig 19329 bp, 17 predicted proteins | sample 8641941 | NCBI WGS metagenome assembly JADDYB01 (sample SAMN16275377, study PRJNA637457) | freshwater sediment metagenome | isolation source: Lake Kineret sediment | place: Israel: Lake Kineret | collected 2013
AACACAGGAAAAGAAAAAAAAAGGGAGACAAAGAAGAAGTGAGAAAGAATAGACGAGGGGATGGGAGGGGGGAGAGACAATATATGAGTAGGAGGAAGTGTTGAAAATACATTATGGGACAACCTCGAAGTGAAGGACTAAAAGGTATGGGCAGACAATGTCCTTCTTGTCTCTTGCGGTAACCCCATTCTGCAATTGTTTACAGAAGTTTTCAACAGTTAACATCATAGTGGACGACTTCTCTACAGCTTGTGACATTCTCCAATTAGCCAGGGCGTACAATGCTCGCTGCGCACATGTGTATAAGGCAGTTCCCTGCTCCTAGAAATACTGCATAGCCTTTTTGTGATAAAATCCATTCCCTTCTCATTTCTCCCCATCATAATGTTGTGTTCTCTTAGATCCTCCGCCTCTTGTTGATGCACTTTCAGAAGATCCTTCTTTTTATGTAATTCTCCTGGAACAGATCCGTTTTGCACCTCTAGTCTTTTAACCTGATTCACTTCTTGTCATTTCTCTTTTAATATCCTCTTCCGTCAGCACCCTCTCACAATAGTAACACCGTATCCTCATGGGGTGTGAACTCTCAAGCAGGAATTTTGTCTTTACATTCTCGCTGTGGGTGATACAGTTGGCGTTGGAACAAAAAATAATACCAACAATCTCTGAAGGTATCTCCACGTGCTCCTTGTCAACGACTTCATATCCTTTGATGATGTTGACCGTCGCCTTGGGAGCCACCAACGAGATCCTGTCCACTTCTTCCTTTGATAATTCCCTATTCTCGATCTTGATGATGTCTTTCTTCCCCGTTTTCTTACTGAACACATTCATGGCCAAAGATACTTCAGCAGAAGAGTGCTCCAACCCTAAAATTCTCGCTACTTCAAAGGCTTTCCCCGGCGCTATGTGGTCGATCACGGTACCATTTTTGATGGCTGAAACTTTTAACTCTTTCTTCATTGGTTCCACCCCAGCAAAGAAGCTAATAATCCCATTCTGACGGGAACACCATTCCGTGCCTGTCTGAAGTAGAGAGCGTTCGGCGTGCGGTCAATCTCAGGGGAAATTTCGTCCACTCTCGGTAAGGGGTGCAGGATGATGGCCTTTTTTATGTAGTCTAGTGACTCCAGGGTGATGCAGTAGCTCCCCTTTACCTTTTCGTATTCTTCAATGTCAGGAAATCGCTCCTTCTGGATGCGGGTCACGTACAGAACGTCTACATTGATGTCCTCCATGCGAGAGATTTCTGTGAATTTCACCGATTTTTCAGAAAGGTGCTCCTTGATATACACAGGCAGCTCTAACCCGGGGGGAGATAAAAACTGCAGGTCCACTGAATACCACGACAATGCGTACACGAGGGAGTGGACCGTCCTCCCGTATTTGAGGTCGCCCATCAACCCGATGGTGAGCCCATCAATTTTCCCTAACTCCTTTTTTATAGTGTATAGGTCCAGTAACGTTTGCGTCGGATGCTGATTGGCACCGTCTCCTGCATTGATGACCGGAATGGAGGCCACTTCAGCAGCTGCCCTGGCAGCTCCATCTTTGGGATGCCTTATAACGATGATGTCAGAATACTGTTCTGCTGTTCGGATGGTGTCCTGTAATGATTCACCCTTTGCTACAGAAGATGAGCCAGATTCAGAAAATCCAATGACTTTGCCGCCCAATCGTTTCATAGCAGACTCAAAAGAGAGTCGTGTTCGTGTGGAAGGCTCGAAAAATAAGGTAGCCAGAATTTTCTCCTCCAAAATGTCTGTACCATGCATGTAACCTTCCATTACGTGTGCATTTTTCAGGACCTTTTCCATGTCGTCTCTGGTGAAATCCCTTATAGAGATCACATCTTTCATGGTCATGAATAGGTTCTTAACCTTTTAATACCTTAAGGTTGGTGATGCTGTACCAGAACATGAAGGTTGTCACCTCCCGTGGCGTGGTGAGGCGCGACATTGCTGTGGAAGAGGGGAAGATCACCCAGATCAAAGAGACACTACCTGGAGAGGGGAGAGACTTCAGAGAGAGGTACGTACTACCGTGTGTGGCAGACCTGCACGTCCATGCCCGGGACTTTGAAGAACAGTACAAAGAAACAGTCAAAACCTGCACACAAGCCGCTTTGGCAGGAGGCATAACTTTTATCGCAGACATGCCCAACACCAACCCCTCCGTGACGACAAAAGACGTGTTCGAGAAAAGGAAAACTCTGTTCAAAAAGGAGTCATTGTGTGATTTTGCCTTGAACTTTGGAGTAGTGGACACGCTGGAGGAGATCTTGAAGGTTGACCCCTTTTTTGTAAAAGTTTACTTGACAGAAACCACGGGAAAGTTACTGTTTAGAGGAGATGTCCAGGCCTTGATGGAAATGAAGGTGCCGGTGGCTATCCACTCGGATTTAGACACGACGAAAAAATGGTGTCCCTTGAACAGAAAAATTCTGTACGTCTGCCACATAGCTTCAAAATCAGAAATAGAGTTTTTGAAGACAAAAGACGTCCTCAAGGAGGTGACTCCTCACCACTTATTTCTGGAAAGGAGTGAAGACCCCTTGTCGCGGGTAAACCCTCCTTTAGGTACAGAAGAAGACAGGAAAGCGCTTTGGAGAAATCTCGAAAACATCAACATCATCGCATCAGACCACGCCCCCCACACGTTGGAAGAGAAAAAAGAGGGAGCTTCTGGGATTGCAGGAATCGAAACCATGCTTCCGTTGTTGCTGACTGCGTTCAATAAAAAATGGATCTCTTTGGAAGATATTGTAAAACGATTATCGGAAAATCCGTGCATGTTATTAAATTCACTTCTCAATTTAAAAAAAGGCTTCTTCGTAGGGGCAGATGCTGACTTTACCATTGTCAATCTAAAAAAAGAATGGACCATAAAAGCTTCCGAGTTCTATTCCAAAGCCAATCACTCCCCCTTTGAGGGGTGGAAGGTGAAAGGGCAGGTTGAAAAGACCATTCTAAAAGGTGAGGTCGTCTACGAAAGATAATCAGGTTACAAGGCCCATCTTACCACATTATCTGCAAACAACAAGTTGTCATCATGGAACTTTTCTTTGGGATCTGCCCACACACTGGAATCTCCCAAACAGAATATTTTCCCTTCCCCCGAAACTGCGGCCACCACGGGTGATTTCCTGTAGACTTCAGATGTGTCATTTTTAGAACCGAAGGCTATACCCTGCGCTGTAGAACCCTTTTTCTGTCTCAGAAGGGTTAAAGAACACCCCTTCCAGTAATGCAGACGGGTTATCCCTTTACAGATAGGGTGATCTTGAAACCTTTCTATCACATTATCCTCGTAAAACATGACCTCATCTGTGTTGAATTTGATGCCAAAAGGCTTGGAAAACACGTTCAAAATTTCATTGCATCCGTAAGAGAAGTACCGCGGGTTATTGTGGTGATTTCCGATCAAAATGAGTGAACATCCCTTGAAGATAAAATCAAAGAGGGTGAATGTCTCCTCCAAGGTGAAATAGGAATGAGGTTCTGCAATGACGATGACTTTGGCCTCTTCGGTGATTTTCTGGAATTCTCTCCGTGAACGTGTGTATACTAATCCATATTTTTGGATTTGCTCTCTCCAGAGTGAGTAGGGCTTCCTTTTTTTGGCCCCCGAGATGGTGCAGAATTCGTTGTGGGATTCGTCAAACACAATCATACCCCTCCTACTATGTCATTCTATTAAAGGTTTCCTCTCATGGAAAGGCTGAGTAATAGACACGCTCACTCAGAATAGTTTTCCCGCTCTCAGCAAGTTATTTATTGAACCATGTCACACTTAAGACAGATCGCAGAATAGAAATCATACAACAGAAATCATGGCCACCACGAAGCCCATCCCACCTTATTGAATCTGTGATACAATGAATGTGAAAACTCACACAGCACTCCACGTGCTGAAAGGAGCTGTCCAGAAAGTGTTGAAAGCAAAGTGGACCGCTAGTGTCTGGGTAGAAGGTAGTGACGGCAGGTTAACAGTGCAGCATGATCAGAAACCCACACCGCAGGAGTTACAGGACATTGAAAAAGAAGCAAATTACGAAATACAGGCAAATCACCCTGTCAAAGAGGTTGTTATGGGGCGAGAGAAGGCAGAAGAACTGTGGGGTGATGCTATCTACGATTTGTTCCCCATCCCCGAGGGAATTCGGAATCTCAAAATTGTTATCATTGAGAACTGGAACATCAATGCGTGCAAGGAAGAACATACGAAAACAACGGGAGAAGTTGGAAAAATCGTCTTGACAAAAGTACGGTTTCGAGACAAAAAACAGTTACTTGAGCTATCATTTTCTACCATAGATCTAGAGCGACAAAGCTAACCATTCACACTGTAAGTACGTGAACTGGGAACCTTCCCAGATTAATCAAATTGAATCAGATTATATTAGATCAAATCAGATTATGAAGGCACCGTTCTCGTAGAACAGCTCACCGTCCGCATAGATTTTTCCGCCCTTCTTCATGTCCTTGAGTAAGTCCCAGTGTATACCAGATCTGTTCTCACTCCCTGTTTCAGGTATCCCTCTTCCAAGAGCCATGTGGATAGTTCCTCCCATCTTCTCATCAAAGAGTATGTCCTTGGTAAACGTGGTTATCTCGTAGTTGGTCCCTATGGCAACTTCCCCCATTCTGCTGGCACCTTCATCTACCTTTATCATCTGCTTGAGGAGTTCTTCTCCTTTTCGTGCCTGAGCAGAGACGACGACACCCTTTCTGAAGGTCAGTTTAACATCCTCAACCTCATTTCCTGTGTAAATGGCCGGGAAGGTAAATCGTATCGTTCCTTCTGCAGAGTCTTCGTGGGGGCCAGTGAACACTTCTCCGTCTGGCATGTTTTTCTTCCCATCGGCGTTCACCCATTTCCTCCCTCCAACCTGGAACGTAATATCTGTATCCTCTCCCACAAAGTGGAGTTCCGATTTCTTCTCCATGTACTCAGTTATCTTTTCCTGCTTGTCCGAAATCTTTTCCCACTCCTTCCTGGGGTCTTCTTTGTGGGCGAGGCAGGCTTTGTAGACGAATTCCTGGTAATGAAGGAGGGACATGGAAGCTTCCTGGGCCATGGCATCTGTGGGGAAGGGAAAGAGAGTCCAGGTGAGTTCTCCCTTCTTTATCCTGTCTGTCATGATGTCCGAGAGCTCCTTCTGGGGTTTCATGTTTAGTGCTATTTTCTTTGGATCCACATTTGCGAGGTGTTTTGGGTTCTTCTCTGCCTTTATGTAGATGAGTGCATGTGCCTGCTGGATAGCGTTTCGTGAAAGCAGAGAAACATGCTCTAACTGGTGGTCCTGTCCGTGTTGGAAAAACAGATCGTCTAGCTGTTCATCCCGGATGATCACGGAGGGGTATGCACCTGCAAGAAGAACATGCTTGTGAATCTGCTCAATTAAAGGAAAGGACAGGTAGGGTCCTACAATAAAGACTTCCTGGTTCTTCTTGACAGCGACGGAATAATTGACCGCAAGGTCTGCCAACCGTTCTACTCTTATGTCTGCCATGGGGCTACCACTACTACATTGCTTATAAGTGTTGCCGTCAGACAGACAAAAAACTCTGAATACCTGTACTATCATATCATTTCCCTGCAATCTGCGACACCATTTCCCGTATTGATCATTTTGAAGGTCAGGTCCTCTGTTGTTTTCTGCAAAAAACAGGAATCAGTCTCCTTCCAAAGCTGCGGTGAGGCACATTTCTAACACTGCCTGAGAAAGAGGATTCACATTCTGGGTAATGGGGAGGGAAGGCAAGTACAAAGGAAAAAAAGAAGAAAGGAAAAGAGAAAAAAAAGAAGAAAGAACTGTTGAAGTAACTATGAAGTACCTTTGTTACATCAGATTGTTTCCACATCTATTTATGAATGGGTTCCAGGGTTTTTTCATGAAAAAGAGTTCACTTGTCGTGCTCACGGTGATGGTGTCTTTGTGTGTGGCACCACAAGATACTGGTACAGACCACTACCCGCATGAGAAGGTAACCAGTGCCTATGATTTGAGTGAAGTGGATCGCCTCTTGGAACGAGAAGCTCCCAGAAACGGTGGTATGGCTCTGATCCTTGTCAAGGAGGGGGAAGTTATTTATGATAAAGGATTCTCCCGAATGACTACAGACAGTGTGATCCCTGTTGCTTCTGCCACCAAGTGGTTATCAGCTGGTGTTATCATGGCGTTAGTGGATGAAGGTGTCTTGTCTTTGGACGACACAGCCTCGATGTATCTCGATACCTACACGGGGGAGCACGGTGACATGACGGTAAGGCAGCTTTTCTCTCACACCTCTGGGTTGCCGGGAGGAGAATCTGGAGGGAGGCCGGGTGAAAGTGAGATTTTACAGAATAGGAAGATCACTCTGGCTGAGAGCGCGGACATGATTGCAGAAGTGGAATTACTGGCAGATCCCGGGACGCAGTTTTGCTACGGTGGGTTGTCCATGCAGGTGGCAGGGAGGATTGCAGAGGTTGCCAGTGGGAAGGAATGGACTCTTTTATTTGAGGAGAAGGTTGCAGCCCCTCTTGGCATGACGAAGACAGATTACCAAGGGTTGGGACCGACGAAAAATCCACGGATTGCAGGGAGCATTCGGACCTCTGCACGCCAGTACGCACAGTATCTGCAGATGTTGTTGTCGGGTGGCATGTATGAGGGAAAGCGTGTCCTCTCGCAAGAGACTGTCAATGAGATGCTGAGAGACCAGACCTTTGGAGTCCCCATCGCGTGCAGCCCCTGGCAGAAATACGAGAACATATTCCCGGAGGTCGGTGAGGTGAGGTACGGTATTGGCTGCTGGCGGGAAGTTGTCGATGAAACAGGAAGACTGAAAGAGGCCAGTTCTCAGGGAGCATTCGGGTTCTCGCCCTGGATTGATGTGGACCGAAATCTGGCAGGCGTGTTAGCAGTTAAGAGCAGCTTTACAAAAGTCATGCCAGTGTACCTGGAAATGAAAGAGATTATCAGAAAGTGCATTGATGCAGAGACGTCAAAGGTTCCCTTCATCACACGAGTCATGGACATGAACCTTCCTGCAGATGTTGAGATGGCACTCTCAGATGATACGGTTTGTAGTTCCACCCCCAAAACAACTATTCTTCCCTTTTCAAGAATTTCTAATCAAGTAGTCCGTCCACACTTTTCAGCAGTTACACCAGGTCTTCCACCGTTTCTTTGTCAGGATCAAAATTGATGTAGCTCCTGAAGGAAGCACTCAAAAACAGGGGTATAAAAAAGAACAATGTCAAAACAAAGCTCCCTGATATTATCACTCTCACTGCTATGAATTCTGCGAGAATCCCTCCTGTGGCAAAGGCTATGGGCGTCAATCCGCCCGCTACACTACCCATCAACCCAAAGACCTTCCCTCTTTTATCCTGAGGTACAGTCAACTGCGTAACTCCGTTTATGAGAGCATTCAATATTGCATTGACAAACCCTGCCAAGAAAGCAAAAAATGCCATGATTGGGAAATAGAGAAACACAGGAAACATGATCATGCAAAAAGACATCAAGACACAGCACAGTGCAAAGACAGAAAATCTCTTTCCAGGGTTAAAACTGAAAATGGAAGCAAAAAGGAACCCAAGAAACAGACCACCCGTGAAAAAAGCCATGGCAAACCCGTACAGTGCAGGGCCCAATTGTTCGTTCTGCTCAAACAATGGCAGTATCAACATGATACCCATGCTGGCAAAGAAATTCAGGACACTGGCCATCACTATCAGGGCCCTCAATCCTTTTACGTGCCATACAAAAGAAAACCCTTCCTTCATGTCTTCAAAGAAATGCTGTTCCGTCTTGTGGACAATTTGGGGTATTCTCATGAATACGAGCGTTAATGATGAAAAAAGGTAAGAAAAGCCATTGAACAAAAACATGAGAGGAGCACCCAGAATCTTGAAGAGGAAGCCACCTGCTGAATTGCCGATGATCCCGGAACTGGTATAGATAATGCTGAAGACAGAGTTTGCCTGGATAATCTTGCTCTTTTCCACGATATCAGGGAGGCTACTGCCTACTGCGGGGTTAAAAAATGCTGAACAGAACCCGATGATAATACCAGTGAGAAAGACCATCCAGATTTGGATGAAGTCCTGAAAAGCAGCAACACCGATGAAAACAACCGCAACCCCTCGTATGATGTCCATGAGGACTAAGAGCCACTTTCTATTGCTCCGGTCAACAATGACGCCTGCGAAGGGTGCAACAAGGACACGGGGAAGGGTTGAGGCAGCCATGAGAGTGCCCATCAGAGCGGTAGAGCCCGTGAGGGCAAGCACCCAGAACCCGAGCGCTATAGCGTAGACGATGTCACCCACAGCTGATACGAACTGCCCTTGCCACAAAAGGAAGAAGTTCATGTTCCAGAGCTTTCTTGGCCCTCGCTCATCCGGGGGATTTGGACCCTTACTGTCAATGTTCATAGGCATCTTCCTTTCTTCAGCTTTACCCTTCTTATAAACCCTTTCATTTCCCTTACCAGACTGCCGGTTGGTCTGACAGAGTCGGGTGATCTGCTTATCACCAAATATTCGAAATTCGGTGGATAATTCCAGGACAAGGATGAGTAGTATTATTTTGTTGTTTGGGTTATAGTTCAGGAAAGAGAGGTACTTTCCAGAAAATACAGGAAGCAGAAATTCATTAATCCATAGAGAATTTCACGTCTTACTCTCAACGTTTTTCCAAGACCTCTTCTAGAGTCTGTCGTTCAATGTAAGGGATATTATCGAAGTCTGAATCTTCAGAGACGATTATGGTAATGCCGTAATCCCTCATTACGCCTGCATGCATAGCATCTCTGGGAGCTAATCCCAATTCATAGTATTCAAAAGCATAAATGGCCGCATTATACGTTACATCGAGCCAGCTTGCAGGTAATGAGAGAAGACTCTTTCCTATACGTTCAGATACTCTCTTATTTGCGAGCTTGTGGATGATCTGGAGAACTTCATCAAAAACTAAAGGTGAAATGAATACGTTGATCTTATTATTCTCTGCAAGTTCTATGAATCTCCTTGCATATTTTCCATTCTTATCAGTATCCAGAGCTGCGAACACGAATATGTTGCTATCTACATACATGAAGTCACCTAGAATCTTCCTTCGAGTTCCTTATTTATTTCTTTTATATCCAATTTTCGACCATATTCCCTGGATATCTCATGAAATACCTTGGATGGCTGGTTATCACTCTCTGAAATTGGAGTGACCTCAATCTTCACTACTCTGGAGATTCTTGTATTCATTACACACAGTATGCACCTCTTGTATATAAATGTTCAGTTCCTCACCAGACTGTGAGTTGGCCTGACAGAGTCAGGTAAACTGCCTATCACCAGATATTCGAAAATCGGTGGATAATTCGAGATGAACGTTGGGGTTGGCACCTGGGTTTTTGGGTTACTGGGTTATGAGTTTAAGGGGTAATTGTTGAGATCCAATCTTGCTAAAGAGTTGTGGATTATAGTCGTTGCTTCTCAAAAAGTACAGATTATTCCTGCGAAGAGCATGCAGACAATTTTTTCATGATCAGGCATTATTTCGTCATTGGGCTGGTTTTTAACTGTAATCGCAGAGAGTGAAGAAATAGAGGTGTATCTCGACAACCCTGGAGGGGGAAATCAACCACCGATGGCATGCTTTTCTTATAACCCCCTAAACCCAGAAGTTGGTCAAACAGTCAATTTTGATGCATCATGTTCTTCTGATCCAGATAATGATTCACTGGATTACTCATGGAACTTTGGAGATGGCTATTCAGATTCAGGAGCATCAGTGAGCCACTCCTACTCGTCAGAGGGAGCCTATCAAGTTACACTAACTGTTACTGATAGCAATGGAGCATTTGATTCCACTATAGCAAATATATTTGTCAGTAGCAGTGGAGGGAACCATTCACCGACAGCATGCTTTACCTGTAACCCCCTAAACCCAGAAGTTGGTCAAACAGTCAATTTTGATGCATCATGTTCTTCTGATCCAGATAATGATTCACTGGATTACTCCTGGAACTTTGGAGATGGTTATAGTGACAAAGGGATAGCAGTTTCACACAGTTATCCTTCATCAGGTGCCTATGAGGTGACTTTGATTGTCGATGACGGACAAGGAGGAACTGATTCAACTTCACAAATTCTTTATGTAGGTCAAGCGCCGCCTCAAGTTGATCTCTCCATAGTTGAGGTGAAGCCTGTGCAGGTTTTGGAGGAGTTTTTGGGTGATTCCGGTAGAGATTTCTTTGACAATAATATGTATGACCTTATTGCTGGGAAGGCTACTGCTGTAAAGGTTGTGGTGGAGAGTACTGGACCTGCCACAACTACTGTGAAGATAAAGTTCAATGGAGTAGATTATGGTTGGTATCACGAATATTTTTACCTTTTTGATGAGGTTAGGAATAATAATGATTTTAAGTGGAATGATAATGAGAGACATCGATTTTTGAAATTTGACTCGGCCGGTCAAAAGATTATTTATTTCTTCCCGTGTAATCCTTATGTATCTGAAAAGACAGGTGGAGAAGATGATATTTATGCGATCGTTGACTGGGAGAACAGTATTGGAGAAACTAATGAAGAGAATAATAGAATGGGAGTCAATGGTTTTAAAGTTTGGAAGACAGAATGGGATACAGGAACTATTGATCCTAAGATGAAAATTAGATATTTTCCTGTTGATTTTAAGTATATACTGTCCCCCAATGATAATGGGAATCTTGATTTTAGGTGGTATTTGAGCTATTACAATTCAAGTAGTATTTTCCTGCGAGATGTTTACCCGATCTCAGAAAATGATTTTGACAGAAGAAGATATGATTCAATATACAGTAGCGGATATGTTCCAATATCTGGCAAGATTCTAATGGTGATGGAAGTTCTTAAGGTCAAATTTTGGCTTGCTGATCCAGAAGCAGGTGTTTATGTTGCTGCAGTTCCTGAAGGATGGTTTTCAGAAAACTTATTTGGAAATATTAGGGGATTTAGTAGTTGGCTTATCGATAGATTTGTTCTTGTCGAATGTAGAGAACAGTTTGTTGCACATGAGGTTGGCCATAGATATGGATTGCGGTCGCCAATTTGGTCACTTTGGTCCAGTGAAGAATATGATATCAACCCACCCTATGGAAATATTGTTTACAATGGACTGTGGGTCAATGAAAAAATGATTATGGACTCGAATTTGTGGGGTAATATTTATTGCTTTATGGGATCAAAGACTGACTGGGTTTGTTATGAAGACTTTGAAAAATTATTTAAGGATCATCTAGGAGGAAACAAGACGAGAAAAGCTCTTGAGAATATTGGTCAACAAAAAGGAGTAATATACATTTCTGGATATATCAGCAAAAACGACGAAGTAGAATTGAGAAATTGGTATAGAATCTTATCTGGAGCATTAAGCACCCTCCAACTTGGAGATTATAGTGTTCAATGTTTGGATGCTTCTGGAGATATAATCTTTCAGCAAAGTTTTCAAGTATCTTTCACGACAGCATATGGGGAATCAGTTGATAAAGTACCATTTTCTTTCACGATCCCGTACATCCAAGGCACAAAAAGAGTTCAAATAAAGCATAACGAAACGGTGCTTGCAGAAAGAATTGTATCTGATTATCCTCCCGTGGTCAGTGTAATATCTCCAAATGGTGGAGAAATTGCGAGAGGAACAGTGAGAATACAATGGAATGCAACAGATGCTGATGCTGATGATCTTTCGTATGCTGTGCTTTTCAGTGCCGATGGAGGAGAAACCTGGAATACCCTTGCAATTGATCTTAAGGAAAACTACTATGTTTGGAATACATCAGAACTTGAAGAAGGAAATGGATACATAGTGAAAGTCATTGCAACTGATAGCGTCAACACTGGAATTGATGTCTCTGACGCTGTATTTTCAGTGAGGAAATCGATTTCTTCGTCTAGTGATTTTTTTGTTGATAAAAATAAAATGATGAGACCCCTTGCTTCGACTCACATCTCTCAAGCTGAATTTCTAAAAGAAAAGACTTACTCTCTATTGCAGGAAGCAGTCGGAAAAAGCATAAATGTCTCAGAAGTTCAAGCTATGATAGAAAAAGCTGATGAACTCCTTGCAGGTGCCAAAAAACAATATTTATCTGGGAACTATATCGCAGCAAATTACCTTGCGCTAAAAGCATCTGAGTTATATCAACAAATAATTGAAGCTCTAGAAACGTTGCTTGAATAGTTTCAAAACTCCACGTAGCTATGTTCGTGTTACCAAGTTACAATAATGTTCGATACAATACCATTATAATCATACTCTAACTGACGAAAACATCTATAAAGGATCATAACAAGAATGATTCATGAAAACAATTGTCATGACCTTCTCAATTCTAGTCATACTGCTCCTGGCAGGATGTGGACAACAGGACATAAAAGAACCCACCGCCACTCTAACCACGGGTAAGCTCGGGTTATGGATTAACCCAAAGAATGCTGACATGAACTTCTATGATGAAGCTCTAGAACAAGCGCGGGAAGCACAAGTCCAGATCACCCATCTGTATGTCCAGTGGGGGTTAGTTGAAAAATCCTCTGGAAAGTACGACTGGGCAATCCCTGATTACCTCATGGGGAAATTCAAGAAAAATGGGTTCGAGGTTGTCGTCGTCATCCCCATCATTTTCACCACGAAACTGGACGTCATGCCTGAAGATGTTCATTTCAAAAGGTTTTCAGACCCTCAATTCCAGGACAGATTCGTAAAGTTCACCAAGACTCTCACCGACAGGTACAAAGACATCATGAAATACCTCATCATCGGTAATGAAATTGACGTCTATCTAAATACACACCCTGATGAAGCCTCTGATTTCCGTACTTTGGTTGAAGCAGCTGCCGCTGCCAACGACATTACCGTGGGGACAGAGGTAGCTATCCACTCAGTCGTCCAGACCAATGGTCAGAACATAGCCAAAAAGGCCCTGGCTGGCGACATGGTCTTTTACACCTTCTACGCCCAAGGTGATAACTTCTCCTTTGGTGGAGACCCTCATTCAGTGGAGAAGTACTTCACCGAAATGTTCAACCTTGCGGGAGGCAAAAAAATAGCCGTGGTGGAGACCTCCTGGAGCTCCTCTCGATTACTGGAGAGTTCAGAAGAAAAACAGGCTGAGTACGTGAAAGAGGTCTTCAAAATCCTGAAAAAGAATAAAGATAAAATTGAGTTCTTAATGTGGATCACACTCCATGATTCCACTCTGGAGGAATGCAGAAAATCAGCAGAGTTCTTTGTAAAAGGTGTGTATGATGACATCTTGAAAGACGCAGAGGTGATGGCACGGTTTTCAGAATTCATGTGCTGCATGGGGTTGAGGAGAACAGACGGCACGCCAAAACCCGCCTGGTATACCTGGCTTGAAGAGGTGAAAACCTACTACGGAGCTTAATTCGTGATTAAGTGACAATCTCACCTGATCAGGCGAAATGTAAAAGAGGAGGATATCCCCTCTCTCGCCAACATATCTGCGTGGGTCATAGATTTCCCCACTTTTACAGAACAAGTCCTCTGGAAATTTGAGAAAATCTACAACTTGGTAAAAAAGATACTTTTCAGGATCAGAACCGTTATCAAGAAGGCAAGAAAAGAAGAAAATCGGCGTCTTAACCCTGAATACGTCACCGTGGGTACGTTCCTGTACATTGATGAGCAGGGGTTCGAATTCTTTGGATGGAATTGGTACTCACCTTCTGGCGCCACTGTCTTCAACATACCTTTACAGGCTGTCCAGTTGAGGGGGACAAGAGGAGCTGTCACTGATGATGATACAGTAGCCAGAGTCTTGAAGGACATTGGCTGGCCAGATGAACTCATCGAAATATGGAAAAGAGACCCCCACCTCACGTAGTACGATGAAATCCAAAATGAGGTGAAAGAACCTCCACCATACCCTTGCATCACGGACACTCTTTTTCGCACGCACCAACAACTCCAATAATCTAAACCTGAAATCCCCCATATACCCTTTCACCTATAATAGAAACGTATATATACTTTTTTAACAGTATTTACTACGAAAATAGTGAAAAGGTGATTAGAGTGGAATTTGGAAATGGAACAGGAAATATAGGAGTGAAGGATTTTCCCCCTTTCGTCAGGATCATGCTGGGGCGTAATGCGCGAAAAGAAATATTTTTTCGTGCCATGAGAAAGGTGGGAACCATGAAGAGGGAATATAACAGTTCTAGAGACATCTTCGAGGCATTATACGGCAAGAAAAAGAGTATAATTCTAAAACTGTTATCAGAGAACTCTCAACCGGCCAAGAAACTGGTTGAGGATAGTGGGCTGAGCCCCAGCGCAGTGTACCATTTCTTGGGCTCATTGAAGAGCCAGGACAGAATTGTGAAGAAGGGACGCACCTATTCTCTGGGGAAGTATGATCTTAATTCATTGACGCTTCAAGATATTGTGAAGCTGGAGGAAGATTCCTCCCTGAGGAGAAGGTATGGTATTTCCATCAAGGAACTGGAACTGGGCTATTTTCTGTGGGACCAGTTTCTGGAGGTCGTTCCTGAGGAGGGTGGGTATGCCAAGACCTACCAGACCAAGTACACGCTCGCAGATGCGATCCACAGGTGGAGGACGGGGAGGACGGACATTCCAGTGTGGGCTCTGAATAAACTGGTAGAGTTATCTCCGTCGGAGGTGTTGCACTCGAAGGGAAGTGTAGTTCAGTACCATCTACCTCCAGGGATACCGGTGCAGCCCTCTTATGAGGGGGAGTACAAGCTCCCAGTACACGTGGACGGAGATCTGGATAAGGTGGTCATCCAATTACTGCAGAAGATGTCCAAGAACCACTTGTACACCTTCCCGAAGAAGAGAAAATGGCTCTTCGACAGTCTACACCAGCACTTCGGGGCTTTTGATGATTCCACTTCCCGGATTCCCTCTGCCATTGCAGAGATTCTGAAGTCCTTTTATGGAGTGAAAACCCTGAACAGGTCCCTCGCGTACATCCCCCCACGCATGAAAACCAGATGGAGGGATTTGAACCCCTTGTTCCAGATAAGAGAAGAATCTTCACTTTTGCTGCACATACTATCTCTGTCCAGCCGGTCCAATGGTGGATTTGAGATCACCTCTCGTTCAAAACCGTTCTTACAGGACATTTCTCGTATTACCTTTGATCTGGGATTGGGTGACCTGACAGTACGCAAGAAGCAGAGCAGGCCTCATTTCAGAGCGTATCTTTCCGAGGGTAAGGTGGATGTCCTCAGAAAATACACACAGCTCTTCCAGATGTATCCTGACCTGGAGATATGGATGCGAATTCCCCTCAACAAGATTGCAGACAACCTCGTTTTGACTGATGCTGACCCTGTTTCTGTGGAGCACATCTGTCGTGAGGAGCTTTCCCGGTTTGTAGAATCCATTTTGAGGTCTTTGGAGAGGAAGAGGAAAGAGAGACCTTACTATGGGAAGGTGGACTACCTGCAGTACAAAGAAAAGATCGTTGATTACTTCTGGGAACAAAAGCTGATCCCCACCTCAAGGAGAGTGGAAGAAATGGTAGGGGCGCGAGAAGCTGAAGAAGAGAGCGTACTCTACGTGTAAAGGCTCGGATCATTCTTTCAGTGGAGACGTGAAGTAAGGACTGGTCTTTGCGAGCGTTTTTGTCACTGAAGGGAACAGTGTCAGGTCAGCATGAGGAAAGCGCATGGCATCTATGAACTCCTGCTGGAAATCCTTTCTCAAAGACAGCTCCACATATTCCACACGTTCTGAGAGAGTACGTGCCCGTTCCCTCTCCCTCCGTGACAGCAAGCATAGTTGAGCTCCCACACCTGCCGCATTCCCCACACTTTTTATCTTCTCTGTGGGTACGTCGAAGAGTAATCCGATTGTTTTTGCCGATTCTGTGGGGAGGTGACTCCCGAAAGCACCTGCCAGTATGATCTCTTTTACATCGGCAATGTCTGCTTTGTAGGCCTTCAACAAGATTCTCTGTGCTGCAAAGAGAGCTCCCTTGGCCAGCTGGAGTTCTCGCAGATCTTTTTGAGTCACATAAACGGTGTCGGTCAGCATGAATTTGTCGTCTTTCACCCTCGAGGTGGAGTGCTGTAACCTTCCTGAGGGGTCGACAAACCCCCACCTGACCATCTCTGCTGCGATGCTGATGAGCCCGGAACCGGAAATCCCACAAGGAGGGACACCACCAATCGTTTCAATGGCTATACTATCATCAATGGTGACTCTTTTTATGGCTCCTGGAGACGCCCGCATCCCGCAGGTGATGTGGAACCCTTCAAAGGCGGGACCTGCAGCAGCAGAACAGGCCATCATCCTGTCTTCAGTGCCTAAGATGACCTCACAATTGGTCCCAATATCGATGAGCAACCGTAACTCATCATCAAAAGGGTAAGCAATCAAATCTGCTACTGCATCCCCACCTATGAACCCCGCAATTATGGGGAGAACGTACATTTTTTTCCCGTAGAGGTTGGAACGTACGGACAGAGCTTCTTTCACCACCGGGACATAGGGGGAGATTGCGAGGCTCTGGGGAGAGACGCCTAAGAATAGATGGTGCATGCAGGTATTGCCTGCTACAGACAGTTCATAAATCTCTTCACAGTTGACGCACGCTGCATGAGATAACTCGTCAATGATTTCTACAAGACAATCCCTTATTACTGTATTTAATGTCTTCAGTCCTTCTTCTGTCTGTCCGTAGGCAATCCTCGACACAACATCCTCTCCAAACCTCGCTTGTGGATTCATTCGAGTAGAAACGGCTAGACATTCTCCTGTGGTCAGGTCCAATAAATAACCAACCACTGTGCTGGTGCCAATATCAAAGGCTGCCCCGTATTTTCTCTTTGTTGTGTCTCCTTTTTCACAGCCAATGAGCTCATTTCCCACAAAGACGAAGGTAGCCTCGAAATGTGACCCCCTCAGTACTCCAGGGATTTTCTGGAGTGCTTCAGGCGTCATGGTTTCTACCGTTATTTTCTGCTGGAGAGAATCTTTCATCCTTTCAACATCTGCCCTGTTGTCTTCCAAGGTAGGATGAGGAAGTTTTAGGAAGATCTTTTTAACATTGGGTTCTATTTCGACTTCTCTGCGGAACCCTTCTAGTATTGTGAGCTTTTCTCCAGAAAATGATCTGCTGGGAATCTCAATTACCATGTTGTTTTTGACAATGACTTGGCAAGCAAGGTGAGCCCCTTTTTTTATCTCCTCTTCTGTGAGGAGAGTTTTTTCCTCTTTCGTGTATTTTTTTAGCCCGAGAATTCTCACCCTACATTTTCCACACACACCTTTTCCACCACATAGTGTATGAAGCTGAATCCCGGCAATTTGAGCAGCTTCCAGCACAGAATAGCCTTTTTCAGAAAAAATGCGAGTTCCAGAAGGTTGAAAGGTTACCACAGGATTATCCATGAATGTCAATACGTGAAGGCTCATAAAAATGTTTGCAGGTACAATAATCAGTAGTCCGAACCTACCATGGTACTGGCAGCCTGTCATTTGGCTGCAGTTCTACTGCGTTCCGTTGTCAAAGATCAAATCTTCGAACCCACATACATCCTTTATTTCTTTTCCTTTGCATGTGACCATTACAGATAGAAAACAAGGAAACCAAGAATGGTGAACCAAAGGTTTATATCTTTTGTCCTGTTTTGGCTTGCATGGATCTAACCAACCTTAAGAAAATATCAGAGTATGAGTGGGAACTCGCTCAACAAGGAGAGATGAGAGTACCTGGGAAGATTTATGGTAATGAACAGATCATCGATCATCTGGTACAGGACATAAAAGCAGGAAAGGAATGGAACGCTCTGTCACAAATAGCGAACGTGGCCTGTCTCCCCGGCATCCAGCAAGCTTCCATAGCTTTGAGTGATGTCCATCCGGGGTATGGATTTCCTATAGGAGGAGTGGCTGCCTTTGACCCTGAGGATGGCGGCATCATCTGCATGGGCGGGATTGGGTTTGATATCAACTGCGGCGTTGTGAGCATTAAGACAGACTTGGAGAGAAGAGATGTAGAATCTAAAACAACCCAGATCATGGACATTTTATTCAGAAAGGTGCCTGCAGGCTTGGGCTCCACGGGCAAGATACGGCTGACACCAGCGCAGCTCGACGAGGTGCTACTGGGCGGCGCCGAATGGGCAGTGGAAAAGGGGTACGGTATCAAGGAAGATTTGGAGTTCATAGAGGAGAATGGTAAGATACCAGATGCTGACCCGGATGCAGTCTCCCACACGGCAAAAGAGAGGCAGTTCGGCCAGGTTGGTACCTTGGGATCTGGAAACCACTACCTGGAAGTGCAGTACGTGGCAGAAGTCTACGACGAGAATGTTGCCAGAGTGTATGGGTTGAAAAAGGACGCCGTCGTCATCAGCATCCACACAGGGTCACGCGCCTTAGGTCATCAGATCGGTACCGACTACCTGAAAGAGCTGGACAAATCCACAAGAAAGTACAACATCAAAATCAAGGATAAAGATTTAGTATGCGCCCCTATCAAATCAAAAGAGGGAGAAAAATACTATTCTGCGGTCTGTGCAGGAATTAACTGCGCCTTTGCCAACAGAGAGGTCATTACCCATCTAGTGAGAGAAGCATTCCACGAAATATTCCCGGACACGACGCTGAATTTGCTGTACCACATTGGGCACAACACGTGCAAAAAGGAGGAGCACACAGGAAAACTGGTGTACGTCCACAGGAAGGGGGCTACCCGAGACTTTGGTCCAGGGAGAAAGGAAGTGTCTGCACCCTACCGGGGAGTTGGTCAACCTGTCATCGTGGGCGGAACTATGGGAACCTGCAGTTTTATTTTACACGGTACCAGCCTGGGCATGGAGAAGAGTTTTGGGTCAGCCATCCATGGAGCGGGCAGGGAAATGAGCCGCGAGCAGGCGAAAAAGAGATACTGGGGAGAAACAGTGGTAAAGGATCTAGAAAAGAAGGGAATACACGTGAAGGGCCATTCTATGGCAGGGATTGCAGAGGAAGCACCAGGTGCTTACAAGGATATTATTAACGTTGTTGACTGCATGCACAATTCCGGGATATCGAAGAAAGTAGTGATGCTCAAACCGTTGATCAACATAAAGGGGTGATCTCCTTTTTTTTATTTGAGTGCCACCATGATATCACATAAAATGCATCTCACAAAGACACTAATGTATCCCCTTACCTTCATTTTCTAAAAAAAGAAAAAAATTAGAGAAATTTCTTGAGAACATCCTCCAACGTCGGTTTACCAATTTCCTGAAGTTCGTACTTTACCCTGTATGCCGGTTTGTTTACCTTCATTATTCTGGTTAAATCAA
>JADDYB010000186.1_pt1 | contig 19300 bp, 22 predicted proteins | sample 8641941 | NCBI WGS metagenome assembly JADDYB01 (sample SAMN16275377, study PRJNA637457) | freshwater sediment metagenome | isolation source: Lake Kineret sediment | place: Israel: Lake Kineret | collected 2013
GACCTCCGGCCTGAACAACTTTTTTATGGGCTTCTTCCCATTTTTTGTAGGCCCCCGTTGTTCTGAATTTTTCATTTGAGACCCCCTCCGGCCGGTCGGGCATTGCCCCGCCCAAAACAATGTCAACACCCCGGCCCGCCATGTTGGTGGCCACAGTTACCCCGCCGGGCTTGCCCGCCTCGGCAATAATTGAGGCCTCCCTTTCGTGGTTTTTGGCGTTTAAGACATTGTGGGGAATTTTCCTTCTTTTAAGCTGTTCGGAGACAATCTCGTTTTTCTCAATCGAAGTCGTTCCCACTAGAACCGGTTGGCCTTTTTTGTATTTGTCTTCTATCTCGTCAACCACTGCCGTGTATTTTGCCCGAAGGGACTTATAGATGACATCCGAATTATCTTTCCTGACCATGTCCTTATGGGTCGGGACAACAACCACGTCCAGTTTGTAGATTTTCTTAAACTCCTCCGCCTCGGTTGAGGCGGTTCCCGTCATTCCCGATAAGTGCTCGTACATTCGAAAGTAATTCTGAAAAGAAATTGTCGCCAGGGTCTTTGATTCCTGCTGAATATGAACTCCCTCCTTGGCCTCAACGGCCTGATGCAGTCCGTCGCTCCAGCGCCTACCTATCATCAGCCTTCCCGTAAACTCATCGACGATAGTGACTTTATCGTCTTTGACAACATAATCTTTATCCCGCAAATAAAGAGAGCGGGCCCTTAAGGCATTTTCCATGTGGTGGATGCTTTCGAAATCCTTCTCGTAAAGGTTATCCACCCCTAAAATCTTCTCCACTTTGGCAATTCCGTGTTCGGTGAGGGTGGCGCTTTTGGCTTTTTCGTCAACCGTGTAATCCGTATCGGGATTTAGCTTCCCCACCATTTCCGCAAATTTATAGTATTTATCCGTCGGCTCGGTGTCCGGAGCGGAGATAATGAGGGGAGTACGGGCCTCATCGATGAGAATCGAGTCGACCTCGTCGACAATGGCAAAATAGTGGCCTCGCTGGACCATTTCCTCCAGGGTCCCGACCATATTGTCCCTTAAGTAATCGAAGCCGAATTCGTTGTTTGTCCCATAGGTAATATCCGCCTGATAGCTGAGTTTTCTTTCGGCCGGCTTGAGGTGGGCAAGGCGCTCGTCCCCGTGGCTCGAATCGGAAAACTCAGGGTCATAAACAAAGGATTTGGTCTCCTGAATGATGGAGCCCACGGAAAGGCCTAGAAGGTTAAACGTCGGACCGTTCCAGCCTGCGTCTCGCCTGGCAAGATAATCGTTGACGGTAACAAGGTGCACTCCCTTTCCCGTAAGGCCCCTTAAGTAAAGGGGTAAAACCGCGGAAAGAGTTTTTCCTTCTCCGGTTTTCTGCTCGGCCACCTTTCCTTCAAAAAGGGCAATGGCGGCCACAAGCTGAACGTCAAATGGTCTTAAGCCAATTGCCCGCCAAGAAGCTTCCCGGCAAACGGCGTAGGCTTCGGGTAAGATTTGTTCCAAAGTTTCTCCTTTTCCCAATCTTTCCTTAAATTCCTGGGTTTTTTTGGAGAAATCCTTGTCTTTAAGTTTTTTGACCCTTGCATCAAAAGCATTAATCTCGGCAACAATTTTTTCATACCTCTCGATTTCTCGGCGGTTGATGTCTAAAAATTTAGAAAAAATACCCAGCATGTGAAGCCCTAATTATAGCTATTTGGCCTTTTTAATTGTAGCAGAGAAGCATGAGGTTTGCCTCCGGATAGACATAATTGACTTTAGAGAAAAATTTCTCAAGCTTGGCTCCGAACCGCATTGCCTGCGGCCTTTTTTCTTCATAATAAAGTCGGTTAAAAACCACCATCCCGCCCGGAAGCAGGAGTTTCTTAACCATTTTTACAAAAACATCGCTTTCGAACTTCTCCGGAAAGGTATCTCCCAAATAGATATCCACTAAAATGAGGTCATACTTTTGGGTTCCCTTCAGAGCCTCGGCAGTAAATTCGAAGGCGTCTTGGATAGTCGTTTCGACTCCTTTAAGTCCCAGATATTTCTTTCCCAGCTCCACCATCACCGGATCGATATCTACCCCGGAAACTTTGGCTTTCGGCCAAAATTCTCTTAAAACCTGGGCATTGGTACCCCCTCCCAGGCCTAAAATAAGAGCGTTTTGGATAGTCAGCTTTCTTTTGTGAACTTGCTGAAGCGATTCTTTCCAAACTTCATAGACAATTCCTCCCGACTGGGTCAGCTCTCCGACCTGGATATAAGTGCCAAAACCGAACGACTTTAAGACGGTTATCTTACCGTTGACAGGAGAGGTTGTTTCTTCCAGAACCTTGGGAGAAAAAAGTCCCATGCCCCATTATACTTTACTTCGGATTTTATTTGGGTATACAATGAACGACCATGAATTCGGTCCCGCTTCCCGAGCTGTTAAGACCAAAAAAACTCTCCTCGTTTGTGGGCCAACCCCACCTGGTCGGCAAAGACGGGGTCATCACCAAGCTTCTGGTCAATGCCGGAAAGGCGGGATTTTTCCCTTCCCTTATTTTCTGGGGCCCGCCCGGAAGCGGGAAAACCACCCTGGCCAGAATCATTGCCTCGGAATTAAAAAGAGAATATTTCGAGTTCTCGGCGGTTTCAACCTCGATTAAAGAAATCGAAAAAATCATGAAGCAGGATAATCTCTTCCCGCCGGTAGTGGTCATTGACGAAATTCACCGATTCAATAAAGCCCAACAGGCAAAACTCTTGCCTTTCGTAGAAAGGGGAGACATTACCCTGGTTGGTGCCACCACCGAAAATCCTTCCTTCGAAGTCATCGGCCCCCTTCTTTCCAGAACCAGGGTGCTGCTTCTTAACCAACTAACCCCCAAGGAGCTTTCGACCATTGTCCGACGGGCGGAGAAATACCTGAAAATAAAGCTCAATCGGCAGACAAGAAGATTTCTTTTGGAATCTGCTAACGGAGATGCCAGAGTTGCTTTAGTGGTTCTGGAAATAGCTTCCAATCTTACCAGGTCCAGGAGTCTTACGCTTCAAACGATTGAACAGGCGCTTCAGAAAAGACAATACACTTTCGACAAAAAAGGAGAGGATTATTATGACGTCATCTCCGCCTATATCAAAAGTTTAAGGGCCTCGGATACAGATGCCGCCCTCTACTACCTTGCCCGGATGGTCGAGGCAGGGCAGGACCCTTTATATATCGCCAGAAGGATGGTCGTCTTTGCCTCAGAAGACATTGGCATGGCGGTACCCACCGCCTTGGTCGTTGCCAATGAAGTCTTCAGGGCTTGCGACAGTATCGGCTACCCGGAATGTGCCATTAACCTCGCCCACGGAACCGTTTATCTTGCCTCGGCAACAAAAGACAGAAGTGCCTATGAGGCCTATTTTAAAGCGGTTGGCGATGTCCACAGTTTCGGAAACCTGCCTGTACCTTTAAAGATTAGAAATCCCGTCACCAAACTGATGAAAGATATCGGCTATGGTGAAGGATACAAAAAATACACCAAAGAGAGCCTGCTTCCCGAAAAACTAAGAGGCAAAAAATATTATCTCAAGAAATAATTTTGTCTTTACCCATCCACTTGCGTAAAACTTCGGGGATTTCAATCGAACCATCCTTTTGCTGATAATTCTCCATTATGGCTATGATTGTGCGACCAATGGCAAATGCTGTTCCATTAAGGGTGTGGACATATTCGGTTTTTCCTTCCGACTGATATTTGATATTGAGCCTTCTCGCCTGAAAATCGGTTGTCGTGGAAGTTGAGGTTGCCTCACGATATTCCCCCTGTCCCGGCATCCAGGCTTCCAAATCGTATTTTCTGGCGGCCGGCGCCCCTAAATCTCCGGAACACATCTTAACCACCTGGTACGGAATCCCCAAAGCCTGAAAGAGTTTCTCTTCCAGACTTAAAAGATATTCGTGTTCCTTATCTGAATCCTCCGGTTTGGTGAAAGAAAACATCTCCACTTTATCAAACTGATGAACCCTCAAAATGCCCTTCGTGTCTTTTCCGTAAGAGCCTGATTCCCGCCTAAAGCAGGAAGAAAACCCGACATATCTTAATGGTAAATCATGAAGAACCTCGTCGGCGTGCATCGGACCGATGGCCTGCTCCGAAGTACCAATCAAAACCAGCCCGTCTTTGTCAAAAACATACATGTCCTCCTCCCCGCCGTGCTCAAGGTAGCCCATTCCTCCCATCATTTCTTTCTTGATAAAAACGGGGGGGACAACCGGAAGAAAACCTTCTTTTACTAAAGTCTCCAGAGCATATTGGACGAGGGCAAACTCAAGAAGAACCGCATCCCCTTTTAAGTAGGCAAATCGGCTTCCGGAAACCTTGGAAGCCCTTTCCACATCAATAATCCCCAACGATTCCCCTAACTCCAGGTGGTCTTTGGCTTTAAAGTCGAATTTCTTGGGCTCTCCCCATTTTTTTATCGACTCGTTTTCTCTTTCGTCTTTCCCCTCTTTCACATCCTCCGCCGGCAGGTTGGGAATCTCACTGAGGGCTTTTTCGAAATCATCTTCTGTCTTGGCAAGGTCGGGCTCAACCTTTTTTAGCTCTTCTTTAACCTTCTTCCCCTCTTCAATATTTTTTCCCTCGGCCGCTTTATTTCTTTTGGCCCGAAGTTCTTCCGCTTCCACAATCAGCTTTCTTCTTTTTTCGTCTAACTTCAAAACTTCATCAACTATCTTGGGGTCGAGCTGTTTTGCGGCAACGCCGTCCTTCACTTTTTGGGTGTTCTCGCGAATATAGGCAATGTCTAACATAATAATAAGATTATAATCCTAACTCGAGCGAAATTCCCTGCATGGCCTCAAGGGCAATTCCCACGAATTCCCTTAAAGAAATATTTAGTTTCTCTTCGCATTTTTCAATCTGCTCTCTTTTCACCCCGGCCGCAAAGCTTCTCTCGTTCCATTTCTTCATAATTGAATCAACCGTGACTGCGGCCAAGGTTTTATCCGGCTTAACCAGGGCAACCGCAACAATCAGGCCGGTCAGCTCGTCGCAACAGTAAAGACTCCATTCCAGATTGTTTTTTGGCTCATGGGCTCCGCTGTCGCCGATATCCGCCTCAACAAGATGGGCATAGTTGTGGGAGAGGATGGCCGAGGTAATCTCGGGATCGGTTTCCCCTAACCCTCTTAACCATTCAACCATCAAAAGGGTGTGTTTTTCGGGAGTGGATTTCGTTTTTTCATAATCCCCGTCATGTAAAAGTCCGACAACCCCCCATTTTTCCTCATCCTCTTTAAAATATTTGGCCAGGGCTCGCATCACCGCCTCGACGGCATAACAATGGCGCCTTAAATTGGCCGATTCCATCTTTTCGTGCAGAAGTTTTAAGGCCTGCTCTCGGGAAATCACTTCGAAGCCTCCTTAAAAAGCTTAACGGCCTTGTCTTTATTCTCCCAGATAAGCCAGGCCAACTTGGGACCAAAGGGTTTACCTATCAATAGTAAGTAAAGCTCGCCGAATACTTCCTTGGAAGTAAAACCGGATTCCTTGATCAGTTGGTAAAGCCCTTTTTCCAATTCTTCGGGAGAGGAAGCGCTTTCAATCTCTTTTGTAAGCTTTCGGTAAAATTCTGAAGAGAGCTTTCCTTGAGTTTTTGCAACGCCTGTGGCAACTCCGAACTTTACTTCCTCCGGGGCATACTGCTCAAGCCAAACCTTTGCATATTTGATTCTCTCTTCAAGAATTTCTTTCTCTCTAACACTAAGCTTGCTCCCTTTTTTCTCTTCAAAATAAGTTTTAGGGTCGGCATTGGGCATCTGGATTACCTGAGCCACTTCCCTAAAGCGGGTTAGAAACAGCTTGGTTTTTTCAGGAACAGCTTTTATCTGAGCAAGAACAAAGGCCCGGCCAATATCCTCGTCAGAGCCTTCAACGAACGTTTGCCAGCATTTATCGTATTCATCAAATAAATCAGGTATTGCCATTGTCCCCATGGGATCAAAGTTAATCTGCTGTTTGTAATCTGTTCGGGTAAAAAGAAATCTCCCGAGCTCCGGAGGCAGAATCTTGACCAAATCGTGAGCCTTAAGACCCAATCCTTTAGAGGAGGACATTTTCTTTCCCCCTATCAGAAAGAATTCATAGCCGAAGTTAAATGGTCTGGGGAATTTAAAAACTTCATCACATAAAGTTAGGGCAATATCGTACGAACCCCCGGCTGAAGCATGGTCTTTGCCAGCGGCCTCAATCGTTACCCCGATTACCTTCCAATGGGCGGCCCAGTCGACTTTCCAAGGGAGCTTTCCCGTACCCCCGAAGGGACTTATTTTCCCCTCATGTCCGCAGCCTTTTGCCCAACTCACCATATTGGGCTCGCATTTATAGCTGACTTCTTTTCCGTCCCAACCGAAAACTCTGGTTGTGCCCAGTTTGCCGCAGTTTTCGCAGATAACCTGAAAAGGAAGCCAGCCCTGCTCCTTTTTCCTGCTTCCCGAAACTTTTTGATAAACATACTGAATTTTATCTGCAGAGTCTAAAGCTTCCCTTATCACACCGTCGAACTTCCCTTCCTGGTATAAATCCCAAGAAGAAACAAACTCGGCCTCAACTCCCAAGGACTGCATAGAATCTTTGAGATCATCTGATAATAAATCTCCGAGACTTTTAAAACCTTTCTGAGGGGATGGAACCTTCTTTAAAGGAAAGCCTGCATAATCTGAGAGTTTTTCTTTAAATTCTGGGGGAAATTCATCGGCCGGATCAAAATCATTGAAAACAAAGGTATAAACGATTTTATCTTTCGTTATCCCTTTTAGGGCACGATAAATTACGCTGTGGATTAAAGGCCCTCGAATGGAGCCCACATGGGCAAAACCCGATGGAGTCTTCATATCATCTACCCAGTAGGGTTTATGCTTTTTTGAAGCAACTATCTCTTTGGCAATTTTATCTGCCCAATACACCTTGAGGCTATTGTAGCAAAGGGGTTACTCGATTGCGAGGATTTGATAGGTAAGTTTTCCCGCAGGGGCCTCAACTTCAACCTTTTCTCCCACTCTCTTGCCTACTAGGGCCTGTCCCAGAGGAGATTCGTGGGAGATTTTCTTGTTGGCCGGGTCAGCTTCCCACTCGCCGACGATATCGAAAACAAGTTTGTCGCCGTTGGCTTTGACGGTCACTTTCGTTCCCAGGGCAACGCCATGAGCTTTACCGTTTCCGGAAACAACCGAGGCGTTCTTTAAAACTTCCTCCAATTCGGAAATCCGACCATCCAAAAATTCCAGCTCTTCCTTGGCATTGGCGTAGTCGCTGTTCTCCGTCAAATCCCCCTGCTGTCTGGCATTGGCAAGTCTCTCGACTAATTTGGGTCTTTTGACTTCGACCAATTCGTCAAGCTCTTTCTTTAAGGCACTGAGGCCCTCCTTTGTCATTTTGACTGAGTTTCTGTTGTTCATGAATAGTTATACTTCAAAAAAAATCCCCCCCAGGTGACTATAGGAGGGAACGTCCTATTACGAAAGAAATTCTAGACTTCTTTACCCATTTTGTCAAGAAAAATACCTTTCAGCCTTAAAATCTGGTAAAATACTATCCGCGGCCCCATCGTCTAGCGGTCTAGGACACTAGGTTCTCATCCTAGAAACCTGGGTTCGAGTCCCAGTGGGGTCACCAGTTAGCTTCAAAAGACAGATACAAATATCCCATAATTCTTGACTTCATCCGTCTTGTAAGATATACTACACTCAATCAAGATCCTCAATTGCGGGGATTACGAGGTTCTTTACTAACTTGCGGATCGGTCCGAAGAAACCATTCGATTCAGGGCAATATGCCCGGGAGGAAAAGATGAAGAATTCCGTTCTCGAATTTGCTAAAGAGCTCGGGGTGAAGGGGTGGTTCTCGATTTTGTTTCTCCTGGTGGCGCTGGGTCTCTCAATCTGGCTCGCGATGGTCGGTTCTATCGACCTTCTTCGCGACCTGAGCAGTGAGCGCTCTGTCGGTTTGTCCTTTGTACTGGCTATGGCCGGTACGATGATAGCAGCCAGTGTCATTGTGGACAGATCGAGCTATCAGAGCAACAGGGGCCGACTCCTTACCGTACTCATCGGAACACTGGTATCCCTTTTGGGGGTGGCAATGGGAATTCGGCTGAACAGCCTTTCTCGCACCCTCATGGGGGGAGCTTACGGCCTGGCGGTTTCCCTTGTGTTGCTCATTCCGCCGCTCGTCCGGAAGGTTCGCAAGTAACTGAATAGCCCTCTTGGGTTTTTATCGGGACAACCGATATTCCCAAGAGGGTAGCACTTTCTTCTAAATTCTTCTCCATTCTTCCAAATTTTCAACCAATTTAAGTATCGAAAAGTTCGGAATAATGTAATCGTGGGTCACAGATTAACCACAGAGTAATGCATCCAAATGTCCTATAATATTGACATTTTCTCCCCGATATGGTATGCTTCCCTCAATCAAAATCCACATTCTATGCGTGGATTGAGAGGTTCTTGAACAAACTTGCGGAACTCATGCCTTTTTCCATGGCCAAGCCTTAGGAGGCAAAATGATCCAGAAAAAGAAGTTATACCTGTCGTTTCCCGAGTTCGTTCTCACCAAGCTACCAGCCGAACTCCGGCTCTACTGGGAACGCAATGATCTGGGTGAGATGGTGGCCTATTGGGTTGAGAGGATCAACCCTTGGATCCCCCATTTCTTCCAAAAACTACACCAGGTCGTAACTTTCCAGTGGCACAGAGAGCATGGCATTGCCATAACCGTTCTCGATCCGGAATGGGCAGGTTTCTTTTCCAGGCTTGTTGAGGAATACAGGGCCTATTCAGGCAAGGAGATTCCAATCACGGAAGTCGAGAAGGTTCTGCCGACCTAAGTCGAGTCATTCGCAAGTGAATTCCTTTGCCCTCTTGGGTCACTACCGAGACTAAGTCTCGATACATCCAAGAGGGCATGCGCTTTCTTATAAAGTTCTCCAAAATTTCGATAATTTATTTGCCAATTTCCTAATTGAGAAGTTCGGAATAATGTAATCGTGGGTCACCCGCTCAATTTTTCTTCAAAAATTGATTTCAAATGGGTAAAAATCCCTTGAGGCGCATTTTTAATATTTACAATTTTTTGGGCTTCGAATCTAGTTGGCGGCCAGATAGCGGGAAATGGGGGTGGATTTTTGAATTTTTCTGATCTTGGGCGGCCAAAGCTTGAGAGCCATCTTTAAAACTGCGTCGACTTTCTCGACAAACATAAATTTAATATCCTTTTTGACGTTCTCGGGAATATCTTCCAAATCTTTCTTGTTTTCTTTAGGAAGAATGATTGTTTTTAAGCCAGCGCGGTGCCCCGCAATGACCTTTTCCTTAACCCCGCCAATCTCCAGAACTCTTCCTCTTAAGGTAACCTCCCCGGTCATGCCAACATTTCTCTTAACGGGAATTCCGGTTAAGGCCGAGGTTAAAGCGGTGGTAATGGCTGTTCCCGCCGACGGGCCATCTTTGGGCACTGCTCCTTCGGGAACGTGGACATGGACATCAATTCCCATTCCAAAGTCCCTTTTAAGTCCCAAATCCTGATAGTGGGCCTTTGTCCAGGTAAATGCGGCCTTGGCCGACTCCTGCATGACCTCTCCGAGCTGCCCGGTGAGGGTCAGCTTTCCTTTGCCGGGCATTAAGGCCACCTCGATAAAGAGAATCTCCCCGCCCGTGGCAGTGACCGCCAGGCCCGTACTCATGCCCACCTCATCCGACTTCTCGGCAATCATTGAAGAGAATTTCTGGGGGCCCAAGAACTTATGGACATCGGGGATAGACATTTTCTTTGAAAATTTCTTCCCTTCGGCAACCAGTCTGGCAATTTTCCTGCAAATTGAGGCCAGATTTCTTTCCAATTCTCTGACTCCGGCTTCTCGGGTATAGCGGTTGATGATTTCCGAAATTCCGGTACCGTCGAGAGTCAATTTTTTGCTTTCAAGCCCGTGGAGCCTTACCTGTTTGGGCCAGAGAAAGTCTTTGGCGATATGCTTTTTCTCCTCCTCGGTATAACCCGGAAAACCGATGATCTCCATTCTGTCTTTTAAGGCAGGCGGGATCGTATCCAGAACGTTGCCGGTGGCGATAAACATCACATCCGAAAGGTCAAACGGAACTTCCAAATAATGGTCCGAAAACTCCCGGTTCTGCTCCGGGTCCAACGCTTCAAGCAGGGCGCTCGATGGGTCTCCCCTGAAATCGATGCCCACCTTATCGATCTCGTCGAGCATAAAAACCGGATTTTTGGTCCCGGCATTTTTCATTCCCTGAATGATTCTTCCAGGAAGGGCTCCGACATAGGTGCGCCTATGGCCTCTTATTTCGGCCTCGTCCCTGATGCCTCCCAAGGACACTCTGACAAACTTTCTCCCCAAAGCCTCGGCAATTGACTTTCCAATTGAAGTCTTGCCTACCCCGGGGGGGCCAATAAAGCAAAGGATGGTCGGCTGGCTCTCGCCGTTGCCTTTGCCGCGGGCATTCTTCTTAATCTTCATCACCGCCAAAAATTCCAGAATTCTTTCTTTGGCTTTCTTCATTCCGTAATGGCGATCCTCAAGAATTTTGGCAGCGTTTTTGATGGAGACGTTGTTCGGAGAGTATATGCTCCAAGGTACCTCTACCAACCAATCAAGGTAATTTCTGATATAGCCCCCTTCGGGGTTGTGGGGGGAAAGCTGAATAAGTTTCTTTAACTCCTTCTCTGCCTTTTCCCTAACCTCCTTGGGCATCTTGGCTTTGAGGATTTTCTCCTTGTATTCCTTAGCCTCGTCGGATGAAATTTCCCCTTCTTCCTCTCCCAACTCCTCTTCGATGGTTCGCTTTTTCTCCCTCAACATCGCCTTTCGCATCTGGTCTTCAAATCTCTGTTGGGTCTTTGAAGAGATTGTCTTTTCCAGGTCCAGAACATTTACTTCCTTGGCCATAAGCTCCAGAACCCTGGTCATTCTTTTCTTAACGGAAAGAGTCTCCAGAAGTTTTTGTTTTTCGGTTACCTTGGTATCCAGAAGTCCCGCCACCTGGTCGACAAGCTCCAAAGGCTCAACCGGGCCAGAGATAAGTCTCATGACCGACATGATCTCCGCCTGTTTACCCAAGTTTATGGCTTTCTTGAAAAGCTCGGAGAGCTGGCTGGATAAAGCTTTAACTTCGTTTGCCTCCAAATCTTCCTCTTTCAGCTCAACAACCTTCCCCAAAAGATAAGGCTCACGGGAGACAATCTCCTGAAGTTTTATCCTTGCCTGGCCCCTAACCAGAGCGTGGATTTCCCCTTCGGTCGACATCATCTGGGTGATAGTGGCAATTGTTCCTACCTTATAAAGATCGTCCTCTCCGGGGTCCGAGGTTCGAGCATCTTTTTGGGTGAAGATGGCAATCACCCGGTCTTCCTGAAAAGCGGTACTGATCGCGGCGGTGGATTTGGGACGGCCGAAGGATAAAAGGGTGTCGGTGTGGGGAAAGATAACCGAGCCCCTGACGGCAACGATTGGAACTCTTCTAATATCTGTTGCTTCCGCCATGTTTCTTAAAAAGTATTTAGCAGTCTAACAATTGGTCTGCTAATTGTCAAGCCTTGTTTTGCTTCCTGCCGATAAGCCTCCCCAAATGAAGCTTGAAAACGACAACGGACGCTACTATCCCCAATAGTCCCCCGGTGGCAACGTCGAAAAGATAATGGACATTGGCCAGGACTCTTCCCACACCGGTGAGAATCGCGCCGAGGGCGAAGACGATACCCAATTTTTTGTTGTGCAGCCACATACTCGTGGCGATGGCAAAAGTAGCGGCCGTGTGGGAGGAGGGGAAAGAATTGTCGGTCGGAACCGTAAAAGTCAGGGGCGAATAGCCGTTGATTTGGAAGGGCCGGGCCGAGGGAACAAGATTTTTAAGCATCTCGGCTATAATCCAGGCAAGAAGGGCCGACAAAAATGCGTGCAGGGCTTCTTCTTTCTTTATCCTGCCGTCGATAAGCCAAAGGACTAAAAGCCCGCCAAACATTATCCAGATAAGGAAGCTGGCGATAAAGGCCACAATCCAGGCGCCTTTATCTACAAGAAGAATTTCATTCATGAATCACGATTCTGGTTCCGATATTGCCGGCGTCGGCCATGACCGAAGACTTGCCCGAAGGAAGATTCGGGGCAGACCAATAATAAAGTCTTTCGGCAACCGGGGTGGGTAGGTTCACGCAACCGTGGGAGTGAACCCTACCGAAATCGTTGTGCCAGTAAGTCCCGTGCAGACTAAAACCCCTCCAGCCGGGAACTTTGTCATTTTCGAAAAACATCACGTAAGGGACATTGGGCAGATAGTAGTAATACTTGCCTGTTCCCCCTTCCATCTTGGTTGCCCTGACCTTATCCCAGATTCGAAATTCTCCTTGGGGCGTCGGCCACCAGGGAAGACCGGTTGAAACCAGGCTCTCCAAAAAAAGATTACCGCCTTCCCAGGCCCTTATTTTCTGCTCCGAAAGGTCAATCTCTATCCAACGCTCTCCGGTGGAAACCCCCAAAACCGGAGCCTTGGCCAGATCCATCCTCAAGCTGGGAACCACAACCGTCTCGCCGTGATAAGTTCCCGTCTTTGCCTCCGGGTCATAAACCGCCTCCGTAAAACTGGGAACTCTGGCTGCATATTTATCAAAGAGTCCCTTCTGGGCTGTAACCAAGACAAGACCGAAGGCAATCACCAACATCACCGGGGCGGCAATTAAGAAAAAAAATGTGTTTTTCTTTTTGCAAATAGCCATATAAAATATCCTACCATATCAGCTTATTAATAGTTAATAACCTTTGCGTTATACTTGAAGCATGAGTAAGGCTCACTCGACTTTCGGGAGTTTCTCCTACGCCTTTTCGGGGATTAGGCTTGCCCTGAAAAACGAGCCCAATTTAAGACTTCATCTCATAATTGGGATTGTTGTTGCCATTGCCGCCTACTTTCTGAAATTTTCCAAGTTTGAGTGGATCGTTCTGGCTTTTACCATTGCCTTTGTTTTTATCCTCGAGCTCATCAACACCACCCTGGAGGCAATCGTGGATATCGTCAGCCCCACCAGGAGAGCCCGTGCGAAACTGGCAAAAGATGTGTCTGCGGCAGCTGTCCTTATTTCGGCTCTTCTTGCTGTTATCGTCGGAGTCTTTCTTTTTCTCCCGAAGATCCTACCCTTATTAAATAAGTAGAGAGGCTATCCCCAAGGCAAAACAGTAATAGGCAAAAAGCTTAAACTTTTTATTTAAAAGAAACTTGAAAACCAAACTGATGGCAAAAAATCCCGAGATAAAAGCAGCCGCAAAGCCGAGTAAATAATCAGCACGAAAGACAATCCCTCCCGCTGCGTGGCTGGCAATCTCCAAGATATTGGCCCCCAATATGGCAGGCACTGAAAGAAGAAAGGAAAACTCGACAGCTTTTTTCGGTTCAACTTTTTGGGCAACTCCGGTTAAGATTGTTGCTCCCGAACGGGATATGGCCGGAATAATCGATAATGCCTGGGCAATACCGGTTACAAAAGATTTTCTGCCATTCACCTCACCCTGGCCCGGCTTGACTCTGTCTATTAAAAGGTTAATTACTCCGGAAATTAGAAACTGGATGCCCAAAAATTTTGAAGTTAAAAACATGGCCTCGATTTCGTCTTTAAAGAAAAAGCCAACAATAACGGCAGGCACTGTGCCAATCGCCAAATACCAAAGGTAATTAATTTTTAGCTTTAAAATGGCAAGGCGGAAATATACAAGAACTGCAAAAAGCGTGGCAAAATGCAGGATAACGTCAAATAAAATCCCGGGCTGGGAGAAACCGGGAATCAGGCTTTGGGCAAGGACAAGATGTCCCGAGGATGAAACGGGCAGAAACTCCGTAAAGCCTTGAACTATACCGAGAACAAGTGCAGATAAAGCATTCATTGAAATCTATTCATTATATTACTACAATATAGCTTCCTAACGGACATTCCGTTAGTTCGCACACACCACATTGTCGGGAGGGATGATGAGCGGCAGGCGAAACAGGATGATGAAAGACAATATCCGCGCAGCCCTAAGGAGCATCGATCCCATGGAGGGGGTAACCTGCAAGCATCTGAAGAAGCTTCTGGGAATTAACCGCAGAGCACCGATCAGAGACCTAGTCAAAGACGGTACCCTAGAGCATGTTCCAGGAAGTGGCAGAAAGCGCTACCGCCTTCCTCAATAGTGTGCCCGAAGTGGTGTGAATTAGTTAGTCGATGGCGGGAGCCGAAAGATCCTTTCATTTTCGGTTTCCCGCCTCTCTTTTTGGTATAATTGCTCAGTCATTGCGGGATCGTCTAACGGTAGGACACAGCCCTCTGGAGGCTGGTATTGGGGTTCGAATCCCTATCCCGCAGCAAGGTATGACCGAAAAAGGAATGAGCGAAACAAACACTGGCGCTGAAAAAAGGGAGTTAATTAATGGTTCATATGGATTTGTAATAAAACCAGATTCAGAAACCCAACAAAAGGCTACAAATATAGCTAGACTTCTTTTCCCTAGAGCGGAATTCTTGTCCGACATTCCTCATGTAACTCTTTATCATGGACGTGTTGAAAATTTACCCACAGAGACCGTTAGTCATATTCTTTTTCAACTTAGAAAAAACAAGGGGAAAACCCTTAATCTAAGACAAATTGAGATTTATGGAAGTAAATTTGCGTTTTGGAATATTGAAACTACGGACTATCTTAGCGAGATGCATGGGCAGGCCCTTGGAATAGCACGATACCTTGATAAGAACGCTGTTCAAAGGGCTGTGGAAGAAGGTTTAAGTATGAGTCAAGACGAATTAGAGAATGTTAGAAAATTTGGCCATCCGCTGGTGAGGAATAAGTTTAAGCCCCATATTACTTTGGCGTACGACAGTGAAGGGTTGATTGTACCTTCAGGAAAATCTATAGAACATTGGGAAATGAAAATAGACGATGTCCTTTTTGCTCAAATGGGTAAATATGGTAGTGTTGCTGGAATTGTTGAGATTTGATAAAACATATTATCAGCTCAAGCTTGTTCATCCTATTTAGGTTATATGACAGAAAGGGTCTAGACCGGCCTGCCCAGCCAATAAAGGGAGGGTTGAATATTAAGACTAATACCTTTGCCAAACGGTCACATATTTTGACTTATTCTCAAGAATTTTAACTCCCCAATCCCTATCCTTAAATCTCCAATAGCCAAATTCTTCTCCCTTTTTGGTTATGGCTGTTTTTTCACTTGTTAAGGTTTTAAATTCTGCCCCCTGTTTTGAATTTATAATGTTCCATTTATTGCATCCAATAATGTTGGTGTTGCCCTTCTCGTCATACGCAATTACCCCACCATCTTTTGGGTTAAATGTTAAGTTTAAGACAGACCCCATTTTTTCTACTTTACTTTTTTCTTTCGACTTAGCATTGTAAAGAAAAGTTCCATCCGAACCTGAATAGAGTAGATGGGAATCACCCACCCAAGAAGCACTATTAACAGAATCAATCTTTTCCAGCTGTTTGTTCGAAGATAAATCAAATAGCACAACGTTCCCACCTTGAAGCAGATAAAAATAGGTCCCTTTTGGTGATACTGATATTTTCAGGTTGTCGGTGCTTATGGGAGAAATTTCTGAAACAATGGTTTCGGTTGACTTGTTGGTGTCTATTCGTTTCAAAGCACCTTTATTTCCGTTGGCTTCAATAATTACAAAATCATTTTTGCTAACTGGGGATGCGTTTATATATGAGGCAGCCTCAGACTTTTCATAAATAATAGAATTATCCAAAGGATTTAGGCCATTAAGTTTTAATATGCCTATTTTCCAGCCAGCACTGCTTGATATTAAATAACTGATTTCGTTTAGCCCCAAAAAATCCATATCCACCAAATTTTCGCCTGAAGGAATAGGACTTGTGATTTTAGTCGAGGCGTCCTCGGGGGAATTTCGAAAATTAATACTTTTATCGGGATTTTCCCAAATAATTAGGTCTGTGTCGGCCTTGGTCCATTCCGGATAATCGCCAATTGCATTCTTACATGCTGTTTGGAGTGCAATATTATTATCACCCGAAGATGTTGGTTTGTTGCTAACCTTAAGCGGATTGCCGGAGTTGCTTTTGGAAACGATCGAAGATATCAAAATAAAACCAATGCCCACTACAGCAATGATCGCAACAGCAACAAGAGCCGCTATCCCCTCTTGCTTTTGCTTACTCGCCATCAATTTCCAGTATACCATTTTACACAGCTTCATTTGTCTTATTTAACCTTGAAGTGACACTTAACATATAGGACAATTGGGTACTAGAGCGTGATGCTCAGCCATTCAATTTGTTAAAACTAACTGGGATTTTTGATTCCAACCGATACTAGGTCTTAACAGTTGTCTAGTGTTTCCAATCCACAAGTATTTGATTTTATAGTTTGCTATGATTAATTTGGGTGAAAAAGTCTGAACTTAACAGGGTAATAAATTTCGTTGATGGCAAAAAAGGAGAAGCCAGAGATCCTCAACACGACTTCTCACATCTTTTAAGAGTAGCCAATTTTGCCAAACAGGTAATTAAAACGCTAGGGGTTGAAGACAAAGTCGATCATAATCTGCTTCTGGCAGCTTGCTATCTTCATGACGTTAATCATCTGTTTTATCCTCCGGGAATTTTCAATTATTTTCTGGAAAAAAGAATGCTCAAAAAAGTACTACCGAAAGTTCTTGCACAGTTAAGGATAAACGGTGATGAAAAGAATATTCTTGAAAAGGCAATTTATTCATGCCCTTTTTCATTTCCTTTCAGAAAACTAAATCCAGATGGCGATATCTACACGAAAGTTTTACAGGATGCAGATACACTGGATTACTTTTCAAAGGAGAGGGAAGAAAATTTAAATAGAATTAAGAATAGTAGTCTTTATTATTTCTTGATTGGACTATTTTCTAAATATGTACTCTCATATGGTCGAAAAAACATTGCTGATTATTTAAACCATACTCAGATAGCCAACGAATCCTATGTACAAAAAAGTTAAGTGTCTGGGGGGACCGTGTTTTTATGTTGAATATGGTGAGAATAATAAAAATACTATTCTTTTTCTTCATGGCTACTCTGACTCAGCAAAAACCTTTGAGCCTCTGAAAGAATATTTAAGTTCCAAATACCGGGTTATTATTCCCGATGCGCCGATGATCAGACGAAAAGGGATCAGCTACGATCTTCATGGACTGTCTGCCTATGTCCACGAATTTGTCGAGAACATAGGTCTGAAAAAATTTATCCTGTGCGGCTTTTCTTTCGGGGGACTGGTTGCGGCAGATTATGCATATTGGTACCCCGAAAAGGTAACAAAACTCTACCTTTTAAGTTGTGTTCCCCGGTTTTTAACTCCTGAAATGATAAATAAATTATTGATCTCAATACCACCAGTTGAAGTACCCCGATTTATCTATACTCTTGTTGCGTTATTTAAAAACAGCAAACTGGGAAGATCAATCGTACCCAAAACCAAGAGATTGGAAGAATCCCTTAAAAATATCAGGCTAAGGCCATTTGAAGTCTTGGGTACCTTCTATGATGTTTTGTGGCACAACATCGTCGGCGGTACCTGGAGAGAACGTGTGAGAAAATTCAATAAAATGCCCATGCCCAAAGCCGTAGTGCTTTTTAAGGATGATAATTTAATCTCTTATAAGAAATATGCTACCAAATTGAAAATGTCTGGCGTAAACGTAATCAGTTTTGACAAAGGCGGTCACGGAGAAACCGTAGAATATTGGGAAAATCTAAAGACCTTGTTTTGAGCTTTTAAAAAGGTTACAACTTTGTCCAAGATGCAATTGTTGCCTACAAACTTTATTCTCTTTTTAGGCTCTAACTCGAAAAAGACTTGATCTCGTAATAGAATAAAAGTATGCCCAACCAAGGAGATTGTTTTGTCGGCAATGTTAAAGTTGAGTGTCCTCGAGAAAATCAAGTAAGCACCTCTCCTTCTGGGGGACGGGTACTAAATCTTTTTCCTTCTTCTTTTGAATTCCGCAACGATACTCTGTTTTCTTCTCTTTTGGGTGGAATCATTTTAATCTTCTCCCTACTGGCTATCTTTAAAATAAAAATCTTCGGCAAAACCTTGGGCGAATATCTTTTCCCCATCTGGTATTTTGTTGTCGTGGCTGTTTTAACCGTCCTCTGGCAATACCTGGTCGGCTTAAACATGCTCGACAATGCTCTGCCGATAAGAATAAGCCAGTGGGTCTGGGAACTGATGATTGTGGCATCGGCTTATAAATTAAGCAAAAATCCGACTTTCTCCTACGGGAATATGTTTTTCCTGGGAATTCTTTATAGCCTTATTATTCACGGCCTTAAGGTTTCGATCAGATATTTCTTCTATGCCAAAACCATAAACTACGTCATCGACAGATTCCTTTATGGCAGCCTTCTCGTCATGGCCATCGCTTTCGGTCTCGGTTCAATCTTTATCTACCTTAGAAACAAGAAATCTTCGGCATGATAGTCAAAAGAAAATCCGGCTACTTTGTTCTCTCAGAAAAAACAAGAAGAAACTTAGGAGGACCATATAAAACAAGAGGGGAGGCTTTAAAAAGACTTCGTCAGGTTGAATTCTTCAAACACTTAAAGAGGAATTAATTATTTTGCCTTAAAAGTATCACGTTTCTGGGCAGGATCTCTCTCATCTTTTTCTGAATATTCTTTTAAATATAAAGGAAAGGAAGGTTTCTGTCTTCCCCTCTTTGTAAGCGGGGCGGCTCCAAACAGAAAGAATTATCCACTGCCCTCTCTCGTTTTTTTTGGCAACCACCTCCAACTTCTGGCCTCCATAGGTTCGGTAGTAAACCCAGGCTCCGGGGATTTTGGCCTTTCTTTCCTGTTGGGGGTTTCTCCAGGTAGCCCAGGCGTCAGACTGGGAAATACCTCTTTGGCTCATTCTGGAGATGGTGTGGTTTGTCCAGATTACTCCACCGTAATTTTTGTCCATTTGCTACTTTTTGGCCCTAATTTCCTCAAGAAGCTCAAATGCTAAACTGCCTATTTCCTGCTTGATGAGCTCATCAATGTTATCCCCTACCTTCTCTCTTAAAAAGTCCATTAAGGATTCATCGTGCGGAGCTTTGTGAAATTTCTCCAGAAATTCATCGTGGTGGGCTCTGGGGAGAGCATCAAGAACACATCCCAGGACTCTGTGGTGCACCATTTCATCCACCAGTTGCCAAAGCTCTTCCTTCTCTTCTTCGGATTTGGCGATTTTCTTGATTTCACCATCAAGATCATCAAGTACCACCAGCTGATCGAAAAATAATTTACTCATCTTTTAAGTTCTCT
>JADDYB010000187.1_pt1 | contig 19227 bp, 18 predicted proteins | sample 8641941 | NCBI WGS metagenome assembly JADDYB01 (sample SAMN16275377, study PRJNA637457) | freshwater sediment metagenome | isolation source: Lake Kineret sediment | place: Israel: Lake Kineret | collected 2013
GTCATGCGGAAAAGGTCCTCGAGCAGCTTGCCCTTCCAGCTGGTCCACACGCGCGGGCTGGTGCCGCGGATGTCGGCCACGGTCAGCAGGTAAAGCGCCGTCAGCCGCCGTTCGCTGCCCACCAGCTGGGCAAAGCGGCCGACCACCTCGGGATCGGCGATGTCCTGCTTCTGCGCCACCTGCGACATCGTCAGGTGCTGCGCTACCAGGAACTCGACCAGCGCGGCGTCCTCGCCGGCGATGCCGTGCTGGCGACAGAACACCCGCGCGTCGCGCGCGCCCAGCTCGCTGTGGTCGCCGCCGCGGCCCTTGGCGATGTCGTGGAACAGCGCCGCCGCGTACAGCAGCCAGTGGCGGTCGAACTCGGCGACCAGCTGGCTGCACAGCGGGTACTCGTGTGCGTACTCCGCCATCGTGAAGCGGCGCAGGTTGCGGATCACCTGCAGGATGTGCTGGTCGACCGTGTAGACGTGGAACAGGTCGTGCTGCATCTGGCCGACGATGCGACGGAACACCGGCAGGTAACGGCCGAGCACCGACCACTGGTTCATCAGCCGCAGCCCGTGCACGATGCCGCGCGGCTGCTGCAGCATGGTGACGAAGGTCCGGCGGTTGACCGCGCTGCGGCGGAAGCGGGCGTCGATCAGGAAGCGGGCGTGCCACAACGCCCTCAGCAGCCGTGCCGTCATGCCCTTGAGGTCCGGCCGCTGCTGCAGCACGAGGAAGCCGCGCAGCAGCGCATCGGGGTCGCGGTCGAAGGCGCCGTCGTCGACGATGTCGAGCATCTCGCCGCGGGCGACGAAGGCCGTGTCGATCGCCTCCGGCTGCACGTCCTCGTCGGGGAACAGGCGCTCCTCGACGTTCTGCAGGATGATGGTGTTCAGCTGGGTCACCAGCTTGGCGGCGCGGTAGTAGCGCTGCATCAGCACTTCGCTGGCCCGGCGGGTGGCGGTCGGCGCCAGGCCCTCGGCCGCGGCGATCGCCCCCTGGACGTCGAACAGCAGCCGGTCCTCGCGGCGGCCGGCGACGACGTGCAGGCGCGCGCGCAGCTGTTTGAGCGTGCGCTCGCAGCGGCGCAGCCAGCGGCCTTCCTCGGCGGTCAGTATGTCGCCGGCCGCCAGTTCCGCCCATGACTTGCCCAGTCCGGCGGCGCGAGCGACCCACAGCACGGTGTGCAGGTCGCGCAGGCCGCCGGGGCTTTCCTTGCAGTTCGGCTCGAGGCTGTAGGCAGCCTCCTGGTACTTCAGGTGCCGCTGCTGCTGTTCGAGCAGCTTCTCGCGGAAGAAGTGCTGCGGATCGACCGACGCCGACACGGCCGCGACGAACTGCGCGAACAGCGCGGCGGGGCCGGCCACGCGCCGCGACTCGAGCATCGAGGTCAGGACGGTCACGTCGTGGGCCGCGTGTTCGCCGCATTGGGTGACCGTGCGAACGCTGTGGCCGATCTCGAGACCGAGGTCCCAAAGGCGGCCGACCAGGCTCTCGATTGCCGCCATCTCCTCGCCGCCGGCGTCGTCGGGAACGACGATCAGGACGTCGACGTCGGAGTGCGGGAACAGCTCGCCGCGGCCGTAGCCGCCGACCGCGACGATCGCCGCCCGGCGCTCCACGCCCTGGCTGTGCGCCAGCTTGGCCAGCGTGCCATCGACGCAGCGCGCCAGGCCGCGCAGCAGCCGCTCGACCGGTCCGCCGGCGTTGAAGGCAATGATCAGCCGTTCGCGCTCGGCGCGCAGCTCGCCGCGCAGCGCGAAGCCGATGTCGTTCATCGCGCCGCGCCGGTCAGGCGGCCACCGTGCTGCGGCCGTCGACGCGGGCGGTCCGTGCCGGGGCCGGCATCTGTGGCGAGACGGTCAGCACTTCGTAGCCGCTTTCCGTCACCAGCACCGTGTGCTCCCACTGCGCCGACAGGCTGTGGTCCTTGGTGACGATGGTCCAGCCGTCGGCCAGCTCGCGGATCTCGCGGCGGCCGGCGTTGATCATGGGCTCGACGGTGAAGATCATGCCGGGCGCCAGCCGGTCGAGCGTGCCCGGCTTGCCGTAGTGGAGCACCTGCGGCTCCTCATGGAAACGCCGGCCTATGCCGTGGCCGCAGAACTCGCGCACCACCGAAAAACCGTGTCTCTCGGCATGGGTCTGGATCGCGTGGCCGATGTCGCCGAGGAAGCCGTCCGGTCGAACCTGCGCGATCCCGGCCCACATGCACTCATAGGTGACCTCGCACAGCCGCCGTGCGGCCACCGAAGGCTCGCCGACATAGAACATGCGGCTGGTGTCGCCGTGGTAACCGTCCTTGATCACCGTGATGTCGATGTTCACGATGTCGCCGTTCTTCAGCACCCGCTCGCCCGGGATGCCATGGCAGACCTGATGGTTGACCGAGGTGCAGATCGACTTCGGGAAGGGACGGTAGCCCGGCGGGGCGTAGTCCAGCGGCGCCGGGACGGCCCCCTGATGGCCGACCATGTGCTCGTGGCACAGCCGGTCGAGTTCGCCGGTGGTCACACCCGGTTTCACGTGCGGCGCGATGAAGTCGAGAACTTCGGCCGCCAGGCGGCCGGCGACCCGCATCCGCTCGATGTCCTCCGGGGTCTTGATCGCTATTGCCATCGTCAGCGGGGCGGTTCAGGCGGGCTGGCACAAGCTCGTATAATAGCGGGCTGCTTCGGCGTGGCCGGGGCAAATCGCGCGCACCGCCACCAAGGTGCCTAACGGAAACGAGGTCTTTCCGTGACGGCCTCGGCGGTTGCGTTGGACCCAACCTTGGATTGAGGAACTGCAATGTCCGTGACCATGCGTCAGATGCTGGAGGCGGGTGTCCATTTCGGCCACCAGACCCGCTTCTGGAACCCGAAGATGGCGCCGTTCATCTTCGGCCACCGCAACAAGATACACATCGTCAACCTCGAGCGCACGCTGGAGAACTTCCAGGCGGCATCGAAGTTCGTCCGCCAGTTGACCGCCAACCGCGGCACGTGCCTCTTCGTTGGCACCAAGCGGCAGGCGCGCGAGATCATCGTCGAGGAGGCGCAGCGCGCCGGCCAGCCTTACGTCGACCAGCGCTGGCTCGGCGGCATGCTGACCAACTTCAAGACCATCAAGGCCTCGATCAAGCGCCTGAAGGAAATGGAGCAGACGATGGAAGAAGGTGGGCTGGAGCGCATGTCCAAGAAGGAGGCGCTGACCTTCCAGCGCGAGGTGGACAAGCTGAACAAGTCGATCGGCGGGATCAAGGAAATGAACGCCCTGCCCGATGCGATGTTCGTGATCGATGTCGGCTACCACAAGATCGCAGTGGCCGAGGCCAGCAAGCTCGGCATCCCGGTTGTCGGCGTGGTCGACACCAACCACTCGCCTGACGGCATCGCCTACGTGATCCCTGGCAATGACGACTCCAGCCGCGCAGTACGGCTGTATGCGCGCGGCATCGCCGACGCGGCGCTCGAGGGAAAGGCGCAGTCGCTGCAGGGCGTGGTGCAGGCGGCCACCGGCGAGTTCGTCGAGATCGAGGAAGAAGAGGGCGCGGAAGGCTGACCCTTGGCCCCGCTTTGCCGTCTTCGAGAAGGGGCGCAAGCCCCTTTTTTCTAGCAGGTTAGAACAATTCAGGAGTGTGAAAGTGGCGGAAATCACCGCAAGCATGGTCAAGGAACTGCGCGAGCGCACCGACGCGCCGATGATGGAGTGCAAGAAGGCGCTCGCCGAAGCAGGCGGCGACATGGCCAAGGCCGAGGAAATCCTCCGCGTCAAGCTGGGCAGCAAGGCGAGCAAAGCGGCGAGCCGCATCGCCGCCGAGGGCATCGTCGGCATCAGCGTGAGCACTGACGGCAAGCTGGCGACGATGGTCGAGGTCAACTGCGAGACCGATTTCGTCGCCAAGAACGACGACTTCATCGCTTTCGCCCGCAGCCTGGCGCAGCTGGTTGCCGAAAGGACGCCCGCCGACGTGGCGGCGCTTTCGGCGCTGCCGCTGGGCGAAGGCACCGTCGAGTCGACGCGGATGGCGCTGGTCGGGCGCATCGGCGAGAACATGTCGATCCGCCGCTTCGCACGCCTGCAGGCCAGCGGCCGCATCGCCAGCTACGTGCACGGTGGCTCGAAGATCGGCGTGCTGGTCGACGTGACGGGTGGCGATGCCGACCTCGGCAAGGATCTGGCGATGCACATCGCGGCGAGCAAGCCCAAGGCGCTCGACGCCTCGGGCGTGCCTGCCGAAAGCATCGAGACCGAGCGCCGCGTGGCAGCCGAGAAAGCCGCCGAGGACGCCGCCAAGTCGGGCAAGTCGATCCCGCCGGAGATCCTCGCCAAGCGCGTCGAAGGCACCGTGCAGAAGTTCCTCAAGGAGGTGACGCTGCTGGGTCAGCCGTTCGTCAAGGACGACAAGCTCAGCATCGAGCAGCTGCTCAAGAGCAAGGGCGCGAAGGTCGAGCAGTTCGTGCTGTACGTCGTCGGCGAGGGAATCGAGAAGAAGAGCAGCGACTTCGCTGCCGAGGTCGCCGCGCAGGCAGCGGCAGCGCGGGGCTAGGCGAGCGGAGGCGACATGTCAGCTCCGGCCTACCGACGCGTCCTGCTGAAGCTTTCGGGCGAGGCCCTGATGGGCAATGACGCCTTTGGCATCAACCGCGACACGCTGGAGCGCATGGTGGCGGAGATCGGCGAGGTGGTCCGCCTCGGCATCGAGATGGCCATCGTCATCGGCGGCGGCAACATCTTCCGCGGCGTCGCGCTCGGCGCCGCGGGCATGGACCGGGCCACTGCCGACTACATGGGCATGATGGCCACGGTGATGAACTCGATGGCGCTGCAGGATGCGATGCGCCGCGCCGGGGTCGAGGCGCGGGTGCAGTCGGCGCTGAACATCGAGCAGGTCGTCGAGCCTTACATCCGCCCGAAGGCGATGCGCTACCTGGAAGAGGGCAAGGTGGTGATCTTTGCTGCCGGCACCGGCAATCCCTTCTTCACCACCGACACCGCGGCAGCCCTGCGCGGCTCGGAAATGGGTGTCGAGATCGTCCTGAAGGCGACCAAGGTCGACGGCATCTACAGCGCCGACCCCAAGAAGGACCCCAAGGCAACGCGCTTTGCCAGCATCAGCTTCGACGAGGCGCTTTCGCGCAAGCTCCAGGTGATGGACGCGACCGCATTCGCCCTGTGCCGCGACCAGAAGTTGCCGATCAAGGTATTCGACATGACCAAGCCCGGCGCGCTGCGCCGGGTGGCAATGGGCGAGGACGAGGGCACGCTCGTCCACGTCTGAGACCCATGATGTAATCGAGGTCCGAAGGGAGGGCACGATGACGATCGCCGACATCCGCAAGTCAGCCGAACAGAAGATGAGCAAGACGGTCGAGGCGCTGAAGCACGACCTGGCCAAGATCCGCACCGGGCGGGCGCACCCCGGCCTGCTCGACCACATCCACGTCGACTACTACGGCTCGATGGTGCCGCTGTCGCAGGTCGCGCAGATCGGCCTCGGCGATGCGCGCACGATCACCGTGCAGCCTTGGGAGAAGAAGATGGTCGGCGTGGTCGAGAAGGCGATCCGCGACTCCGACCTCGGTGTCAACCCCGCCTCGCATGGCGACGTGATCCGTGTGCCGATGCCGCCTCTGACCGAGGAGCGGCGCAAGGAACTGACGAAGGTGGTGCGCCACGAGGGCGAGAACGCTCGCGTGGCTGTGCGCAACACGCGCCGCGACGCGATCACCCACCTGAAGGACATGCTGAAGAAGAAGGAAGTGTCCGAGGACGACGAGCGGCGGGCACAGGAAGAGGTGCAGAAACTGACCGACCGCTATGTGGCCGAGATCGACAAGGTCGTCGCCGAGAAGGAAAAGGAAGTCCTGACGGTCTGACGTGGCCTCGCCGACCGCCTGCTGCCGATGATCAGGAACGCACGGCCCACCGTGCCCCGGCACGTGGCCATCATCATGGATGGCAACGGCCGCTGGGCCACCGCCCGCCACCTGCCGCGGGTGGCCGGCCATTCGCGTGGTGTCGATGCCGTGCGCGCCGTGATCGAGCAGGCGGGGCAGCGCGGCGTCGATTACCTGACCCTGTTTGCCTTCAGCTCCGAGAACTGGAAACGGCCGCGCGATGAGGTCAGCACGCTGATGCGGCTGTTCGTCTCCGCGCTGCAGAAGGAGGTCGGCAAGCTCAGCGAGAACGGCGTGCGCATGCGCGTGGTCGGCGACCTGAACGCCTTCGATCGCCAGCTGCAGGCGCTGATCCACGATGCCGAGCGCCAGACGATGCACAACACGCGACTGCAATTGACCATCTGCGCCAGCTATGGCGGCCGCTGGGACATCGTGCAGTCGGTGCGATCACTGGTCGCCGCGGCGCCCGATCCGCAGGCACTGGCGAGCACGCTCACCGAGCAGCGACTTGCCGAGCATCTGGGCCTTTCCTTTGCGCCCGATCCCGATCTGCTGATCCGCACCGGCGGCGAACAGCGGATCAGCAACTTCCTGCTCTGGCAGTGCGCCTACAGCGAGCTGTATTTCACGCACACCTTGTGGCCGGACTTCGACTCCACTGCCTTCGACGCCGCGCTGGCGTGGTTCGCCACGCGGGAGCGCCGCTTCGGCCAGACCAGCGCCCAGGTGTCGACTTCGGCCGCCGAAGAACTGCGTGCTTAAGCAGCGCGTCATCACCGCAGTGGTGCTGCTGGCGGCATTGATTGCCGCTGCGGTTGCCGGTCGGATCGCGCTCGATGCGATGCTCGCTCTGGTGGTCGGTGCTGCTGCCTTCGAGTGGCTGCGGCTTGCCCAGCACCCGAGGCGTCTGTGCGTGGCGGCGGGGCTGGCAGTCGCCGGCGTGCTGCTGGGCGTGCAGGCGCTTGGCCACGGGCTGACGAGCGGCGCGCTGCAGGTGCTGGTGGCGGCGGCGTGCGCGGCGTGGCTGCTGATCGCCGTGCTGGTGCTGCGAGGCGCACACCGCGGCGCACGAGTGCCCCAGGCGGTTTCGACACTGCTGGCGCTCTTCCTGCTGACGGCGGCCTGGTTCGCGCTGATGCGCCTGATGGATGACGGGTTCGTCTACCTGCTGTCGGTGCTGGCGATCGTCTGGCTGGCCGACATTGCTGCCTACTTCGCCGGCCGTCAGTGGGGACGGAGAAAGCTGGCGCCGGCGATCAGTCCCGGCAAGACCTGGGCGGGCGTCGGCGGAGCGGTTGCCGCCGTGCTGGCGGGGGCCCTGCTGTTCGCCCGCTTCGCGCCGGATGTGCCAGCGTTCTCGACGCTGCTGCAGCAGCGGCTGGCGCCAGCAGCAGCGATGGCCGTGCTTGCCGCCCTCGTCGCGCTGTCGATCATCGGCGACCTGTTCGAGAGCCTGCTGAAGCGGCAGGTCAACGCCAAGGACAGCGGCCGGCTGTTGCCTGGCCACGGCGGCGTGCTCGACCGCATCGACGCCCTGATCGCCGTGCTGCCGGCGGCTGCGCTTCTCGACCTGTGGCTGCACCGATGAAGTCGATCACCCTGCTCGGCGCCACCGGCTCGATCGGTGCGAGCACGCTCGACGTGATCGCGCGCCACCCGGACCGCTTTTCGCTGTTCGCGGTCGCCGCGGGCCGCAGCGTCGAGGCCTTGGTGAGCCTCTGCGCGCGGTTCAGGCCGCGATTCGCGGTGATCGCCGACGAGGCGAAGCTGCCGTCGCTGCGCGATGCCCTGCGCGTGGCGGGCCTGCCGACGACCGCCCGCGCCGGGGCCGAGGCAATGGCGGCGGTCGCCTGCGCGCCCGGGTGCGACACGGTGGTGGCGGCGATCGTCGGCGCCGCCGGCCTCGTGCCGACGATCGCCGCGGCGCGTGCCGGCAAGCGGGTCCTGCTTGCCAACAAGGAGTCGGTCGTCTGCGCGGGCCGTCTGCTGATCGACGCAGTGCGGGCGGGTGGCGGCGAACTGCTGCCGGTCGACAGCGAGCACAGCGCCATCCACCAGTGCCTGGCGGGCGCACGCGTCGCCGACCGTGATGTGCGCAAGCTCATCCTGACTGCCTCGGGCGGGCCGTTCCGGACGCGCAGCGACTTCGCCGGCATCACGCCCGAGGAGGCCTGCGCCCACCCGAACTGGGTGATGGGGCGCAAGATCTCGGTCGATTCGGCCACCCTGATGAACAAGGGCCTGGAGGTGATCGAGGCAAGCTGGCTGTTCGGCTTTCCCGCCGGTCGCATCGAGGTCGTCGTTCACCCGCAGAGCGTGATCCATTCGATGGTCGAGTTCGTCGACGGGTCGGTGGTGGCGCAACTCGGCACGCCGGACATGCGTACGCCGATCGCCTATGCGCTTTCCTACCCCGAGCGCATCGAAAGCGGTTCGGCAACGCTCGATTTCTCGCAACTGGGCGCGCTGAGCTTCGAGGCGCCCGACCTGCAGCGCTTCCGCTGCCTCGCGCTGGCCTTCGAGGCGCTCGCCGGCGGCACGGCGCGGACGGCGACATTGAACGCGGCCAATGAAGTCGCTGTCGAAGCGTTCCTTGGGGGTCAGCTGCCGTTTGCCGATATTGCCCGCGTGATCGAGGAGACACTCGCCGCCGTGGATGCCGACGAACCCGATTCGATCGAAGACGTGCTGGAAATCGACGCACTCGCCCGTCGAAGGGCGGCACACGTGGTCGGAAGGCGCAGCGCCGCCGCCCTGACTGCTGCCGGCTCATGAGCGCTGTCACGACCTTGCTCGCTTTCGTCATCACGCTCGGCGTGCTGATCGTCGTCCACGAGTTCGGCCACTACTGGGTGGCGCGGCGCTGTGGCGTGCGCGTTCTTCGCTTCTCGATCGGCTTTGGCCGGCCACTGTGGAAGCGGGCTTACGGCGAGGACGGCACCGAGTGGGTCGTCGCGGCGATTCCCCTCGGCGGCTACGTGCGCATGCTCGACGAGCGCGACCCCGACACCGACCCGAAGATGCTTGCCGACCTGTCGCGCGCGTTCAACCGGCAGCCGTTGGCCAAGCGCATCGCCATCGTGCTTGCCGGACCGGTGGCCAATCTGCTGCTGGCCGTGGGTGTCTACTGGCTGCTCAACATCAGCGGCACGCTGGAGCCGCGCGCGGTGCTCGCCTCGCCGGCGGAGGAAACGATCGCGGCGCGCGCTGGCGTGCGCGACGGCGACGAGGTCACGCAGGTCGACGGCCGCGCCGTGCGCGCGTTCAGCGAACTGCGGTGGAAGCTGCTGGAGCGCGCGGTCGACCGGTCGGCGATCGAACTGACGGTGCGCGGCGCCGGCGGCGCCGAGCGAACCTTGCTGCTCGACCTCTCGCAGCTTGGGCCCGTCGAGATCGATCAGACGGTGTTCTCACGGGTGGGCATTGCGCTTGCCGAGCCGCCCCCCGTGGTGCGGCAGCTGTCGCCGGACAGCGTGGCCGCGAGTGCCGGACTTCAGCCGGGCGATCGCTTCATCAGCATCGACGGCCAGCCGATGGCACGATCGCGCGACGTCAGCCAGGTCGTGCGCGCAGCGCCGGGGCGCAGCCTGCAGGTGGTGATCGAACGCGGCGGCGTGCGGCAGTCACTGCAACTGCAGCCGGCAACGGTGCAGGTCGAGGGGCAGACGATCGGCCGCATCGGCGTCGACTTCCGCGACCTGGTCGAGGTGCGTTACGGGCCTGTCGAGAGCGTCGGTCTGGCGGTCGAGCGCACCTGGGACACGGCGATCTTCTCCTTGCGCATGCTCGGCAAGATGATCACCGGCGAAGCATCGTGGAAGAACCTTTCCGGACCGGTGACGATTGCCGACTATGCCGGGCAGACGGCCCGCATGGGCATCGTCGCCTACCTGAGCTTTCTCGCCCTCGTTTCCATCAGTCTCGGCGTGCTGAATCTGCTGCCGATTCCGATGCTCGATGGAGGGCACTTGCTGTACTATTTCGTCGAATTTCTCAAGGGCAGCCCGCCGGCCGACTGGGTTGTCGAGTGGGGGCAGCGCGCCGGCATTGGCGTGCTCGTGTTACTCACCGCGCTGGCGCTTTACAACGATTTGACCCGGCTGCTGGCGTAATCCTCCATCGTGTTCAAGGCTCCAACGTTCAAGCGCGGCATTGCGCGCAGGGCGCGCAATGCACGCTTCGCGCTGCGCCTTGCGGTTGCCGCGGTGCTGGGCACCGTCGGTGCCGGCGCGATGGCGCAGGAGTTCGTGATCCGCGACATCCGCGTCGAGGGCATCCAGCGCACGGAGGCAGGCACGGTGTTCAGCTACCTGCCACTGCGCGTCGGCGATCGCTATGACCCGGAACGGGGCTCGGCAGCCATCCGAGCTCTGTTTGCCACCGGCCTGTTCAAGGACGTGCGCTTCCAGGCCGAGGGCGACGTCCTGGTGGTCATCGTCGAGGAGCGACCGGCGATCGCCGAAGTCAAGCTCGAGGGATCGAAGGAATTCGACAAGGACACTGTGCTGAAGTCGCTGCGCGAGGTCGGACTCGGCGAGGCGCGGGTCTTCGACCGTTCGGTGCTCGAGCGTGCCGAGCAGGAACTGAAGCGCCAGTACCTCGGTCGCGGCCTGTACGGCGTCGAGGTCAAGAGCACCGTCACGCCGGTCGAGCGCAACCGGGTCAACGTCCTGATCGCGGTCGACGAAGGCGACGCCGCGCGGATCCGCTCGATTCGCTTCACGGGCAACAAGGCGTTCTCCGAGGGCACGCTGCGCGACCAGATCGACCTGACCACGAGCGGCTGGCTGACCTGGTACACGAAGCGCGACCAGTACGCGCGTCCCAAGCTGGCCGGTGACCTCGAGTCGTTGCGTTCGTTCTACCTGAACCGCGGCTACCTGGACTTCAATATCGAGTCCGCCCAGGTCTCGATCAGTCCGGACAAACGCGACATCCACATCACGATCAACGTCGTCGAAGGCGAGAAGTACACGATTTCGCAGGTGAAGCTGGCCGGGGAACTGCTCGGCCTGGACGAGGAGCTGCAGGCGCTGGTCGACGTGAAGCCGGGCGACACGTTCAACGCCGAGCGCGTCAACGCGGTGTCCAAGCGCATGACGGATCGACTCGGTGCGCTCGGCTACGCGTTCTCCACCGCCAACGCGGTGCCCGACACGAATCGCGAGAAGCGCGAGGTCGCCTTCACGTACTTCGTCGACCCCGGGCGCCGCGTCTACGTGCGCCGGGTGAACATCGCCGGCAACTCGCGCACGCGCGACGACGTGATCCGGCGTGAGGTCCGGCAGTTCGAGAACGCCTGGTTCGATGCCGAGAAGGTGCGTCTGTCGCGCGACCGGATCGACCGCCTGGGGTATTTCGAGAAGGTCGAGATCGAGACGCCGCCCGTGGCAGGCTCGTTCGACCAGGTCGACGTGAACATCAAGATTGCCGAGCGGCCCACCGGGCAGATCCAGGCCGGCGCCGGGTATTCGAGCTCGGAAGGGCTGGTGCTGCAGGGCTCCTATTCGCAGCAGAACACGTTCGGAACCGGCCACGCGATTTCGTTCCAGGTGAATACCAGCCAGGTCGCGCGCACTTTCGGCATCACGCACACCGATCCCTACGTGACGATGTACGGGATCAGCCGCACCATCGAGTTGCTCGACCGCAAGTCCGACCTCGCCGAACTGGGTCTGGGCTCGGTGGACATCGACCAGCGGATCGCCGCGATCCGTTATGGCGTCCCGTTCACCGAGTTCGACACGGTCTTCTTCGGCCTGCGTTACGAGGCCACGAATATCGGGCTGACGGACTCCAGCCCGCAGGTCTACAAGGACTACGTCGAGGACTTCGGCGATTCGCCCGCCGCGCTGGAACTGACGCTGGGAACGGCGCGCGACAGCCGCGACAACCTGCTCGTGCCCACGCGGGGCCTTTACCAGCGCGTGTTCGCCGAGGGGGCACTGCCGGTGCTCGACCTGCGCTACTACCGCCTCACCTACCAGCACCAGCGCTTCCTGCCGATCACCAACCGGTTCACGGTGGCGATGAACGCCGACTTTGGCTATGGCAATTCGTACGGTGGCAAGCCGTATCCGGTGTTCAAGAACTTCTATGCCGGCGGCATTGGCAGCGTGCGCGGCTACGACACGGCGTCATTGGGGCCCGTCGACGAGTTCGGCACGCCGCTCGGCGGAACGCGCAAGTTCGCGGCGCAGGTCGAAGCGCTGACGCCGCTGCCCGGCGGCGACCGGACGCTGCGCATCTTCGGCTTCTTCGACGCCGGCCAGGTGTGGGGCGAAGACCAGAAGGTGACCTTCAGCTCGCTTCGCATGTCTGCCGGCCTCGGCATCGCCTGGATCTCGCCACTCGGGCCGATGAAGTTCAGTTACGCGTATCCGCTCAATAACGAGCCCGGCGACAAGATCCAGCGGTTCCAGTTCCAGATCGGCGCCGGTTTCTGACGCCGTCGGACACCGCGCCGCAACCCGCTATAGAATTTCCCGTCGCAACCTGGACGATTCCACGATGAAGCTCTTTCTGAAGGCCGCGATGCTGGCCGTAGCGCTTGCTTCCACGGCGACGTTGCGTCCCGCAGCGGCGCAGGAACTGAAGATCGGCTACGTCAGCTCGGAGCGCATCCTGCGCGATTCGGCGCCGGCGAAGGCCGCCACGCAGAAGCTGGAGGCGGAGTTCTCCAAGCGCGACCGCGAGTTGCAGGACCTGGGTGCCAAGCTGAAGGCCTCCGCTGACCGTTTCGAGAAGGATGCGCCGGTGCTGAGCGAAACCGACCGCGCCCGCCGGCAGCGTGAACTGACCGAACTCGACCGCGACCTGCAGCGGCGACAGCGCGAGTTCCGCGAGGACCTGAACACCCGCCGCAACGAGGAACTGCAGGGCCTGCTGGAACGTGCACAGCGCATCGTGCGCCAGATCGCCGAGCAGGAAAAGTTCGACCTGATCGTGCAGGATGCCGTGTACTTCAGCCCGCGCGTCGACATCACCGAGAAGGTCCTGCGCGTCCTGAACACGCCGAAGTAGCCAGGCGCGCGTCCCGATGGCGGCCGGCTGCCGGATCGACGAACTGGCCGATGCCGTCAGTCGGGCTGCTGCCGGCCGGCTCGCGTTCTCGCTGCACGGCGATTCCTCGCGCCATATCAGCGGCGTCGCGCCGCTGCAGGCGGCGACCGGCGAGCAGCTGAGCTTCCTTGCCAACCCACGCTACCGGGGCGCCGTGGCCGCGTCGGGGGCGGGCGCGATCGTTCTGACGGCCGCCGATCGACAGGCCTTGTTCCCGGACAGTGTCGCTGCCGGAGCGACGTTGATCGAGTGCGCCAATCCCTACGCGTGGTTTGCTCTTGCGGCGCAGCTGCTTGCGCCAAGCCAGGTGCCAGTGCCGGGCGTGGCTGGCGGTGCTCATGTGGCTGCTGACGCTGCGCTGGACGCGACCGCGCGGATCGATGCAGGCGCGGTGGTCGAATCGGGCGCGGCCGTAGGGCCACGTTGCTGGATCGGCGCCGGTGCTCATGTTGGAGCCGGCGCGCGTATCGGCGCTGATACGCGCCTGCAGCCGGGGGCGCGGCTGCTCTCCGGCTGCGTCATCGGCATGCGCGGCATCGTGCACAGCGGCGCGGTGATCGGTTCCGACGGCTTCGGCTTCGCCCCACTGGACGGCCGGTGGATCAAGATTCCGCAGACCGGCCGCGTCGTCATCGGCGACGACGTCGAGATCGGCGCCAATACGACCATCGACCGCGGCGCGATGGGCGACACGGTGATCGAGGATGGCGTGAAGCTGGACAACCTGATCCAGGTGGGCCACAACTGCCGCATCGGCGCCCATTCGGTACTGGCTGGCTGCGTGGGTATCGCCGGCAGCGCCCACATCGGCCGCGGCTGCCAGATCGGCGGCGCGGCGATGATCGCCGGCCACCTGTCGATCGCCGACGGCACGCTGATCGGGCCGGGCACGCTGGTGTCGCGTACGATCGCCACCGCCGGCTACTACACGGGCTTTTTCCCGCTGATGACCAACCGCGACTGGGAGCGCAACGCCGCGGCGCTTCGCCACCTGCAGGAACTGCGTAGCCGGGTGCGCTCGCTCGAGGCACGGCTGAAGCAAGACGGAGCCGAGGAAGATTGATGGACATCCACGAAATCCTGCGCCTTCTGCCGCACCGCTATCCGATCATCCTCGTCGACAGGGTGCTCGAGCTGGAGCCGGGCAAGCGGATCGCCGCGCTGAAGAACGTCAGCGTCAACGAGCCGGTTTTCATGGGGCACTTCCCGCACTATCCGGTGATGCCTGGCGTGCTGATCATCGAGGCGCTGGCGCAGGCGGCGGCGATCCTTTCGTTCGTCACCTTCGACAAGCGCGCCGACAAGAACTCGGTCTACTACTTCGCCGGCATCGACAACGCGCGATTCAAGCGACCGGTCGGCCCCGGGGACCAGCTTCGGCTGGAGGTCGAGCTGGTGCGCGAGATGCGCGGCATCGGCAAGTTCAATGCGCGGGCGCTGGTCGATGGGCAGGTGGCGGCCGAGGCCGAGCTGCTGTGCGCCTATCGGCAGATCCCGGCGACAGCGGCAGGCGGTAACGGGAACTCGATGCGCGTCGGCGAGTCCTGATGACCCGCGTGCATCCGACGGCGCTGGTCGATCCGCAGGCCGAGCTGGCCGACGATGTCGAGGTCGGTCCGTACGCGATCGTCGGCCCACAGGTCCGAATCGGCGCCGGGTCTTCGGTCGGCGCGCACACCGTGCTGTCCGGTCGAACGACGATCGGCCGCAACAACCGCATCTTCCCGCACGCGGCCATCGGCGGCGTGCCGCAGGACATGAAGTACGCCGGCGAAGACACCGAACTGGTGATCGGTGACGGCAACACGATCCGCGAGTTCTGCACCTTCAACGTCGGCACCGCCCAGGGCGGCGGAATAACGCGAGTCGGCTCCGACAACTGGATCATGGCCTACGCACACGTGGCGCATGACTGCCGCGTCGGCGACCGCTGCATCCTTGCCAATGCCGTCACGCTCGCCGGGCACGTCGAGCTCGGCGACTGGGTGATCCTCGGCGGGCTGTCGGCGGTGCACCAGTTCGTCCGTGTCGGCAGCCATGCGATGGCGGGCGGCGGCACGATCCTCGTCCAGGACCTTCCGCCGTTCGTGATCTGCAGCGGCAACCCCGCGGCTGCGCATGGCCTGAACAGCGAGGGACTGAAGCGCCGCGGATTCTCTTCGGAAGCGATTGCGACGTTGCGCCGCGCCTACAAGGCGATCTACAAGGAAGGGTTGACGGTGGCCGCCGCCTGCGAGCAGTTGCTGCAAGTCGCCGAGGAAACACCCGAGTCCGCCGCCGATCTGCGCGCGCTCGCCGACTTCGTCCGCTCCTCGAGACGCGGCATCGTGCGTTGAACTGACCGTGCTCATCGGTTTCGTCGCCGGCGAGGCCTCGGGCGACCTGCTCGCCGCGCCGGTGATCGCGGCGCTGCGCGAGCGACTGCCGGGCGTGCGGTGCGCCGGCATCGCCGGCGACAGGATGATCGAAGCGGGCGCGACGGCGTGGTGGCACGTGCGCGAGCTTTCGGTGCGCGGCTATGCCGAGGTGCTGCGCGAGCTGCCGCGGCTGCTGCAGATGCGCTCGGCGCTGCGCGCCCGCCTGCTGGCCGGCCAGCCTGCGGTGGTGGTGGGCGTGGACTCGCCGGACTTCAACCTGCGCCTGGAGATGCAGCTGCGCAAGGCGGGCGTGCCGACCGTGCACTACGTCAGCCCGTCGATCTGGGCCTGGCGACCGAAGCGGATCGAGAAGGTCCGTGGCGCCGCCGACCGCGTGCTGCTGGTTTTCCCCTTCGAGCAGAAGATCTACGACGATGCCGGCATCGCCGCCACCTACGTCGGTCATCCGCTGGCCTCGATCATTCCGCAGCAGGCGGACACTGCGGCCGCCCGCGCGCGGCTGGGCGTTGCGGCCGAAGACCCGGTCGTCGCGCTGCTGCCCGGCAGCCGGCGGGCCGAGGTGCAGTACATGGGCCCGGCCTTCGTCGATGCGGCGGTGCTCATGCTTCGGCGCGAGCCGCGGCTTCGCTTCGTTCTGCCGGTGGCCGAGCCGAGGTTGCGCGAGCTTCTCGCGCCGGCACTCGCTGCGGCCGGTGCCGCGGCCGAGCGGATCACGTTTTTTGACGGCCGCTCGCACGACTGCCTCGAGGCGGCCGACGGCGTGCTCGTGGCCAGCGGCACCGCGACGCTGGAGACGGCGCTTTTCGGCAAACCGATGGTGATCGCCTACCGCATGCCACCGACGTCTTACTGGATCATGCGGCAGATGGGCACACTGACTTTCGTCGGCCTGCCGAACATCCTGGCCGGCGAGTCGCTGGTGCCGGAACTGCTGCAGCACGATGCCACGCCACAGCGACTGGCCGACGCACTGCTCGCCGTCCTCGATGATCGCGAGCGCTGCGAGCGGCTGCGCGAACGATTCGCGGCGATGCATGAGAGCCTCAGACGCGACACGCCCCGCCTTGCCGCCGAGGCGATCATGGCAACGATGAAGCGATGAACGCAGCCAGGCGCGCACGGCCGTTGCACGGCGAGCTGTTTGCCGACACATGGCAGGGGCGGCGCGTCTGCGGCGCCGATGAGGCCGGTCGCGGTCCGCTTGCGGGACCGGTGGTCGCGGCGGCGGTGATTCTCGATCCGCTGCAGTCCATCGATGGGCTGCGCGATTCCAAGCAGCTCTCGCCCGTGCGCCGCGAGGAACTTGCGCGGACGATCCGCGGCCGGGCGATGGCATGGGCAGTGGCCGAGGCGAGCGTGCAGGAGGTCGACCGGCTGAACATCCTGCAGGCCAGCCTGCTGGCGATGAAGCGGGCGATCGAGCTGCTCGATCCGGCAGCCGAGATCGCGCTGATCGACGGCAACCAGCTACCGCGCCTGCGCATCGAGGCGCGCGCCATCATCGGCGGCGACGCGCTGGAGCCGGCGATATCCGCCGCGTCGATCCTTGCCAAGGAGCACCGCGACCGGCTGATGGCGGAGCTGGACGTCCTTTTTCCCGGGTATGGCTTTGCCGAGCACGCCGGCTACCCGACACCGCGGCATCTGGAGCGACTGCGCGAACTCGGGCCGTGCGCGGCACATCGCCGTTCATTCGCGCCGGTGCGCGCACTGATCAACGCTGTGGACGACCGATGAAGTCGATCACTTCGGCAGCAAACCCCGCCTTCAAGGCCTGGCTGCGGTTGTCCGAGCACCCGCGCGAAGTCCGCGCGCAGAGTCGGTCGCTCGCCGAAGGAGTGCATCTGGCGCAGGCGGCGCTCGACGCGTCGATCAAGATCGAGGCCGTGCTGCTGCGCCACGGCACAGCCTCCGCCGAAGTGCAGCGGCTTGCTGAAGCGGCGATGGCGACGGGCGCTGCCGGCTATGAACTTGCAGCCTCGCTGTACGACCGCGTCTCGCCGGTCGAGCACGGGGCCGGGCTGATGCTGGTGGCGACGGTGCCGCAGCCCCCGCTGCCCACAAAGGCGCGGCGCGACATGCTCTATCTGGATGGCGTGCAGGACCCCGGCAATGTCGGCACGCTGCTTCGCACTGCCGCGGCTGCCGGCATCGGTGACGTGTTGGCCAGTCCGGCGACCGCCGCCCTGTGGGCGCCGAAGACGCTGCGAGCGGGGCAGGGTGCTCAGTTCCGGTTGCGCCTGCACGAGCACGTTGCCGCCGGATCGCTGCCTGGACTGCTGGCGGGAGTCTGGATCGGCGCCGATGCGCGCGGCGGCGAGCCGCTGTGGTCAACGCCGCTGCCGGCCGGCCCGGTGGGCTGGATCTTCGGCGGCGAGGGCGCGGGGCTGTCGGAGGCGGCACGGACCGTCTGCCGGCGCCTGGTGTCGATCCCGATCGAAGCGGCGGTCGAATCGCTGAACGTGGCCGCCGCCGCCGCCGTGTGCCTGTTCGAACGCCGCCGGCGGCTCTGTTCCCCCGTATGACGGGTACGCGGTAACCCTATTGGCGCTGCCCGCGGCATTCGCAAGAATTACTGGCTTGCTGCCAAGGAGAGGGTTCTCATGTGGGGTGAAGCGCTGCTGAAGCGGGCTGCCGATAAGGTGGTTGGGAAGGTGGCCGGCACGCAGCTCGCGAAACTGGCCGAGCAAGTGCGCGCCGGCGGCGGACTTCCGCTGACGATCGTCCTGCCCGGCGGTGCGCGGATGGACTTCGGCGATGCGCCCGAGCTCACGCTGACGGTCCGCGATCCGGCGGTGCTGAGTGGCTTCTCGCAGTTGACCCTCGGCGGCCTGGCGGAGGCCTACGTCGAGGGCAGGATCGATGTCGACGGCGATGTCGCTGAAGCGATCCGCGTCGCCTCGAAACTGGTCGAGGTCACCGGCGCATCCGTTGCAGTACGCCCCGACCTTGCGCCGGCGGCTCACGAGCCACACGCCGACCGCGCCAATATCAGCCACCACTACGACGTCGGCAACGGGTTCTATCGGCTCTGGCTGGACGAGCAGATGGTGTACTCGTGCGCCTACTTCGAGACCGGAGCCGAGGACATCGACGCCGCCCAGCGGGCCAAGCTCGACCACATCTGCCGCAAGTTGCGGCTGGCGTCGGGCGAGCGCTTCCTCGACATCGGCTGCGGCTGGGGGGCGCTCATCCTGCACGCCGCCCAGCACTACGGCGTGCACGCTGTCGGCATCACGCTGTCCGAGCAGCAGGCGCTGCTGGCGCGCGAGCGGATCGCCGCCGCCGGATTGCAGGACCGGGTCGAGGTGTTGCTGCTCGACTACCGCGACCTGCCGCAGCGGTTTGGCGATGGCGCCTTCGACAAGGTTGCCAGCGTCGGCATGTTCGAGCATGTCGGGCTGCGCAACCTGCCCGTGTACTTCGCCACCGCCGCGCGCATGCTGCGCGACCGCGGCCTGATGCTCAACCACGGCATCACCAGCGCCGACGTGGAAAGCCGCCCGATTGGCTCCGGCGCCGGTGACTTCATCGACAGGCACGTCTTCCCCAACGGCGAGTTGCCGCACCTGGGCATCGCCGTGCGCGAGATGTCGGCGGCGGGCTTCGAGATCTTCGACGTCGAGAGCCTGCGCCCGCACTATGCGCTGACCCTGTCGCACTGGTCGCGCCGGCTGGAGCAACGCCTACCGGAGGCGGGGAAGCAGGTCTCCGGGCGCACGCTGCGTGTCTGGCGCGTCTACCTCGCCGGCTGCAGCCATGGCTTTGCGCAAGGGTGGATGAACCTCTACCAGCTCCTGGGCAGCCGGCAGGTCGCCGCCGGGGCGACTGAACTGCCGCTGACGCGCAGCTGGATCTACCGCTGACCCGCCCGATCAAGGTACGGGTCCGCGGGGTAGGCTTCAGGCGCGGTC
>JADDYB010000188.1_pt1 | contig 19086 bp, 20 predicted proteins | sample 8641941 | NCBI WGS metagenome assembly JADDYB01 (sample SAMN16275377, study PRJNA637457) | freshwater sediment metagenome | isolation source: Lake Kineret sediment | place: Israel: Lake Kineret | collected 2013
GAAGATTGCCAGGGACCTTGAGTTAGAGAAAATTCTTTCTGACGTTCTGCCAAACAAAGAAGTTTGGCCTGTTTTGATCTTGGCAATGAACTATGTAATCCATCCACGAGCTTTGACCCATATTCAAAGCTGGTATGAAGGAACCGCCTTTTGCGAGGATCATCCTGAACTCCCTTTATCCTCCCAGAGCCTTTCCAGGATGTTAAGCCGTATCGGTGAGAGCTCTGCGAATCTGGAGTTCTCTCAAAGACTTATCGGGCGAACATCAACATCAACTTCTTTGATTTACGATATAACTTCATTATCATCATACTCTCAGAACATCAGCCTTCTAGAATACGGTTATAATCGAGACGGCCTCGATCTGCCTCAGATCAACCTCTCCCTCATCGTTGACAAAGATCTCTGCATACCGGTGATGTACGATCTATACCCAGGAAGCATTGTGGATGTTTCCACCTTGAGAAACACTATCAAGAAGATCAACTCCCAGGGTATCCACAATTACACCCTTATCATGGGTCGGGGTTTCTTCTCTACGGCCAATATCGAGGAAATGGATTCAGCCGATCTATCGTTCATAATTCCACCTGCAAGCAATCTAAACAGCGTGAAAGAAGCAATATCCGCTATTCACAATGCAATCCATGATCCTCAGTATCTGAAGCTCTACCAGAAAGAACCTCTTTTCATCATGCCCGTAAACATCACGGTTGGCGAGATTCAGCTTAAAGGGCATGCCTATTTCGATCAGAAACGCGAGCATCGGGAGCGAAACTCATTCTATAAGCGGTTGTACGATTTGGTAGAACGTCTCAAGAATATAAACTTGAAGCCCTGGATGAATCCCGGAGAGGTTTTCAGAGAGACTGCAAAAAGAGATGCCAAGTTCATCGAATGGAAAGCTGTCAATGGCCGGTTCGAGGTATCAATCAGGAAGAATGCTGTTTCTCAAGCCATCAATAAAATGGGCAAGTTCATCCTGCTGTATCGAGGTGATTTCTCCTGGGAGGAGTGTCTTTCACTCTACAGAGGGAAGGACGTGGTTGAGAAAGGATTCCATATTTTGAAGAATGATCTCGAATTAATGCCGATGAACGTTCGAACCGATAGCAGTCTAAGAGGCTACCTTTTCATCGAGTTCCTAGCTCTGATATTGAGGATGAAGCTGATGAGGATGATGGCTGATGCACAGTTACTTAAAAGATATTCGGTGGAAGGGATGTTCACGGAGCTGGAGAAGATCAAAGTGATGATTTTGCCAGATGGGCAGAAAATTACCACTGAAATTACCAAGAAGCAACGCGAAATCCTGGATGCCCTTAATATGTGTGCCTAAATGCTGGGGAGGTTAGGTTCTAAGGATGGAAAGAGATTTTAATGAGACTGGATAGATTAAAAAGAAATGGCGCAGTATATAAATGCCAAACATTCGGGACTAAACACTTATTACCTGACCTCTCCGCTGTTTAGGCAATGTGGCCAGATGAATCGAGCTCTCGCTAGTGATTCTTGCGATGAATGTTTTGTGCCCATTGCCACAAAGAATCGTTATGTATCAAGTCTATATGCCTAAATTATGGGGAGTTGAGGTTATTACCTAAGACTTTCGTGCTCCAACTACTAGCAGCAAAGAGACAACCTCAGGTACTATGACCACTCCGACAAAGGTTTCAGTAGGCAAACCAACGATCACTAGAATTCCTCCATTATGTACCGGGATTGCATGGAACAATATCGCATATCATACATCTAACCATTCAGAAGTGAGAGACTTTTATAGTGGGCCTTTTGAAGTATAGATGATGAATGCACAAATGTCCCCAACTGGATGCTGCCTCAAGGGCCTGTGCGATTCCATTGCATGTGCCGTCTCAGTTGTCATACAAGATATGGTTGGAAGTCCGGATAGCGGATTGATAGTGCAGATGGGAGCTGATGGGACCCCCACCAAGGATATAGACAAAGCGGCAGAAAATGCCGTGCTGTCCCAGTTGAAGCTCTCCGGAGCGGGTTTTAGGATTTTAAGCGAAGAGATTGGAGAAGTGCTTATAGGAGACGAACCAGAATATTTCATCTACCTAGATCCTTTAGATGGAACGTTTAATGCCATAAGGGGGATCCCCTTTTATTCCGTATCCTTGTACATTTGCAAAGATGAATTCCAGTTTGGATATGTATGCGACCTAGCCCGAAGCACAAAGTACTATGCTGAAGCCGGAAGAGGAGCCTATATTGATCCAGGGAACGACAGGACTACCGTCTCCAATACTGCTGATTTCAAAGACTTCAGCATCTCTGCTTACACGATAAGGCCAAAAACATCCAGAATTGTGGGCATCGGAAATAAAGTCCGCAGAATTCGCACACTTGGAAGCACATCCCTGGAGATGGCCATGGTTGCATCAGGCAAGCTGGATGCATTCGTGGATCTGAGGGGGATGCTGCGCGTGGTGGACGTAGCTGCAGGCAAACTCATTTTGGAGGAGTCGGGAGGCATCATAACCGATGCCATGGGCAAAGAGCTCCATTTGAACCGCGATATGTGGCAAAGAACGGATCTCATAGGGTCCAACGGCCTACTCCATAAGGAGATCCTCAAGCTCATTGGCGGTGATGGCCATTAAGATTGGTTTTGTTTCCAGACACGAATCGGAGTCTGCGTTGCTCGTGAAATCGCTAGTAAACAAGCTCAAGCCTAAGGTGGAGATCTTCATAGAGCCGGAAGTTGCCCGGCTTCTTGACATGATCGGAACGACGGTAGAAGATATGGAGAGGCAACAAGTGGACTTCATAGTATCTGTAGGGGGAGACGGCACTATCCTGCGCACCATCCATAAGATGAATAATCCGTTGCCAATTTTAGGAATAAATATGGGCACCCTAGGATTCCTTGTGGATGTGGAACCCAAGGATGCGATAAAGACCCTAGAGGAATTGATCACAGGATTTGCTATAGACGAGCGTTCTCGTCTGAAGGTTCTGTTGGATGGAAAAAGCCTGCCTCCAGCGGTAAATGAAATTGCGCTAATAACGGCCAGCCCAGCTAAGATGATTGAGTTCGAGATAATTGTGGATGGATCTTTAATGGAAGACTTTCGCGCAGATGGGGTAATCATCGCCACATCAACAGGCTCTACTGCCTATGCAATGTCTGCTGGTGGCCCTATAGTCGACCCTAGAGTAGACGCTATTGTCATGGTTCCAATGGCTCCTTTCAAGCTTTCCTCACGGCCGTGGATCATTCCGGGAGACAGCATTATAGAGGCGAAGCTCAAGCTTCCTGAGAAATATGCTTTAGTGGTGGTTGATGGCCAGAATATGGCCACCATTTCCACAAATGACTCCATTGTCATCAGCAAGGCTGATACTCCGGCCAGATTTGTTAAGGTTGGAAAGGAGGATTTCTTTGAGAAGGTTAAGAGCAAGCTGGCTTAAACGATCCTCCCAGTAATTATAATATTCAATTCAGACCATTTTAGATTGATTGATTTTTTTTAAAAAAAATTTAAACAAGCTGGGAGGCCTTTATCTCCTGAACCATTACAATTTTTTTGCAAACGCCGGACTTATGCAAGTTGACTGGTTGGCTTTATGTCATGGCCATTAACTCAAGCTTCAGCCTATCCTCCTCGCCTGCTCTTGAATCCGGCTCATTTGCCTTTCCTTGTGCCTCTTCCTCATGTTTATAGGTCAGATAAAGCTTGCGTCTTTTTCCCTGAGTGAGCTTGACTTTGTGATCAAGGTCCGCAGCACGCTTCATAACGCTTATTACCGTGGTCTTGTTCAGCCCCAGCATATCTACCAATTCGCTCGTAGTATATCTTCCAGGCCTCTCTCTGATTATGTCGATCAGGCTTTTAGCGTGCCCATCAAGAGCTTTGCCCTCTGAAGAGCCTTGCTCGGGGATTGGAACTGATCGTCCCTGTTTAGCCTTAACTTGGCTCTTGAGATCGGCTACTTCTTTTGATAAGCGATCCACTTGATCGATGAGTCTCCCCAGAAGGTCGACATCGGTCTGTTTTGCGTTCTGCTCGTTGGATATCTTTTCAATTGCCAATACGAGCGTCATCATTGCCTGAGCTTCTTTTCTTTCTTTTTCTATCTCAGCTGCTTTTGTTTTATATAGCTCTAAAAGCTCTTCGAACATCTTTAGGCTACTCCTAACATTTTCTCTCTTTGTCTACGTTTCAATTGACTCTAAAAGACTATCACTATCTCAAACCAATCCTAGTATAAATACTTTGCTTAAAATTCTTCTGATATCACATCTGCGCAATAGGGATGTCATTCCATTTTCCGACTTGCGTAAGACGCCTCTTGTCAATTTAGCATTGAATGTTCCTCAAAAGAGAGGGAAGCTCCTCAATATTTTTAATCACCTCGTCTGCCGCTTGGAAGAGACTTGGCAACGGATGGCTATCCTGTTGGACGGTCAGCACACCCAAATCTGCAGCTTCGAGTGCCTGTAAATCATTCAGGCCATCTCCTACCATTGCCACCATTTTATAGCACTTTTTAAGAGCAACTACAATATCGCGTTTACGCCAAGGAGGAGCTACAGAGTATATGCGGTCTGGCAAAAAGCCATAATTTATGAGGTATACTAAGCTTCGTCTGCTATCCCCAGAGGCTACATAAATATCGGCTTGCATTGACTCGAGCTCTTGAAGAACATGCAAGAGGCCGGGGAAGGGCCGGCCTGCTGTACAAATAGCGTGAGAGATATCCATTAGATCTATATCAATTATGACCCCCATGGTCTGATATGCGTTGGGGCATCTTGCAGCCACTATTTGGTAGGCATCCTGTATTTCAGAGATCTTAGCCTCGGATGTGCGAAGTATCTGAGCGGCTTTCTCTCGGCTAACCGGAGTGCTGCTGCAGCTTATCTCTATGTTGGTCTCTTTGAAAACCTCCTTTATGGGCAGATTAGGGTGATAAGAGATTACTTCAGAGGGCTCAATTTGGGGCACTACTAGCGCCCGTCCACCCTTCTCCATAATCAAATCGGAGGTTATGACTTTCTCTATGAGATTGCCATTCTGAATATCCTTTGCTGCCCGGAACATTTTGAGAATTGTGCCTGCCACATCGAAAACAACGGCAAGATCCCTGGACATCCGATGTGAGTCAATTTATGAATAGATCAAGCTATCGGTATTGATTCTGGGCTGCGCGACTGCTAGCCTAAGGGCACAAACAACATAAAAAAGACAAGCGCATAATCAATTACTTCCACATGATTGCATAGAGCATGACAGATAGTTTTATGCTTTTCCAAGCACAATAATAAATTATGGTACATTTCAAAATTGCTGTCATTTTCTTTTGGCTGGCATTGCTTGGGGCTGCAAAAGGCACTACAATCATTGTCAATCCTGGAGAGAGCATTCAAGCAGCTATATATGCAGCCAGAACAGGAGACACAGTCCAAGTAAATGGCGGCACATATTATGAGCATCTGATTGTAAATAAGCAAATCAACCTGATAGGACAGAATAGGCCTCTGCTGGATGCCACAGCCAGCGGCAGTGCCATCATCTTAAGTGCTGATGGAGTATTCTTGAAGGGATTCAGAATTATAAATTCCGGACGATGGCCCTCTTATGGATCCGAAGAAGCCGGAATCAAGGTCCTCTCTAGTAACAATATTATTGAAGATAACAACGCTAGCAATAACTCAAATGGCATGTTCATATTCGATGGCAACAACAATACCGTCACAGAGAACACAGCCAGCTGTAACCTGGGATTTGGCATAAAGCTAACAAACTGCCAGAAGAATACGATTTTCAAAAACAACTTCGACCGTAACTACAAGATCAATGCTTATGACGATGGTGGAAATCACTGGGATAATGGCACAATTGGCAATTATTATAGCGATTTCAATTCTGCGGCCGTGGGTTGCAAGGATGCAGATGGCGATAGCTTCTGCGATTCCAGTCATGCTATACCTGGGGATTTTGGCATTGACCGTCATCCATCAGCTTATCCTTTTGATTTTTAGAAGACGATAAGGCTGATTTAATCCCGCAACATGCAATTAAAATGGGGCGCTTCTTAATCTGCACGAAATTCGTAAAGCCAACAACTTTTTTTAGTAGGAGGAGAGATATAGGAGGATAATTACTACCAAAGGGGGATAAGTACGAAGGGAGCAGCCATAGCGGCAACATTAATGGTAGTTCTTTTAGCATGTAATATAGCGTTAGCTAACCCGCCGCTCTCCGAGCCGATGCAAAGCGATGATTTTTGCAATCATCTGAAGATAGCCGGAACTGGCACTATAGATGTAGCCTACTCTGTGGTAGATAAAAAGCTGGCTTTGGAATATTACAATGTAATGCAAGGAGATGGCGATATTGAGATGGACTCTACAAACGCAGTCTCCCAATCAGCCAGAAAGTTCCAGGCGCCTGTTAACGGCTCGACCATGCCCCTTAACCTTTGCGATAATATTAAGTTGGCTTACTCTGGCAAGACGCCTTTGGTGGGAATGAAGTCCATCAAATCTGACGCTTTCTGGGGCGGCATTGGCGCAGAAGTCTCAGAGTTCTTCTCGGTAACAGAGATGGAGAAGGTCCAAACCACCTACTTCGCCTCCACCAATCCAGCTACATTCCTCAAGAATCCGGAGAAGCTAGCCCAGATTATGAAGGCTAGCCCGGTTCATGCAGTAGGGATGGATTCCAAGACGGCCTTCAATGGAACATGGATTACAGATGCCAAGTGGCACAAGATCTTCTACAAGGATGTCAAAGTACATGAGGCGTTCACTGGCAAGTTCGAGGTTGAAAAGACCATCCGATTCCACGAAAATCCTGTGCCTGAGCAAGAGACAAACGCATGCGATGGATTAGACTGCTAAGACCGCAATCTCCTTTTTGGCTCTGCGTATGCACTATACCTAAGTCCAATTTCAGGTCGTGCATCTGTTCCGCTGAAAGCATGGTTCTTTGCCCTAACGTTAGGTCTTTGAGATTTCGTCCACCAAGTATTGGTTTTGAATCGAGCTTTCAGTTAATTGGGTGCACGATCCAATTTCAGATGGATAGACTTTAGATGGACGGCATTATAGAAATGAAAGTGGCTCCTTTTTCCTATAAGCCATCGCCTGGCATGTGGCAATGAGGTCTCCCTTATCGTTCTTTACCTGGATTTGATAGGTGGAGATCTTTCTGGATCGGCTTTGCTCTTTGGCCTGCGCATATAGAGTATCATTGGTGACAGCCGGATTGATGTAAGAGACATTCACATTCAAGGCGACAGCCACAGTACCATGGGAGTTTGCCGCTACTTCAAAGGCACCATCTATCAGAGAGTAGACTGCACCGCCATGAGTCACTCCACAGATGTTTTTCATCTGCTCGGACAGCTTCATCTCCACTGTGGAACTGCCGGGGCCAATTTCGACAAGCTGCATCCCCATCATCTTTGCATAGGGCTCCTGATCAAACCACTTGCGTATAGCTTTAAAAGTCTCTTCCAAGTCCTCATCCCACCATATTCTTGGTATTCTAAACCAGATGTCTTTTAGATGGTTGTCTGAAATGTTTTATTAGAAATGGTTATATCAACTCTACGATTATCATTTGGTCTATGGACCTTTCCAAAGGGCCAAAGCAGGATTATGTTTCTATCGAAATGAGCGGGGCGTCCGTTTCTGTTCTCCTAAATCAGGGCACCATTAGCCTGTGGTTTGGACGAAATGCTGACAAATCCCTAGTTTCCAAGATACTTCTGCTGATCTCCAAGGTAGACTCCACAGCAGAGCATGAGAGAGAGATAATCTGCAACTTCGAGAGCATCAGCAAGTTTGAAAACAGCGGCTACATATTATCCTCCTATGCTCGCAAGAAGGATCTGTATAAAGCGATCTTCTTGGTTCCTTTCTCAGATTCTCGAGCAGTCGAAAAATTGATTGAATCAATTCATCAGGACCTGGGTCAGGGTGAAGTTCGCATGGCTCTATCTTGGAGAGGAGGGCGGGCCAGGATGAATATCCTACAAACAGAGCTTGGGCGGCTGAACTGCTTTTCTTTTTCCAATACAATTTATAAGGAGAATCAATCCAAGGGATGATTTAGTAGGAGCTGAATAGAATATGAGGTTTGCCAGTCAGATCAAAGAGCTCGAGATCTCCGGGATAAGGAAGTGCTTTGAGGGCGCAGGTCCCGGCTCAATCAACCTGGGATTGGGACAGCCGGACTTCGATACGCCGTCTCATATCAAGGATGCTGCTATAAAGGCCATCCAGCAAGGATTTACCGGCTACACTCCCAATTGTGGTTTTCCTGACCTGCTCATAGCCATCAGCCAGAAGTTTGAGCGGGAGAATCAGCTGAAATATTCCATGGAAGAAATAATGGTGACAAGCGGAGCGAGCGAGGCGCTCTTTTTAGCCATTTCTGCTCTGATAGACAGAGGGGACGAGGTTTTGATGGGCGATCCCAGCTTCCTCTCCTACTCGGCTCTGACCAAGGCAATGGGGGGAGTACCTATTGGTGTACCATTGAGCGACCGGCTGACTCTGACGCCGCAAGAAGTTAACGAAAAGATCACTTCTCGTACCAAGGCCATCATAGTCAATTCTCCCAGCAATCCTACTGGCTCGGTGCAAAGCGATGAGGAGCTGCGCGGAATTGCCCAGATCGCCGATGAGAAGGATATTGCCATCATATCCGATGAAGTCTACGAGCATCTCATCTATGACGGACAACATATCAGCCCTGCCAAATACTCGGACAATGTCATAACCATCAATGCCGTATCCAAGACCTATGCCATGACCGGATGGAGGCTGGGCTATCTTGCGGCCAAAGGCAGTGCTTTAGAGCAGATGCTAAAAGTTCACCAGTATGCTCAGGCCTGCGCCTGCTCCATCTCCCAGAAGGCAGCAGTAGCGGCTTTGACAGGTCCCCAGGACTGCGTGGCCATGATGAGAGATGAGTTTAGACGGCGGAGAGATATGATGGTGCAGGGTTTCTTGGAGATGGGGATTGATCTGGTAAGACCGCAGGGGGCATTTTATCTATTTCCCAAGGTAGGAGATGGCGAATCTGCTTCTGCCAGACTAGCCAAGGCCGGAGTCATCGCTGTTCCTGGATCGGCCTTTGGGCCGGGAGGCAAAGAGCATATCAGGCTCTCTTATGCCTCATCTAGAGAGAATTTAGAAGAGGCGCTAAGGCGGATGAAAGGTGTCTTTTGAGGAGCATCTTTGATTAAGCATCCTTTGAGAAACATCCTTTGAAAGGTGTTTGTTGAGAGGCATCCTTTAAATAGGAGAGTTGCAATCGAGCGTAGGAGTGATCAAATAAATGAAAGAGCAGGTTGAGGTCAGAGAGTTAAAAGAAGGAAGATATGTTATTTTCGATGATGAGCCCTGCATAATCAAGTCCATATCCCACTCCAAGCCGGGAAAGCACGGTTCGGCCAAGGCCAGAGTGGATGCCATCGGCATCTTCGACAACCAGAAGAGGTCTGTTGTCTCCCCTGACACCGCCAAGACCTACGTCCCAAACGTGGAGCGCAGGACCGGCCAGGTTCTCTCTGTAAGCGATAAATCGGTCCAGCTTATGGACATGGGAACTTACCAGACCATCGACGTTCCCATCACCGAGGAAGAAAAGCCGAAGCTGGAGCAGGGAAAAGAGGTTCCTTACCTATCGGTCATGGGCAGGACCAAGATGGATCTGCGCTAAAAGCCTAAATGTTTTGGAAATGCAGCTTTGGTGATGCCACTTCCGATTCAAGTCAAGCAGACTTTGCAATAATCGGCCTTCCCTTTGACTCAACCACAGTTTTTCGTCCCGGCTCCAGGGAAGGGCCGGATGCCATAAGGCAGGCCTCTCAAAGTCTGGAGAGCTATGAATATTATTACGATATCGACCTAGCAGATATTCGCATTTGCGACCTGGGGAACCTGGAGCTAGAAACTAATCCCCCTCTTGCCTGGAAAGCCATCAAAGATACCATATCCGCTCTTCCCAAGAAGGCTATTCCTGTCTGTCTAGGAGGCGAGCATTCCATCACTCCGCCTATAGTAGAGGCCCTAGCAAAACAGGGAGATCTGGGAGTAGTCGTGCTAGATGCTCATCTGGACCTCAGAGACGAGTATGGTGGAACAAAGCTTAGCCACGCTTGTGCCAGCCGCAGGATACTAGAGATAAAAGGAGTATGCAGCTTTGCATCCATTGGCATCAGGAGCGGATCGAGAGAAGAGGTCGTATTTGCAGCAGAGAACGATGTGTCATACTTCACCAGCGACGTAATTCATGAAAAAGGCATGGACCGTGTGCTGGACTCGGCTTTAAAGAGCCTGGAATGCCAGCGAATATACATCTCCATTGATATAGATGCCCTGGACCCCGCCTATGCCCCAGGGACAGGAAGCCCTGAGCCCTTTGGACTGACTCCATGGAAGGTCAGGCAGGTAATAAAGCGTTTTGCACAAAAGGCAGTAGGCCTGGACATAAACGAGATAAATCCCGCCTATGATAACGGGCAGACGGCTATCTTGGCGGCCAAGCTGGCTAGGGAGTTCATGGCGGCTAGGGTGGCGACGAATGGATTATAGAAAACCGAATGGGACTGCAATTTACGCTAGGTTTTCTGTCTTAAAACCTTTAGCGCCATATCCACTTTATCTCGCTTTTCATTAATCTCTAATTCAAGCTCTGCTACTTTTTGCATCCTCTCCATAGCCATTCGTGCCGTCTCCTGCGGCGCAGGCCCGCCGGTAACCGAACGAACCGCTACGTTGGACCTGGGATCAAGAGCCTTTTCCAGCATCTCCGATCCAAAGCCCAAGCTTGACGGCTCAATTCCTGCCACATCCCTGGCAGCGCCATCAAGTTCCTCGATGGTGGGCCGCTTCCTCTGAGAAGCCAGCTTGCCTACAATTTGATGAGCTGTTCTGAAAGGAATGCCGGTGACCCTCACTAGCGAATCGGCAAGCTCGGTTGCAGTAGAGAATCCCTCTTGCGAGCTTTGCTCCAGCCGGGAAACGTCGAACTTCACCGCGGCCATACATCTATCCAGGATTCGAACAGTACTGCAGGTCCAGTCCATGCCCCGCCATAGGTGAGGAGTGAGCTCTTGCAGATCCCGGTTGTAGCTCATGGGCAGGGCTTTGCAAATGGTCAATGCCGAAACAAGACTTCCGATCACCGATCCTGCTTTTCCGCGCGCCAGCTCTGCTGTGTCCGGATTCTTCTTCTGGGGCATGATGGAGCTAGTGGAGGCGAAGAGGTCGTCCAACTCCGCATATCCGAACTCGGAAGTGGACCATAGTATCAGCTCTTCGGCCAAGCGGCTTTGGTTTACCATGAGGATGGAAATGTTGGCCAAGACCTCCAGGGCAAAATCCCTGGTGGAAACGCCGTCCATGCTGTTTTCCACCAGGCCGTCGAATCCCAGGAGCTGGCAGGTTCTCTGCCTGTTTATGTTAAAGCCGGTAGAAGCAAAGGCAACAGCACCCAGGGGGCTGAGGTTGACCCTCTTGTAAGCTCCTTTTAGCCTTTCGAGATCCCGGATGAAAGCATCAGCATGGGCTAGAAGATGGTGGGCTAGAGTTGTGGGCTGGGCATGCTGGGTGTGGGTGTAGCCGGGGATGATCGTCTCTGTATTTTTGCCGGCAAGCTGGACGAGGGTCTTTATCAGAGATGCCAGCTCGTCCATCAAGTCCAGCATTTGATCTCGCAGAGCCAGCCTGATGCAAGTGGCCACCTCGTCATTTCTGGACCGGGCGGTGTGCATCCTCCCGCCTTGGCTTCCCAACCGGGAGATGAGGAGGGATTCAATAGCTTCGTGTACATCCTCCCCTTCTCCCAATTCCGACTCCTTAATGGAATCCAAAGCCTCAATTATCTCGGAACAATCCTTGGCAGAAATCAGCCCTTGCTCTTTCAGCATGATTAGGTGGGCCCTGTCCACCAAGAGGTCCGCCTCAAAGATCCGCTTATCTGCATTCCTGGAGGATATGTACTCCAGCACATCTTCAGAGATATTTCCCAGACGTCCAGAGCGCAGCAGCATATCAGGTCGTATAGTTATAGTCCTATAATTCCGGCTTTACAATTTACGTTGTATAGTTTGCGTTTATATCCACATAGCCATGCGTCAGATCACAGCCGAAGCTTCGGGCTGTGCCTTCACCCAGCCCAAGATCGACGTAAATCAAAATTTTATCTCCTTTCATTATTTCCTTTGCAGGATCGAGCACACCCTCGATAATCTTTCCACTCTCCACAAGCGTCACCTTATGGCCGCTTCCTTCCAGACGCAGGGTAATTAAATCCGGATCAACCTTTGCGCCGGACCGGCCCACAGCCGCTAAAATTCTGCCCCAATTGGGATCGGCACCGTAAATCGCAGTCTTGACCAGGCAGCTTCCGGCCACCGCACGGGCGGCAATGCGGGCATCTTCAATGCTCGCTGCCCCCAAGATGGCAGTCTCAAAGTACTTGGTGGCTCCTTCGCCATCCCTGGCCATCATCCTGGCCAGCTCTACACAAACATGGCCCAAAGCTTCTTTAAAGTCCTCTACATCGCACTTCTTTTTGCCAGTAGCGATGAGAAGGACTGTGTCATTGGTGCTGGTGTCCCCGTCCACGGTCAGCATGTTGAAGCTGTCTTCCACTGCCTGTTGAAGTGACTCTTTAAGCCCAGCCTCCGGTAAATCAGCATCTGTGCAAATGAAGCATAGCATGGTGGCCATGTGAGGCTCAATCATTCCAGCACCCTTGACAATTCCCCCTATGCGCACTCCTTCATGCTCTAAAGCTATCTCTTTCACCTTTGTGTCCGTAGTCATGATGGTCCTGGCGACTTCCTGGCTGGCGTCCGGACTGCTTCTAAGCCTCCCCTTTGCCTCTTGGAATAGGGCCTGGATCAATCCCATATCCATAGGCCTTCCAATCACGCCGGTGGATGCCACCCCAATCCTTCCGGAGTCGGTATTCAGAAATTCTGCCAACATTTGTGCCATCTTTATAGCATCCTGCCTCCCGCGCTCTCCAGTATAGGCATTGGCGCAGCCGCTATTGGCTATCACGCCGTCCAATCGACCTTCTTTCAGGTTCTGGGCGGTGACCTCCAGCGGGGCGGCTCTGATCTTGTTAGTGGTAAACATCCCAGCAGCTTTGCCGCTGGCCACGATTAATGCCACTCCGTACTTGCCCTGCCTGGCTCCGCTGGCCTGCACTCCAGGCACAGCGCAAATGCCGCCTTCAAGCCTCTTCATTAGACTTCCCCAAGCCTGCTATGATGTCGCCTCTAGTGACAATTCCCACCAGCTTCCCATCATCGACTACTGGAAGGCGGTTGATCTTATGCCTAACCATGATGGCTGCAGCATCTTCGATAGAATCATCAGGGCTTATCTGACGAACATTCCTGTTCATGACCTCTGAGATATTCTTCTTGGAAATGTCCTCCATGTTGCCGTGCAGCTTCTCCCATTTCAGAAGATCTCTAAAGGGCACCTCAAAAATTTCGAATGGGCTGGGAAGCCACAGCTGGCCTTCTTCCTCGGTGGAAAGCAGATGGAGCAAATCCGATTCCGATATTACGCCCACCAGCCGCTCCCCGTCCAGGACAGGCATGCCGCTGATCTTTTTCTTTTTCATGATCTTGGCGGCATCGCTTACCAGATCTCCTGCCTGGCAGGTGACCGGCTTTGAATTCATCACTTCCCTTACTTTCATTTACATCCCTTTTACGGAGCCAATCCCGGATACCACAGGCCTGTAGTCTCCTCCAGGCCGGACATCAGATTCATATTTTGGATAGCCTGACCGGACGCGCCCTTGACTAAGTTGTCTATTACCGATAGGACCACCAGGCGGTCAGCGCCCTTCTCAGGTTCAAAGCTTATGTCGCAGAAGTTGGAGCCGCGCACCGAGCTGATCTTGGGTGCTCCTTCTATCATCCTTATGAAATGGGCATTCTTGTAGAAATTCCTGTAAATCTCTGCCACAGCTGCTCTATCCTGGATGACATCCACAGCGTCTTCACGGGCAAAGACATGAGCAGTGGTAAGAATTCCCCGAACTGAAGGGACCACATGAGGAGTGAAGCTGATCTTAATATCCTTGGATAGCTTAGTCAGCTCCTGCTTGATCTCTGGCGTGTGGCGGTGAGTGGTCAGCTTGTAGGGGATTACATTTTCCGCCATATTGGGGTAGTGGCTGGTCTCTGTGGGCTCAACTCCTGCTCCTGAGATTCCTGACTTAGAGTCGAAGACCACCCGATCCACCAATCCTGCCTTGGCCAGGGGGGCCACAGCCAATGTAGCCCCGGTAGGATAGCATCCCGGATTGCCCACGAGCGTAGCTGTTGCCACCTCCGGATGAAGCTCAGTGAGCCCGAAGACTGCATTTCGAGGAGCCTTGTGCTTTGTGTCGTAGGTCTTCTCAAAGACATCCACGGGCAGCCTATAGTCTGAGCTTAGATCTATCACCTTTGTCCCCGCGTCCAGGAGCCCAGGGACCCAGTCCATGGCAGTGCCGTGAGGCACCGCAGTAAACACAACATCGCACCGCTCAGCCACTTCTTTGGCTGAGGGAGCCTCAAATAAAAGCGAATAAATGCTCTTGATGTGGGGGTGCACCAGAGATACGGGCTTTCCAGCCAGCTTCCTTGAGGTCACACACACCACTTTTGCCGCCGGGTGGCCTGCAAGGAGTCGCAGCAGCTCCCCTCCCGTATATCCTGATCCGCCGACAATTCCTACATCTATCATACCATGCCAACCATTACTTCATGATATAAATTGGTACGGCTTAGAATTCTTAGAATTCTTAGGATTGGCGCTGGCCAGAGCTGTAAAGGCTGGTGCAAAAAGTTGCCAGCTGTTCTGCGATCTTGATTATGCGCTCTTTATCTTCCAGGCAAGATAACCAACGCCTGGGAATCCATGAGGTTCCATAAAGCGCTCCGCATAATGCTCCGGCAATGCAGGCAATGGAGTCTGTATCGCCCCCGCTGCTGGCAGCAAATATGAGTGCTTCTTCCGGCTCGAATTTTAGGAAGCAGTAGAATGCTGCAGGTACAGTTTCGGAAACATCTGGAGTGTTGCCAATATCTAAGAGGGCATCAGCAGGGTCGATCTCCATCAATGACCCCGCCCACAGAAGCCTATCGGCAAACTCCTTTTCCGCCCGGCTCGATAAATTGGCAGCCATTCTCAGGATGGCAGTTTTTGGAAAGCCGGCCAGGCAGAGAGCCACTCCGGCTGCAACTGCAATTGAACCTGCCCTAGCTGCCGGACTGCAGTGGGTGGATATGGATTGAAGGTCCGCGTATCTGCCAACCAAGGTCAAGTCCCAGTAATAGAGAAGGCCGATAGGGGCCGCCCTCATGGCCGAGCCGCAGGTAGGAATGCGCAGGCCGGATTCCTGCCAAGGAGTGCCGGAAAGCATCTGTTCGACTGACGAGCGAGTGGTAAATCCCACGCCCCGGTTTAGTCGCTCGTCCAGGGTCCAGGCGCTGCCCCAATCCTTCAGCTTTTCTGCGAAATGGTCGCCGGAGAATCCGCATGATTCGATCAATGACTCAGCCAGGATCAATGTTTCCTGGGTGTCGTCGGTGAACTGGCCGGCCAAAAGGCCGCTGTGGAAGTGGCCTTTCGGCGCAGGCATCATATCCCGGATGGTGCCAAACGTGGACCGAATCTCATTGGCGCTATAACCTTCGGTGGGCATGCCTAGAGCATCTCCAGCGGCTAGTCCCAAGAAGCAGCCCACAAACCGGTCCAGCATATCAAGAGCCACAAAAAAGATGGGATAACATGAGACTAATAACCGTTTGCCTACCAAATCATTATTGTCGATGGAGAACGAGACAGAGCTGTGCACTCCTATCTGAAGGCCTGGGACCAAGACTACCGCGGCCGCGGCCGCCTGTGGGCCGGAGGCGTCAAGGATTTGCCCCACTTGCAGCAAGGTTCTATCGTGCTGGAGCTGGGCTGCGGAAATGGCAAAACCCTGTCGGCCATATTGTGCCAGTCCTGGCAGATAGTAGCCCTGGACGCTTCAATGGCCGCGGTCAAGCTATCTCGCATCCATGCCACTAACATGGCAGCTTTTTTGGCTGCAGATGCCAGACGCCTTCCCTTTCGGGATGGGGCCTTTGATGCCATTTTCTCCTTTCACGTTTTAGGCCACACGCTTTTGCCTGGCCGCGAGACGATAGCACTAGAGGCTTTTAGAGCGCTGAAGGATGGAGGATTGCTATATTTCCGGGATTTCGGACAAGACGATATGCGCTGCGGAATAGGAGATGAAGTGGAGCGAAAGACCTACCAGCGTGGCCAGGGAGTGGTTACCCATTATTTTACAGAGGCGGAAGCAAAAAATTTATTCCATCAGCTAAAGCCCATATCCGTTTCCACAGCTCGCTGGAAGATGCGCATAAAAGGCCAGGAAGCGGTACGCTCCGAGGTGAAGGCGGTTTTTCAAAAGGCAATCATCTGAGGTCTGGAAACCCAAAGTAATCCGGGATGAAGTTGGAGGCCACGCCTCGCAATGTTATAGCCTCGAAGACCGGGTACTCGATATCGGTATCCGTTCCGTTGCTATGGAAAACCAGCGGAGGATTGCAGTAGTAGCAGCCAAGAATGCTCTTGAGCTTTCTTGGCTTATCATCCCGCAAATTTCCGACGGTTAAGCAAAAACCATAGCTGCCATCCTCTATTTTTTCGATCCCAAAGGCATCCTTGGAGTGGATATAGACGGTAATGAACAGCTTTGCATTCATATCGGTTAGCAAGGCCACTGTTTCAATGCTCCAAGTTTTCTGATTGTGAGGACTCAATAGCGTTCCCGGCTACATCTTTGATGAAGTCGCAGGTCTATGGGCGAATAGGCTGCTGAGAAAAACTTACAGGACTCTGCAGTAGCAGATGGCAAAAATAGATCTATCGTGCCAAATTCATGGGGAACTTGGGTTCAAACTTTAGAGAAAGATTCGATCACTTAAAATATCTTCATCTAGAACTTATGTTGATGCTCCTTCTCGGTATAGACGAAGCAGGCAAAGGCCCTGTGATCGGCTCCATGTTTGTAGCAGGACTGGTGATCGATGAGGAGAACCTTTTCGATTTAGCGGCCATGGGCGTTAAAGACTCCAAGCAACTCCCTCCAGATCGCCGGGAGATCCTAGCCAAGAAAATAGTGAGGATTGCCGCTGACCAGCATATTTTGGAGGTACAACCCAGGGTCATTGACGAGCTGCGTCAAGTGATGACCATGAACGATATTATGGTTCGCTGCTTCGCCCAGGTTCTTGTGCGGCTTTCATCTGCTCATCGGGCTATTTTAGATGCTGCAGATGTAAATGAGGAGAGGTTTGCTGAAAGAATTAGAAAGGCTAGCGGCACTTCCATGGAAATATTGGCACAACATAGAGCCGATCAGAACAACAAAGTGGTCTCCGCAGCGTCCATTTTGGCCAAGGTCAAAAGGGACCAGTCTATCCAAGAACTGGAGAGATCCTTAAGCTGCACAATAGGAAGCGGCTACCCTAACGATCCGCAAACGATCATGTTCTTGAGCCAATGGATGAAAGAACATCGGGAACTGCCCACCTGTGCCAGGCACACATGGGCTACTGCGCAGCGTATGAAAGCTAGTTTTATATAGGCCCCCCAAAGAGTATAGATCACCAGAAGGGATCCTGTTGGATATAGAAGATACTTTGCTAATGATACCGGGGCCGGTGAAGGTTGCACCCCGAGTGCTACGAGCAATGTCTAGACCTATGATCAGCCACCGGAGCGGCGACTTCGGGGCCATTTATGATGATTGCCGCAACCTGCTTAAAGAGTTCTTTGAAACAAAAAATGATATTGTTGTTATGACTGGCAGCGGCACTGTAGGAATGGATGCCGCAATTGCTGGCCTAATAGGCAGAAATGACACTATAGTGACAATATCAAATGGCAAATTTGGCGAGCGGTTCACCGAGATCGGTGAACGATATGGAAAAGCATTGCCTGTTACAGCAGACTGGGGCACACCAATAAGCCTGGACAAAGTTGAAGCGGCATTGGAAAATGGGGCTAAGGCTGTGGCCATGGTCCATAATGAGACGTCCGTTGGACTGATCAATCCTGCCAAGGAAGTTGGCAAACTAGCTCATAAGCACGATGCATTATTCATCGTAGATGGCATCTCGTCCATTGGAGGCAATGAATTTTTCACCGATGATTGGGGTATAGATATCGCCATAACAGGCTCACAAAAGGCACTAGCCGTGCCTCCGGGCTTGGCAATAGTCTCAGTCTCTCCAAAGGTGGAACAAAGGCTTCTAGAGAAGAGCGCCAGTTACTATGCTGATTTGAAAGCTCACTTGAAGAGCGCCAGAAAGAGCCCAACTCAGACTCCTTACACGCCAGCAGTCCCCTTATTCTATGCCTTGCAGGAGGCCCTGCATATGGCCAAGGAAGAAGGCTTCGATGCTCGCAGAGCAAGAACAGCAAGGCTTGCTGAGTCGGTACGTGCTGCAGCCAAGGCCCTTGATATTGAATTATTCCCCCAGGTTAATGAGTTTTCCCATTACTCCAATACCGTAACTGCAATGAAGATGCCTTCTGGCGTTACAGACGACAAGCTTCGGGGCGGCATGAAGAAGCAGGGGGTTGTTGTATCCGGTGGGCAGGAGAAGCTAAAAGGCAAGATCTTTAGGATCGGAACCATGGGCATATGCTCCCAGAGCGATATACTCAGAACTATCCAGACTTTAGAACTAGTATTGGCCAAGGAAGGCAAGCTGCCTTATCGGGGAGCTGGTGTGGAGGCCGCTAGCAAGGTGCTGGGTCTGTAGCTGCTGCTAAAGGCACATTTTCCTTTTTGATGAAGGACTCAAATCAATTGTCATCGGAGCACAGCCTTTAATTATCATTAATTTTTACATATTAATTATTCAAAGACCTAAAGAAAGGGCAAAATATGAGTTAAAGGGGCGGAAAATAAAAAAGAAGATAGAAAATTATAGTCATCCGCATAAATCTTTATAATGTCTATTATTTATTATAAATTTTTTATTCCAATAATCCGCATAGCTTTTGCATTCTGCGAA
>JADDYB010000189.1_pt1 | contig 19076 bp, 23 predicted proteins | sample 8641941 | NCBI WGS metagenome assembly JADDYB01 (sample SAMN16275377, study PRJNA637457) | freshwater sediment metagenome | isolation source: Lake Kineret sediment | place: Israel: Lake Kineret | collected 2013
GAGGAATTTTGGGAATCAAACCTCCGGACTGATGGACTTCTCTAATATAGTGATGAAGCATCACTTCGGTGGCATCAAAATCAGCAATCACGCCATGACGCAAGGGCCGGATGGCTTCAATATTTTCCGGCGTCTTGCCCATCATTTTCTTGGCTTCAGTGCCAATCGCCAAAATTTTTTTTGTTTTCTTGTGGCGGGCGACCACCGAGGGTTCACGGATAACAATCCCTTTACCTAAGACTAAAACAAAAGTATGGGTGGTACCGAGGTCGATACCAACATCGTGAGAGAAGAGACCAAATAAAGTATTGAGCATCTTTTTAGAATCCTAAGGCAAGAGCCCATTCAACGGGCTAGGAATTAGAAAAAGTATAGCACAGTCTCTAAGAAGACGAAAGGTTGCTTCTTAAGGAGCCACTTCCTGTTCGAAGAAATATGATTCTTTCAGCTCTTCGGGAATGTTGATAAATAAGTCTGGTCGGGCAATAAAGAGCTCTGAAGGAGTGGTTTCATTACAAGCCTGGATTTCTAAGGTTTCCGGATCAATACATTCATTCTTGACATCCCGCAAGAGATTAAAATCACTGGCAACAAAGATGCCGGCGGCGACTAACCTAAAACCACTGCCATCACCTAAGCCTTTATCATAATAAGTATTAATTATCCCATCCGCGAGATAAACTCCCTGAAGGTGAGCGGTCTCTCCGGTAAGAGACGCTGAAGATTTATCACCGATTTGACCAGAAATATTAATATTGCCCTTGACGATAAAGGCAAAAAATCTCCCGACAGGCACTTTGATTTCTTTATTAATCTCTAAGTCGTTGTTAATAAGAATGATTGCCTTTCTTCCCGCAGGAAATTCTTCGCTTCCCCATTCCTCATTGATTGTTATCTTCTCGTCAAAGTAAAAAATTTCTTGATCCCGATGATCACTGATGTAGTCGCTAAGTTTTTCTCCACCAAGTACTTCCGTCTCCGGCGAGCCTAGAGTTCGGTAGAAATAACTGTAGCTATACCTGGAAGAAAGACCGTCTTTTGCCAACCAACCTTTTTCCGAAGGAAGCGCCCCCTGACGACCGAAATCAGGCAAATCATCTGAAACATAAGAAACCAAACCCGGATAACCACCCACATCAACATCAGAAAAATAGGTATTATCGGGAAAAATCTTCGAGCTAATCGTCCCTCCTTGAGCATGAACATCACCTTCCTTCGTCTGAAACCAAGCACTCGCTCCCTGCCAAAGATAGAGATCTGTTGCAGACGCACTCACTCCGTTAAGAAGAACTGAAGTTGTGTAGGGACCTGAGCCAGCCCAATTAGGAGCTGAACAACTGGTAATTGAATAGTCGGCTGGGGGCGTCACCGAAACAGGATAATTCGTTCCTCCCGGAGCATAGGACAAGTTAGGATTACAAACGCCTCCTGCCCAATCAGCGCAACACCGGTAACTGGTTGGCCCTGTCTTTTCCGCCGCAATCCCGTTACAAGTTGCTGTCCACCCATCAAGAACTTGTCCATTATTACAATCCCCATAATCATTCTGATACACATTCCCAGTAATTGTGCCGGTGGGAGGAATGTAAGTAACCGTGGCTTCACAAGCTTCAGTTGAAAGAGCAGAAACATTACCAGCTGCATCTTTAAGTTTAACTTTGACTGTTTTTTTGGCATCACCTCCAGTCCGGAGAGTGTGAGAAATCGGGTTGGAACTCTGGCGAACATTAGGGCCAAAGTCAATCACTTGCGGGCTTTCCCAATTAGGCTCACCCTCACCAGCATTCCAATGCTTGAGTTGGACTACGGTCCCATCATCCCGATAGGCCACATAAAGCTCAATGTCCAAACTGTTTACTTTAGCTCCCGTTGCCAATCCCTTCAGCTCTTCCAACCTTACCAAATCAAATTCTGCAGAATAACCTTCTTTACCACCGCTTTTTAACCTGATCAGTTGTTCACTCGCGGATGTTGGCCAAGCAAGTAAACTCCTATCACGCCAACCACAGCTCCCGTTGCCTTGACAAAAATTAAAATGGCTTCTTCTTCCTAATCCATCTGCCTCGAAAAGTTGCATGAATGGGTGATCATCTCCCTTGCCGTAGGCTGACATCCTATATAAATATCTGGAAAATGTATTCAGCTTTGAACGCACAATGACTTGAGTAGCTGCATAATGCGGATACCAAACTCCGACATGATAACTTCCGCAATTAGTACAACCTCCTGCTGCCCCCCCATTTTTCACTCTAAGCCCGTAATCACACCACCACGTTTCAGTGCCTTCGTTGTAATTGTTATACCAAGATCTAGGACAACACTCCCTTTCTTCACATGGTAATATATTTTCAAAACTACTATTGTTAACTAAATTATTGACATTAGTAATCGTCGGGTTAATAATCACTCGGCAGACTGGTCGTGTCGTGTCTACTATAGGTTTATTATGCACCGCGAAATCATTGGCAAAAAAGGTTTGTTCGCCGTCAACCGAAAGATTATAAACCTCAACTGGCTCCTGGACATACTCAAGCTTGGTGATTTGAGTCGGCACCAAACCCCCTTTATCTTTATCTGTTCCTTTATCTCTGACGAAGACCACATCACCGATATTTAATTCCTTAACTTGAACAAACGAAGAATCTTTTATTTCTGGTCCGGGAATTTCTAATGCCTCTTGGGCATGAACCAAGCCCAATGAGGCAGAACAAAGAACAAAGAACAAAGAACAAAGAGTAAAAGTAGCTAATCCGGGCAGTTTTTTCATTTCACCTCTCCTCTAGCATAAACCAATCAAACATGTTTTTTCAACTGTTCATCAAAGGTCTTAAAATCCTTGATCTTTTTCTTTTTGGCTAAGGCAAGATTATAACCATCTTCTAAATCTAAATTTGTTTTTTGATAAATTTTTATTGCTTCCTGTAAGATTATCCTATTCTCTATCTCAATAAATTCCAAACCGAATACCTTCTCGAGAATTTCTATAATTTTTTGCTTCTTTTTTCGATAAAAGCTATTCAATACCCAGTAAATTTCAAAAATGACTATCATAGAAGTAAAAAGCTTTGTTTTGCCCTCTGCTCCTTTTAGAAAAAGTGTTTTTGCTTCCTGATGTTGATTTTTATTATCTTTAAGAAGAAAACGAAGAAAATAGTTGGTATCAACGAAAATCATTTTTTCTCTTTAAAGTAATCTTCTTTTGCCAGTTTAATTAACTTTTCAATGGGCATTCCTTGGTATTTTTTAGGCACACTCACAGAACCAGCCAATTCTTCAACTAAATTTTTGGCTGGTTGAATAGTCATTCTGCCTGCCTCCTTTTTAACTAAAACCCGATCGCCCTCTTTTAAACCTAGCTTTTCAAAGATGGCCACCGGAATAGTCAGTTGTCTTTTACTCGTAATCGTGGCTAATTGAGTCATTGTAAGGAAATTATAATGGAACAAGGAGATTTTGTCAAGTCCTTGTCTTTAGTGAACAAAATTACTTATTTTCGCCTGTAAACCAGTAATTACTTTGTAAGTCAGCGTCTGCGACAAAATCTCTTCCAGTTTTGAGATTGAATTTTGGAATTTTGATATTGTTTGAGATTTGGAATTTGGAATTTGATTATTCTCGCTCTTCAGAGCGAGGAATGGGTGCTCTCCCGTCACTTTCACCCTCTCCCCACTCTCTGTCTCCAGCTCGTAATAGCCTTCCCGAGTCGTCTTCGTCACATCCGAAACCGTTCCTTCTTTTATATCTCCCGTCTCCGGACTAAACGACTCCACCACATCCCCAGGTTTTAAATCCTTAATTGGCTTAGTCTCTCTTTCCTGCTCTCCTGCTCTTTCACCCTCCTGTCCTATACTAATTTCCGTTTCCCCCGTAAAACACTCACCTCCACAATTCCAACACCAATAACAAAATTCAAGATAACAATTAGGCAAATCTCCACAATAAGTAGTGCATATTAAACACCAACAACAAGGACAAATTACACAACAATTTCCATAGGGGTCCAAACAAGTACACCGATCTTTATGACAAATTTCATCACACAATCTATCTTGTGCTTCTACTTTATTAACTGTTAGAAAGTAGTTCAAAAAAAATATCAGAATAAATAATATTCCAATGATTACAAAACATTTTCTAGTCATATTTATTTAATCGTAAACTTTGACTAACATCATACTGTCAAACGTTTGAATAAAATTTTCATCATTTTCCCATTTATCAAGATTCTCTATGAGTAGAAATTGTCCATTTTGTATCTGTGAAGCATCGATCATTTGGCATTCTTGCCCTGTGGATTCTGTAGATTTTCTTTCACCACAATAGAAAACTTTTCCCTGAATTTCTTTTTCAATTTTTTCTCCTTCATTTTCGATAGTAAACAAAAAACCATCTTTTTTTGCCACTGTCCCTACGATTGCGTCCATTTTTCCTCCTTTATACCAACCTTGGACCCTTACGCCTTTTGGGGGTAAAACAGTTTTGTGATAGCCAAAATAAAAATAACGAAAAACTTCGCCAGCTATAACTAGAATAAGAAAGACACTTAAAATAAGTAAAGATAAAAATAAATATTTTCTCTTAGAATTCAAAAGGGAAAATTTTTCTCTTATGGCAGGAAACGGCATTAACTCAATTTAACCAGAAATTATCATTAAATGTCAAGAAGACTCTATTCCCAGTGTCCAAGCTGCTTCCCCTCAAAAGGATTATCACGAAAATAAGGTAGACTGCCTTCGGGACCTGTCTCTGGATAAAAAGGAGTTTGGACAACCCTATATACCAAGTACCTATTGGTTCCCAATCTTTGACTTATACCCTTTCCTGTTCCAAACCATGGCATAAACCAATAAGCCGGACCTGCCAGCCATTGTGGATGATAGGGAACTTGAGAGCTTTTTTCCTCTGCCATTTTAATTGCCTCATCGCTCCAAACGAATCTTTTTCCAGTCTGTTCAGGTAATTTAACCTCCGGTCCTTTTCTAACCATATCCGCCCACTCATTAAAGCCAGGCGAAACTTCTTCAGCCCAAGATTGCCATTGTTCAGGAGAAAGATTGGCTGGACTCCCCGCTTCTTCATAACGTTTTCTAAGTTTAAGATAAAAGTCTGGGTCACGCCACCACGCCTGAATAAATAGATCTCCTTCTAGCTTTGATCTCGGAATTTCCTCCACTTGAGAAGCGGCTATTGTTCCCATTGATCCAACGAAAGCATGAGGAGCATCAAAAACTCCCGTCCCCCCGAAGGCCTTAACCACTTCATTTTCCCAGCCATTTAGCCACCTATGGCTTATCTCATGAGCATAAATATCCGCGCTTTTACTAATTTCAGAGAAAATTGGATAATCACTTCTAACTTTTATTAATCCGGCAGGGTATCCCTCCATTGGTCCATAACACCACATATCGAAGTGGGATTCACCCGGTTTGCCCCTTTCTACAGGAAGAGTGCCAATCGTGAATGGGGGTCCTACCACAGCAGTAAAAATCTTATTAATTGGCTCTGATTTCTCGATAAGCCATCCCTTTTCTTTATTGCTAAAACCCTCTCTAACTTCAATGAAGATTAATTGGCGATTTTCATAATATTGCTCAAACTCTTTACTCCTCTCTGGAATTTTAAGTATTTGGCCCGTGTAAACTGTATATGACGGTTCCAGATTATTCATCTCCGCAACTTTTTCCCAAGGAACACCTAATCTCTGGCCAATTTTGTAAAGAGTATCTTCTGGGTAAACGATTGTCTGCCTTTCAATTTGAGCTATTTCTTCTCGGCTCTCGACAGAAATGCCTCTTGAAATCTCTTTGCCGATTAGGGGACCAGAGTCCTCTTTTTGAATCGTGTCTGGTGTGGGTGTAGCTTCGCTAACGACCACTCCTGGCTCTTGAATTTCTTTAATCGTCTCTTTAAACTTAGCCATTTCTTTAGCTGTTTCTCCAGGAGTGGGAACTTCTACAGGATGAGGGCGATCTAGTTCAGCCGCTAAAGAAAGATCAGTTCTAGCTGCTTCTCCAGCCTGGACTGCCAGCCAGCCAGCAAGAACAACCGGAGGAATTACTCTTCCCGTAACCTCCAACCACTTTGGCAATCTTTTAAAATTTTGTCCAGTTAGTGGTTCACCGTGGCTCGGCCTCTCTTTTGGTTCAAAGGGTCTTTCTACTTTCCCCAATATTGGACTTGGGTGTTCTTTACTTTCCATTTGGTCTCCCATCTTCTAAAAATCCCCCAATTACCGACTAAATTATATCACTCTTTAGTAAGAATTGCTTTTCAGCGAACATGGGGTTTGAATTCTTCAAAAGTCATCGCTGCTTGATTAAGAATGCTTTGAAAGGTTCCCCAGGCTACTTCTTTATGCATGGGCACAACCACTGTCTGCAGTTTGCCAAAACGAATCCCCCGAAGTTTTAGGTGACTACCTTTTTGGGAAACTTTGTAAAAACCGGCGCGCTGAAGAGCCTTAATAATCTTGGTGCCAGAATAAAGCTTGGGCATGATTTAGGCAACTTTAATTTGAGCTACTTGGGGTTTAACTATCTTGGGCAAAGGAAAACGACTCATATCTTCATCTTCAAGATATAAATCCACTGCCTCGCGAAGATTGGCTAGAGCCTCGTTTCTGGTTTTTCCTTGAGAGGCTACTTCTAATTCAAGGGCTTTAGCGACAAACCAATTGCCCTCTTTCCAAACCAAGGCGTAATAATTTAATTTAGCCATGATAAATTTCAGTTTAGTAAATAAATAGGTTTAAGTCATCGCCCATCTTTCTCTACCAAAAGATTCAATTTTGGTTTAAAGATCATTTGGGCAATTAGAAAAATTATATCACATTAATTCCACCGTCTCAATCATAACTAAATTCTCACCTTGACACTGTATATTAAGTTAATATAATATACTCAAGATGACTCACGTCTCACGATATAAGCTACCGAAAAAGACTGAGGAAAAATTAATCAAAAACCTCAATCTCGTCCTTAGTAAAATCTCTAAGCATGAAGAGATGACCTCTTTTTTGGGAGCTTTTTTAACCGAGACTGAAAAACTGATGCTGGCAAAACGATTGGCCATCGCTGTTCTCATTGAAGAAGGCCTTCCAGAATCGCGAATTGCTGAATCACTTCATGTCACTCGAATAACGGTGGCAAAAATGCGCTATTTTTTAGAATCACGCGGTCAGGGATATAAAATTGCCCTGCAAAAAATCTCCCGCGAAGAAGATCTTCAAATGTTCAAAAGTCTTCTCCTGCAAATAACAAGCTACTCTGTCCGAACGGCTGGTGGAAGAATTTAGCTACTGTATATTAAGTTAATATAATATACATAATAAAAAATTATCATGTGTTATACTAATCTCGACAATTAATATTTTTTAAAATATGCATATAGGCTTAGCTAAATATCAGAGGGGCTATGATGTGGACTCGGTTGGTCTTGCACCAACTTCTTCCTGCTGGAAGCAGGACATTTTAACTGGATATAACTACGAGCCCTTAAAAATGGATGGCTACGAACTCAAGTTATAAACTCTTTGCTAATCCAGGGGGGTTATTATCCGTATTTATAATTAGACTTTCTTTTGCCGCTTCTCGCATAATTCGTAACATTTCCTCTTCTTCTGCGAGATATACCCTCATTCTCGTTTCGTAATGGCCTATAGTTTCTAAACGACCGGCGTTGTCTCTCATGGCTATCCTTTCTAAAGCTATCCTTGGTTCAATTTGTAGCCCCAACAATGGGTCAATTGGTAATTCGTTTGCTTGTGTCCACTGAGTTAAGGCAACTGCCTCGCTAGCCTTTCTGGGAACACCGTCTAAGATAAAACCCCTTCCTTCATTTCTTGCTCTAATAAGATGAGGAGTAACAATACTAATTACAAAATTGGCTGGCCACGGCTCTAATGTTTGAAATCCTGTCCTAATCGCGTTTCCTATCTGACTATCAGCTGTAAGCTCTGCTCTAGTAATATCACCAAGTGATATATAGTTTAATTTTACGGATAAACTATTGATAAGAGATGTTTTACCTGAGCCTGGCAATCCGGTAATAATGACGTTAAGTTCAGCAAATCGCTCTTCTATTTCAAGTTCTTTAAGCCTCTCGCTCATTATGTTTGGGAAAAATAATTGGCAATGGATCTGTTTCAAATTTATGTCCAGAATATACTTGCGCACGCTCTAACATCGTTGGAATGTAAACCATAATATACTTGCGCACGCTCTAACATCGTTGGAATGTAAACCATAATAGAATTCGGCATTAAATAGCGAATGACATTACCAACTAACGCTTCGCTTGAAGCTATGACTTCAGAGCGCTCTTGAACTTGTTCTTTACTCCAACCAAAAAGCTTATAAAATTTGGCGCCTCGTTCAACAATTCTATCTAATGTTATTTGTGGGACTGGAAGGGGTGAAACTTTAACACCCTCATATCCAATTGTGTCGGACAAAAATGGGAAAAGCTGACTTAGCAATTCAAAAGTCATTCCTTTTGGAACATATTTCTTGAAATTCTCTATGTTCTCCTTAAGATTATCAATTTCTTTTAATGTCTTCTCTGGTTGTTCTACGGCAATATCAAAGAAAATAGCTCTGGGAGGCTTACATTGAATTCCAAGTTCTTTTGTCTTTGTAACGATTTCTTGGAGATATCTAATTCCCCACCTAGAAGTATCACCAATGTCATCTACTCTAAATCCGTGTTTACCAGCCCCCTTTTTATAAGAAGGGCAAAAAAGAGCATAAAACTCAATGGGGTTTTGTCTAGTGGAACTGGCTAACATACGAGCTATCCTTTGAGTTACAAGTTTTGGCCGCCACCCTAGAGTTTCGATTGATTGCAGATAAGAAAACCAGTCAAGAACAGTCTTCTTATAACCAATTTCCTCTACAACGATTCTAAAATCGTCAAACTTATATTTTGCTATCCGTTTTCCACCCAGATAACTTTGATGGTCTTATTTATCGAAGTCATTAAATTTCATGTGAGGCTTGAATTGTAGACCCCTTTCCTTTCTCCACTCTTGGAAAAGTGTATCTGTAGGCTTAGTAAGACTATCCTTCAACTTAAACCCTAGTTCCTTAGCCTTTTTTCCAATCATGTCTTTTGGTCCTTCGACTTCTATAAAACTTGAGTAAGGATATTCATCCAATGTTACACACACTCCCCCAGTTTGCCATTCGGTTCTATAACACTCATAACTTGAACTTGGAGTAAATTCCATTACTTCTAGTATTTTCTCTATTTGCCCGTTAGTATCTATGAACCTAATTTCATATTCAATTTCTCGTTTTTCTCCATTTTTTGAGTGTAGAGGTTTTTTATAGGTCAAAGTTTTATGACCCGATCCACCAATCGTCCGGAGTCGAATTCTCCCGTTTGTTATTTGCATAAGGGCCTGGGGATTATCAAACATAACACTAATTTGATATTCTCTAGGTTTTTTCTTTGTTGCTTCCCTATCTAACAATGCTATTAAGGCCTCTTTACTTTCAACTTTGAATTTGTATTCAACTTCTATATCAGGCTTTACAGTAGCGTCTTTCATAACGAATGATTAAACCCATCAGAGAGGGTTAGAAACTCTTCTCTTGTACGTTCGTAATTTTTAAAATCGCCTTTTACTGCCGAGGTTTTATTAATTGCTCCACTTTGAACCCCTCGCATTTTCATACACAAGTGTACACCAGAGACAACAATCGCTAAGCCTTGTGGTTTAAGCTTTCTGTAGAATAAATTAACCGCTTCCTGAGTGAAATCTTCCTGATTCATGGGTCTCTTGGCAAGATGTCTTAAAATTCTAACAATTTTTGAAAATCCAACTTGTCTTCCTTTTTTGGGAATATAAGCGAAAGCTATGTCATAAATTACTGGTAACATATGATTTGAACAAAGCGAATAAACTCGAATTGGGGATTGAACAAGCATGCCCCTGTATTGAACTTCCAAGTCATTATGTTTAGGAAACAAAACACTGAAATGCTTTTCGAGCTCACCCTTAGACTCCTTACGAAGTGCAAACGTAAAGTCAGCGAGAACCTGAGCCATTTTGCGGGGCGTACCTTCATAATTTGGGTCAGACAAGTCAACCCCTAAATTTTCAAGAAGTTCGCCAACCAATTTTTCTGCTTTATCTATATTGAACATTTAGCCTAAACGTAATTTTTATTTAGAAATCATTCGGGCAACTGGGGAAATTATACCATTTTTAGGCAATAATTTCCTGTTAAAGTGTATGATATACTAAACCTATGAATTGGGAGAAAATCTGCGACCGAGTGATTGAATACACCTTCTATTAGAGTATAAGTTCTATGTTCGCCCCTAAATGCTTTAATTTACCGACAGGGTCTTCATAGCCTCGATAAAGACCCTTAAGTCCTCTAACCGTTATTCCCTTAGAAAGAATTGCGGTACTAAGAGCAGCAAAACCAGCTCGCATATCAGTAATTTCTATCTCACCGGTGCCAAATGAAACTGGTCCGCTGATTTGTGCAAAGTGTCTGAATCCGCCCTTTCTGAATCTGCATCCTCTATCTGGTGGACAGGAATCGCGAACAAACATTGGCTTTCCATCATCAACAACATTATTTAATTCGTCCATATATTTAAATCTATTCTCAAAAATCGTCTCATGGATTGAAGAAACCCCATCGGCTTGACTCATTAAAATCGCCATTACCTGTTGGAAATCTGTGGGAAAACCAGGATATACCTCAGTCGTAATGCTTATTGGCTTTAATGGGCCTTTATAAAAAAACCTAATTCCTTTTTCCATTATTTCAATTCCCCCTCCCATTTCCTGAAGCATACCAAGAAAGTTAATCAAAGGTTCGTGTTGGGCGCCATTAATAAAAACATCGCCCCTTGTTGCCAAGGCGGCTGTCGCCAGGGACGCCACTTCGACTCTGTCAGGGATAATATTTATCTGAGGGACAATATTATGTTTACCCCCTCTTACTATAATCGTTCTCGGAGGAGATATCCTTATTTCTACCCCTGACGATTGAAGGATTTTAATCAATTCAATAATTTCTGGCTCCAGAGCACAATTTGTCACAGTTGTTAAACCTTCGGCACAAGAGGCAGTAATTAGTAAATTCTCGGTTGCACCTACGCTAGGAAAGGGTAAATCAAAATGGGCCGCTTGCAGTTTTGAGCCTTTCAAGCGCATGAAGTAGTAATCTTCATGTTCTTCAATTGCTACCCCAAAGGACTCCAATCCAGTTAAATGGAAATCTATTTTCCTTTCTCCAATTTTACAACCCTCCGGCACACTCACATTTGCTTCTCCCAACTTCGCCAACACCGGTCCAGCAAATAAAATTGCTACTCTATTTCCATGATACGGATCTGTTAAGATATTAGGGTTTGAAAATCCACCTACTTCAAGTTCCAGGGTTTTGTCTTCATTGAGTCGAAAGTTAACTCCGAGTCGACGACATAAGGCCAAGGTGATAGCTAAGTCACCAACGAAGGGGATATTGCTAATCTTAGTTTGACCTTTTTCGGCCGATAAACTGGCGGCAATAACCTTTGTCACCATATTTTTGGTCCCACTCACTTCGATTTCACCCCTTAACGGCCCCTCATATTCAGCCCTTATAAGAGATTCTGGACGGATTGATTCATAGATTTCAAAAGGGTTAAAATTAGTTTCCGCTGGTGACAATAGATCTTTAAATTCCCTCATAAACCACTACCTTAACGATAGATCGCCTTTAGGAAAGAACTCCCCAATTTTTGCTACCTCCCCTAACACGATATTAGCCTTCTTTTTCTCTCTCCACCAATTATTTTTAGTTATATTCTCCCTATCTGTGACAGGAACCAATAATAACTGCGATCTAGGAAAGAATTTAGCAAAGGTCATTTTTAACCTCCGAGCATGATAAGGTTTACACACTAATAAAATTTTTTTGTAGACAAGTTTTTGTCGTTTGATAATCCTAGATGACTTGACAGCGTTCTCTTTCGTATTTAGGGACCCGCCCTCTCGATAAATGTCTTTTTCAGGAACTCCAAGACTCATGGCAATCTCAGTTCCATAATCACTCTCTTTCTTATTGATTTTGGGGTTAAAACCGCCGGTAAAAACAATCTTTCGAGCGTAACCCTTTTTATACAATTGAACTGCTTTTCTAGGTAATTGAGGGTGGCTTGATCCCGGAACAATTATTAAATCTGCCTTAATTGGTATCTCTTCAAGAAATATAAAATTGGTAATTGCTCTAATCGTCTCTAATCCCTGTTCCATCGGTACTCCTCGTGGAAAGTATTACAAGGCCTTTCTTTCATGAGGGTAAAAATTTCTCTAGCCACAATCTCAGATCGAGGAATTACTGATTTTACATCTACGGAAATTGCTTGACCGACTATCTCAAGTTGTGAATAAATAACTCTTAATGTTTCGCTAACTCTTTCTAAATTGAAGTCTCCTGTCTCTGTCCACTCAATCAGGCTCTTTAACAAAAAAGATTCAACCGTAAAAAATCCCTCAGCCAAGCTATTGAAGTCTTGTCTTTCTGTAAAGGAGGGGGCTTTTTTAATATCCCAAATTTTTCCTTGACCAATTACTCTAATCGGATCAAGACAATGAATAAACAAAGATTTCATCGAGGCATAAATCGCCGCCACCTCCCTAGGCATAAAATAATCATGATAACCCTCAAAGGGATCCCTTTTAACCAAGCGCCCCTCAGCTTCCAAAAGGCCCTGGATAGGGGTACCATCGAAAACCCGCAAAGACTTACTGAGGGTTGGATATAAGCCCCTTCTTTCTAAATATGCTAAATCCCGCCTTAAAGAGTCAATTGTGGTATAAGGATTAAAGATCATAAAACCAGCAACGGTTGAAATTCCCTCACTATTGAGCATTTCAAGTGAACTTTCTATTTCTCCTATTGTTTCTTTCTTGCAAAATTTTTTTAAGATCTCGTCGTCTGAACTTTCTACTCCGATAAGTAATCGCTCAAAACCACCAGATTTTAATATCTGAACTATTGAAGGATCGGCATTGACATCATTACCCCGACAAAAACCCATTAGATGAAATTGTAATCCCCTCCTTTTTATTTCTTGGCAAATTCTCACTACATGTTCACGTCCTTTTTTACCAGGACCAAAAATATTAGGATCGTTGAATTTGAAAACAGAAACTTCGTGCTTATCATATAATTCCTGCATTTCATCGACCACCTTCACTGAGTTTCTTGGTCTCCAGTTTGGACCTGGTCTTATGCTTTCAAAAGAGTAGTTACTACAAAACGAACAAATTCCATAACAACCTCGGCTTCCCATTATAGTCGCATAATTAGTTTTTCCCAGGCAAAAAGATAAGTAATCTCTTTCAGCAAAAGGCAAAGTGTCTAAATCTACAGTATCTAAAGGCCTATTGATAACCTGAGAGTGATTGTGTCGATATGCAATCCCGTCTAAACTTTTCCATTCCTGACCGGTTAGAACCCTCTGAGTTAGTCGCTTGAGTGTTTTCTCTCCTTCACCCAAAACTATAGAATCAATTTCGCCTCCTAGTCTTTCTAAGATCCAAGGAAAGCTTAAGGTAGGAGTAATTCCACCACAGGTGATATAACCTTTATAATTTTTCCTTCTGAGGCTTTTGACAATCGACTCAAGCGAGGGCAATGCTCTTTGGAACACAGAAAAGCCAACAATAGGAGAGTTCCTTTGAAGAATATGAGTAACAGTCTGTTCGATCGTCCTTGCCTCGATATCAGCATCAAAAATTTCTACTTCTCTTCCTTCCTGTCTCAAAACAGCAGTCAAATACATCAACCCCATTGGCTCTTTAGGGTTATAATCGGGCTCTCTTCCAGTCTGGTATAAGGGGGGTAGGACCAAAAGAACTTCTGGGTTTGAAAGTGGCTGATATTCTCCAGCCTTTCCCCTGTCCAACATTCTTTCTGAAATCATATTGACAAGTGGTAATATTTTACCATTTTTAGGCAATAATTTCCTGTTAAAGTGTATAATATACTAAACCTATGAATTGGGAGAAAATCTGCGACCGAGTGATTGAATACTCCTTCTATTCCCTCTTCTTTCTCGTTCCCTTAGTGATGACGCCGTGGAATTTTGAATTGTTTGAATATAACAAGATGATGTTAGTTTATGTGCTGACGATTATTATTACCGCCAGCTGGCTGATAAAAATGGTTCTCGCCAAAAAGTTTCTCTTTAAACGCACCTTTTTAGATATTCCTCTAATTATCTATTTATCTAGTCAACTAATCTCCACTGTTTTTTCTATCGACCGCCATACAAGCCTCTGGGGCTATTACTCTCGGTTTCACGGCGGTTTGCTCTCAACTATTTCTTACCTACTTTTATATTACGCCCTGGTCACCAATCTCGACAAAAAAAGAATTTTAAATTCAATCTACTGGCTTCTATCCTCAGCCGTTGTTGTTTCTATCTATGCAGTCTTAGAACATTTTGGTCACTCCTTCAGCTGCCTGATGTTCGAAGGCAACTTTGGTGTTGGTTGCTGGGTTCAGGATGTCCAAAACCGGGTTTACGCCACCATGGGTCAGCCCAATTGGCTCGCCGCCTGGCTAATCGCCCTCATACCTATTACTTGGGCATTCGCGATTAACTTAAAACTTAAAACTAAAAACTTAAAATTATATTTTTATTACTCACTATCTGCCCTATTTTATCTCACTCTCCTTTACACTAAATCTCGCTCCGCTTTAGCCGCCTTGGCACCGACCTATTTAATCTTTTGGGGCTTAGTTTTCTGGATCTCGAAACCGAAGATTAGAACTCCTCTCAAACACTTTTTAATCATTTCTGGCATCTTAATTTTTATCACCCTTCAGGCCGGCCTTCCCTTCTTGGCTCCAAGTCTCCAAAATATAATTAAGAAAGTTAGTCTTGCCCCCCTTGCTTTTGCCCAAACTTCAGCCGAGCAACCGACACCAACACCAATTATTCCAGAAGTTGTCCGTGGAGGCACCGAATCTCAAACTATTAGAAACATCGTTTGGAAAGGAGCGATTGACATCTGGAAACACTATCCTCTTTTTGGCTCGGGTGTCGAAACTTTTGCTTATTCCTACTACAACTTTCGACCGGTCGAACACAATCTCGTTTCAGAATGGGATTTTCTTTACAACAAGGCCCATAATGAATACCTTAATATTGCCGCGACAACAGGCACTTTTGGATTATTAAGCTATTTACTCCTTATCGGCTGGTTTATTGCTTGGAGCCTAATTAAAATTTCTAATTTCGAATTTCGAATTTCTAAACAAATTCAAAATCCCAAAAGCCAAAAAGAATTAGATCAATTAGAAATTAGGTCAATTAAGTTCTTGATGGCCGCCTTTCTCGCCGGCTATCTTTCGATTCTCATCACCAACTTCTTCGGCTTTTCCGTTGTTCCCGTTGCCCTCTTGTTTTTCCTTTACCCGACGTTCGCGGTCGTGCTGGCGCGAACAGAACAGATAAGACAGGACAAACAACATAGGGAAAAAACATCTGAACTTGAATGGAGGCAATATGGTTCTATTATTCTCTTTGTTCTATGCGCTATGTTCTTTGTTCTGCGCTTAGCGCAGTTTTGGTACGCTGATGTTCTTTATGCTCGAGGAGAAAAATCTCTGAAAAGCGGCTACCAGCAACAAGCCTTTCAAGAACTTCAAAGAGCCGCTGGTTTTAATCCCAATGAACCAGTCATCCGCAGTGAACTAGGTTATTCAGCCTCGCTCTTAGCTCAAATCGCTAACCAACAAAAAGAGGAGCAAATCCGAGACCAATTAATTAATACCGCCATCAGTCAATCAAGCCAAGCACTATCCGTCTCTCCGAGAAATTTGAATTTTTGGAAGAATCGGGTCAAGTCTTTCTATTCGCTGGCAGAAATTGACCCCAAGTTCTTAAACCCTGCCCTGGAATCCTTGTTCGAGGCGATTAAGCTTGCTCCCACTGATGCCAAATTATGGTACAACTTAGGTATTCTGTACACTAAACTTGAACAGCCAGAAACCGCCATTGAGACTCTCGAAAAAACGGTGGAGATGAAAAAAAACTATCAGTCCGCCCGTTATGCCCTCGCCCTTCTTTATGAGGAATCGGGTCAAAGAGAAAAAGCGATTGAACAAGTGGAATATATCCTCATCTATATCAATTCCAGTGTCCCTGAAGTTCGTGATCTCTACAAAAAACTGACCGGAAAAGAATTCGGAACTGAATGAAAAAAGCCCTTGTCTTTAAAAAACTCTCTGGTAAAAAAGTCCGCTGTCAGGTTTGCCAACGTCGCTGTTTGATCCCCGAAGGGCAAACCGGCTTCTGTCTCACTAAACTTAATCAAGCGGACGAACTTTATACTCTCAATTATGGCCTCATTCAAGGCATTCAGATTGATCCGATCGAGAAAAAACCTTTCTACCATTTTTATCCAGGCAAAATGGTACCTTCAATTGGCAGTTATGGTTGTAACTTCCGCTGTAAGCAATGTCTAAATTGGCCTTATTCTTGGGGAGATGAAGCTTTTCTGATTCTCAAAAAGATTAAAGAAAGTAAAGCTTTTCCTATTCTTGAACCGGAAAAGCTCATTAAAGAAATCAAAAGCAGGGGTTACCAAGGGATTGCTTTTACATATAACGAGCCGGTCGTTTGGGCAGAATATGTTTTGGATGCGGCTAAACTGGCTAAAAAAGAAAATCTTTTTACGGTCTTCGTCACCAATGGCTCCTGGACTAAAGAAACTTTAGATAAAATCGGTCCTTATCTTGACGCCGCCAATGTTGACTTAAAGGGATTTTCTACAAAAACCTATGCTCAACAGGGGGCTTTTTTCGGAGAAATTCCGGAGATGATGGTCTATGCCCAAGACAAACACCAGATTTTCCTTGAAATCACCACTTTAATTATTCCAGGAATCAATGATGATCCCAAGGAACTAAAAAAAATGTGCCGCTGGCTTGTTAAAAATCTTGGTCCAAAAACTCCTTGGCATTTAAGCCGTTATTCTCCGGCTTTAGCTCCGGACAAAAAGTTCCAAAAAATTCCATTGACTTCAGTCGAGGAACTTAATAAGGTCGCCGCAATCGGCAAAAAAGCGGGCTTAGGGTTCGTTTATATCTGGGCGCCAGGGGGAGATCTTGATGGCGGTTTTTATGCCGAAGGCAGTACATACTGTCCCAAGTGTGGTTTTTTGGCGATTAAACGCTCCGCTTGGGAACCAGAAATTTTAGCTGTCGACAAAAATGGTAAATGCACTAATTGCGGCGAAGATTTGAAGATAAAAATATAGGGGCAAATTTAAAAGCGGTAGGCTTGACAAAACCCTTTACAAGAGTTAATATATACTCACTAACAACCCCGTCCCTATCCGCAAGGATAATGACGGGTTTTTTATCGGTTATTTCCTGTTAAAATAAACTTAATGCCCAAGAAGAAAAGTCAAGGAGTTAATAAGGAAAGAGTCGTTGTTCTTCTTGACGGGAGTAATTTTTATCATCGCCTCAGAGATCCAGAACTAAACTTCAAAAATATTCTTGAATTTAACTATAAGAAATTTGGTGAATGGCTGGCTGAAAAAAGAAAAATTGTTAACTGCATTTATTATGTTGGCCTCGTTAGAAAAGAACAAGACAATGTTAAAAGCGAAAAACTAGTCAGAAATCAACAGAGGCTATTTGCCTATCTAAAAAATCAAGGTTGGGAAATTAAAACAGGGTATATGATGAAGCACGACAAAGACTATAAAGAAAAAGGAGTTGATGTCAAGTTGGCAGTGGATATTCTGGATTTTGCTTACCAAAACAAATATGACACAGCCATTATTGTCAGTTCCGATACCGACCTTATCCCCGCCATCAGCCGGGCAAGAGAATTAAAGAAGCAAGTCGAATATATAGGCTTTGCCCATCGGCCGAGCTTCGGGATGCAGCGATATGCCAATATCAATCGCCTTCTGACCAAATCTGATCTGGCACCTTTCTTCAAAAAATCTTAAATCGGGGCAAATTTAAAAGCAAAAATTCCCTCTTGACAAATTGTACAATATTTTGTACATTAAGAGAGATGGATACTATCGCCATTTCTGATTTGAGAGCTAATCTACCTCGTCTGATTAACCGCGTCAGCGAAAGACTAGAGCGCTTGGTCATCACCGTCTCTGGTATGCCCAAAGCGGTAGTCATCAGTCCCGAAGAACTTGAATCCCTAGAAGAAACGGCTGAGGTTCTCGCTACCCCTGGCGCCCTAGAAGCAATCAAGAAATCCAGAAAAGAAATTCGGGAAGGCAAATTCATTACTCTTGAAGAGTTTGAAAGAAAAAACAAACTCAAATAACAACTGCCCATGACAACGGTTATTCTCTCTCGAAGTGCGGAAAAGGAATTGCTGCGCCTCCCCATAAAAGACAAAAAGAAAATTGTCAAGAAAATTCACTCTCTCCGAGACGAACCGCTTGCCGGAAAACTTCTGATAGGAAAGCTTAAGGGGCTTTTTTCTCTTCGTGCCTGGCCATATAGAATTATTTACGAACTCAAAAAACCAAATAAAATCATCATTCACCACATTCTCCACCGCCAGAAAGTCTATAAATAATCCGGGCAAATTTAAAAGCCCTCGACGGGTTCCCCCAGAGGCGGGCAGGCAGGGTAAACTAAAGTTGGCTATTGATTTTCAATTTTTCTTTTTGTTAAGATTCCTTTATGCTAGCCAGATCTGATTTTTCCCAAATTCGAAAAATTGTCAGAGAAGAAGTAGAAACTGAATCTAAATCTCTTCAGGAGGAACTCCAAGGAGAAATAAAACTCTCAAGAATTGAGATTCAAAAAGATATCCGTCTCCTGGCAAATAGAATTAAGAATCTAGAAATAGGCGTCGGTAAAATTCAAAAGGACATTAAAAAGATTGTCAATTTCTTTGATGGAGAATATCTTCAACTCCAGAAACGAGTTGAAAAAGTCGAAGAACACCTCAATCTACCTTCTCTTCAGTAAAACCTGATCGGAGCAAATTTAAAAGCTCTTCGACAAGTCTCGACTCCGAGCTCAACTCGAGGAGCTCAGGGCAAGCGGGAAAATCTATGCTTAACT
>JADDYB010000190.1_pt1 | contig 19055 bp, 16 predicted proteins | sample 8641941 | NCBI WGS metagenome assembly JADDYB01 (sample SAMN16275377, study PRJNA637457) | freshwater sediment metagenome | isolation source: Lake Kineret sediment | place: Israel: Lake Kineret | collected 2013
GGGCTTCAGGTCATACATCTCAACCCGTGAGGTATCGCTCCGGAGGTATTTGTCTATGGCGTTGGCCCCTCTCCGACCAGCCGCAATAGCTTCTATAACCATACCTGGTCCGGAGACAAAATCCCCCCCGGCAAAGACCCCGGGAACATTGGTTACTAATCTGTTCTCATCAACCACTAGCCTCTCCCACCGGGTACGCTCTAGGGCACTATCCGGAGGTAAAAACGATAGGTCGGGAGCCTGTCCCACAGCAGCAATGACGGTATCCGCTGGGGCAAAAAATTCTGAGCCAGGAACGAGAATTGGACGGCGGCGCCCACTGGCATCGGGCTCACCCAGCCTCATGTGGACACACTGTAAACCGTTCACTTTCCAATCGTTGCTTACTATGCGGGTGGGGCTAACGAGAAAATTAACCTGGACACCCTCAGCCAGAGCTTCATCATACTCAACCTCAGTTACTGGCATCTCTTCCCGCGACCGACGGTAAAAGATGCTCACTGCATCAGCACCAAGGCGAAGAGCTGTGCGAGAGGAGTCCAGGGCCACATTGCCACCTCCAATAACAGCGACACTGTGTCCAATCTTGACAGGCTTGCCAACTTTTACATCTCTGAGAAATCTCAAACCATAGTAGAAACCTTCAATGTCCTCTAATTCTCCAGGTATGCCAATGTTCTGGCTCCTTTGCGCCCCGGCAGCGATAAAAACAGCTTTAAAGCCGCTGTTTCTGATATTCTCTATGGTGAAATTTGCGTTGACTGGTGCATTGTATTTTATTTCCACTCCCCGCTTGGCGATAAAATCTATCTCCTTTCCAATAACTTCCCGCGGCAAGCGAAAGTCCGGTATAGCTACCGAGAGCATGCCTCCGCCTACAGGAAGGGCTTCGAAGACCGTGACAGGATAGCCCATCTGGGCTAAGAAGTAAGCGCAGGACAGCCCGGTAGGTCCTGCTCCTACTACCGCTACTTTTTGGCTATGGATCTGGGGGAAGGGTTCTGGTTCAGGTAATTCATTAATGTGGTCAAAATACCAGTCGGCGGCAAAGCGCTTAAGCGCCCTGATAGCTACAGGATCGTCGAGTTCCCCACGGCGGCACCTTCCTTCACAAGGGTGATGACAGATGCGGCCGCAAATAGCAGGGAAGGGATTACGCTCCCTGATGGTGGTGACAGCCTCCAGGTACTCACCGGCGGCAATTTGAGCCACATATTTAGGAATATTGATGCCCACCGAACAGGTATGCTGACACGGTGATATCATGAGGGCATCACAGACGGCGGCTGCGCACCTCTTTTCTTTTATGTGAGTTTCATATTCATCTTTGAAGTAGTTGAGGGTGGTAAGCACGGGGTTGGGACAGGTTTGCCCCAGACCGCAAAGTGAGCATTCCTTAACTGTATTAGCTATGTTAAGCAGGGTACCCAAGTCATCTTCACGCCCTTTGCCCTGAGTGATTCTGGTCAATATTTCTAGCATTTGTTTGGTCCCCAGACGGCAAGGGACACACTTCCCACAAGATTCGGCCTGAGTGAAGCTCAAGAAATACTTGGCCACATCTACCATGCAGGTGGTCTCGTCCAGCACCACCATGCCGCCGGAGCCCATAATCGAGCCTAATTGAGCCAGTGTTTCGTATTCCACGGAGGAGTCGAGAAACCGGGCAGGAATGCAACCACCCGAAGGGCCACCCGTCTGTACGGCCTTAAACCGCTTGCCCCGTGGGATACCACCCCCAATATCAAAGATGATGGTGGATATAAGAGTGCCCATAGGCACCTCTACCAATCCACTGTTGGCAATTTTCCCGGTGAGGGCAAAGACAGCCGTCCCCTTGCTCTTTTCCGTACCTATGCTGGCAAACCAATCAGCCCCACGGTCAATGATGATGGGAACGGAAGCTAGGCTCTTTACATTATTGATAGTTGTGGGCTTCCCTTCCAGACCTGATTGGGCAGGAAATGGAGGGCGGGGACGAGGCATGCCCCGTCGACTCTCAATAGAAGCCATTAGAGCTGTTTCCTCGCCGCAGACAAAGGCCCCCGCGCCTTCTTTAATATGCACTACAAAAGCAAAGCCCGAGCCGAGAATATCTTTACCTAAAAACCCTCTTTCTCGGGCTTGTTCTACAGCAGTGTGAACTCGCTTTACTGCTAAGGGGTACTCGGCACGGACATAAATGTAGCCCTCGTTGGCACCTATGGCATATCCTGCAATGGTCAACCCTTCGATAACAGCGTGGGGGTCTGCTTCCAGAATAGAGCGGTCCATAAAAGCGCCAGGGTCGCCTTCATCGGCATTGCAGATAACATATTTCTTATCTCCGGGAGCGCTGCGGCAAAATTCCCATTTGCGACCGGTAGGAAAACCAGCGCCACCACGCCCGCGGAGACCGGATTTCTTAATCTCCTCAATAACCTGCTCGGGAGTCATCAAAAGAGCCTTTCTCAGCGCCCGATAACCGCCACGGGCAATATAATGCTCGATTTTTTCCGGGTTGATGTGCCCGCAGTTACGCAGAATGACACGCTGCTGTCTTTTATAGAAGTTTATCTCTGAATAGTGTGGCACAGCTTCGCCAGTTACGGGGTCGTGGTAAAAAAGACGCTCCATGGGCTTGCCAACTCGAAGGTGAGAACTGACAATTTCTGGGGCATCCTCAGCTTGGACATGGGTGTAAAAAATGCCTTCAGGTTCAACAACTACATTGGGACCCTGTTCGCAGAAACCGTGACAACCGGTGAAATCTACCTCAGCATGGCTTACTCCCTGTCGGCTTATTTCTTCCTTAAGCGCCTCGTAGACAGCGTCAGAGCCACTGGAGATACATCCTGTCCCCTGACAGACGAAGATAATACTATGGTTTTGCATACTACCCTCCACCCTCCCGTTTCTTGAATAACTGCTCCACCTTTTTAGGGTTCATGTGACCGTGGACATGGTCAGCAACGACTATATTGGGGGCCAGAGCACAAACGCCGATGCAGGCCACGGTTTCCAGTGTGTATTCCATATCAGGAGTAGTCTCACCCTCTTCTAAATCTAGGTGCCGCTTAACCAATTTCAATATCGTCCTCCCTCCCCGCACATGGCAGGCAGTTCCTCGACATACTCTGACAACCTTTTTGCCCCGTGGTTGGGTATAGAGCTGGGTATAAAAACTAATCACCCCTTGTATCTGACTAGGGAAAAGCCCCAGGTTCCTGGCTACAATGGGTATAGACTGAGAAGGGATATACCCGAATTCACTTTGGATTTTTTGCAACAGGGGTATTAATGCCCACTTCTGCTGGCTATATTCAGAAACAATGGCATTGATTCGTGGTAGGTCAACCCCTCTGGTTATCTCTTCTTTATCCATCTTCGTCTGCTCCTTCTCTTTGCTATAGACGAGCCTTAATTCTCTCCCATCAAGTGAGAGAAATTTTCTCTATTCTTACGCTGCATGCTTTCAGGGAAGGTGCCTTTGTTTCTGGATTTAAGACAATGTCGAATAGCTCATTAACCGGAGTCCCTTGGAATGAAATTGGCATAAAGAGCATCCCTTCACGCAGTGTATCGGTAATCTTGACCAATGTAGTCACTTCACCTATAGCTGAAATTACCTTGACCCTCTCACCATCAGTGATGGCAAATTTTTTGACGTCAGACTCACAAATTTCCATAAAAGCCTCTGGGGAGAATTTCTTCAATCGCGAAGACCGGGAGCTTCTAGAGCCACTGCCGAAATGATTAAAAATAGTCCCGGTTAGCAAGGTAAAGGGATAGCCCTTCTTCGCCTTTGTCGGTGGAACATACTCAACCGGGCAAAAGCGGGCAAAGCCCTCCGGGAACTGACCGCCACGTATGCGACCGACCCCCCGGTAATTGCTCGACTCAGACCGATACAGGCTCTTCATCTCTGATCTCGCGTAGTCACCCCCTTCATATGAGATGTAAGCGGGTAGCTGACAACAGTTAACTATCTCATCCATAATTTGTTGAGGAGAGGAATATGGCATTGGAGCCCCCATTTTGTCAGCCAGCCGCAGGATTATCTCCCAGTCTGGCAAGCTTTCGCCCAGAGAAGCGATTGCCTTTTGCACCATTTGTACCTTTCCCTCGAAGTTAGTGAATGTCCCATCCTTTTCAGCGAAGCTTGCCGCTGGCAAAACTATATTTGCCAGTTTTGCTGTTTCCGTAAGGAACATATCTTGGACTACGAGGAAATCAAGAGAATCCAGGATTTCTGCAATGAATCTAGAATTTGGAAAGTTCAAGATAGGATTTTCTCCTACAATATACATGCCTTTAATCTTTCCCTTTTTTATCTGTTCCATAATCTCCAGGGCCGTTAATCCAGCCTTATCCGGCAGGCTTACTCTCCAACGTTCTTCAAACTTCTCTCTGGCTTGGGCATCTGTTACGCTCTGATATCCGGGGAGGAATTTGGGCAATGTTCCCATGTCGCAGGCGCCCTGCCCATTGTTTTCTCTTTGCAGGGCGTAGACGCCGCTTCCCCTGCGCCCAATATTTCCCGTCAGCAACGCCAAATTTGCCAGAGCCTTCACACCATCTGTTCCTGTAATATGCTGCGTGATTCCGGTGCCATAGATAATTGCTGCCTGGCTTGCCTTGGCGTATAGTCGAGCAGCAGCACGAATTTCTTGACCTGGAACACCTGTAGCCTCCTCGACGTACTCCAGGGTATACTTTTTCAAGCTTTCGCTAAAAGCTTCGAAGTTATCTGTTTTTCTGGCAACAAATTCCTCGTCCAGTAATCCTTCGTCAATAATCACCCTAGCCAGGCCATTTATAAGAGCCACGTCAGTGCCTACTTTAGGTCGTAACCAAAGATGGGCAAATAAAGAGAGCTTTGTCTGTCGAGGATCTATCAACAATAATTTGACACCGCGCTGCTTGACAGCACGCTTTATGGCATAACCGACGGCAGGGGCTGAGGCGTTGGGATCAGCCCCGATAGCTAGTATAAGCTCGGTTTGCTCCAAGTCGCTAAGATAATTTGTAGTGCCAGAGAAGCTGAGGGAGGCTCCCAGGCCGACACGACTGGCGGAGTTATACAAGCGACCGCCATTATCAATATTGTTAGTGCCCAGCACAGATCTGGCGAATCTTTGTAAAAGGTAGTTCTCTTCGTTAGTGCACTTAGAAGAGCCCAAGATAGCTAGACTGTCACCGCCATATTCGTCCTTTATTCGCTGGAATTGAGTGCCTACCAGTTTCAAAGCTTCTCCCCAGGATAGTTCCTCGAAATTACCATTACCCTTGACCAGAGGTTTGAGTAACCTATCTGGGCTATGGATAAAATCACAACCATAGCTTCCCTTCACGCAGAGCGTGCCTTTATTCACCGAGCTTTCCTTGCCTGGCATGACCCGCACTACATGTCCATCCTTGGCTTCTAGGCAAATGCTGCAGCCACAACCACAGAAGGGACAGGTTGTCTGGACAATGGTCTGGGTTGTTCCTCTGTATGTTTTTTCCTTCTCCGATAGCGCACCTGTAGGGCACAGCGCTACGCATGTTCCACAGAAAGTACACTCGGAGTTTTCCAAGGGCAAGTTGTTCAGTGTCGCCGGTATGGCCGTAAATCCTCGTTGAAAGTAATCAATAGCACCTTCAACAACTAGTTCCTGGCAGGCTCTAATACATTTGGCGCACAGTATACACTTGCTCAAATCTCGTTCAAGGAAAGGATTGACCTCCTCGATGCTGGCCATCCGGGGAATCCGTTGCAACTCCACCAATCCGATGCTCAAGTCTGCGGAAATTTGGCGTAGCTGGCAGCGATTGCCTTTATCGCATACCAGACAGGAGTCAGGATGACTGGTAAGCATGAGCTTGACTATGGTTTTGCGGCGCTCTATGACCCGTGGAGAATGTGTGTTGATTACCATCCCCGATGCTATCGGTGTGACGCAAGACGCCAGCAGAGCTCCATTTTGTTCATTCTCTACCAGACAGACGCGGCAAGCACCGGTCGGGGATAGGTGGTTATCGTGACAGAGTGTAGGAATTTCTACGCCTGATTCCTTCGCCAGTTCCAGGATGGTCATCCCTGGATAGCCACTTACCTCACGACCGTCAAGAGTAATGGTTATCGGCTGCAAACCAATATCCTCCTTCACAACCCCGCATATGGGGTTAAAGTTTCCCAAAGGGGATTACTTATTTTTTATCTAGACCCTCTGGCCAGTTAGCAGACACGTAGGCAAAAGACCGAGGGAAGTATCTTCCTTCGCCTACCGTCCTTATACCAGTCAAGAGGTCGGAACTGGCTGCGCTCTTGGCAATGAAACCATATGCCCCTACTTGCTTAGCAACAAACATGTTCTCCTCTTCGTCATATTGAGTTAGAATCAAAACCTTGGTCTCTGGATATTGCTTGGTTATTCGTTTTGTTGCTTCAAGTCCGCTCATCACTGGCATGACTATATCCATCACTGCTACATTCGGCGTGAGACGCTGCACCTTATCAATAGCATCTCGGCCGTCAACAGCTTCACCAATTACTTCCATGTCTTTTTGCAGACTCAACAGAGCACAAATTCCTTCCCTTACTACAGAATGGTCATCTACCACCAGTACCTTAATTCTTCTCAATGTCTTATCCAGGAATTTCTCAGCCCAGGCCACTAATGAAGCTGACTCGACTGGCTTGATCAGATATTGCTCGGCTTCAAGCTTCAAGCCCTCGTCCATACGCCACCCCTTAATCAGGCGCTTTTCCGCTGGGGCATCAACCACAATGAGAGGTATTTCTCTGAAAGTGGGACTCTGTTTCAACCACTGATGCAGCAGGAAGGCATCTCCACGTGGCATTATTGTGCCCAAAATAACTAGGTCAGGTTTTTCATGATGCGCTACCTTCTCTGCCTCTAATCTGTTGCCGGCTATAAACACCTGCCAACCTTTTGCTAGTAATTTAGTTTGCATGTCGGCAATGAACTCCGACTCATCATCCACCAGCAGAATTTTAGCCTTCGTTTCCATCATTCACCCCCTTACCAAATACGCGTTTTTAAGAAATTTTTAACCTTCTAATATGGAGTATAATGTCTAGGCTACCGAAGGAATAGAGGTGTCCACCCCAGAAGGTAGGGAAATATCACCGCAATTTTCTGTAGTCAATCACCCATTTATGCGGATTATGCTTCCCATTAGTGGGCTGTGGGAAATGAGTGGTGCTGTGAAGACTGTGAGGTAATAATCTCAAACGGTGATAATGCCTTTGCGTAGGGCATATTTGAACAGGTCAAGGCGGTTATGAATATCGAGCTTTGCCATCAGGTTAGTCTTGTGTCTTTCTATAGTTTTAGGACTAAGTACCAACATTCGGGCTATCTCATGTGTAGAGTGCCCCTCTACTAGCAGTTTTAGTATTTCTCTCTCTCTGGCGGTCAGATGTTCGTAGGTATCCTTATTTTTCCCTATTCTGGCTAGCTGTCGATAGTCATCGACTAAGAGTCTAGCTATGGATGGAGATAGGAAAGAATCCCCACGGAACACAGACCGAATAGCTGAAGTAAGCTCTGAGGATGCGGATGCTTTACTGATAAAACCGCTAGCCCCAGCTTCAATAACGGGCAATACATATTCCCTATCTTCGTATTGGGTCAATACTATCACTTTCATCCCCTGGAATTTCTTACGTATTCGGCGAGTTGCTTCCAGTCCATCCATAATTGGCATGACTATGTCCATAAGCACTATGTCAGGCGATAGCTTGGCAACCATTTCCAGCGCTTCTCTGCCATTGGTGGCCACGCCTACTGCTTCTATATCCCCGGTAAGAGCAAGTAAGGCACAGATACCATCACGCACGATGGCATGGTCATCAGTTACCAGTACCCTTATCTTCGCCATATCTAATGTCTTGACCTATTGGAATCTTGGCCCAAGCTGTAGTGCCTGCTCCAATCCTGGACTCGACACCACTGGTGCCACCGAGGAAGCCAATCCTTTCTCTCATACTGAATAATCCACGGCCTCGCCCACTTTCCTCTACATCGGTGAGTTTGGAAACATCAAATCCTTGCCCATCATCTCTAACACTTAGTGAAAATTCATGTGGCTGATACACCAGCACTATGGAAGCATTCTTTGCTTTAGAATGCTTGACAATATTACCAATGGCTCCCTGAATAACACGAAAAAGAGCAGCTTCTACATCAGACGAAAATCGCGTCTCAGCCCCTTTAACCTCAACTGTTACGTTAATGTTTAAGGGCTGAAGAGTATTCTTGGCATGCTGGCGAACAGCAGCGACTAATCCCAGCGTATCCAATACAGTAGGGTGGAGATTGGAAATTACTCTGCTTACTTCCTTATGTACATGCACCGTCAGAGATTGAACTTTCTTCAGCCCAGTAATTAGTTGAGGATCTTGATTACCTGATTTCGAGTATATTTCGATCAGTGCTTCTAGCTGAAGTGCTATCCCAGAGAGCGATTGACTGGTCTCATCGTGTAGTTCACGGGCAATCCTCCTCCGTTCCTCTTCCTCTGCTACAAGATTCTGTCGTGCAAGTTTGCGTAATCTTTCCCGTGCTTTTCTCAGCCGCTCGTTCAGTATTGCCTGCTCGATAGCTGTACCAAGTTGATCTCCAATCGAGTGCAAAAGATGCACGTCTTCTTTGGTGAAGTGATGTGGCACATGGCTAGCAACATTCATCACCCCTAGAATATTATCTTTGGCTCGGAGAGGGACACTGATGAATGCCCTTAAACCCTCTAAACTTATCAGGTCAATCCGAGCAGCATCTGGTTCTGAGGAAATGTCTTCCAGTAGCACTGCCCTGCCACTTTGAGCTACCTTTCCTGCGATTCCTTCACCACGTTTAAGACGCATCTCTTCAGCATACTTATTAGACAGACCGTGATAAACACGGTAGGATAGCGTCTGATTTGGTTCATCCAGGAGCATTATTCCTCCCACGGTTCCATTCATGATGTTAAGCACATTATTCAAGCCAATCCTGAGAATAGCATCCAACTCATGAAGACCGCTGATTGCCGCCGAAACTCGACTCAAAGCCACAAGGGCATGATAGTGTTCCTCAGCCTTGTTGCCTTGAACAGATAGATTTATATCAGAACTAGCTGGATTGGCATCTTTCTCAATTCCCTCACCTTTTTTCATTGTCCTTACTTCACCAAAGCAGCTCTACATTTAAGACTATACAAAATCATTATCTTTTGCAACCCTTTGTATTTGCCACGATTAAGCAATGCGTTGCTTTGTTACTTTTGATGTAACAATAAGACAGATTGGTGGGAACTACACTCCTCTGTATGGTATCATTAGGGCAGTAGTAGTTTATTAAAAAAGATTTTGAGTATTGTTGACCTAGAGTCTGAAATTGAAAGAGAGGCTTTTAAAGATTAAAAAGGCTGAATATCATTTAGGAGGTAAGGAAGTTGGAAAACAAAGCAGAGACTAAGCAGGTACTGGTCATTTTAGGTAGTCCACGGAGAAAGGGAAACAGCTCTATTTTGGCAGCCCGGATCTCTCGAGGAGCAAAATCCGCTGGCGCTGAAGTGGAAACTTTGTTTCTTCAAGACTTAGAAATCAGCCCTTGCAGGGGTTGTGACACTTGCCAAAAGCATGATAGCAAAGGATGCGCGATCAAAGACGACATGCAAAAAATATACTCGAAGTTAATAAAGGCAGACGTCTGGGTCATTGCCAGCCCGGTTTATTGGTTTACAATGTCCGCTCAGACAAAGATATTTATGGATCGTTGTTACGCACTTCCTGCTTATACAAAGAATCCTTTTGCAGGTAAACGGATTGCCATCGCGATGAGTTACGGTGATGTTGATCCGGTCAGATCCGGGTGTGTGAATGCGTTGCGAACATTTCAAGATGCTTACAGTTACGCAGGATCAAAGATCGTTGGTATGGTGTACGGCAGTGCCGTGAATGCCGGTGAGATTGAAAATAATGAAGCATTGATGCGGGAAGCTGAAAAGTTGGGGAAACTGCTGGTAAGCCATTAATTGGGCAATAACATCTAATTTAGGTTATTCGTAATTGATGACACTAGGATAACGGCAGTGTTGAAGAATATATCCCGTTTTTAGGACTCAAGTTCAAGATATAGGTATCGTGTTTCTAGAATTTGGGTTATCAGGTTAAGAGACCCGACAAAGAAAGCAGAGATGTAATATCCAGTTTGAATCCTGGTCCCATACTGGTAGACAGAAACGCGCTCCTGATATATTGCCCTTTAGCCCCGCTAGGCTTTGCTCTAACAATAGCTTCAACTGCCGCTGCGAGGTTCTCTACGAGCTTGTCTTTATCAAAACTGATTTTGCCGATGGGCAAATGAATAATAGCTGTTCTGTCTAAACGAAATTCAGCTCTACCTTTACGAGCTTCATTCACAACGCGAGCAAGGTCTTGAGGTTGTACTACAGTGCCAGCTTTGGGATTGGGCATCAAACCTCGTCGCCCTAAAATACGACCAAGTTTAGCTACTTTAGGCATCATATCTGGGGTGGCAATAGATATATCAAATTCAAGCCAGCCATCTTCAATTTGCTTAATAATCTCGTCTGCCCCAGCATAATCAGCCCCTGCTTCTTCCGCCAACTTTATCCCCCCACCTTGTGTAAAGACTAGCACTCGTGTCTTCTTCCCCAATCCATTAGGCAGTAAAATTACACCACGTACTTGTTGATCAGCACTGCGGGGATCGACTCCCATCTTCAAGTGAAGCTCAACCGTCTCATCGAATTTGGCGTAGGAAGCTTTCTTAGCTAACTCGATGGCTTCTTCAGGGGGATAGGTCTTTGACTTATCTACAAATTTACAGGCTTCCTGGTATTTTTTACCATGTTTTGCCACTTACTTATACCCTCATAATCCTATTAGTTTGAATAACCTAAATTTATTCTACCTCAACTCCCATGCTCCGAGCCGTGCCAGCAACAATGCTTGCTGCCTTCTCAATATCCACCGTATTGAGGTCCTTCATTTTATTTCGCGCGATATCATAAACTGTATTTTTGCTTATCTTGCCTATTTTCTCGCTGCCGGGATTACCGCTACCCTTTTCTACTCCCAGAGCACGACGTAATAGATCAGAGACAGGTGGCATCTTGGTCACAAAAGCAAAGGAGCGATCTTCATATACAGTTATCTCAGCAGGAATGATAGAACCTTCTTGAGAAGCTGTTCGTTCATTATATTCCTTACAAAAAGCCATGATATTAATACCATGCTGCCCTAAAGCGGTCCCAACAGGCGGCGCTGGAGTAGCTTTACCCGCAGATATCTGTAACTTAATAACTGCTTTAACCTTCTTCGCCATTATTGATTCTCTCCTTCATCGCGTTCTGGGCTCATACCCAGCACACTTATATCCTTTCTATCCCCAGCAAATCCAATTCCACGGGTGTTTCCCGCCCGAAGAGCGATAACAAAACTACTGCCTTACCTTTGTTCATATTAACCTGCTCTACTTTACCGATGAAGTCAATAAAAGGTCCACTCGTTACACGTACACTATCTCCTTCTTTAAAAGTCATTTTAACCTCGGTAGGAGCTTCCTCCATGCGTTGCAATATAGCATCCGCCTCTTGTTTAGGTAAAGGAACAGGTTTGGTACCGGCGCTCACAAAGCCAGCGACCCCTGGGGTGTTGCGTACTATATCCCAGCTATGTTCGTCTAACCTCATATTTACCATGATATAGCCTGGGAAAGCTTTCTTAGTCATCGTATGCCGCTTTCCAGCTTTGATTTCAATCTCTTTGGTTGTGGGTATTACCACATCAAATATTTTATCACCTAAATCCATATATTTGATACGTTGTTCTAAGTTCCTCCTGGCCTGCTCCTCGTGACCTGAAGAAACATATAATAAGTACCATTCTCCATCAATCATTGACTACTAGCCACCTAAAAGTAAAAATAGTCTTGTAAAAGCCAAATCTAAAGCACCCAGAATAGCTCCCACAACAGCACACACAATTAGCACTAAAATACTCAACCTCAAAGCTTCCTGCCTTGTTGGCCAGTGTGCTTTTCTCAGTTCAGCCACTACCTCAATAAAGAAACTGAACCTTGACTTTTTAGCCGGGGTGGATTTAGCACTAGCTTTCTTCACATAAGTTGCCATAAGTTACTTTGTTTCTCGATGCATTGTATAGCTACGACAACTAGGGCAATATTTATTTAACTCCAGCCGTTGCGGGTCATTCCTCTTGTTCTTAGTTGTAGTGTATGTTCTGTGTGAACATTGACTGCAAGCCAGCTGGATAATTACGCGTAAATCGCCCTTTTTCTTAGCCACGTCTAAATAAAGATCTGCACAATGCGTAGGAGCCGATATTTATACAATAATCTTGCTAATCACGCCCGCACCGACTGTCCTGCCACCCTCCCTAATAGCAAAGCGTAATCCCTCCTCCATAGCTACAGGAGAAATGGTCTTAATCTTCATATGAGTCATGCTGTCACCGGGCATTGCCATCTCCATACCTTCAGGAAGAGTTATTTCGCCGGTAACGTCCAGAGTTCTAATAAAGAACTGGGGCTTATAACCATTAAAGAACGGTGTGTGCCTGCCACCTTCCTCCTTGGTCAAAATATATACTTCAGCCTCAGCTTCGGTGTGAGGCTTGACAGTGCCTGGAGCCGCTAGAACCTGACCACGCTCTATGTCCTCTCGGTCGATGCCTCGCAATAGCACTCCAACAGCATCGCCGGGCTCTGCCTGATTCATGGTCTTGTGAAACATCTCTAAGCTAATTGCCACTGTCTTCTTCGTTTCTTTTAATCCTACTATCTCTACTTCGTCACCGGCTTTAATTTTCCCTCGTTCTACTCGACCTGTAGGCACAGTGCCCCGCCCTTTGATACTGAATACATCTTCTATTGGCATCAGGAAGGGCTTATCCCTTTCTCTCTTTGGTAGCGGAATGTAACTATCTATAGCATCTAACAACTTCCATATTGCTCCACACCATTGGCAATCTCTTTTCCCACAACCACATTCCAAAGACTTAAGAGCACTTAATCGCACAATGGGGATTTCATCACCAGGAAAGTTATACTTTTTCAGTAAGTCTCTAACCTCCATCTCTATCAAATCTAACAACTCAGGGTCATCTACCAGATCTACCTTATTAAGAGCCACCATTATACGGGGAACTTCCACCTGCCGAGCCAGAAGGATGTGTTCCCTGGTTTGTGGCATAGGACCATCATCGGCAGCGACCACCAGAACAGCGCCATCCATCTGAGCAGCGCCAGTTATCATGTTCTTAATATAGTCAGCATGCCCTGGACAGTCAACATGACAATAATGACGCTTCGCAGTCTCATACTCGATATGGGAAATAGCGATCGTTAGCCCACGAGCTTTTTCTTCAGGAGCATTATCTATGGAATCATAGGGCCGGAATTCTGCAGAGCCTGCCTTAGATAATACCTGAGTTATGGCTGCAGTCAGTGTGGTTTTCCCATGGTCAACATGTCCTATAGTACCCACATTGATATGTTCCTTAACTCGTTCATAAACTTTCTTAGCCATTTTAACCTCCTTTTATCTCAAAGCCCACAACCAGATTCGAACTGGTGACCCCGTTCTTACCAAGAACGTGCTCTACCTACTGAGCTATGTGGGCCTTTTCTACTTCATAATGGAGGGGGTAGGATTCGAACCCACGTAGCCCGAACGGGCGGCAGATTTACAGTCTGCTCCGATTAACCACTCCGGCACCCCTCCTTGATATAATCTTAGCATATAATATTCCAAAAACCTAGCCCGAGAGGGGATTCGAACCCACCAACCTACCGATTACAAGTCGGTTGCTCTACCATTGCGCTACTCGGGCAATTTCTATTTAAAATTTTGGCTCAATAGTATAGATAAGGGAAAATTCTCTGTCAACTAAGAGACACTCGGTGGTAATCTCTTGTTGCATTATCCAAACCAATTATGCTACATTATATCAGTTTTACTAATTAACATCATCAGAAATTATAACCATGATAAATAATGCTTTATTAAAACAATTACTAGAGGCAGGTGCCCACTTTGGTCACCACACTAGCTACTGGCATCCCAAGGCGAAGAAATATATTTTTACCCAACGCAATAGCATCCACATCATCGATCTGGAGCAGACAGTTACTATGTTAGAAAAGTCCTGCACCTTTGTCCAGGACCTAGCAGCTAGAGGGCAAAGCATTCTTTTTATTGGCACTAAAAAACAAGCTCAGCAGACCATAGAAGAAGAGGCTGTAAGGTGCGGTATGAGCTATGTCAATCAAAGATGGCTAGGTGGTATGTTAACTAACTTCACCGTCATACAAGCTCGGATCGATCACCTGGTTCGCTTAGAGAATAAAAAGGATAAGGGTGAGCTTGACCTTTTGCCCAAAAAAGAACGAGTGAAGATAGAAAAGGAAATTTCCCACCTGAATACTCAAATGGGGGGATTTAAGGAAATGACTACCCTTCCTGGAGCTCTCTTCATCGCCGATCCCATTAAAGATAAGATTGCCTTTACTGAAGCTAAAAAATTAGCTATACCTGTGATTGCTATTGCAGATACTAATTGTAATCCCGACGGCATCGATTATCCTATTCCTGCCAATGATGATGCTGTTAAGGCGATTAAATTAATTTGCAGTAAAATAGCTGATGCCACAATTAAAGGTAAAGCTGAAGCGTTTTCTGGAGAGGGAGGAGTTACTAAATTAGTTCCTGAAGAAGAACGCGAAAAAGCCATTGAAATTCTAGGTTCCTATACATTTGAGCCAGAGGAGCCAAGTGAACCAGAGAAGCCAAACTAGCCAGAAGGAGAAGTTACATCTACATGAAAATATCAGTTGAAGCAGTAAAGGAATTAAGAAATAGAACTAATATAGGCATAACTGACTGTAAGGAGGCTCTGTTGGAGGTAGGTGGTGATATTGAGAAGGCAATCGAATTCTTGAAACAACGTGGAGCAGCAATTGCTGAAAAGAAGAAGGATATCGCTGTAACCGAAGGTATAATCGAATCTTATATTCATCATACCAAGCACATAGGAGCATTAGTGGAGTTGAATTGCGAAACCGACTTTGTGGCTCACACCCATGAATTTAAAGAACTCGCTCACGACTTAGCTATGCAGATAGCTGCTACGTCCCCTCAATTTCTCACTAGTGAAGAGATGCCACCAGAGGCAGAAACAGACCCTCAAGCAGTTTGCCTTCTTTGCCAGCCCTTTATTAAAGAACTTAATAAGACGGTAGAGGACGTTATTACCGAAACAATTGCAAAAGTAGGCGAGAACATAAAAGTGCGCAGATTCGCTAGGTTTGAGCTTGGTGTCGACCACTAAGCCATGTTAGATGAATTATTCGCTGAACTGAACTCCAAAATGCAGAAGTCCATAGATGGGTTAGCTAGAGACCTAGCTACCATCCGTGCCGGGCGTGCTACTCCAGCTTTGCTTGATAACGTTATGGTTGACTATCAGGGCACGTCTGTCCCACTCTATCAACTTGCTACCATGTCCGTCCCTGAGGCTAATTTAATCATTATTCAACCCTGGGATCGTACATTGTTGCGTCAAATTGAAAAATCCATTCTTACAGCCAACATCGGCCTTAATCCTGCGAATGATGGTAATATAATTCGGGTAATCATCCCACCACTTAGCGAGGAGCGGCGTAAAGAGTTGGTCAAGCTAGTATTCAGGAGGGTGGAGGAGCGGCGAATTGCCATACGTAATATAAGGAGAGATGGCATTGAGAAACTGAGGGAGATGGGGAAAAATAAAGAAATATCTGAAGATGAACTTAAAAAAAACACTAAGAAAATCGACCAGCTTACAGAGACTTGTGTGGACAAGGTAAATGAATTGGGAGAGGGTAAGGAAAGGGAAATACGGGAAATATAACTTAACCCCAAAAAGTCTTACCACTTTTTAGAACCACGCTGAGCTTGCTCTATATCTATTAAATAGGCCTCCATGAAAATCATGACATTCTCTTGGTTAGGTTTAATTCGCCTTATCAGTATCTGCAAAAAAGTCTGTACTAACCATTAGAGCTATTTGCTAGCATTCAGTTGTTATTTCTCATTCCTTCGCTATTTGTCATTCCGCCCCTGACCCTTCGTTACCGCTCAGGTTTATATATCAGACAAGACACCAGTTTGGTGAAGTTTATTCATGAGACCAGTCGTTGGCAAGCCTATTGTCGCTTAAAAGCTGCTAAAATAGAGCTATGCTCAAGCACAGGGTTATTACTGGCGCCGTGGGTGTGCCTTTAATTATTCTTGCCATCTGGTTTGGTGATCCATGGTTTACTATTTTTATAGCTGCAGCGGCATTAGCTGGTAACTACGAGTTCTACCATATGGCCAATTTTAACAAAAGAGAGCCTCTGATTTATTTGGGTCTACTATTAGCGCTGGCACTCGTTTTAAGCCCTCATTATCATGACAGTAGCCCTGATGTTCTACCAACAGTTATTACTGCTACTATGTTGGTTTCATTGATTTGGCTATTACGCCGCCCATCAAGAGAAAAGGCATTCCAAAACTGGGCATGGACAATAGTGGGTGCTCTATATGTGGGTTGGATGCTCAGCTATTGGCTGAATTTGCGTGGTTTAGAGGATGGCTCAGAGTATGGTCGAAATTGGGTTTACCTAGCCATGCTGACTACGTTTGCTAACGATACAGGCGCTTTTTTCATCGGGAGAGCAAAGGGTAAACATAAGCTAGCTCCTGCCATAAGCCCGTCTAAAACTTGGGAAGGAGCTATAGGGGGCTTAATATGCGCCATTCTAGGCGCTATTGTGATAGCGACGGTTCTTAATCTAATTTTCCATTTTAATTTTAAATATTGGCTGATTATACTCCTTGGCTTTCTAGTTGGCATCTTTGCTCAGCTTGGTGATCTGGTTGAATCATTGCTCAAACGTAATATGGGAGTGAAAGAATCAGGTAATTTATTACCCGGACACGGTGGTATCCTTGACCGCTTCGATAGCCTCATCTTTGTCGGGGCAGTGGTATACTATTATGTAATATGGGTGGTGTGAAAAAAATAGCTATCCTGGGTTCGACAGGCTCCATAGGCAGGCAGGCCCTAGATGTAATCCGTGCCCTGCCCGACGAGCTACAAGTAATAGCTCTGACAGGGAATAAAAATCTTAAGCTTCTGGAAATACAAATAAAGGAATTCCAGCCCAAAATGTTTTGTTCCTCAATTAAGCCTGACATCGGTTACAGTGGGGAATTTTTATCCGTAGAAGATATAGCTAGCCATCCCGAGGTCGACTTCGTTATCGTGGCTACTTCAGGTAAAGCAGGATTAAGTCCTACTCTGGCGGCTTTAAAGGCAGGCAAGACAGTTGCCCTGGCTGATAAAGAGGTATTAGTGATGGCTGGTGAAATTATTGTCCGTGAAGCTAGCATCCGTGAAGCTCAAATCCTGCCCATCGATAGCGAGCATAGTGCAATCTGGCAATGTTTGCAGGGGGAAGAAAATAAACCGCACAGGCTTTTTTTAACTGCCTCTGGAGGACCTTTTTACCATTACTCGCAGTCGCAACTGGCTGCGGTAACTCCAGAGCAAGCGCTTCAACACCCTGTATGGAAGATGGGAAGGAAGGTAACCATAGATTCAGCAACCCTTATGAATAAAGGATTAGAGGTCATCGAAGCTCATTGGCTTTTTTCTTTCCCCTTTGATAGTATTGAAATATTGATACATCCTCAATCTATTGTTCATTCCATGGTGGAGTTTATTGATGGTTCCCTCAAAGCTCAGCTTAGCTGGCCTGATATGAGACTGCCCATTCAATATGCTCTTTCCTATCCCCAAAGGTGGACTAATTCAGAACTACCCCGCCTCGATTGGGATAAAATCAACTCTCTAAACTTTGAGTCCGTGGACTATGATAAATTTCCCTGTCTCAAGTTGGCAGTGGATGCTGGCAAATCAGGAGGAACTTTTCCGGCGGTACTTTGCGCTACGGACGAGGTGGCCGTAGAGCTTTTTCTCAGCCATAAAATAAGTTTTCCCGATATAGCCAAAATTGTGCATAAAACGCTCGAGCAACATCGGAACATCAGTCAGCCATCTCTAGAGGAAATACTGGCTGCTGACAACTGGGCAAGAGAATACGCTACACGTCTTTCCCGCAGTCACTGCGAGGAGACAGAGCAACGAGGCAATCTTGAGATAGAGATATAGAAGATGAGCGTTGCTATCATCATCCTTATTTTCATCGTAGGTCTATTCGTGGCAATTTATCTCCACGAATTGGGGCACTTCATCGCTGCTAAGCGTGCCGGAGTTAAGGTGGAAGAGTTCGGTATAGGTCTCCCCCCACGACTCTTCGGTATTAAACGAGGCGAGACAATATACTCAGTTAATGCCATACCTCTGGGAGCTTTTGTTAGGGCTGCCGGAGAAAATGATCCCGCGGTACCACGAAGCTTGGCTGGCAAAGGACCCTGGACCAGGTTGGGAATCTATGCTGCCGGTCCGCTGGTCAATATCTTTTTAGCCTTTGTTCTCCTTTGTGCTTTCCTTGTGCTCCCCATAAGTACGGTTGCCGGCAATGGACTTATGGTGCATTCTGTATCAGGGAATTCTTCTGCGGAAAAAGCTGGCATCAAGCCTGGGGATATAATTTGGAAGATAGAGGGGCAACCTGTAAGCAGTTGGGAAGATATGCAGAACATAGTAAATTCAGTCGAGGAAGGGGCGGAAATAACTTTGCTTCTACTAAGGAACGGGCAAGAAATACAAACTACACTGAAGCCGAAATTCGATCCAGAATTACAACGAAGAATAATCGGCGTGTTGCTTTGCTGGAATATAGTGAGTCAAGTGGAGGAAGGCTCGCCAGCCTATGAAGCTGGCATTAAAGCTGGTGATACCATCATAAGCATCAATGGACAGGGCGTATACAATGAAGAGAGTATGTCCAGCGCCCTGCGTTCCGTTGAAGAAGGTGAGGAAATAAAGCTGTTTTTGCTCCGAGATGGAGAGACGATTTCAATCTCCTTAGTCAATGTCAACTATGAAA
>JADDYB010000191.1_pt1 | contig 19013 bp, 20 predicted proteins | sample 8641941 | NCBI WGS metagenome assembly JADDYB01 (sample SAMN16275377, study PRJNA637457) | freshwater sediment metagenome | isolation source: Lake Kineret sediment | place: Israel: Lake Kineret | collected 2013
AGACGAATAACAGAGTCAGAAGCACGTTCATGTGACTACAACATCAAGCGATTCAGTTACCTCAGGTACCTGGCCCCCCACCTGTTTGAATCACAGAATCACCTGAATTGATTTTTGTCCCAAAGCCCTTGAAGCCGAAACCTTTATATGCTCCCTTCACTTACTCTTTTTCAATGATCTCTACAAGTGGTTGCTTTTTACCGTGAAAGACAGTTCTCTTTCTGTAGCTTAAGCTTTAAGGTGATGCTATGAATTCTGAAATGGAGACTAAATGGCAGAAGCGGTGGGAAGATGCTCATATTTTTGAGGTAGAACCTTGTGATAAACCACATTTTTTCGTTAATGTGCCCTTCCCCTACATGAATGGGTTCTTCCATCTGGGGAGAGCCTTCACGTTTCTGAGAGCAGATGTCATTGCCCGCTTCAAGAGGATGCAGGGTTGTAATGCGCTGTTTCCCTTTGCCTTCCACTGCACGGGGACGCCCATTGTGGCTGCAGCCCAGAGGGTGGAAGAAAATGAGCAAAAACAGATACAGATTCTGAAGGGCATGGCTATCCCTGAGGAGGATATTCCCAAATTTAGAGACCCTGTGTACTGGACTGAATTCTTCCCGAAAGAGGGAGAAAAAGATCTGAAGCGCCTCGGTATGGGTGTGGACTGGAGACGAACCTTCAAGACCACGTCTCTGAACCCGCACTACGACCGATTCGTGAAATGGCAGTTCCGCCACCTCGAGAAGATGGGGTTCGTGGGCCTGGGAGAGCACCCGGTGATCTGGTGCATGAAATGCAATGGACCTGTGGGAGACCACGCCCGGCTGGAAGGAGAAGGAGAGACACCCCAGGAGTTCACCCTGTTGAAGTTTCAGTTTGAAGACGGGTACTTAGTCACTGCCTCCCTGAGGCCTGAAACAGTGTACGGGCAAACCAACATGTGGGTAGACCCCGATTTGGAGTACGTGAGGGCGAAGGTCAATAATGAGGTCTGGATTGTGTCCCGGCAGTGTGCTGAGAAGCTGTCTCACCAGAACAAGAAGGTGGAAATTCTCGGGACAGTAAAGGGGAGAGATCTCCTGGGGAAAGTATGTGTGGCCCCCGGTATTGAACGGGAGATTTTAGTGTTGCCCTCTGGGTTCTGCGACCCTGACAAGGGGACGGGGATGGTAACTTCTGTCCCTTCGGACGCACCTGATGACTGGATGGGCCTTTACGATCTGCAGAGAGACAGTGCATTGTGTGAAAAGTATGGATTGGACTTGAATGAGATCAGAAAGATCAACCCCATAGCCATTATCAAGTCTAAGGGATGGGGAGACTTTCCTGCTGTGGAGATCTGTGAAAAGATGCAGGTTAAAGACCAGTATGACAGAGAAAAACTGGAGAAAGCCAAAAAAGAGATTTACCGGTCAGGGTTCTACACGGGGGAGATGAACAAAACCTGCGGGAAATACGCTGGAATGAAGGTAGAACAGGCAAAAGAGTTGATAAAGGAGGACTTGATTGAACAGAAAAAGGCGGACATCATGTATGAACCCACGGGGAAAGTAGTCTGCAGGTGTTTGACCCCCAGTATTGTGAAGATTGTGAAGAATCAGTGGTTCATCAAGTACGGTGATCTGGCATGGAAGGAGAAGGCGCACCATGCTGTAGAGAAGATGAGCTTTTATCCAGAACTGGTGAGGAAGCAGTTCCACTACGTGGTGGACTGGTTGAACGACTGGGCATGCACGAGAGAGTTCGGGCTGGGAACCACCCTTCCCTGGGACGAGAAGTGGGTGATTGAATCACTGAGCGATTCCACCATATACATGGCCTTTTACACGTTCTACCACGTGATAAAGGAGGCTGACCCGGAGAAATTGACTGATGAAGTCTTTGATTACATTTTGTACGGGAAGGGAGACAGCACAAAAGTCTCTGAAAAAAGTGGCATCACCGAAGAGGTACTCACCAGAGCACGAGCAGAATATGACTACTGGTATCCCTTCACCATCAGGACCAGCGGTAAAGATCTGGTGCAGAACCATTTGACTTTCTGTATCTTTAATCACGTGGCCTTGTTTTCTGAGGAGAAGTGGCCTTCGGGCTTTGCCGTGAATGGGTGGGTTTTGATGGACATGGAGCGCATGAGTACCTCCCGGGGGATAGGCATGTTCCTCAGAGAAGCCCTGAACCTGTACGGGGCAGATGTGTGCAGGATCACCTTGATGTACGGGGGAGAGGGTGTCGACGATTCCAACTGGGACACGACCTTTGCAGAGGGCATTGGCGCGAAGCTGGCAGCGTGGCACGATTTTGCTCGTGAGAACTACGGGAAAGGGAGGACAGACAAAAGGTACATTGACCAGTGGCTTGAGTCTGTGACTCATGCAGCTCTGAAAGACGTGACAGAGGCGTACGAGCAGATGAACTTCAGGACTGTTATACAGAGGGGCTTTTTCGATCTTCAGCGGTATTTGAAGTGGTATTTGAGACGGTGTGAAACCCCCAATGAGGAGGTCATAACTGATTTCATCGAGATTCAAACCATAATTTTGGCACCCATTGTTCCTCACGTGTGTGAAGAGATCTGGGAAGGACTGGGAAAGGAAGAGTTCATATCTCTGGCTCCCTGGTTGGAACCACGGAGTGAGAAGATAGATGAGACTGTTCTGAGAGTGGAAGAGTTCGTGGAGAAAGTGATCAGTGATGTACAGGAGATCAGAAAGGTGGCCAAGCTGGAAAAGGCTGAAAAAGCCTACATATACACGGCAGAAGACTGGAAGTGGGAGGTCATAGAGTTGGTGAGGGACGAAAAGGATGTGGGAGCAGCGATGAAGAAGGCTATGGAGTCACAAAGAGTGAGAGAGCACGGGAAAGAAGCCTCAAAATTCATTCCAAAAGTGGTGAAGGAGCGGATCTTCCCGGTGAGGGTTGATGAGAAAGAAGTGCTGGAGGAAGCGAAAACCTTTATCTCTGGAGAAGTTGGATTGACTGTGGAGATTGATCCAGAATACGATCCACAGGGCAAGAAAAAAGCGGCTGTGCCGGGAAAGCCAGGTATATACATTGAATAACTTTTTTTTCTTTCCTCTTGTATTTTACTGTTTTTCTCCTTCGGGTTCAGTTTCTATTTTTATTTTTAAGAAGGTTTCCTCCTCTTCCATGAATAATGCACCAAAGATGGTCATTTCCCTCATTCTTCATCAAAAAAGGCTCTGAGAAACAATTCAAACGTCAAAAGGTATATGATTTTCTTTGAATAATCTCTGTCCCTGTTCATGTGTGCTGTAACAATCTTTTCTACGTATTCTTTCCTAAATATTCCTCTCTTCTCTACTTTTTCACTCAATAATGTCTCGGTGATGAAGTTCTTCCACACATCGCTTCTGAATCCCTCCGCGTAGTCTATGTAGCTCGTGGACACGTTTAAGAGCGGCCTCTTCACGACCCGCTGCAGAATTCCCAGTGCCCTGTTCTTGTAAAAGAGATACCTTCTTGCCACCTTCCAGAGGACTGCGGGGGCATCGGCCCGCATCATGGTCTGGTTGTAGGTGATCCTGGCGAGCTCCCGAGACATCGTTTTCAAGTACTTCGAGTAGACCCGATGGTACCGCCTCAGCTCTGGAGGAATGGTCATGATCAACTCAATGAAGTCATTATCGTAAGAGGGCACAGCTTCTTCCACGTAGTTTCTGATGAGGAGTTCTCCCACAAAGTAGAATTTCCTCACGTAGTTTAAGAGGAGGAAGTGGTCACTGGTGTTTCGCGCATCTTCTTCCTTACACTTTGTGAGATTCTCTTTCAGGGATTCTAAAGCAACCTCTGCCAGTCCATCGTAGGGGGGGTTGAACAGCTCTTTGATCTCTGGAAGCGAAAAAGTGCGGAATTGTTCACATAATATGCCCATGAGCTCCTCGTCAGTAGTAGTTTTCTCCACTTTCGGATGGAGGAACGTGGCTCCCAGGAGCAGATCAGCACCAAGCCCCTGGAACACCACATCTACAGACGATTTCACTCTCGCATAAACATAGAGGAGCAGACTCAATGATATGATTTCCATGCCACCTGTAATATCGATGAGTTTCCTCATCATGTCTACCGAAAACAGCTTTTCAGCGTCTATCTCTACTGTTTCGTGAGGAATTCCCACCTTTTGTGCGACCTTTCGTGCAATCTTCACATCCTCACAGGAATGGTGGCCGAAAGTGAAGGCAACAACGTTCTTCTTTCCTAAAGCAGCAGCGACTGACCGTGAATCCAGTCCACCACTCAGTGAAAGGCCGTATTTCACGTTGTCTCTCATTCGTATTTCTACTGCTTTCTTGAAGGTAGAAGCCAGCTCTTTGGCAAAGGCAGCCTCTTTCTTTTTGTAGTCGGGCGCGTAGTGGAAGTCCCAGTATGTCTCCACAGAAGAGCTTCCCTTTTCGTAGGAGAAAATACATGCGGGGGGAAGAACTCTTACCTCTTTGAAAAGTGTTTTATTCCCAAAAATTTCTCCAAATGCAAAATAATCTGCAATACCCTCTTCATCCAATAATTTCCTGAATTTCTTGTCCTTCAGAAATGCCTTCACTTCTGAGGCAAACACTATTTTATCCTCATCCTCTTTGTAGTACAAGGGCCTGTGGCCGTATCTGTCTGTAAGGATGAGTGCTTTTTCTTCTTTCACGTTGAGGAGGACGAGGAGAAAAGAGCCGTTCAGATCCTTAACGAAATCGATGCCTCTTTCTTCGTAAGAATGGAGACAGAATTCAGGGTCATTGCCAGTGAGGAAGGTGTGGGTTTTCTTCAAGATATCCATCTCTCTTTCATGGCCGTAAATCTTCCCATCCATGAAAATACAGAGCGATCTGTCTTCGTTGAAGATTGGCTGGGATTCGGGGTTAAAGATCCCCAGATGCACGCGTGCAACCCCAAAGGGGGGTGAATCATAGAGCATTTTTTGATGAAACTCTTCATGCTGGAGTGAATCGGCCATTGCACTCAGGAGTTTTTCATCTCTTTCTTTCTTCTTGGAGAGGATTATGATGAGGCCGGGCATACACCTGAAGAGCGTGTGGTTCTTAAAATACTTGCTGGTTGTCAGTTGTCAGTTCAGTGAATCGCCATTATGACCCCTCTTTGAGAATTTCTTCTCCTATTGCTCCTATGCTTATGAATCTTTCACGTGCATTCTTTTATTCACAACTTCACTTTGCTCCCAGAACCTTTGTCTTGCACCTTTAACCTTTACTCGCCTGAAGTCGAAAAGCACACATCGTTATTTTAAATGGTTGCACAACCAGATGGCTCGATGAGATCACACTCGAATTTCCTGTACTGGTTCATCATCCTTGTAGTTGTGGTATCCTGCATCGGACAACAGCTTTCAACCTACCCAACCCACTCCCCACTTCCTCTAAATTCCTGCAAATTTCGCAAAAACTCACCGTTATTCTTAATCAATATTGCTTATCAATAACTAAGGTACTATTGCAATCGAAAGATTTATATACTAGTGTTAATCAATAATGATTATGAAGAACGTCGAAGACATTGTTAAGCTGGTGCAGAGCCAGGCTCAGGAAGACTTCTCCAAGAGAGCTGACAGGGAATTCTGCGAGCTGCTGGACTATGCATACGAGTTCAGAAAAGAGTTTACTGAGAAGAGGATGCAGGCCTTCTCCTAGAGAAGGACGATCTCCTTTTTTCTTTTCGATTCTCTTAGAGCTTTTTTGACTAAAGGAAAGTCTTTCAATGATTTTGCAGAGATATTCAGGGTGACAGTGGCTATACCAACACTTAAGGTTGTGCCCATTTTCTCAACTTCTTCTCTCATCTCCTCCAGGTCTGCGATGATCTCCTCTGTGTCAGGATCAGAACAGTAGACCTGAGCCTCTTCTGTCCCTCGTTCAAAGTCTAATCCACACAAGACCGTGGCGTGGTGCTTCTCTGCAAAGGCAGAAACAGCGTGGCTCAAAAACCGGGTGATAGGATTCGGTGAGTACTCTGTCCACCCCCTCTTCTTGGTCACCTCACTGAATTTATCGAGGTCTAAAGCAATGACTACAGCCATCCTCCCGCCTCCACAAAAGGAACCTTCTCCAGGGGTGTCCACTGTAACCCCCTCTCCATGACACCAGGAAACCCCATGTTCTCAGGGAAATGTGCATCTGAACCCAGGGTGAGAGGAATATTAAACTCGACTGCCTTCTCGTACAGCCACTGAGGGAAATACGTCAAAGCTTTTTCTGAGAGCTCTAAGGCAATCTTTGAATCTGCCACATTCTCCATGCAAGGGTGAAAACATAAGGCTCCATACGCACACGGGTGCGCAATAATGTTGATATTGCTCTGATGGGCCATCTTGAAGGCTTCTTCCAGGTTGTATCCACTCCTCACATGCCCTAGTATATAATCAAAATATTTTGGAGCCCTGATGTTAGAAGGTAAATAGATTTCAGCCCCATACAGGAGGAGGGTATCTGCATGCTTTCTGTAATACTCAATTTTCTCTCTCACTTTCTCAACATTCCTCATCCTGGAGGGGTAGTGATCCACCAGTCCCAAAGCTTCCAACCCGAGGAGTTCAGCCTGCATGAGGTAGCCATCAATGTTCACCGAGTAGTCTTTTGTCCTCTCATCATGGCCGATGACGTGAACATGGAGATCATACATATGCTCTCCTTTCTGTGACGCCTTAAATTGATTTCGCCTCGTTTTCTTTCAACGCTGATTAAAAATGACGATCACCTTCACCGATGATGATGAGTGTTTTCACTTCTCATAATCATAATCGAAAGCTTTATATACTATTGATCAGCAATTCATATAAGGTACCCCAAGAATTGAGAAGGTGATCAAAATTCTGATCGATGAGAAGACCCAGAAGATCTTCTGGTTCTTGTGGAAGAACAGAAAAGAACCCTACACTATCAGGGAGACTGCTCAGCATGCAGGCGTTTCCTACGGGTCCACCTGGTCAATTCTGAAGGAGTTTGAAAAATTGGGAATAGTCTACGGATTTGAAAAGAAAAAATCCTGTTTGTATGTTTTGAATTTTGAAAATCCTCTGTGTTTTCACGTCTGGTCATTGCTGAACGCTCTGAAACGTGAGCATGTTTCAATAGAGAGTGGATTGAAGGAGAAGATTAGCCAGCTGAAGGAGGGGTTCATCATCTTTTATCCTGAAAACGGACGAGTGAGAACAATATGCTGCTCAACCTCTGTGGAGGGCTCAGTTGACCCTGAGGAATTCAAGGTCACCCTCCACGAGAAAAAGGAATTGTTTGACATCCTGTGGAATGAGGGCATTGTCCTGGCAGGAGAAAAAAGGTTTTACACCTTCATGTGGGAATTAACAGAGAAGAAAGTCATAGGGGTGGGTTCATGAGAAAGAGAATCATGGTAGGAATTCTCTTGATCATGGTAGTGCCAATGGTGGCCTCTCAAAATGTGCTTCCGCCACGAGAGTTCTTCGTAAAAGAGTACGAGTCGCAGGCAGTCATTGTGGTAGGGGACACAGCTTCTGCTTCTGACGTGATTGCTGCCACACTCTTGGCTGTAAAAATAGCTGACATGAGTGCGAGAAACCAGATGAAGGTGACAGAGGTCGTGTATTCAGAGACGGAACACACGGTGGCGAATATGACCCCTTTTTTCTGGAACAACTACTATCTCTTGTTTGACTTAGATGATAATACGTTTTGGTTCGACTACAGACTGGAGAAGTTGAAAGACACCATCCCGGGAGGGTTCATCCCCACGTGGGGGAGGACGTGGGCTTCGAGGACGACGCAGGTGAATCTACTGGGAGACTACTACAGCATGCTGGAGATTAGAAAATACAAAAACACGGCGTGGTGGTACCTCCTCTATGGGATTCCCTGGAACTACGAGCACCAGTACTTCAAGAAGGGGGAGTCCAAACAGTATGGGAAGTACGAGGTGACGCTCCTTGATGTGGACATCGACGAGATGGAAGCGAAGATAAAGATAACCAGTGACACCTTAGAAGAGGTCACTGTCCTGAAAGTGTACTGTAAAGACTGCAAGCACGTGGTGGGTGAGCTGTTTTTAAATGCACTCGATCCTCCTCCTGCACGAGAGGCAGCAGATCAGCTGATGAGAGACTACCCCTACGATTTTTTAGATTTGAAGTACTTTGTCTCGGGTGCTCTGTCCAACCCAGACGCTGTGGCACGGGCTGCCTGGTACTGGAGCCCACCTCCTGTGCCTCCGACACCTGATATGTTCATTGACGGTGACCTTCACATAGGAGCAGGGTCTCCAGACTACTATAGAGACTATTTTAATGCATTCTATACTTCTGTTGGAATGGAGATCCCCTTACGGGTGTACACCACGGGATTTGTCACTGAGAACACGGGTCAGGTGAACACGTTCCTCTCCACAGACTATGACCTGGATAATTTGGCATTGTATGTGGTTCTTTTTGAAAAATACGTGAACAGTGGGGGAATCCTCTACCGGAACGTGGTGAGGAAGGTGTCAGCCCCTGTTTACTTGTCTTTGAGGAAGGGCCAGACCTTTGAGTACTCGTATGGCTTCACCATCCCTGCAGGCGTTACTGATCCTGAGACGAATCTGGGGGTCGTCGTGTTTGTGCAGGATACGGTGACGAAACGGATTCATCAGGCAGATGTCCTGGATTTAGGAGAGAAAGATTACGTCTATGAGGTGGATGTGGATGCAGATTTCGACGGGAAGGCTGAGGAAGTGGAGTTTGCTGTCGAATGCACAAAGATTCCGTTCCTGGGTGTTCTGGGAAATGCATGGGCGCGGTTCAACATCTACACCTTGAAAGACTACGGAGTCTTGTACCCCCTGTGCTGTGAACCTCCCTTCTTTGAGGATGAGGCAGCTGCATGGAACCTGGAGATTTTCAAGGAGGGTGACCTGGGTTATGTATACGTGAAAGTGTGTGACCCCTTTGATATTTCATGTTTGAACCCGGGAGACATCATCTATGGGCCGAGGCACTTGGCGAGGATCAACATAGTAAGTGTGACCAGTACGAAGGTGACGTTTCTCTTTCAGTTCATGAAGGTAGTCACGACAGAAGTGAAGGGTGAAAGGGAGGTGGAGCCTTCTTCTCTTTTAAGGCTGGCACGTGACGTCACTGAGGAAGAATTAAGTAAGTATAATCTCATTTTGATTGGCGGCCCTGATGCGAACCCATTCACTGAGAAAATTGTCAAGATGGGTCTATCCAGGATTAACTGGTCTGCGTCGAGAGGGGAATGGGAGTTAATTGCGAATCCCTTCGGGTATGGGAAGGATGTCTTAATCGTGGCTGGAAGGGACAGGGAGAAAACGAGTTCTGCCGCCAAGAAGTTGTACTATGCATTGGAAATGTACGAAGAAGAGTAGGTTATCACTGGTTCACTTGATGAAATGAGTTAAGTGCGAAAAAGAGAGTTCCCCTTTTAACTAAAGTGAAAGAATTTATATACAGAAAGAACTATCTAGATCAAGAGTTGAGACAAATGAACCCTTTAAACGGATTGAGAGCACTGGTAGCACTACTGTTACTGGTGGCATTGTTCTCCGGGTGTCTCCAACAAAAAGAGACACAAAAAGTCCCATTCATGGATGTCACCCCTGCACAAGCCAAGGAATTAATGGATAAAAACCCTGATCTTCTCATCATAGATGTTTCTCCCAATTATGACCTGGGACATCTTCCAGGCGCAGTCAACTACTATCTTGGTGATGGATCTCTTGACAAGGTGATACCAACCCTTGAAAAGAATAAGGAATATCTGGTATACTGCCACAGCGACGCTTCTTCAATGAAGGGAGCTCAAAAACTGGTTGATGCTGGCTTTAAACACGTGTATCGACTGCAAGGTAACTATCAAGCTTGGGTTGAGGCAGGTTATAAGGTAGAGCCACAGGCATGAGAACACAGAGATTTCATTTTCTCTTTTTTATCTCACATCTTGCAGACGATTGACAATGGTGTAGGTTAATTGTCACGAGAAATGAGACCCACATTACAAAAAGAGAGTGGTAAAGGTACCCCAGGTACACAGCTCGCATGGGTTACCTTACCTGCACCGCGACAGAGGTACACTTAAGAGCACTGATCACCTTGATGCGAGCTGTTTTCGCAGATCGCAGCTCTATCGTGTAAGAGCCGTGGCTTGGGGAACCTTTCTCATCTCAAATGAATTCAGGGTTCTCAACCCTGACAGCTTTGGAAGTCCTCCAATCTCAGGTACGAGATAGGGGAGGAGCAGGTTCAAATCAGGTTCTTCAATGACTGCATGAACATTCCTGGAAATGTCACCGAATTCTTTCACAGACAGTTCCCGGTCTATGTTGAGGTACCCTCCTAAGTGTTCTTTTGAATGAGAGGATGGGTTGAAGAGAACGGAAAACCCAACTTCCCCGAACATAGCAAAGTCATTCATGTCATTGCCTACTGCAACACTCTCCTTTTGAGAGGACGTGTCTTGTACTCTCTCGCGTACCAGGTATCCTTTGGAGTGAAGTGTCATCAATGGTGAAGATTGGAGACGACCGGTAGTTTTCCCCTCTTTGATCTCAAATGTATTCCCGTACCACTCTGTAATCCCTATTCTGCGCGCAAATGCACCTGCCACCTGCTCAAAGCCGTTGGTAACTAAAATGGGGCGGTATCCCTCTTTTTTCAATTGCTCTACAGTTTCTACAGCCCCCTTCATCACCGGTAACGTGGTTCCTGCCTCTTCCAGCAGTGACTCAGGAATGCCTGCAAATACTTTGACCACTTCTTTGATTACCCATTCTAACTTCACGTTTCTCACTGAAATGATCCTCCTGAATATGTTGTCGAATGCCTCTTTCCTGCCACTCATCTCAGCCAGTTGGATAGGATGGGGCTTAGGGGTAAGCACACCATCCATGTCGAAAAAGACCAGCTTCATTGACTCCACCTCCACATCGATTCCAGTTTCGCCATGCATGCGGCTGGTACTGCTCGTGCTCTCCAGCCTCCAGAATAGAGGATAGTTCCAGAATCCAGGACAGTCTCTTTGAACAGAGATTCTGCTGCAAAAATAGGGTCCAGTTCTTTTCTGGAAACCTCCTCTAGAAATTTATGAGCCTCTTGGTTTTTCCACGTCATATCTTGGTCAAAGAAGCTCAAAACCTCATCTATGCTCATCTTCCCACCTCCCTGAACCGAGACAGGTGCTGCATGGTGAAAAAAAAGTGACCCTCAACTTTGAAGGGTCGCCGTGAAAAGACCCTTTTTTTCCAGGTAACATACGCAATGCTACCCAGTTCTCTACACAGTACCTGTCTCTCATCTTTTCCTCCACTATTCTCTCGTAAAATCCCTCTTAAAAGGGTTGCTGTGTCATCATAGAGGTGCTCAGCTCGTTGGAGGAACTGCAACAACTGCGGCCAGATTGTAGCGACTTCTTTGTAAAATTTACATTATCTATGTAAAATATGATATTACTTTGGAAATTTTTAGATTCAGAAGAATCTGTGAAGTGCACACAAAAGCTCTGGGATTGCGTGGCGCTCGGATGAGAGTAGATTTTCTGAACATGAGGCGAGTTGAGAAAAAGCCAAGGTTGAAAATCTTCGGACGTGGTAAGGCTGAAGAATTTGAGGTTGTATGCTGTGGAGGAACGAGTCACCTTTACCTTCACCAACACAGGCACCACCACGATCAATGTGAAAAACAGTGGACCCTGGGTGATCAAAGACAGTACGGGAACCATCGTCTTTCACCCAATAGTTTCCAGAGTGATGGCTCCTGTAGAATCACAGAAAGCCTTGAATTTGACATGGGATCAGAAAGATGACAATGGAAAACAGGTCCCCGATAGCATCTACACGATAGCATCTATTCTGGATTCATCTAACCAGTGCTGAAGTGTGGCCACCTCACTGTGCGGAACAAATGAAGCCTTTTTTATCCACTCTTTGGGTTCAGTTCAATGTAGCTTTTTTCATCGACAAGCATGGGTCTTTCTTCTTGGGGATCCCATCTCAGAAGGACTATGTGGTCAGAATCTATGTACAAAAAAGTATTGTATGCTGTTTCCAGCTCTCTAAACCATCCGCCAGTGTTGACGAATCCCTTACGTTTCCACTCTTTTGGGAGAGACTTCTTCTTCAGAATCCCAACAACATCTGATTCAGAGCACATGCCAGGATAGTGCGTGTGTCCAAAGACGATGAAGTCACAATTGATCATGTCTTTTTCTGGTTTGTAGTACCTCTTCTCAAGAAGAGTCTTGAGCTCCAGCTCTACTGGTTTCGCTTTCTTGCGGACAAGGGGCACAATTCCTCTCCAGATAAGTTTGGATGACCAGAAAGGCGCTGTTATCAACATGGTGTACAGGATTGCAGTTCTCAGGTATGGATGACCGTTGCAGATGATACGCAGCAACCCAAGAAACCCTACGAGGACTACACTACCCCACCCATCTAACCCGAAAATCCTTCGGGACATTTCCTGCAGCTCGAAGATAATATAAGGACCTAAAGTTCCCCATTTTCCAATTTGTTCTATTTTTTTATCGTATTGATGTCCATGCAGAAAAAAATATGTCGTACTACCTATTCTCATCGAATCTGAAAAGGGATCGGGCGGATAGTGACGAGCATACGCTCCTATCTCGCTCTTTTCTATTTCAAGCTTGTCCAGTAGACCCATTGAATCATCGTGGTTGCCTGTGACGTACACCTTTTCACAGGGCAGCCTGGACAAATACTTCAAAATGGGAACAGTGTCTTTGGCCACGTTGTTAGCATTTCCCTCTTTGGGATCGTACAGCTCGAGAATATCTCCCAAAAGAATCAGTTTCTCTGGAAAGGCAAATTCTTTTGAGAAGTTACTCGAAAATTCATATTTTATTGGTTTTTTTCTCAGCTTTTCAATCCAATTCAAGAAACCAATAAATGCTTGTGGGCTTGCCCTCTCATGACCAAGATGAAGGTCAGAGACTACTATCAAATTTCTTGCCTCCATTCTCATTACACTCACCACGTCATTATTGTTTTAATTGTTTATAAACCTTTCGGTGAATTGCATTTTTTAATACGTGATAATCATAACCATGACCATGACTCATCCTGTTACTCTCTTCGCTATTCGGTACACGAGGAGGGTTATCCATCTGCTGGGCGACTCTTTTTGACCAAAATCGAAATCTGACCAAACTTTGTGCACAGATTCAGCGTAGAAACATCCATTTTTGTCGTGCTTTCTCGTAAGTAGATCGAGAATCGGGATCATTCTTGGATCATTTCGTGCGAATTCAAGTTGTGAGAGAACATCTAAGTACTTTAAGATTCGATAATCGGTGAAAGGGTACTTGAGTTTTTCCCAGCCTTTGCCAATCTGAGAATCATGGCCTGCGTATCTTATCTTTCCTCGATTTTCCCAGCACTCAAACAGAAATTCTGTGCTTCTTTGGGCAATTTCACTCTTCTTGAGTTCAGGATTCTGGGTTAGAGCACCCAGAACACACAGAGTTGCAAATGCACAACTCGGTTCCTTTTCCCTCTGCCCTCCAGGTAGCCCTGTATTCTTGCACCAAAACCCACCATCGAGACGCTGTCGTGACCTTAACCATGCATAGGCTTTTTTCAATCGCAGATCAGGGCCGTACCCTAACTTTGCCAGAGATTCGGTCAATATGCCGATGAAACAGTCATACGGAGCAGGTGGGGGTGCGCAGCCGAATCCCCCGGAAGGTAACTGGGTGCTCAACACGTACTCACAGGCACGAGCAATTTCTCTTTTCTCCCTGGTGAGACCGAAGTCGGCGAGAACTCCTAACAGCCAGAAGGTGGTATCTTTTTTGGGCCACCAGGTGTAGATGTCGGTAGCGGTCCCCCAGTAGCCGTGTTCATTTTGTCTGCCAAGAATACTTTTCACTAACTGGTGTGTGTAAATTGATTTTCTGGCTGCCGTGACCTCTTCATTATTTTGCATGCCCAAAAGATCTTTTAATGTTCGATACGTGACAAAAGGTTCGCCCGAAAGAAGCCAGTCTAAAGGCATCAATTCCAAAAACCTTTCTAGGTTATTCAGCATGTTCTCTTGGACTATCATATGGATATAAGACTTATCTTTTTTCCTCTCATAGTTTAGAGTATCTGTTGCGTGAGATATCCTCTGGGTGTGTCTGACGAAGAGAGCACCTGCTTTTCATGAAAGACTGGAATGATCGCAGAGGGCTGCCAAAGCGGGAGGATGTACATTGAAAGACAAAGAGAAGAGGCTAACCTGAAAGATCATGGTAACCCTTTTATGTGATAACCTCTCACCTTTCTTGATGACCTTTGAATCTGTCCTTTCACGTGATAGAGCAGGAACCGTCCTCCGGGTGCACGTCATCCCTCATGCACGAGGCTACACCATGGAGTATGATGAATGGAGGAATGAGTTGAAGGTACGGGTGAAGGCTGAACCCAGAGAGGGAAAGGCTAACCAGGATCTGATAACGTTTCTATCACATTCTTTCAAGAATCCAGTCATTATTGCAGGGATTCAGAGCCGTTCCAAAAAGATTAGAGTAGAGAATCCGTTGGAAGAGACAATAAAAATCTTAGGAGAGGTCTTATGAACAGGGAAAAAGTTATAAATGTTATTGAATCTCTGAAAAAAGAGGAATCTGCCATCATTTTAGTAGAAGGTGAAAGGGACTGCAGAGCATTGAGAAAATTGGGAGTTGAACACACGATTGAGAAAATAAGTGGAAAAAGGATATTTGATGGGTTTCCCCTTCCCTATGGGGAGAATGTGATCATTTTGACTGACTTTGACAGGACTGGCCGCATTTTGCTCAAGAAGCTGAGAAATGAACTGGAAGTCATGGGGTTCAACCCCAATACGTACTACTGGCAGCAGTTGGACACCATTTTAAAGGGTAAAATCAAGGGGATCGAAGAACTGTCGCAGTTTGCTGAAGGCTGAAATTAAATTTGAAATTAATCAAGATCTAATACCCAGGAGATGTCTCGCTTTTTCCACTGCGTCCCGCGCATCCTCGCCGTAGGCATCTGCCCCTATTTTATCTGCAAACTCCTGGGTGACCGGCGCACCCCCTATCATGATCTTGACCTTTTTCCTGAGCCCTGCCTTTTCGATGGCTTTGATGACAGATTCCATTTCCTGCATAGTCACTGTCAACAATGCAGACATCCCCACAATGTCGGGATTCTCCTTTTTTATTGCTTCCACGAACTTCTCTGCAGGCACATCGATGCCCAGATCAATGACCGTGAATCCTGCCCCCTCCATGAGCATGGTTACCAGATTCTTTCCAATATCGTGGATATCACCTTTGACTGTCCCGATCATGAAGGTGCCTCTGTGCACCTTGTGGTGGGAGAGGTGTGGTCTTAGAACTTCGAGGCCCGTGTACATGGCACGCGCAGAATTGAAGACTTCTGGGATCGAGATCTCCATGTCTTTAAATTTTTTTCCAATGATGTCCATTCCCTTTATCAATCCAAGGTTGACAACATCTATGGGTGGAATTTTTTGTTCTAGAGCTTTCTCAGTGAGAGACTTCACGCGAGGGGTGTCCCCTTCGATGAGGGCTTGTGCAATATCGTGGAGAATGTCCATAGTAGTACGTGCACACGAGTTCTAAAAGCTTTGCGGAAGCTCACTTACTGGCAGATAGGTGAATACTAATAGACGTCGGAACTCACGTAACGAGTTTAACCGCACCAACCCGAATATTTCTAACACTCTCGGCTAACATATTTATAAGACCACGTCACAGGTCCCACATGCACTTGAAAGGTATTGAAGCGTTAAGAGAGAAGCTTCCTGCGTATGCTGGCAAGCGCATTCTCCTCATTCCTCTCACCTTTCTTGTTTTCTTCGTCATTGGGTTTTCTTTCCTGCTCTTACTCGACAATATCTCTCGCATCTATCCAGATAATCATTTCCTTTACCTCATCGAACCCCTTCTGCCCATTCTTGGACCTGCTTTCTTGTTAGGTTCAGGACTCTATCTCGCTTCCCGTATTTGGAAAAAGAGAAATCTGCTGCTCACCCAGTCGAAAGAGCGTGCCTATCAGAGGGGTATCCTCTACGGATTGGTGGGAATTCCCCTTCTCTTTGCAGCCGTCGTCCACACCTACATTCCTGCAGCACTCCTGGCACCTCCACTCAATCCAGCAACATCTGTGCTCTCTTCCTCCCTTCTGGCAATTCCAGGCTTGATAGAGTATGAACGTTTCATTCGCATGATTCTGGGTTTCCTCTTTCTTACTGAAGGTCTCCTCACTGCACGTCAGGCACTCCTCACGTTCGGCATCGACTACATGATGATCATCTACCTCTTCTACCCCGAAGAGTCCACCCTGCAGCACCACCGCATCTACGCTGTTGTTCGCCATCCTGCCTATTTTGGCATCATACTCGTAACGGTTGGCGGCGTTTTTGCACAGTGCTCGATGTACTCTGTGATAACTTTTTTCCTGGTTCTAATTGGCATGTTCTGCCATATTAGGTTCGTTGAGGAGAAGGAGCTCATACAACGGTTTGGTGAGTCGTATGTGGACTACAGGAAGAAAGTACCAGCCTTTTTTGTCAGACCGAACAAAATTGGAGTGTTTGTAAAATTCATTCTCAGTCTGTAGATCCGAATCCAAAAACGGAATCATGTGAAGACTTTATGGACAAGTTAGATAGTTTCCAGACATTCCTAACAACTGATATTTAGGGGTTGCTGAACTCTGGATAGGACCTTTTTATTTATCAACCCAAGGGGAGCACCGGGATTTCATGCAGTTGAATATCTGGTTCGAAAGAGGGTGGAGGACTCAACTCTATTCCAATATCTTTTATCCAAATCTTGTTCACATTTGGCCAAATAAGGAAAAAAACAGACAATGCAATAGTTGCTATGTCAATTTGCCAACATTTGCATCCCTGCAAATGTGCTATAATAGTGCAAGGCTTCCAGATTCCTGCAATGAAAATAAAGAGTTCAGCAGCGAATGAATGAAAAAGTACTGTCAGGCAAATAATTAAAATCAGAAATGAGAACACAACTCTTTTTATCCAGAGATTTGATGGAGAAAACAGCCACCATCTCCACCAGGGGGGGTTGATCTTGTAGTTCCAGACATAGTTAAGTAATTCACGAGCTTTTGACTTTGTGGGTGATTTGAATTCTATACTGACACATTCTTTGAGTTTTTCTTCAGCTTTAAAGAAATCACTGGTCTTATAGTAGAGAAATCCCAGGAAATAGAGTATGTTTTGTCTCTCTTCTTTTTTCTCATCCCTCTTGGATAGGTGGGATGCTCTCTCTAGATTACTTATTATTTCAACCACTTCCCTATTGTTCCATCCTTCTCTGTAGGGAGAAGTTTCAGCTTTAAGATACTTGGCGTAAGCAGCCCAAAAAAGAGCCCGTGAATCACCGAGGCCACAACGAATTGCTTCTTCAAATGATGTGATAGCTCCTTCATAAACTTTCTTTTCGATTTCTATCTTACCTTTAAGAATTAAAGCATTCATTTTTTAATTATTCAGCTCCTTTACTTTTTTCTTGAAGGCTTTGTAATTTGATCTATTTTTTTCATCATGATTTTTCTCTTCATTTTCTGTATTGACTTTTGAAGGCAAAACATCTTGTTCTTCATTTTTCAGTTTTTCATACCATGCACTCTCAAAGGCTTTAGCATCTTCAAGGACTTTATTAGCATCTATAAGGGCTTTCTTAGCAGCTTTAAGGGCTTCATTAAGATCTCCATGATCAAGAAAAAATTCTCCCAAACTCACTTGAAGCAAAATGCTCCCTGGTTTTTTGCAAATGGCGTCATCTAAGATCTCCTTCGCTTTTTCATACATCCCAAGCCCCATATAAGCTAAACGTATGTAGTTCAGTGTCCTCTCCACCTCTATGTCGTCCTGAGGTTCTTTCTTTTTTTTCTCTTTTTTCTTGATTGCTTCATTAAAGGCTTTGAGTGCGTCCAAATATCTCTCAAGCTTAAGGAAAGCAAACCCCTTATTATAGAGAACATAAAAGTACTCTTCATCTGTTTCATCGGGATCAAATCCACTTGATTCCTGAGGAATCTTTAGTAATTCAATTGCTTTCAGTAATTCAATTGCTCTGTCGAAATCCTTCAATGCATCCACATATTTCTCAAGTTTAAGGAGAACAAATCCCTTCCAGTTATGGACTCTTGGATTCTTCTTTCCCATTTCTGTTTTACTTGCCTTTTCAAATGATTTATATGCCTCTTCATATCTATTGAGTCTTATGAGTGCAGTCCCCTTGTTATACCACGCATAGAAATTCTCTGGATTTATTTCGATTGATTTCTCAAAACTCTCTAGTGCCTCTACATACCGCCCAAGTTCAAGCAAAGTATATCCCTTATAATTATGAACTTCTGAGTTTTTCTTTCCATCTTCCGTTTCACTTGCCTTTTCAAATGATTTATATGCCTCTTCATATCTATTGAGTCTTATGAGTGCAGTCCCCTTATTATACCACGCATAGAAATTCTCTGGATTTATCTCGATTGCCGTTTCGAAATCTTTTAGTGCTTTTTCATACATCTGATGTATTTCTTCTATAGTTTTCAGGCCATTTTCTTTTTCGAGATCGCCAAGTTCGAAGTGAGTACGACCTCTCCAATTCCAGATATCTGATTTTCGTTTCTTGAGAATAGAATCTTTTATATACATAAATACTCTTTTTATTTTTATGACTGAAATTTCTTTTTTCTCTTCCTCGCTAACTAAAGAATCAAATATTTTTTTTGCTTCTTCGTATTCCTTTCTTGCTTGCTGAAATTTCTTTTCTTTTTTCAGACGATACCCTTGGTTATGATGGCGTATGGCTTCTTCAAATGAATTTTCTCTACACATGGGAGTACCTCTCCGTTGTGAGACCAACCTTCTTCTGTAAAGGTTCCAACTGTGCCTTATGCATACATCTTATGATAGATTTTGCTGCTTCTATCATTTTTCTTTGTTAGTTCTATATAAAGATTTTGATCTTGATCTTGATAAAGATCCACGATTTTTGCGAAATTCCCTA
>JADDYB010000192.1_pt1 | contig 18994 bp, 19 predicted proteins | sample 8641941 | NCBI WGS metagenome assembly JADDYB01 (sample SAMN16275377, study PRJNA637457) | freshwater sediment metagenome | isolation source: Lake Kineret sediment | place: Israel: Lake Kineret | collected 2013
GGGATATGGAAATGAATCACCTGGAGATATTGGTGTACAAGAATTCAAGAACCAACAGTATTTTGAAAGTAGAGTTGGTTTAATCCGTACCATTTTTGGTACGTCTGCAAGAGCACAGTTTGTTCATGGGTTATTTTCTGATCTTCGACATTATAGACAGGTAGGTTTGTAATGGTCGCTGGAGAAAACATTCGTTCTACCATTTGGCGTATAACTGAGGGTATTGATGATGTGGTTGGAGGAGCTACAATTACAGGAACAGTTGTTTATTCTGGAGTTTTGACAAGATTTGAAACACAACCAGAAGACCAGATTTTTGCACAGCAAGGATTAGAAACTCTGAAAACATATCGAGCAACGATAGTACCTGGAACATTGCAGATCAAAGAAAGAGATGAATTGGAAATCACTCACCCAATAGATCATCCATATTATGGAAAACGCTATAGGATAACGAGCGTAGTTTATTCAACCAGCAATCCAAGAGACCCACGCAACTATATTCTTCTTGGTTTGGTGAGAAGTGAAAGGGCACACACAATCCAATGATGCCAGCATTATCAGCAGTTGGTCAGCTATTCTCTCAACAGGTTGGGCTTAGAGCAATTCAAGTTAATGCTCCAAGTGATATACCCAACACTATTAAAGTTGATTCACCTATGCAAAACCAGCGGGGGGTTTATTATATTGATGTGAGAATAGAACATCCTGCTGCTGCTGCATATGAGTGGGGATCAGGCATCCATGCCACTAGGCAAAAGCAAGGTGGAGGCCCTCCAGGTGAATATCCAATTCCAGTACAACCTACAGGAGTAGCATTTCCAAAAAGTAGATGGCCTAAATATCAACCTCCACCTGGGAAATCAATTCCAAACTATTTTTATTTTGCTCAGATCATGCACCCAGGTGTAGCACCAAGACCATTTATCACTCCTACTCTCACAGAAAATATAAACCAATATGCTGCAATGCTAACAGGTGCTCTTACTGCTGAGATATTTGCTGGTAGTGAAAGAATTGAGGTAATTGTAAGCGTATGACCACCCCAAGGAATGATGAAATCCAGGCATCTATAGTAGCATATTTGAAGGGTATATATGCTATATATAGCCAATTGGTCACTCCAGAATTCCCAACTGGAACTTCAAGTGAAATTAGGGAAGATCAATGGCAGGGAACAGAGTTTGATTATCCGAACATTCGTGTAAGAATGATCTCAAATATCCCAACTACAGATGATCCTAGCTGTTCAATTGCTACAATAACTGTTTCAATAATGGTATTTAGTCAGGAATATTCTACCCAAGAAGCAGACCGAATTGCTGGTATAATTAGCACATACGTAAGTGGAAAAACTTTTGTTTCGTCTGGTGTGTCTGTATATCTTAGGACTACTAATTTAATTCCAGCAGTCCGATCAGATGTACATACATGGAGGGCAGAATGTCTAATGCAGGGAAGCGCAGCAAAAGAATGAAAACTACAGGGGTTGATATATCTGATTGGAAGGGTGAATTAGATTTACCTAAAGCAGATATTGAAACTGTGTCAATTAGATGCTTAAAGCCAATGATTGTACGAGTTACTGGTGGAATTACAGGTACAAAATATGTTTTTCGTGGTGCAGGGAGTGTACTGGATATAGATGCAAAAGATGTAGAGAGCATAATGAGTAAGAATAGAAGAATTCAGTCTTGTTGTGGAAGTTATTCTAGTCCATATTTTGAAATACTTTAGGAAGGTGAAAAATGGCTCTCGTCACAGGTACTCCATTAGGAACATTAGAAACCCAAGAAGATTTGTTTCTTGAGGGTGCTCCTACTATTTATTTTCAGGATTCATTGGCAAGCCCACTAAAAAATCCCGATTCTGATAATTTTTATTGGGGATTAAGTGGAACTGCGGTTTATCCTGTTTATGAGGTAGGATGTCCAACCGATGTCTCATTTACCGAAAACCTGACCATGAATGATGTGTTGTGTGATAATGTTGGTGTGAAGGGTGTTGTACAAGCAAGGAACTACTTTGAGTTTGTGTTCTCTGTACGATCATTCTTCCCGCTCCAGGTTCTCACCAATCTTCTGAATGGTGGTGTTGTAGATGAAGATACAGGTGCTCATACTCAGAAGATGCCTCTTGGAAAGATCAACAACGATCAATTTTGGCACTTATATGCGCCAAAAGTCTACAATGAAAACGTTGGAGACTATGTTTGGATTTACATGCATAAGTGTCAATTTGTTGATGCTTTCACAATTGGCATGACACTTGGGCAGCCCTGGACATTATCAGGGATTAAGCTAAGAGCATTCGTGGACAGCACCAAACCAGCAGCACAACAGTTTGGTATGTTCGGACGCTCTGATCTCTCTGTAATTGTCTAATGTGGAAGATCAACTTGCTAATCATGCCCGAATAGGGGATATTGATTATCCTTTAGTTAGAAGCAAATTAAAGGCATGGTTCGCATTAGATAATATATTTGCAGATATTGTAGAAGCAGCAAAACTTGGGAATAGAGAGAACTTCGTTTCTTCTCTCTATTCCTATGTTTCTGTTGCTTTTTCTATTCCTACTGAGAAGTTACAGGAATGTCCTTGGCATGAAATGACCAGGGCATTTAGGGAAGCATACACAGTAAATAGACCCACCATAAATCTTCCAATGCTGAGACCAAGACCAGAATCTCATTACTCATCTACAAAAGATGGATGGGATTATCCTGAGAGACCTTGGTACACCTGGATAAATATGTTGGCAAAAAACTATGGGTGGAGTATAGAATATATTGAAAATTTAGATGTAGATATTGCTCTTTCTTTACTGCAAGAGATCGCCATTGATAATCAATTGGACAGAGAATTTATGTGGGGATTATCTGAAATTTCTTATCAATATGATGAAGTATCAAAGAAATCTAAATTTGTTCCTATGGAAAGACCTCATTGGATGAAGCCAATACCAAAACCTATCCAAAAAGTAAAGATAAGAGCATCAGAACTTCCAGTTGGAATTGTCCTGAAATGGAACACAGACACCAATGAATACATTAAATCTTGATAAAGCAATTCGATTATACGAAATGATTGGGAAATATATCCCTGAAGTTCCTGATGATGATATGTTAGATTATGTTTACAAAATACTTGACAACATAAAAAATGGGGATAATCCAGATATTTATTTCGATGCCCTTGAATTAATGACAGGAAAGGGGTATGATGAATTATCTCAATCTCAACCTGTGCCTGTATTAGAACTATTCATGGAATCATTAATGGAATGGCACATAATTGAACTTGTTGCTTTCTTTAGGAATGTAGGATACAAGACATGACTAATCAGCCACCTCAACAAACAGTTGTAGTCAGGTTTATTGCTGATACTCAAGATGCAATAACTAGAGCTAGAAACTTCAGACAAGAAGTTGAACTAATAAAAGAACGAATGATGGTTGCTGCTGCTCAGAGTGGTCAATCATTTAAGGACTTAGCTGTAGCTATGCAACAAGCAGCAAAGGTGCGCTTTGATGAAGCAACAAATTCTCTTAGAAATCAAGGCCCTCCTGTTGAAGAATTGAGGGCTGGATTAGCTAGACTACAAGCGCAATACCAACAAACAAAAACAGCTATTTCTACTGGACAAGGTGAATTAACAAAAGAAACATCTTCATTGACTGGTGGATTTGGTGTTCTTGGTCAAGCTATTGGAACTGCTCTTGGTTTGGGAACTGTTCAAATAATAAATAAACTCATTGGTAGTGTCAGACAACTAATAGATGAATTAGCACAAGCAGCAGAACAGGGATACCAATTTGCTAAAGCTATGTTCCAAATTGAGATTGGTGTAAATGCTCTACGTAGAGCAGGAACAGATATTACTTTCAAAGAAGTAATAACTCAGCTTGATATGCTAAAGACTAAATTCGGTATATTCTCAAAGACCGAACTTGCTCAAGGTGCTGCTGCATTCTTAAACCTAAACCGTAATATGGGTTTCACTAGGGATGAATTATTTGAATTACAAGAAGCAGTTGCTACCTTAGCAGTTGTCAATGGCAGATCAATGGAAGAAGTTCAGAGAACAGTAGCTCTTGCTTTATCATCTGGTTATACAGAAGGTCTACAGCGTTTGGGTGTTTCCATCAATAGAGTTACCATAGCTGAAGAAGCTGCTGCATTGGGATATGCAGATAGCTATATGGCACTTACAGAACTTGAACGTGCTGAAGCAACTCGCATTCAAATTCTTGAGAAAACAGCAGTCTATGCTGATGATGTTCTTACTTATCAAGAAAAACTTCCAGGTCAAATTGATACTATAACTGCTTCAATTGTTGATTTAAATACTGCAACTGGTCAGTTACTAATTCCAATCAAAGCGTTAGGTGTTGAAATTAAATTGATAAGGGCAGAATTCAAAAGATGGGCTGTGGAAAATAGCGTGATTGTAGCTATACTTGTCAATCTTCAAGGAGAAATACAAAACTTCAAAGACTCTGGTAGGAACTTAGGTCAATATATTTGGGATAACTTCACTCAACCATTTAAAGATGCTTCAAAGGAAGCAGAGACTTTTTGGGGTTGGCTCAAGATGTTCACAGTTAATGCTTTAAAAGGAGTGAAAACTACGACTCCATATGAACAATATAGAGCAGAACTTAATGAACCCACTGTTCCTGAAGCTCCTGTAGCTGGTGCTCCTGCTGCTGAGTTAAACCAAGATCAAATTAAGGCTGTTGAGGATACAGCAGAAAGAATACTTGAACTTCAATTTGATTATGCCAATGATATGAGAGATTTGGAGATAGACCTCCAAAGAGACTTAGCTGAGATAGAGGCAGAAGGTCAAGCTAAGTTAGAAGAACTTGCTGCTAAACACGCCCAAAAGATGCTTGACATTGCTAATGATGGTAAATTAAAGCTGGATCAACTTCAAGCTGATTATGATCTTGATGTAAAGAAGGTTTGGGATAGTTATTATAATAATATTGAAACAGCAAATCAGAAACATGCCAACAAACTTCTGAAGATAGAAGAAGATTATCAAGAAAGACTTCAGAAATTGAAGGAAGGTTTCCTATTGGATTTGGAAGATGCTTTGCATGAACGTGACGCAAGACAAATTCTAACTTTAATCAAGAGATATAATGTTGAAAGAGAACAATCCAAAAGAGAACGTGATCAAAATAAGCGTGAAGAAGAACGTGCTTATCAAGAACAATTGGATGAATTGCGTAGACAGAGAGACCTTCGCCTAAAAGAACTTCATGAAGAATTCCTAAAACGTTATGCTGAACTTTATAATCAAATGGTTAGGGAATTGAAGTTAGAGGAAGAAAGCTATCAACACAAAAAAATTCAGCAAGAAGCAGAAAATAAAAAGGATCGTGATGATAGGCTATTAAAATACCAACAGGATTTGGAAGACCTGAGATTGCATCTTGATGATAGGTTGAGAGAGCTTGCCGTAAAATTAGCTGAAGAAGTTAATATTACTGGACAGGCAATGAGTGATGTCCTAAAAATATTATCAGATACGCTTGGGCCTGGGGGTGATGCTCAAAAAGTTTATGATTATTATGTTCAAATGGTGATGACTGCTATGGCTGCTGCTGCCAAGGCTTCAGCTATGTATAGAACATTCTTGCCACTTGTTGGTAATCCAACTACAGGGAATCATGCTCAAGGTGGAATGGAAATTGCCAATAAGAAAACTACTGCTATATTTGGTGAGGCTGGGCCTGAGTTAGCTTTATTCGTTCCACTAAAAGGTGGAAGCCTTACTGCTTCTGCTTCTCCTACTGTTGCTAAGATACCAGAACTTGCTACAGGAGGAAAAGACAAAATAAAAATAGAATTGTTATTAAGTCCAGGCATTGAAGCTAGGATTATTGATAAGACATTGGATGACGTTGCAGATGTAATTTTGAGGAGAATGAGATAATGGCTTCAACAGGAACTTATCAAATAAATGACGTTGATATAACTATCCAGCCAACTTCTGGTAAGTGGGTTGAGAGAGATATACTTGAATTTGATGGAAATGGTCATCCTGTCTATCCACCTTATTATCAATTTGAGATAAGGTGGCAACTGGTAGATATGTCTCAAGTACAGCAACTCCAGGATTACTTCAATACAATTGGAAGAACAGGAACAGCATCCGTAAATCTTCCAAGGTATGGATATGGAACATATCTATTTAGGACTTATAGTGGAACAGTCCTGCAAGAACCAATTTATGGTGTTTATTTCAATGAACATCAAACTGATGTTACATTATTGATTTCAAAGATAAGGATATCATGAGCATACCTACTGCTTCTGAACTTGTATTGCTTAGGTCTCATCCACAGGAAACAGAACTGTGGTTGTCTATTTATAAGCCAACTACTGTTTTATCTGTGCAGCTAAATAATGCTTCTGCTGCTCCTGGAGATAGAGTTATCATTTATGATAATATCTTTGAGGGGTGGTACACCAGCGTAGAATCTGGAATGACCATGTATATTGGTACTACTCCTGGTGCAAGAGATGTTGGTAGAGTTAGAGTTAGATCAGCTACAGATAGCACTATAACTGTAGCTGAAAATTCTGATATAGAATGGAAAGACAATTTATTTCTGACAGTTGTAAAATTTTGGGAAATAGATGCAATCTATCCAAGAATCACAGCCACAGGAACTCAAACTTATTGGTATAAAGATTATGATGTTGAATATACTAACCAAAATGATAACCTTGGAACTATCATATGTATGGGGCCTCACCATGCTTGCTTCTTGGATGGTGGAACTGGAACAGTCTATTATACGTCTACTGGCACTCACAGTTTATTGAATTCTACTCCACTAACTTATGAATGGTGGATGGATGGAGCTAATGTATCTGGATCAAGTGCAGCAACTCCAGGAAACTTTTATTATGCAGTTCCAGGACATTACACAACTAGGCTAAAAGTCACAGATTCAAATGGGATGGTTGATACATCATATCGCCATATCTCTATTTACAATAGACCAAATGAAGGGAGCAATGTACCAATTCTAAATTGGAGATTTGTATCCCTTGATGGAAATAAAGAATCTGGTGGGTGGACAGCAAGATTATCTGTAAGGGATGATATCAGCGATATTATAGATGGTGCTTTGGTAGTCATCTTTGCTGATGATAGATATGGTACAACTAAGCAATCTATAGGTGGGAATTCCACAGGTAGACAATCTATTGTATTTACGGGATACATTATAGATGGAACTATTGAATACAACTATCAGACTTCAACCATTGAGTTTGAGGTTGGTTCTCCAACTGAAATGATGAAACTGTCTGAGGGTTTTGCTGTGTCTTGTGCTTATAGTAGTGATCCATCAACTGAAGCATCTACCAATCTAGATTATCCTAGTGGTTGGGTACTGATAAAGGACATGAATTGTGAAAGAGCAATCTACCATTATCTGAGATGGCATTCAACTGTCCTGATGACCAATGATTTTCAATTCAAAAACCAATCTACAACTGATCAAGAAATAGAAAAATTTGATTCTGATAGAGAATCTTTATTTGATGCAATTAATAACCTCATGATAGGTACTTTACAAGGAAGTTTATGTTCTGATCGTCAAGGAAAACTTTGGGCAGAGCTTAATGCTTCTGCTGTAAACGGAGTAATTAGTGGAAGTTATTATCAAAACTCCATGATATTAGATAGACAGGATTGGATGGGAAGTCCAATCATTGATGAGAATCCACACAAGACTGTATCTTATATTGAAGTTGGTGGGTTAGCATTTTGGAGTACCTCTGGTTCTGTTCCTTATCTTGCTGCTATTCCTGGTGGAGTTCCTGCATATCGTGGTAGTGTACAGAAATTAACTGGTTTAGCAATTAGTGATCAAGATCATTTAAATCAATTGGGTGGAAATGTGTTCGCTTATTTGAATGCTAAGTATCCAAAAGTAGATATAAAACTAAGCGGAAATTATAGGCATATAGATATAGCACCCATAGAAACTATAAAGTTGAATCTTGATTCTACTGACACACCAAGGGGAATTTCCTGGTCAAATAAACTTTTCTATCCAATAGAGATGCATTGGGAATACGATCCTAAAAATGGAATATTTATACCTACTTTGTCTGTACATGAGATAACTCAAGGATTCCCAGGATCAACTATTGTTATACCACCACTTCCTCCAACAAAAGACCCTGGTGGAGGTGGATGGGAAATACCTCCTATTTACATCCCACCAATTACAATCCCTGGTGGTGGTTTAATCCAGATATATCATAATTATGAGTGGGTATGTAGTGTTTCTGGAATAAACTTCATAGATGATTGTTAGGAATAGCTTATGTCTAATGGAAAATGGATTATCTCTGTAACTGGAACGTATGCATCTGGAACTTATTATGGAACATTTACTGGAACATTTACTGGAACTTATATTTGGCAAGAATATAGAGTAGATATACTTATGTCTGGAACGTGCTTCAAAGTAGTTCCAGGTTTTGCTGAAGTTGATGATGTAGTTGCTGAAGTATGGGGATATGAAGGACAATGGTTCATACAACCAAATCCTGATAATATTTTGGTGGCTGACATTGAATTAATGCCAGTAAGAAGAAATACCAAAAATTATCATGAATCCTACATAAATATAGCATGGGAACATCCCAATCATTATAGAGCACCATCAGAACTTGAAGGAAATACTTCCTTGGTATATCAAAGTGCTAGTACCGAACGTTTATATGGACTTGTTATTCATAATCATTACATTTATAGTTATGGTCGAGATAGTAATATTATAATAAGATATGACATGGATACTGGAGAGGTGGTCTCTCAATATTCTGGAGGAAATGGCTACCAATTTTCAGTTATAGATGATGATTGGGTAGTAATTGATTATTATAATCATTGGTATAGAGTTAATCTTGTTACTGGAGTTTATTTTTCCATTGGAACAGTACCTTGTTATGATCCATATCATTATCCTCATTGGGCAGTTATTAAAGATGTCTTATGTGTTGGTCAAGTTCGTGAATATAATTATGAAGATGCTTGCCCGTCATGGTTGAAACGACAATATTGTAATTATATGTTTGATATATGGACAGGACAAACTTTATTTGGAACTACAACTCCAAAGATACCAGGAGATGCAAACATACTTCAATATCATCCTGATATAGTTGTTAACAGAGATTTTTTCTATATAGTTTGCAGAACTTCAGAAGGTGGAGGTACTTGGCCTGGGGTAGTAGGTCATGAAACATCTATAATATGGAGAATGAGAACTGCACCAGAAGTATATGGTGGTGGAGGAGATGAAGAAGATTTTGAATATACTGCAACTCCTGTATATATTTATTATAATAATGTAGATTTAATAATTGAATATATGGCATACAACCCATTTAATGGACTAATATATTATGCTGGACAGGATTGGTCTCCTAGTGTTGGATATAATCAAATTATTGGGGTTTTGAGTCCTGAAAACTTGTCTTATTCTACTGTATATAGTAGATATATTGATACAGGAGCAGACCCTCATCGTGCAGGAAGTGTAGAGGACTTTCTTCTTGGTAGGGATGAACTTTATGTAATACTTAATTCGGAGGGATATACATACACTATTTATAAAGTTAGAAATATGCAAGTTATGGCTGTTACTAATGGATATAGTGGAGCACAAGGTCAAGCAGGTGCTAAGATTGTAGATATAAACAATAGATATTGGTATATGGGTAGAGGATTTGTTGATGACACATCTTATTTATATTCTCTAAATTTGGATACTGGAACTATAGATAATGCTATTGAAACTGGAGTTGAAATGGCATGGGGAGACAGATATTATTATCCAACTGATGCACCATACCGTCAAATTATTCCTTATAATGATGCTATAATTATTTTCAAACATAACACATACCAACCAGAATATCAAGGAAGACCATTGATAACTAGTAGGTGTACTCAAATCTATAAGGTGACATAATGCCAGGGATTAGACGTTTATCTAAATCAATAAAAAAGCTCGATATAACCAAAGAAGATGTTGCTCAAGAGTTCCCTGGATTATTGGGCGTTTGGTTTAAGGATAGTCAATATGTAGAAGTTCCTGGTAGAGATGGTTATGTTTATGTAAGATTAAGAAGTAATTTGAATGAGGTTATCCAGGCATACAATAGTTCAGTATCACCAGTATACGATCTTCCCGTTATTGTGACTAGAGATAAAACATTCAATAGATATATTGTTTCTGGTAGGGATTTGGGAAGATATGGGGATTGGGGAACTTCACCTTATCTTCCAAGGCATGGAGCACAACACAGTTTTGGAGATGAAAATTATGGTGGTGATATTGTTTGGGTATATGACAGACAATTCATGCCTTTGTCTCTTAGACCATCTGGAAGTGCTGGAGCTAATAATGCATTTGTAGAGGGTGATGTAATGTATTGGGATGGAGAATGGGGATATGCTGGAGATACTGGAACTCCAGATATGTTTGCTTATAAACCTACTGGAGCATACCAAAATCTAGTTCTTGTTTATATAAATTCAAGTAGAAATCCAGCGTTATTAGTTAGTGATCCGATATTTGACCCATCTGCAACTGGATTGTCACAGATTATTCCTTATCTTCCATCTCTTTCAACTAATCAAGGAATACCTCTTGGTGCAGTACGTTTGCAGTCTGGAACAGAGAGAATTACTTGGAGAGAGATTTATGACTTAAGACCTTTACTCAATCAAGCTAACTGGTCTGCTCCTTATCAAGTTGAAGATGAGGGAACTCCACTTACCATGCGTAAGTATTTGAATTTCAAGGGTGTTGGTATATGGGCAATAGACAATCCTGGAGATGATTCAACTGATATTTCTGTGAGTGGTTCTGCTATGGTTGGGGGAAGTGGTTCATATGGTCATACCATAATGGATGATGCTTATGAGATGCCATACAGACCTAGATTAAATTTCATAGGAGATTTATTTGTTCAAGATAATCCAGGGTTAGATTCTATTGATGTTGGCTGGACAGGTTCAAATCAAATTGCAGGGCATTATATTTTATGGTCATATCCATTTAGAGCTACAGGAACATATTTTGATGATCAAGAAGAAATGTATATAGAAGATTGGCTTGATTTTCGTGGAAATAGTGTTGTTACAGTTACAGATGAAGAAGAAAGTTCTTATTCTGCTACAGAAATAAGTATCTCTGGAACTCATGTTATGCAACAAGAAAATCCACCAACAGGAGCTTATATATTTCCAGGGATGTTATGGTTGAAACCATATACATAGGAGAAAATGTAGATGTTAATTTCTATTTTTACCCCAACTCACAGAAATGGCACATATTTGAGCCAAACTTATGAAAGTTTGAAAGAACAAACCTACCCATTATGGGAGTGGATTATTGTTCCAAATGGGGATGGATTTGTTCCATTAGAAATCGCTAGTGATCCAAGAGTAAGGATATATCAGGGAGATCATATTGAACCTTTGCCTGATGGGAGAAGAAGCATAGGAGCATTGAAAAAGTTTGCGTGTGGATGTTGTCAAGGAGAAATATATCTTGAGTTGGATGATGATGATCTTCTGACACCAAACGCTTTATCCAAAGTTGCTGAGGAATTTATGGATAAAGATATCGTGATGGTCTATTCAAACACATCAGAGTTTGCAGATGAGACTTGGGCAATTAGGACATTCTCAGAATGGTGGGGATGGAAGGCTAGACCATTTGAATATAAAGGTCATCCATTGATGGAGAATATATCTTGGCCTCCATCTCCTCATGCATTCCGTCATATCTTCTGGTCTCCCAATCATTTAAGAGCATGGAGATCAACTGCTTATTGGGAAGTTGGTGGACATAATCCAGAACTTGCATTGGTGGATGATCATGATATGAACATCAGGTTCTATATTGCTTATGGAAAGAAAGGAATGAAACATATTGATGAGACTCTCTATCTATATAGAATCCACAATGGAAGCACCTGTCTCAATTTCTCTCATGAGATTAGAGTACAGGATGAGTTATGGTATGATAGATATATCCTCCCAATGGCAGAAAGATGGGCAAAGGATGAGCATTTACTAATGATTGATCTTGGTGGTTCATTCAATACTCCTGGTGGATATATGACTGTAGACATAAGATCAGAATGTGACATACAATCAGATTTGAATGAGAAGTGGCCTTTTGGTGATGGGAAAGTTGGTATTGTAAGAGCGTACCAGACCTTTGAACATTTGAAAGACCCTATTCATGTTATGAATGAATTATATAGAGTCCTTGCTCCTGGTGGATGGGCTTTTTTAGTTATTCCATCAACTGATGGAAGGGGTGCATGGCAAGACCCAACTCATGTAAGTTATTGGAATGAGAACAGCATCTTTTATTACACCAGACAGGATCAAGCGCAATATATTCAGCCAAAGAGCAAAGCAAGATTCCAGGAAAGTTTATTGAAAACTGGATATCCTAATGATTGGTATGAAGCCAATAAAATACCATGTGTCATTGCACATCTGATATGTTTGAAGCCTGGATATGAGGAAAGACGAGCAGGAGAAGTGAGGATTTAAAATGGCTTCTGGAACTCTGTATATCCGAAACCTAGCAAATACTGATTGGATTGCTGTAGCTGGCAGTCAAGGGCCTCAGGGTTATCAGGGGGCAACTGGTACTGCTGGAACTCCTGGTGGGCCGCAGGGTTACCAAGGCTACCAAGGTGCTACAGGTACACAGGGTGTTCAAGGTTTACGTGGTTATCAGGGCTATCAAGGTTATCAAGGTAATCAAGGCTATCAAGGTGCTACTGGTATAGGTGTACAGGGGTATCAAGGTACTACTGGTTCACAGGGTCATCAGGGTTATCAGGGAGAAAAAGGATTTCAGGGTTATCAAGGTCGTACTGGTACACAGGGCTTCCAAGGATATCAAGGATATCAGGGTGATCAAGGATATCAAGGTCATACTGGTGTAGGTGCTCAAGGCTATCAAGGGGCAACTGGTAGTACGATAGGAGAAACTGGGCCTCAGGGTTATCAAGGTGAGCAAGGCTATCAAGGGCCTACAGGCAGTACAACGGGCATTCCAGGGCCTTCTGGTAGTCCAGGTTCGCAGGGTTATCAGGGACATCAAGGTACTACTGGTAGTCAGGGATATCAAGGATACCAAGGACATACAGGCTCACAAGGTTACCAAGGGGTAACGGGATCACAAGGCTATCAAGGATACCAGGGATACACAGGTGCTCAAGGAACTCAAGGTTATCAAGGGTATCAAGGTGTTACTGGTAGCCAGGGTTACCAAGGTGCTACAGGTAGTCAGGGATATCAAGGTTATCAAGGTGCTACAGGCAGCCAAGGCAGCCAAGGCTATCAAGGTGCTACTGGAACACAAGGTTATCAAGGACATACTGGAGCACAGGGAACACAGGGCTATCAAGGAGCTACTGGAAGCCAAGGATTTCAGGGTTATCAGGGTTATACTGGTATGGGTTACCAAGGATACCAGGGAACTACTGGAGCTATTGGTGCACAAGGTTACCAAGGTCATACTGGTATGGGCTATCAGGGTTACCAAGGATACCAGGGAGCAACTGGCGTTTCTGTTGGTGGTGGTCATACAATTCAAGATGAAGGTACTCCTGAAACCCAACGTACCAATCTAAATTTTGCAGGAACTTCTGTTTGGATAGAAGATGATGCAGGAAATGATGCAACCAAGGTTATTATTTCTGGTGGTGGAGAGCAGGGGCCTCAGGGTTATCAGGGAGCAACTGGAACGCAGGGCTATCAAGGTTACCAAGGACATACTGGTATAGGAGTACAAGGCTATCAAGGTAATACTGGAAGCCAAGGATTCCAGGGTTACCAAGGTCATACAGGAACTCCTGGAGCACAAGGTTCTCAAGGTACACAAGGGTATCAGGGTGCAACAGGAATAGGTGTGCAAGGTTACCAAGGAGAGACAGGATCACAAGGTTACCAAGGTTATCAGGGTTATCAAGGGCATACAGGCATGGGTGTGCAGGGTTACCAAGGGAATACTGGAAGTCAGGGTTTCCAAGGATACCAAGGGCACACTGGAATGGGCTATCAAGGTTACCAAGGACATACTGGAGCACAGGGAACTCAAGGCTATCAAGGTCATACTGGAATAGGTTTCCAAGGATACCAAGGACATACTGGAGCACAAGGTTCACAAGGTTACCAAGGCTATACAGGAACTCAAGGTTTCCAAGGATATCAAGGTGTCACTGGAGCACAAGGCTTCCAAGGTTATCAAGGCTACACTGGAACTCAAGGCTATCAGGGATATCAAGGTCATACAGGGGTTGGAGTACAAGGTTATCAAGGGTATCAAGGTGCTACAGGAGTGGCTGGAACAGGTGGTGGAACTCTTATAACTGGAACTCCTTATGTAGTTCCTGTATTTAATAGTAGTGGTAATGACATAAGAGATTCTCGCTTTTGGTCAGAAGATATTTGGGGCGGTAGCCCACCGATATATACCAATTGGTATTTGTCTGGTAGTAGTGTAACTTTTCATATGGATTATATTCTTCTTAGACATACCAATCCTTATATTTATTTTGGAACTGGCTCAGATGTAACTTTATCTCGTACTGCTGATAGTCATCTCATTACTAATACTAGAATGGCAGGACAGCCAGCTATAAACTCTGATGAATTTATGACTTTAGGACAATACACAGGTAGTGTGGGGCCACAAGGATATCAAGGAGCAACTGGCTCTCTAGGTGCACAGGGTTACCAAGGTTATCAGGGTCATACTGGTATGGGATACCAAGGCTATCAAGGTTATCAAGGATATACAGGCAGCCAAGGCGATCAAGGCTATCAGGGTTACCAAGGTTATCAAGGATATACAGGTGCAGTTTTTATTGGGGCAAGATATTATTCAACGTCTGGACAAAACATTGATGATGGTGTATTAACAATTGTAAACTTTAGTGATAAAGATTATGATACCCATACTGGAGTAACAGTTGGTTCAGGATGGAAATTTGTTGCTCCTCAAAATGGATATTATTTGCTTAATACTCATATTCAATTCTCTAATGGGTCGAACTGGGTTGCTGGAGATACAATTACTTTATATTCCTATAAAAATGGAGCAGTTCATTCCACATTAGACAGGATAACTTGGCAATCCACTACAGATGCTTGGATTGATGCACAAGGTTCTGATGTCATATACCTGACTGGTAGTAGTTATATTGATGTTCGGTTAATGGCAGTAGGATATGGTACTTTATTAAGATTAAGCACTACTGGAAGCATGAATTATATAGCTATCAGCAAAGTTGATAGCACACCAGGATTGGATGGTACTGATGGAACTTATATAACTGGAACTCCATTCTGGATTCCAAGATTTACAAGTGCGGGAACTAATATTCAAAATTCTTCTTTATATCAATCTGGAACTAGCGCACTTGAGACTTATAGTAATTTACATCTGCATAGTGGAACAATTTATTTTGGAATGACTCATGACGTAAATTTATCTAGAGTAACTGGTACTGTTTTACATACAGACGGTAAATTTAGTGCTACAACCCTGATGGGTCATTATGGTGGAGTAGTGCTACAAACATCAAGTTTATCTTATCCCCAAATCATAACTTCGGATTGGGATGCAACTTATGGGGATCATATCCATGTGCAAGTAGCAACGGAGTATTCATCTTCACATGGGGGTATTCTACTGAGTGGTGGCGGTGGTTTGTGGTTGGGAGATAATTCTGGGGCAAACTATGATGTGGTTTTATATAGACTTTCAGCTAACATACTCAAGACCGACGATAATTTTAGTGTTGCTGGTTATCTACAAACTCTTGGCGATTTCTACATGGAAACATCAACCAAGAGTATTGTCTGGTCAAATGGGGCGGGGGGATATGATGTTAACCTTTATCGCTATGGGGCAAACCAACTAGCAACTGACGATCATCTATCCATTGCGGGTGGGTTGTATGTAGGTACTGCTGGTGGTAGTGTGTCGGCTGGTAATATAATATTGACAGGTGGATTATATATTGGTAGTAGTGCTGATACATCACTTCTCAGAATTTCGGCGGGAGTTGTGGAAGTTAATGGTGGATTTATTATTGATGGAGATGGAGAAACTAATCAAAAGTTATGGACATATTATAATAGCACTTGGAGATATGGATTGGGAATCTCCACAGCAGAGTTTAGATTATTTTGTGCTAGTGACGGACACATTTCGCTTGGTACAATTTCAACTACCGATGGTTCTACCTGGGCAGAAAGAGTAAGGATAACAAATTCTGGAACAGCATATTTTTATGCTTATGCTGGTGGTGGGGATACTAGCCTGAGAATGGATAATAATGGAGCAATATATAGAGGAGCATAAGGAGATAAAAATGGAAGAAAATAAAGAATACACACCAGAAGAATTTGCAATAGCCTACAAAGAATTAATATTAAAATATGGTTATGAAATAAAACCACAAATTGTAGGCAAGCAACAAATTGATGGAACTTATACTTTGGAAGTTAGGTTGACCATCACAAAGTTAGATAATCGCAATTGATAATTACTAGTCGAGTAGTTATCTATACAACTGTGATACAATATCCTGAGGTATAATAGTTACCAATGGAATTTCTCCTAATATATAAGGTATTAACATGCCAATTGAAGCAAGAAAACCAAAGTTCGTAGATGATACCAATATTAGTCTTAGAGAATATTTTGATATGCGCTTTAATAACCTAGAAAAAGCATTAGATGAACGTTTTTTTGCACAAGAAAAAGCCATTATAATCGCAAATGAAGCATCAAATAAACGCCTGGAAGGGATGAATGAATTCAGAGAATCTCTAAAAGATCAAGCTACTAGATTTGCAACCAGGGATGAATTGAATTCATTGAGTTTACTTATCAGCACAAAACTTGATGGGATAGATAAAGACATCAAGGCAATTCAAATCTCTGATGCTGTTTTATCGGGTAAGGCAAGCCAAACACAAGTTATCATTGCATATGTTATTTCAATTCTTGGTGTATTGTTTGGAATAATAAATTTAGTAAAATAGGAGATAATATGTTACAAGGAACTGATATCTCAACATGGCAAGATTCTCCAGATATTTCTGGAGAAGTAAATTTTGTGAAGATGAAAGATGCAGGGGCAAAATATGTTTTCTTCAAAATAAGTCAATCAACCTACAATGACCAAGTATTCAGGGACAGTTGGGTTGATGCAAAAGGAATCTTACCTAGAGGTGGATATCATTGGTTATCTTGGAATAAAACAGGACTTGAACAATCCAAATATTTCTGCGAGCAAATATATAAAGACCCTCCAGAAGTTAGACCAGTAGTAGATTTTGAAGATAGAATAGGAGTTCCATATAATGCCAATGGTCATTTATGGAACTTCTTAGATTATGTTGAAGACCAGTTGAATGTAATTCCAATGATATATACTGCACCTTATTATTGGATAGAATATGGAACAACAGATGTAGCTTGGACAAAATATCCTTTGTGGATTGCTAATTATTATGTTCAGAAACCAATGATTCCTTTACCTTGGACTACCTGGACATTTTGGCAATATACCCCAAAAGGTGATGGAACAAAATATGGAGTAGAAAGTTTACAGATAGACCTGGATTGGTTTAATGGAACAGAAGAAGATTTTGCTGGGTTTTGTGGGGGAACACAACCACCAACAGAACCTACCCATGATGAGAAAGTTTCCATCTTGTGGAGAGAAGCAAATACATATGGATGGAACTTGACTCCATAGGAGGTCAAATTGAATTTCCTACATAAACAGAATAGGTTTGTTGTAGCACAATTGGGAGATAAACATGCTGGCAGCAAACTAGGATTAATGCATCCAGAAGTAAAATTGCGAGACTCACAAGGAAAAGTTTATGTACCTGAAATGAATGAAGCACAAAAATATCTTCATGAACTGCATGAACAGCATGTTAATCGAGTTATAGAATTTGCAGATGGAGATGACTTATATGTGCTTGACCTTGGTGATGTAACACAAGGAAACAAACATCAACCAGAAACATTCAGTACTAGGATTGCAGATCAGCTTCAAATTGGTAGGGCTAACTTCTGGTATTGGCTTAAATATAAGCATCTAAAGGCAATTCGTCTTGTAGTTGGAACTCCTGCTCACAATTTTGGAGAACAAACTGCTGAAGAAATTGTGATAGACATGCTAAGAATAGATGCCCCAACCCTTGATATGAAAGTCTTATATCATGGAGTGCTGGACATCAAGGGCGTATTATTTGATTATGCCCATAGAGGGCCTTCTTCTGGTAGAAGAAACTGGCTAAAAGGTAATGAGGCAAGATATTATTTGAGATCACTCATGGAAGATGAAATACACATTGGGAACACCCCTCCACATATGGTCACAAGAGGACATTATCATTCTTTTGTTGAAGAATATCTAAGTATTCAATTCAAAGAAACAATGTACAAGTCCTGGCTATATACTCTCCCTAGTTACTGCTTATTGGGAGAGTATGCCATTAATATCACAGGAAGCCAATATCTTATAACCAATGGTATGATTGCAACGGAGGTCATTGATGGACAAATCAGTAAGACGAATATCTATAAACAGACTTTGGACATCAGAACAAAGGAAACGATACAATGATAACAGAAGAAGAAAAACGAAAGATATTAGAAGAAATTATAAAAGAGAAAAATTTCAGAACTAATATTAGACCAGATGAATTCTATATGGCTCAGTTAATAAGAGAACAAAATCTCACCAGAGCACAGGCTGAAATATTAATTAATGAATTGCTGAGAACAGGAAGGATTGTTGGTCGCCCTGCTAAAGCTAATGGAAAATCCGTCAGGGCTTATCACTTCATACAATAATAAGCACAGGCTAAGGCTGAAGCTGCA